>Ga0272442_10002194_pt1 | contig 28631 bp, 33 predicted proteins | sample SSMForm2O_FD_200262 | JGI IMG/M metagenome (GOLD analysis project Ga0272442, IMG submission 200262) | Marine sediment archaeal communities from Little Sippewissett salt marsh, Falmouth, MA, United States - SSM-Form-2O | ecosystem: Environmental > Aquatic > Marine > Wetlands > Sediment ...
CGGGATATACAGTAGAAATTGACAAGCTGGAGGAATATGTTAAGAAAAAAGCCATACCGGTAGTGGGTAAGCCGCTTGATATAGAGCAGCTTAATAAGTTGGTAAATTATCTGTTGTGAGGAAGGCGCGCTAAAGGAGGCTAAGAGATGCCAGAAAAAAGAATTTTAGTAGTTGACGATGAAGCTGAACTTGTCAAGGCAGTACAGATCAGGCTCGAGCACGAAGGCCATGAGGTATTAACCGCCCATGACGGCCAAGAGGGTTTAGAGAAGGCGCGTAAGGAAAAGCCCGACTTGATTATATTAGATTTAATGTTGCCTAAAATGGATGGTTATAAAGTTTGCGGTTTGCTTAAGGCTGATACAAGGTATAGCAAAATTCCGATTATTATGTTTACGGCACGGGCTCAGGAATCTGACGTAAAAATGGGCAAGGAAGTTGGCGCGAATGCGTATATCACCAAGCCGTTTGAACATCAGGTCCTGCTAGATAAGATAGCAGAACTATTGAAGGAGTAATATAAAATGGAAAAAAAAGAAAAAAAGTCCTTAGGCGAAAGCCTGGTTGAAGAAGGTCTTATAACTGCTGACCAATTCAAACAGGCCCAGGAGGAAGAGGACAAAACGGGTGTTCCTTTAAGAAAAATTCTGACGAAGATGGGGCTGATTGGTGAAGAAGATTTAGTTTCATTTTTATGCAGTAGAACCGGGATCCCCAGAATAGAGCTGAATAATTATTTGATTGATCCCAAAATTATTGCTCTGGTTCCCGAAGAATTGGCCAGAAAACATGAGATCATTCCCGTATTAAAAATAGGTAATCGATTAACGTGTGCCATGGTTGATCCTTGGAATTTATTTGTCCTTGACCAGATACGCTCAAAGACTGATTTAATTATTGAACCTGCTCTCGCGACTGAGAAGGAGATAAAGAAAGGTTTAAGTGTATGCTACGGCGTGAAAGGGTCCATGGAAGAACTGGTAGAGTCTATAGGCGCGGAAGGGTTTGATATAAGAAAGACTATTCCAGAGGAAGAAGAAATAGACAATAAATTACTTGAGGGAATTGCGGAACAGCCTACGGTTATTAAATTAGTGAATTTGGTTATTATGAATGCCATTAAAGAGGGGGCGAGTGATGTTCATGTTGAACCGGAAGAAAAGACGCTTCGAATCAGGGTCAGAGTTGATGGGATGTTGCATGAAATATTTTCACCTCCCAAGCATTTGCAATCTGCTGTCATTTCAAGGATTAAAGTAATGTCCAGTTTAGATATCACCCAGAGAAGGATGCCCCAGGACGGAAGATTTACAATTAAAATTGAGGGCCGCGAGATTGATGTCCGTGTATCTTGTGTTCCCACGATGTTTGGTGAAAACATTGTTTTGCGCCTTTTAGATACTTCCAGTGCTCTTCTTAAACTTGAACAGGTAGGGTTTTTCCAAGAAACCTTACAAAAATATCAAAAACTTCTTTCACGTCCACATGGAATAATTTTGCTGACCGGGCCTACCGGAAGCGGGAAAACCACTATGCTTTATGCATCATTAGATAAATTAAATACCCCCGAGAAGAATATTACCACGATTGAGGACCCCGTGGAATATAAACTTTATGGTATTCGACAAATTCAGGTTAATCCTAATGTAGATCTTCGATTTGCCAATGGGCTTCGATCTATATTAAGACAAGATCCGGATATTATCATGGTTGGGGAGATCAGGGATTTTGAAACAGCCGAGATTGCCATACACGCTTCTTTAACCGGCCACTTAGTTTTTTCTACACTGCATACAAATGATGCGGCCGGCGCAATAACAAGATTGGTTGATATAGGGATTGAACCGTATTTAGTCGCATCATCTCTTATCGGAGTATTGGCCCAGCGGCTGGTGAGAACTATTTGCCCTGAATGCAAAGAGATGTATAAGCCATCCGAGGAAATACTGCGTGATCTCAGGTTAAGTGAGGGAGAAAAGATTGAATTTTTTAAAGGAAAGGGTTGCCCGCATTGTATGAATACGGGCTATAAGGGCAGAATAGGCATCTTTGAATTGTTGGCTATCGATGACGAGATTCGCGATTTAATTGTGGCCAAAGTTTCTTCAGAAAAAATCGAAAAACAGGCACGGGCAGCAGGAGCAATTTCATTAAAAGAAGCTGGGATTCAGAAGGTCAAGGAAGGGCTTACGACACTAGAGGAGATCCTGCGGGTGACGCAAGGAGGATAAGTTTTTTCGCAAAATGTATTATTGAGCTTTGTATAACCAATGGTGAGAAAGTCAATATAGAAGAGCCAGTGCAAAAAGGGAGGTGTTAAGTGCCTGCGTATCGTTGCGAAGCCAGAGATCCTTCAGGCAAGTTTGTCAGCCAGATAATCAATGCGGCAAATGAAGAAGAAGTTGTTGATAAACTTCAAAAGATGGGATATATGGCGACCAAGATAACAGAGACGTTATCTGACAACATAAAGAGAGCGCCGTTATTTAATATGCTGGGCAGAGTAAGCTCTGATGATTTGATCCTGTTCAATATTCAGCTCTCCAATATGATCAATGCAGGATTAACGCTATTAATTAGCTTAAACACTCTTGGCAAACAAATAGAAAATACAAGATTAAAAAAGGCTGTTAATGCTGTGTCGAGTAGCGTGGCCGCAGGGAAAAATTTTTCTAATGCTCTGGCTCTGCATCCGAAGGTATTCCCCAAACTATTTATAAGTATGGTAAAAGCCGGAGAGGCAACTGGGAAATTGGGGGCTGTCTTAAATAAATTTTCTGAATATTTAGAGCATCAGGCTTCTGTAAAGCAACAAATTAAAGGTCTCGTTCTTTATCCTTTAGTCATAGTATGTTTTTCTGTATTGCTCACTCTTTTTCTATCAACGTTTATAATACCGAAATTTGCCGAAATGTTTCAATCTAATGGGGTGCCTTTACCTTTTATTACGATCATGCTTTATAAGATCGGGATGGCCATTAGGCGGTTTTGGTATCTGATTGTTTTATTTGTTGTCTTGCTGGGAGTGGCAATGAAAAAAATTCTCAAAACGGAAAAAGGGGGATTTATCCTTGACAAGGCGAAGTTGAGATTTCCTTTAATCGGGCCGTTGTATCGCAAGATCATCATATCCAGGGTTTGCAACGTTCTGGCCATCCTTTTCTCAAGCGGTGTTCCGGCGTTAGAGACATTAGTCATAACCAAAGAAGTCGTGGGCAATGAAGTTCTTGCGAGGGTTTTAGCTGACGTTCATGAATCTGTGCGGGATGGTGAAAAAATGTCTACAACGCTTAGCGCAAGCAAAGAATTCCCTTCCGATGTTGTGCAGATGATTTCTGTCGGAGAAGACACGGGGAAGTTGGGGGAAATGCTTGGAAAAGTTTCCGAGTTTTACGATAAGGCCATCGCTTATGCCATAAAGAAATTTATCACTATTTTAGAACCGGTGCTCTTGAGTGTTGTCGGGGTTATTGTGGGGTTTATCATGATATCGATGCTTTTGCCGATATTCAGCATGTCGCGTTTAGCTAGCGGTTAATATTATTTGGGTAATAAAAAGGAAGGATTAAAGGATGAGAAAAGGATTCACTCTTGTCGAAATATTAATAGTCGTTGCGATCATAGCCTTGCTGGCTGGTTTAGCTCTTCCCGGGCTTAGGCAGATACGCCTTCAGGGTGATATCGCTAAGGCAAAGAGCGATCTTCGGACGATCCAGACTGCTTTGGAAGATTATTATATTCACCACGACCTTGCTTATCCGTCTTTATTAAGTGACCTTACATCAGCAACACCCCGAATAGTCTATGTGCTACAGACGGATGTGTTTAACAGCGGCAGCAATTACGGATATTCCACTTCAAGTAACGGCGATTATTATATTATTTATTCCATAGGCTCGGGAGGTAACGGAAGCGCCACAGTGGACGATGATGGGGTTATCACTGAGGTGAATCCTGATAGCTGTGTCTATGTTTCTAACGCAGGAGAAGATGCGTTGCCGTGAAAAATGATTGAATAGTTAGTGGCTGAATTGAAAGGAAGGGCAAAACACATGATGTCACGAGAGAAAAAAGGTTTTATCCCGCCAACTCCGTTTTCCTCAAGAAACATTAAGGTGGGTAGGTCGGTCGTCAACCTTCGGGGCTTCACCTTATTGGAAATACTCATAACTATTGTCCTTCTCTCCGTTGGGATGGTTGGCATAACTAAGGCATTCAGCTCAGGTTTTATTGCCGTTACTGATGTTGAAAATGTTAGTTTGGCATTAGATATTGCTCAGGCAGAAATGGAAATTATTAGAGACACATCTTTTAATATGGTATTAGATAAAGGCCCGACGCCGGATAGCGTTTTTTCAGATTTTAATGTGACGCATAATGTTTCTGAAGGACAGAATCCCAAACAGGTTGATGTAACTGTTGCCTGGGACGTAAAGGGTGAGCAAAACACTATTACGCTTACAACGCTTGTTGCAGATTATTGATCCCCTTTGCTTGCTTACGCAAGCAAGGGTATTAGGCCGAAGGGCGCCACTATTTGAAGGCAAAACAGGTTATTTTAAGCATGAAGAAAAGAATAAAAAACGGATTATTGAGCTTTGTACATCTAAATACAGAAAAATTAAGAAAACAAAGCGAAATATTGACTACCTTTACGGCTTTGATCAAGAAAAAGTCAATAACATTAATAGAGCTAATGATCGTAATCGTAATGTTAACTATTTTGACCGGAGCAACTGCTTATGTTTATCTCGCTTTATCGAATAGCTGGGTGGGGCAGGAAACAAGGGCTGGGGTTCACCTAGATATTGATAGAGGCATAGAAGAAATGGCAAGGAATTTAAGAGAAGCGACAGCTGTGCAGTCTGCTGCCGGTTCCAATGAAATAAGATTCACCAAGGACGGAGGCGATTACATTTATTATTTATATAATGTGAACGATTCTTATCCGCCGGCTTTTTCAGAAGGATTCTATGAATTGAGAAAAGCCGGGTTAAGCAGCATGCCTGCCGACCTACAAAGCAAGACGTTTACTTACGGCGCCGGGAAGATTGCCATGCGAGATATAGCTTCACCTGCAGCCTCAAGCTTGTCGGTAAGCGGGAATATGGCGGTTATTGATTTAAGCATAACCAGGGGGAATGAAACAATAAGGTCAAGAACTCAGGTTAAAGTGAGGAATTTATGAGAAACGTGGCATTTCATGCATTACAACACGGGAAAGGACGCAAGGGGATTGTTTTAATACTTACCGTTGTTGTTATGACAGCACTTCTTTCTGTCGCGGGTGCCTTTTTATATATGACATCAGTCCATACCAGAGGGGTAGGGTTTAATATGGTAAGCGCTAAGGCGTTTTGGATCGCCGAGGCAGGGTTGCAGCAGGTTATCTATCAACTTAAGAATGATTCCGGCTATAGGAGCAATCCCACAACAGTAAGTGCGAATTTGGGAGGTGGGAGTTATGAGGTAACTGTAAGTAAAGACGCAAGCACAAGCACCTATACCCTTACTTCTATTGGGGCAGTGGATGTTTTGAGCAGGAAAATAACCCAGAGAGTAGTCGAAGTCCCGGATGCCTTTAATTATGCTTGTTATATCAGTCCAAATGCGAATCTCTCCAATACAACAAACGGCGTGATTAACGGCAACTTCATGGTAGACCAAAATGTAAGCGGAGAGGGAGATTGGACCATAAACGGGACTCTTACACAGAACGGGAATATAACTATACCTACTGTAGATTTTGCCTCTTACAGAACTATCGCGGATCATGTAGTAATCGGCAACTTTACTTTCCAGGAAAATCAGACATATACAGGCTTGTATTATATCACCGGAGTCACAAAAATTGAGAGCAATGTGATTATTAACGGCGGGTTAGTAACTGAAGGTACGGTAAATATGAGAGCAGCTAGTGAGGCTCGTCTTAACCCAATAAGCGGCAGGCCGGCAATTATTACGAGCGGCGCTATAGATATGAGCTCTTCTGTGAATTCAGGCGTGAACGGAAAAGGAATAATCTATGCTCAGCAGGGCTTGAACCTTCAGCAGGCAAGCAACGTGGCTATAAGCGGGACGATAATAATAGACCAGAATCTAAATGTAAAGAACGCTGACAAGATTACATTCACCTATGATCCAGACATATTAGTTCATCCGCCGCCATATTTCACGGGAAGCGTTATTACACTTACGCCACAGGGTTGGAACGAGATTATGCCGGATAGTTAATCAGTGTCCCTTTGAAAAAACTAAAGAAGGAGAGATAAATGGAGATTAAAAAGGTTTTTCAAAAAGATCCTATTTTAGGGTTAATCCGAAGGGGATTCAAAAAAGATTACCTTATAGGATTAGATATTGGATCTTCTTCTGTAAAATTTGTGCAGTTTATAAAGCGGGAAGATGGTCTCCATTTATTTAAGGTTGGGTTAGAAGATCTACCATTGGAAGTTGATGCAGCATCTAAAGAAAACGAGATTGTTTTAATTTTAAATCGGCTATTGCAAGGAGTTGAAATTAAAAAATCTGATTTTATCCTATCGGTCAACTGTCCCAGGACCGGCACTCAGGTTAAGGCTGTACCGTATATGCCCAAGAAGGACCTTGCTGAAGGCGTTAGGATGACGGCAAAGAATTATTTCCCATTCCCTGTTGATAAAGCATTGTTGAATTTTGTTGTGCTGGGAGAGATCGTCGAAAAGGGGATTAAAAAATATCAGATATTGGTCGCAACATCCCCTCATGAGACCGTAGCCAAATATATGGCTTTACTGGATAAGCTTGGCATTGAACCATTGTCATTTATCCCTGCTTCTTATGCTTTGGAACAATTGATAGAGACAGCCACTATTAAGAACGATGAGGGAGTGAAGTGTTTTCTTGAGATTGGAACACACTATACCGAATTAGTCATCTTTGAAGGGAAGAAGCCAATCCTTTTCCGCAAGATTCCATTTGAGGGTAAGGATTTTACCCGGGTCTTAATGAGTGTTTTATCGTCAGAAAGTGGACGGATACAATTGACAAGAGAAGAGGCAGAGAAAATCAAGCATGAGTTCGGAATACCTCCTGAGGGGACATCCCAAAAAGCAGGAGGAAAATTTTCTGCTGAGCAGATTTTGTCTCTGTATAGGTCGCCATTGGAAAAACTTATTAATGAAATAGAAAGAAGTTTTGACTATTATCGGGAAGAATGTACGGGGAAAAAGATTGATTTATTGGTTTTGTTAGGAGGAGAGGCAGGCCTTAAAGGACTTGCGGAATACTTATCAAAAGGACTGGGGATGAATGTTATCAATGGGGATAGTTTGACTGGGATTAAGATAGAACCCGGCGTTCAGATTGAGAGCACGCTTTCTTCTCGTCTCGCAGTAGCCTTAGGAGCAGCTTTAAGTGAGGGGAGAGGCGCAACTCTCATCCCTCCGGAAAGTAAGGAAAAGACAAGAAGTAGTTTGAAGCGTGTAGCTATTCAGGTTGTGGTTGCAGGTGTTGTAACCATTTTATTGTTCACGTATACGGGCATAAAAATAAAGATTAATAGCTTTAGGAAGAGAATGGATGGTGCCGAAACAGAACTTTTGAGTTTGCAGCCCCGGTTGAAAATTGCACTTACGAAAAGTCTAACTAATACCGTTTTGGCTGACCAGCCGTATTGGGAAGATGTTTTTAAAGAATTAAGCAATGTTGTCCCGGACAGTATTTTTCTTACTGAGCTGAGCCTGGATGATAAGGTTATAACAATGAAAGGAGTTGCGGGTTTAGAAAAGGGGGAGAAGCTTCTGTCGGATTTTATGCTCAGATTGGAGAAGGGAGTTTTTGAGAATGTGCAATTAATCACCACTCAGGAGGAAGAGCAAGTCGGGGGCAATAGGTTTGAGCTGAAATGCAGGATAAAACAAAACAGGCAGCCGTAATATCTTTAATGTTCCATCAATATTTTGGATAAACTAATATTATACGGGTAAAAGAACTGCCCATTCAAAGGATGAAGCTAATGGATAAAAAATTAAAGATTTCGATCAGTTGTGCAATAGCCGTTATTGTTCTCGGGACGTGTATTTATACGTTTGGGTCCTTGAACTATGAACTCAAAAGGCTTTCTTTAAAATATAATGCAAAGGAGCAGAGTATACAGGAAGCGCGAAGAATTATGGAATCTATTGGAATCACCGGGATAAAGAGTGCTGTCATGACCGAGGAAGATATTTCACATGCAATAAATGAGTTGACTCAATATGGTGAAACGAAAGGGATTGATTTTATCTCTATTACTCCGAAAGAAAAAAGAAAGGAAGGGCCATATGAGGTTTTGCCGATAGAAATAGAGCAAAGGGCCACATATAAAGATTTGGGTGTGTTTTGTGGATCACTAGCTGAGTTAAAAAAGAGCTTAATTACAATCAAAAGTTTTAACATCTTTCCTGACAAGGAAGATTTAGAAAAGCTAAGGATTAAACTAACAATTTTAATATATCTTTCAGGATAAAAAAATGGAAAATAAAAAATTAATTGTGTTAGGTGCTTTAGTGGCAGTAAATATTCTCGTTTTTTTTAATGCTTTTTCCCCCACGTCTAAAAAGATTTCTAAGGTTGCCACAAAGACTGTTCTTCAGCCGCAAGAAAAAGGAGAGGCCTCTGCGCCTGTTACTTTAGAGAGCAAATCCTCTTCCAGCACTGCCCATGAATTGTGGGGCAGGGATCCTTTTGTCCGCAAGCTCGCTCCTGCTCAATCAGAAAAAGAATCGTTGGAAGGTATCATTTGGGATGAAGAAACCCCCATGGCTATGATAAATGATAGTGTAGTAAAAGTTGGCGATAATGTTAATGGAAACACCGTCATTGAGATAAAGCAAGATTGTGTTATCTTAAACGACGGCAGAAAAAATTTTGAACTTAAATTGGGTGAGCGGCAATGAAAAGTATTTAACCGAATGCAGGGGTGAGGCGGATGGAGAAGACTAGAATATTGGTTGTCGATGATGAGAAGGGAAGTCGTGCCATAATCCAAAAATTGCTTACCGCAAAAAATTACCAGGTTTTCTGCGCCACGAAGCCCGAAGAGGCAATAGAAGCAATAAACAAAGAACGCCCGCACCTTGTTTTTTTAGATATCCGGCTCGGCGACAATATTTCAGGCTTGGACGTGTTGCCTAAATTAAAAAAGCTGGATAAAAAGTTAAAGATAGTTATGCTTACCGGTCTTGACGATGAAGAAACCATTCGCAAGGCCAAGACTCAAGGCGCGGATGATTTTATATCTAAACCTTTTAATTTGGATCATTTAGATTTTATTATATCGCAGACTCTATCAACTTAAGTACACGGAAGAGATAAAGAAATATATCGGGTAAAAATCAGTCCTTCGGCTACGCTCCCCGGCCCGCGGCTTTCCCTCGGCTTCGCCGAGAGGCGAGCGCCGCAAAGCGGCGGGGCGGGCAGGATTGATTCTTAAAGGAGGGTGAGAAATGAAAGATAAAAAACAGAAGGATGAAACAGGGACCAAAGCGCTCTTAGGGTATGCCAATAGCATCATTGCTACATTAAGGGAGTCGTTTTTGGTGTTGGATAAAAACTTGCGAATTATTTCTACTAACCATGCTTTCTACACCACCTTTAAGGTCACAGGAAAAGATACAATAGGCCGGCTACTTCCTGATTTAGGTGATAGGCAATGGAATATTCCTAAGCTGCTTCAACTATTAAAACAAATTCTGCCGGAAAAGAAAATTGTGAAAGATTATGAAGTCGAGCACAAATTTGAGCAAATTGGACAGCGAGTTATGGTCCTGAATGCCTGTCAGTTGCGTGTCCCTAAGAAAATAGCAGGGATAATAGCGGTAGGGATAAGAGAAGAAGAACTAATCCTGTTGGCTATTGAAGATATCACCAAGCAGAAGCGTTTACAAATAGAATTGGAGGAGTCTGAGGAGCGTTATCGCAGGGCCTTTGAGACATCGCAGGATGGATTATTGCTTGTTCACAAAACCGAAGCCGACATTCTTAACTCTAACGCGTCTGTCCAGGAATTACTGGGTTACTCCCCAAGGGAGTTATTGAAAAAGAAACTCTGGGAAATCGGCATGATTAAAGATGAGAAAGACTTTCAAGAGGCGGTGTCAAGATTGGAAAGAGATGGCGTGATTCATTACGAAGACGCACTGGTAAAAACCAAAAAAGGCCTGAGCATAAACGCAGAGGCTTTTTTAGTTGACAAGGCAAAGGTTATCCAATGCAACATCCGTAATATTACCGAGCGCAAGGAAACAGAGGAAGCATTAAAGGAATCTGAGGCTAGATTCAAGGCCATCTTTAATGAATCCAGGGAGGGGAGGCTTTTAGCAGAAAGAGGGTCCAGGCGATTTTTTATGTGCAATCCAGAGATTTGTAAGATGTTAGGATATACGGAAGAAGAATTGATGCGCTTGGGAGTTGATGATATCCATCCTGAGAACGATTTGCCGTTTGTCATAGAACAGTTTGAGCGGCAAGCGAAAGGAGAAATTGAACGTGCGGTAGGCCTTCCGGTGAAAAGAAAAGACGGCAGCATTTTCTATGCCGATATTTATACGTCACCGATTACCTTAGCCGGCAAAAAATATCTTATGGGAAGCTTCAGGGATGTTACCGAAAGCAAAGAAATGCAGGATAAACTAAAAGAGAAGATGCAGGACTTGGAGCGGTTCAGCAAACTTTCCGTGGATAGGGAATTGAAGATGGAAGAGCTTGAGAAGAAGGTAAAAGAGCTTGAGGAAAGGCTACAAAGCAGATGAGATTTAAAGGCAGAGCCAGAAAAAAGATCGCCCTTAAAGAAGGACAAGAGGCAAACTCCGTCCAAAAAGTATATTTGGAAAGCATCTTGCTCTCGATGACGGATGCTTTGATTGTGATTGATCCCGATGCCACGCTTAGATTAGTAAATAAGGCTACCTTAGATTTATTGGATTACAAGGAAGATGAGCTTATCGGCCAATCAATGAAAAAAGTTTTTCTGCAAGAAGAAAGTATGCTGCATGGATACTTCCAAAAAATAATTACTGAAGGCGTGGCGTATAATATTGGCTTAACTTTTCTAACCAAACAGGGTAAGGAAATTCCGGTAAATTTTAGCGGTGCCCCGATGCAGCAAGACGGCAAGATTATCGGCATTGTGGGCGTAGCCAGCGATATGCGCCAGATAATGGCGGTTATCAGCGATTTGGAGGGGAAGAAAAGAGAACTTGAAGAGCACGGCAAAGATTCAACCCGGATGCAGAAGGCAATGTTGCATATGATGGGCGATTTGGATATTTCTAAAAAGGAGGCGTTGCGGGCAAGCGAGGCCAAATATAAACTTTTAGCCGAAACCCTTCCCCAGAAAGTATTCATTAAAGATAGAAATTCAGTCTATGTATTCTGTAATGAAAATTATGCGCGGGATTTGAAGATAGAAGCCGAAGAAATAAAAGGCAAAACAGACTATGATTTTCATCCTAAGGAATTGTCTGAAAAATACAGAGCGGACGATAAAAGAATTATGGAATCTAAAGAAACAGAAGAAATAGAAGATAAGTATATTCAAAAAGGAGTAGAAACGATTGTCCAGAAAGTCAAGACGCCTATCAAGGATGAAAAAGGTAATGTAATCGGTATATTAGGCATTTTCTGGGACATCTCCGAGCGCAAGGAAATGGAGGGTCAGTTGTTGTCTGCGGCAGAGGAATGGAGGGCGACTTTTGACTCTATCACGGACTTGATTTCCATTCATGATAAAGATTTTAAAATTACAAGGGTCAATAGAGCGTTTGCTGATGTATTTAAGATGAGTCCGCAAGAAATGATTGGTAAAACTTGTTATACATTAGTCCACCAGACAAAAGAGCCGCCGTCGATTTGTCCCCATAAACAAGTAATGCAGACTAAAAAACCAATCTCAGTGGAATTTTTTGAGCCGCTCTTGGGAAAGTATTTAGCGATCACCTGTTCACCTGTATTGGACCAGAGAGGCGAAGTCGTAGCTACAGTCCATCTTGCTAAAGATATCACGGTGCACAAAAAAATGGAAAAGGAGCAGCGCCTTGCGGAATTAGGCAAGCTCGTTGCGGATATGGCCCATGAGGTAAATAACCCCTTGATGATTATCTCCGGGAACGCCCAGCTTTCTTTGATGGAAAAGATACCCAACGAAACAATAAACGACAATCTTAAGATTATATTTGAAGAGAGCAAAAGGGCAAAGGATATTATTCAAAGGCTGCTTAAATTCTCCCGGCCAAGCAAGGGTGAATTGCAGGCAACAGACATCAATAAGAACATTGAGGCGGTGCTGAGTATCGTAGAACACCAATTTAATTTGGCTAATATCCAGATAAAGAGAAATTACGCGGATAATCTCCCCTCTATTTTAATAGATGAACAGCAGATGCGGGAAGTATTTATGAATCTTTTGAACAACGCAAAAGATGCCATACCGGAAAGTGGCGTTATTGAGGTAACCACATCTTTGCAAGGAGATTTTTTTAGGATCAATTTTAAAGATACGGGTTGCGGAATGTCAGAAGAAGCTATGAAGAGGTTATTCGAACCATTTTTTACCACTAAGGAAAAGGGAACGGGCTTAGGGCTTTCTGTTTGTTATGGCATTATAAAGGCCCATAATGGCGAGTTAAGGTTTGAAAGCGAGTTAGGAAAAGGTGTCTCTGCTACCATACTGTTGCCATCAGGGGGGAGCGTAATGCCTAAAAAAATGTAGTAGCGAAGGTTTAAGAATGATGGAGAGAGAAAACATAAAAGTGCTGCTTATTGAAGATGATCAGTCGGCAGCCGACCTATATCAGAAGATGCTCAAGATGGCCGAAAAGCCATCCTTTGAGTTTAGGTGGGTCGATACCTTAGCGAAAGCGCGGGAATATGAGAAAGGCGAGACTTTTGATCTAATCTTATTAGATCTTTTATTGCCGGACTCCTGTGGATTCGATACATTCGCGAAAGTCAAAGAACAGGCGCAGGACACCCCGATTATTATTTTAACAGGTTCCGATGATGAGGCGTTAGCAATTCGTACTCTCAAGGAGGGCGCCCAAGATTACATTATAAAAGAGCAGCTTGAATATCGCATGTTCTTGCGAACTGTAAATTATGCGATTGAGCGTAGTCGGATACATAATGATCTACGGGATGCAAAGAATGATCTTGAGGCAAAAGTAAAGGAACGCACATCTGAACTGCAAACCGAAAAAGAGAAGCTGCAGAGGATATTGGTAGAGACGATTGATGCCCTCACTTTTGCTCTTGAGAAAAGAGATCCTTATACCGCAGGCCACCAGCGCCGCGTGGCGCAGCTTTCTGCGGCTATTGCTAAATATACCGAACTCTCGGAAAACGAAATTAACGGTTTGTATTTGGCCTCTTTGGTGCATGATATCGGAAAGATTGGCGTTCCTGTTGAGATACTGGTTAAACCGACTCGATTGAACGAAAATGAAATAGCCTTAATTCATGACCACTCTGAGATTGGTTACGGCATATTAAAAGATATAGAGTTTTCCTGGCCGATCGCCCAGATCGTGCTTCAGCATCATGAAAAGATCGACGGTTCGGGCTATCCTCAGGGGCTGTCGGGTGATGCGATCCTTTTGGAATCAAAAATATTGTGTGTGGCTGATGTGGCTGAAGCTATGTATTCTAATCGTCAGTATCGGCCGGCTATCGGCATCGATAGCGCGTTAGAAGAACTCTCGAATAATAAAGGGATTATCTACGAACCGATTGCGGTAGAGGCCTGCGTGGAACTTTTAACCAAAAAGAGTTTTAAGTTTGAATGAAATAATATAGGAGAGAGTACAAGCATAATAAAGGAGGCAAAAGATGCCTCAAACCGCTACTGTACTGTCGCAATGGGGAGGGAGGATAAAGCATAATGCATAAAATCTTAGTGGTGGATGACGAGCCTCGGATAGGCAAAGTTTTACATGATTTTCTGGTCAAATCAGGATTTGAAGTAACGCAAGTCTTGGGAGGAGAAGAGGCGATAAAGCTTTTAAATTCCGAGATGAAAATAGATTTAATGGTCTTAGATATGAAGATGCCTAAGGTAAGAGGTACGGATGTTATAAAGGAGATGGTTAGAATAAACAAAGAAATTCCCACCATTATCTTAACCGGTTCAATTGAGGCAGGAAAATACCTTACTGACCTCATAAAGTTTGGGTACACCGAGAAAGACATACTCTATAAACCCATAGATTTATTTTCGCTTTTAGATATGGTTAAGAAGAAGCTAAAGATAACGCAATAGGGGGGGCAGATCTTGCAGAGGAAAAGGCAGGAGGAATCGCTGCGATACATGCACAGGCTTCAAGCGACAGGTTATCTGCTGAGGGAGACTGCCCATGACATAATGGGGTGTTTGGCCGGCATTAAGGCCGAGGTTGAGGTGTTGATAAGTCTGGGAAAACAAAGCGCCGAGGGAAAGGAGTATTTAATGTCTATTGAAGATTACGAACAAAGAGGCGCTGGTTTGATATATAGACTTGCAAAATTTTCACAAAAGCCCAAAGAAAAATTTCTACCGGTTAATGCGCATACTGTCATTGAGGATGCCTTAGAGTTAACACAGCCGCTAATAAAATATTCTAACATGTCAGTTAAGAAGATGTTTGGGCAAAATATTCCTGCGGTTATTGCAGATAAAGACCAATTACAAGAAGTTTTTGTGGCTATAATATTAAACTCGTTAGACTCTGTATCAATTAAGCCCAACGGAGGGGCGCTTACCATAAAGACAAATTATCTTAATAAAGAGAATACCGTTGAGATTATCTTTTCTGATACCGGCATAGGGATAAAACAGGGTGATTTAAAGCGAATCGGCGAGCCCTTTTTTAGCACAAAGGAACCCGGGTGTGGAGCTGGCTTAGGGCTTGCTACTGCTTACAGTATTATCGCAAGCCATAAGGGAAAGATCGATGTTAAGAGTGCGCCGGGTGAAGGCGCGACGTTTATCATCCTGATCCCTGTTGCAGAATCAGTAAAAGACTGCATAGAAACTGTGGCAAGGAATAAATGAAAAAATATAATAGAAAGATTAATAGATATGCCTGAAAGAGACGAAAGGCGCTTAAAATTACTTATTTCTCGCTACCAACAGAGAGTCTTTGCATTAGTATTGCATTTGATTGGAGGCGATCAAGATAAAACTTATGACATTTGTGCGTCGAGTTTTGCTGAGGCAATGCAAGCGGGCTCCCTCTTGGAACAAGAAGAAGTATTTCTAACCAGAGTCATTCGTATTGCTATTAAAAAATCCCGTGCCACGAAAACAATGCCTACTTCTAATGAGCTTGATTTTTTAGACCTTCCCTCTTCAGAAAAAGGGCCGCTTCGCATAGTATTAAAGGGCCTTCAAGCATTGGACTTTGACGCAAAGGCGTTAGTGCTTTTACGGGGTCAACTAAATCTTTTGTATAGGCAGATCGCAACAATCCTGCGGGTATCACAGAGCGATGCCAGGATTAAAACCGTTCAGGCGTACGCTCGACTTAGAAAAATGATTGGGGATGATCTAACCCCCGAAAACTGATATTGCATTATGCATAATGGAGTTAATATGAATTGTGCTGACATTAAGCAAAAACTACAGCCCTTCTTAGATGATTTGCTCGCAGAAGACGAGTTTAAAGCGTTTTGTGACCATATCAACGTCTGTGGTAAATGCGGGAAATATGTACACTCTATTGGTTCCTTATCAAATCAATTATGGAAATTGGGCAAGGTGAGGGTCCCAGAGGACTTAAGTTCAACCATAATGTATAAGTTTGATCATCACGGACAAAAAGCCCGATCGTCTAAATATATATTATTAAAAAAGCGGATTATTGCAGGTTTTATTTTAGCCTCTTTGATAATAGCGCTATTTGTCGGCATTAATTATCTTAGAACGCGACAGCAGTCTAGGCGTGACGATACTTCTATAGTCAGTATAGTCAGAACAGAGGTAATTCATAAGATAGAATCACCGACCGAGAGCGAAACGCGCTCGTTTATCAAACAACTTGAGACAATTATGGAAAATAAATTGGGAATAGCAGTAAAGGACGCAACTACTAATGTGGAACCTGAAAAGGGAAATATTGTTGATGAAGAAGAAAGAGGCAGGGACTAATTATGGCAAAAATTCTTATTGTAGATGATGAGATTCAGATTAGAGAGCTTCTCAGAAAAGCCCTTGCCGGGGCAGGGTACGAAGTTTTAAGCGTTCCAACTGCTGAACAATCATTGGAACTTATTTTCCGACAGCCTTTCGACCTCTTGCTTTTAGATGTTCGACTTTCTGGAGAGTCGGGTATTTCGATTTTAAAAAAAGTGAGAGAATCCCAAAAAGAGGTTCCGGTAGTAATTTACTCGGGCGTCCTTACCCCCGAACTTGAGAAAGAAGCAAGAGAAGCTGGCGCAAATGAAGTATTGAATAAAGATATCGATATTCTGCAGCTTGTGGCGCAAATAGGAAAGATTGTAAAAGCCAAGGATAGGATTTTTAAGAGTCCTATAGAGCGGGGAGAAAAATCGCTTCTTGTTGTCGATGATGAAGAAGGTATCCGCCGAGTCTTGAGAGAGTTTTTTAACCGCAAGGGGTATAAGGTCTTTGAAGCAGGAGATGGCGAAGAAGCGCTTCGATTAATTCATGCAGAAAAGGTATCAGTGATTTTACTGGATATGAAAATGCCTGGTATGGACGGCCTTGAGACCTTAAAAAGACTTTTAGAAATCGACCCTAAACTCGGGGTAGTTATGTCCACTGCTGTGCAGGATGACGACAAGGTCAAAAAAGCGATAGAGTTAGGAGCATATAGTTATGTGCTAAAACCTTTTGATTTTCTATATCTAGAACTTGTCGTTATGTCAAAACTTGCAATAGCCCAGAGCGACTGAACTTCAATTTCAACCTATTTTCTGCTGTCTTCTGTGTCATTTAGACATATTACACGAAAGGCCGAGGCATGAGAAATATAAAAGTATTGTTAGTGGATGACGATGAGAGTTTTTTGACAATTGTAACCAAGACAATAGAGTCATGGGGGTATGACACAATTCCGGTTTCTAGCGGGAGGGAGGCAATTAACGTCGTTAAAAAGGGCGACGCGGGTATCATTATTTTGGATTATAAAATGCCGGATATGGATGGGCTTGCCACCTTAAAGGAAATACGTAAAATAAATAGTGAAATACCGGTAATCATGTTTTCGGCAATCGCTGGTGAAACCATAGAGGGTGAAAGCGAGCTAGATGTTTGTTTTTTCATCCCCAAACATAGTACCGTCACTAATGTGGTAGAATCATTGAGAACAGCCATCAGAATAGCGGAGAATAAATTAGACAAATGAAATTCGTATGATGGCAACCTCTCTATTAATCAAAGCGGAATTATTTTTTCGGCTAACCCCGCAAAGAGACTGGGTCTCTGCGGGCCAAGCAAAACAGCCGGAAATAAGATTAAGATAAGGGAACCTCCAATTACTACTGTAAATAGGAAGGAGTTAAGCATGGATGATAAAAGAATTTTAATAGTTGATGATGAAGAAGCTGTATTAAATTTATTAGAGAAGAGATTAACAACAGCCGGATATTCCATTATTAAAAGTAGAGATGGGAGAGAGGCTATCAGGCTAGCAAAAAAGGAACGCCCGGATTTAATTTTACTTGACGTTAAAATGCCCGTGCTAGATGGGTCTTCTGCGGCTGAGATCTTGAAAAGTGACCCGGAAACAAAAGACATCCCAAGGGTGTTTCTTACATCCTTGCTGACAAGACAGGAAGAAGAAACCTTCGGGCACGAAAGCGGGGGAAATTTTTTTATCGCAAAAGACAGTAGCACAGATGAATTGCTGAATGAGATAAAAAAGTATATTTGATAGGAATATCAATAACTATAAAAAGAGTTTTGCTCATTGCTGTCTTTTTGACAATAGTTGGGATAATGCGCGGAATAATCTATTTGAAATACGGCATAGGAACGGCTATTATCGCGCATTATGTGTATAATACGGTAATTATTGGCATACCGCTTTTAAGGTCTCAAAATCTGCATTTTTTAATCTCAGGGATGATAGAAATATTAATGATTGTGATTTTGGGCAAACAACTCCGGAAGAAGATGCTTTAGATGAGGATGATGAAGATGGGGATAGGCCATTTGGCACTTTATCCAGTGAATAGTTTATCGAAAAAATACGGACATCGGGGACAAAATAGGTATGTCCGTGGACATGACGAGACATTTTGTAACACTTTATATTACAAAGACTTATATTTTTATGTCTATTGGAAAAGTGGACAAAAATGGACAAAAAATTGATAGGTTTTGGTTCGAATCCTTTCACGGACCTTTCGAGGGATTTGATATCAGGTCAAAGGATTCGAGGACAGCTATCACAAGGGGATCTTTTATTGACCAAGCCAGATTTTCCAGTAAACTAATATAGGGATCATAAGATGTATCTATCCCTATGACGTCCCCCCACCCCTACCAAATATTGAGGGGGGCTCGCAAGAGTCCCCCTTAATATTCGACACGCCTCACGGAGAGAACCTGGACATCCAAATTAAATGCGGGTTCTATACCGCGACATCGCGAGGCGACGAGCGAAATCCCGCTGGGGCTACCGAATATAAAAGGGGGACTCGTAAGAGTTCCCCTTTTGCATTTGGCGGCTTTCCTGCAAGGAATACGGCAAAAATGACCTTTTTCTAGGGTTTTTTGAAAAGAATTAAAAAAGGGAGCATTTTCGGTTTTTTTGTTTTAAACTTGTAAAAGAGGATCTTAGGGGATCTATTTTTCAAAAACTGGCTTATTCCGAGCAAATGCCTGAGCATGTAACTTTGGTATCTTAAGGATGTTATGATGAAATTAACGAAAAAGGGTTTTACGATGACTGAGATCCTGGCGGCAACCATAATTATCGGGGTATGCATTTTTCCCATCATGACCCTTTTTTTTATGAATTTAATATTGCTTGATAAGGCCTGGGATTTAACAAACGTTGTTACGTACACAGAAGATGAGGTGGAGGCCCTCCGCAATCTTTCTTTTGACAATATTATAAATAGTAATGGTAATATATTTAATACAGTTTCACCTGTGGGAGACGGCTTTATTACGGTTGATGATTCGAACCCTGATTTGTTAAAGATCAGCGTTTCGGTGCGGTGGCAGGATTCCAGGACCGGCCAGTATGTCGGTCCGGAAGGGACTTACCCGATTGTTTTAGAAACTTTCGTGGCAAGACGATATTAAAAGAGCACGTGATTGATGAATAGTATCCGACAAAACAAGGGTTTCAGCATGGCCGAAGTTTTAGCTGTGTCATTTATATTCCTGGTGGTTGCTGGGATTGTTTACACCCTTTTTAAGAATAGTCAGGTTTTATTTAATGTCGGGGAAGAGAGGGTCCATCTGCAAACGAAGCTGCGGGTGGCCATGGATTTTATTAAAGATGAATTAAGGCAGGCAGACAGTTCTTCCATTATTATTTTGAATGACGGGGCTGTCATTAATTTTACTATATCCGCCGGAGTGGGCGGTGGGAGTGTTGTCTGGAGCCAGCCGATCAATTATAGCATTGATGAAACCACCGGCAATCTGATCCGCAGTCAGGGTGGCATCAACATGGTTCTTGCCGAGAACATCACCGCCCTGAATTTTACGCTAACTGAGCAGAGGATAGTAGATGTTCTTTTAACAGGATCCATCGATAGTGTGGCCTTTCGCGTAAAGATTCGGAAGGAAGATGCCTTATGAAAAATATGAAATTCAGAAATGACCGCGGCAGTGCACTGTTATTGACTTTCTTTGTGGGCCTTGTGGTGAGTATACTGGCTTTTGTTCTCTACACCCTGAGCATGAAAGAAATGGCCTTGGCGGAAAGGCAGCGGAAACGGGTCACCGCCTTGCATATCGCCGAAGCGGGGATCGAGCGGGCCATTTTTGATTTGAGGCAGGATTTCATTTCCAGTTACTCATGGACTGACGGTGATATTAACGGTCAGGTTTTTGTTCTCAACAACAATTTTCAAGTGATGCCCTATGCGGATACCACTTTAAATAATGGCACTTACACCGTCATGTTGAAGAACGGAGACAGGCCGCGAGATATATGGATAAAGTCATCCGGTGTCTTTGAGAGCATGACCCAGACCATTCAAGTGTATGCCTCCATACAGAGGTATTCGATCTGGGACAATGCGATTTTCGCAGGCTCGGGCCAAAACGGCGGCGTTATTAAAGGGAATGTGAATGTCGCGGGCTCTGTGCATGTGCTCGGGGATGCGTTGACGAGTACGGATTTTGCCATTGACTTGAACGGAACGGCCACTCTGGCAGCTAATAATTATTCCGCCTTGGATACGGCCTTACGGAATAGGTTGCCGCCGCTAGAGAATATTGTTTTCGACGGTGATAATGTCGAAACCCTTAGAAGCCATCTGCGCGTGAAAAACGGGCAGGTCAACTTGGGCGGAACCGGGCAGATAGGCGAGACCAATGTTGCGGGCAATGCTTTCAAAGAGACCGCGGACGCCGCTTTTGTTGAAGACGGGATTGTCGAAACAAGTGGGCCAACAAACGTGCATGTCGACAGGCGTGGGCTTTATGATTTGGGAAATATGTTTTCCTTTCCTCTGTTAGGTTCCGATGAAGATCCCGATTCGTACGCAAGCTTTTTCAAGAGCCAGGCTTATCAGGTTATCGACGCGGCAGAGCTGGCCCAGCTGGCTGCTATTACTCCAGAAAGCGTATTTGCCATTGGAGATGAAAACGGCATGATTGCGATGGACGGGGAGGGGCATTTGCTCGTTAGCGGCTGTCTTTATATCGAGGGCGACCTGAAATTGAAAACCAATCCGGCTGGCATCAAAACGATAACTTATCAGGGAACGGCTTCCATCCTGGCCGAGGATGGGATAGTGATTAATTCGGGGCTGGTTACACCCGACACCACGGACTCTTTTCCGACTTCCAATATATTGGGTTTTATGACTCCCCAGAAAATTGTCTTGGGCGAAAAAGCACAGAAAGATGTCATGGGATTATTTTATGCCGAAGACGATATCAAAGTAAGCAAGCAAACCAATATTATCGGAACACTCGTATCGAATTATTTTGATTTAAGCCAGCAGGTCCCCAGCGTCTTTCAGGTTCCTGCCACAGTCGATCATTTGCCTCCGCACATGATAGGTTCCGATCCTTTTTATCTTTTTCGAATAGTGTCCTGGCAAAGGATATAGATGTATTGCGAAATTTTTTGCCTGGAGATACATTCGCCCACCCTAATTGCCTTTGCCTAAAGGTTTGGAGAAGCCATGTCAAAATTTTGTTGATTTGGTTTTCGGGCTGTGCCCCGTGCTCAAACATCCTCGCTCCCTTTGGGCGCTGCGGAGCTGCACGCGGGACACAGCCCGAAAACCGACCGATAAGAGGTTTTGAAACCAGTACGAGTATTATCTCCCGGTTTGAAGACCGCAACCCCGCGCAGCGGGATCGGGTTTCATCCCACCTTGCCTTTAAAATGATCTGGGGAAAAAGCGGATCCGAGCTATCGTGGAGTGACGAGCGATCCCATGAGATTCCATTCTGCGGCTCCCGGCATCTTCATGCGAGAGCTTCTCAGAGATAAAATTTGTGCATGCAATGACATGACGATTTCAAACCCAAAATGTTGGTTCATAGAAGCCCAGTAAATTCTTAAAAGCCCTGTTGATTCTCTGACAGTGAAATTTTATGATAATGTTACATGAATAATCCCTTTGCTGAAGGGAATCCTAGCCTCAATCAAAAGGAGATCCGATGGAAAAAGAAATTGCTCAGGAAATCGTTGTCAAACTGGCAAATATCGATAAGCACCTGGCCAAGACCGCCGAGGCCTTATCGGTATTGAAGGTCATGGCGATAGCTTTTTTGATCGCCTTCTTGATGGTGGTATTCAAGAATTTCAGCTGATACGCCGGATGTCCCCGGCATAAAGAAAACGCGAGAGGGCCCCGTCGTGAGCAGGATTTACTCGCATATTCGGGAAAGGAAAATGTTGAAGAGTCGTCCTTTTTTACTGCTGGCGTTTGCCTTGTTTTATCTCCTTGTCGCTGCTTTCATAACGGGGATTATTATTTACGGTATCGCGTTTACGGGCAACCGGGACACGATTTGGCTGTTTATGTTGTTCTTGAGCCTGGCTTTGGCGGGGGCGAATATCGGCATCCTTTTTTACCAGAACTGGGCCAGGCGTTTGCACATGGCCCTAGCTGGCTTATTTTCTGCGATTGTAATCCCGGCAATTTTGAAATTTGTCATCAAGCTGTATGCCTGCACCGGCCAGTGCGAACCGGTCAATTCGACTCCGGCCGAGATCGCAGCCCTGGTCTTGGCCGGCCTGCTGCTGGCCATGCTGATCGGGTCCATGATCTATTTCTCCTCGGCCCGGGTTAAGAACATGTTTGTTTCGGAAGAGGATTGACAGGCATATTTAATAAAAAATTTATCAAAAATAACGGAACTTTGAGTTCCTTTTTTTTGTCTAAATGAGCGAATGAATGCTATGACCGAGATTGATCGACACACGATTGAGCAGGCCGCTGCGGGCGATTTGAGCGCCTTTGAGCGGATTTATCATTTCACCAGCGGTTTTGTTTACGGCCTGGCTCTGCGGATGGTGCGCAATCCACAGGATGCCTCTGAGATTACCCAAGATGTGTTTATGAAAGTGTATTATAAGCTTAAGGATTTCCGCTTTCAATCTTCTTTGAAAACTTGGATTTATCGGATTGCCGTCAATACGGCCCTGAATGCCCGCCGGCGTTTGGGGCTTCGACGGACGCGCGAAACCAGCATGGATGACAACATCTTGGATCTTCAGACCGCGCCGATGACTCAACTTCCCTGTGCGGAGGTGGAACGAAAACAGCGTCTGGAATTTTTGCTGTCACGGCTTACCCCGGAACACAAAACGATTTTGTTACTGCGGGAAACAGAGGGGTTGAGCTATCAGGAAATAGCGGATGTTCTGAAAATCAACCTGAATACCGTAAGAACCCGCCTGAAACGGGCCCGTCAACAATTGGTATTGCTGGCGGAAAGTGGGGTGATCCGAAATGAAATGTAAAGATATTCGCGAATGGCTTTTGCAAGACAGATCCGAGGAGAATGATCCGGAGACCGATATGATTATGGCAATGCACCTGCAAGAATGTGCGGACTGCCGTGAATTTCAGCGTCGCCTGCAAGAGGACCTACTCAAGCCGCTGCGGGAAGCCCGGGTACCTGTTCCGCCCGAAATCTGGCTGAATATTAAGGAAACGCTCATGCAGGCAGAATTGGAAAAGTCCTGCCTGCGCCCGCGGCTGATGAGCGGCTGGTTTTCTTTTTTCCGGCCGGCATATGCTGTCATTGTGGCCGCGGTCTTTCTGATCGCCGCCGTGCTCTATATCCCGTATCGGAATCAACAGATAGTTTTTAATTATTTCGATTCCCAGGCGGATTTTTTGCTTGAACTCAGCGAGGCACAAAATGGGACTGAGTATTCTGCCGTGGATTTCGGCACACCGATCGAAGAATTTTTACTGTAAAGGAACTTTGTGGTTTGCCCGGATGTCTAATTTGATGAAAGGAGGTAACGGATTATGAAAAGAAAAATATTTCAACCGATCGTATTATCTGCCCTGCTTAGCGTCATTTTTGTTTTGCCGGCTTTCGCCAACCCTTGGGGGGCCCGTGATTTCGGCCGGGATAAAGAAGGCCCGCAACTCCGGAACAAGCATGAATGGATGATCAAACAGCTTGGGCTGACCGAGGAACAACAAAAGCAGATAAGGGAACATCACCGCGAACAAAGTGAGCAGCAGCAAGCGTTAAGAGAACAGACCAAAGCTAAACATAGGGAATTGGCCGAGGAATTACAGAAAACAGATATAAACGAGTCTCGTGTTGGGCAGTTGGCCGCTGAACTGACGACTTTGGCAGGGCAGAGGATTGATGCCAGGATTCAGGGTATCTTGACCATGAAAAACATCCTGACGCCGGAACAATTTGCCCAGTTCCAGGAAAAGGTCAAGGAATTCCGGAATAAACATAAAAGCCGGAGTTTTGGACATATAAGGAAAAAACGGCAAGGTGGCCGCACCTACGGTTCTAGCCAGAAAGCCCCTGCTGAACAGGGTGATTCACCTTTGCCTCCACCTCCGCCTCCGGATGATGAAATTTGGTAATTTGATCTAAAGATTGCTTGTCCAAGGAGCGCTGTACTACAGCGCTCCTTTTTTAATCTACTTTGCCAGCAGACTAGGCTGATTTAGGGCATATTTAGCTCTGGGCATACAGCATTAAGCTTTAGCCTGTCATTCTGTTGGACCTGATCATGAGCATTGGTTGGTCAATCTTTTAACTTAGTAGGATAATATTCTTCTTAATATATAAAAATATAAACATGTAAAGATGAATTTAGCATCCGGGTGTCGAATTGGGTTATAGTTTATTACTATTTGGAAATAATAGACTTGCGGTAAAGATTAATATTTCTAAGACAAAATTCAACTATCTCGCGCAGAGAAAGGCCGTTGGCAACCCGATAACGATGGGTAAAACTGAGTAAAAAGATTAAATCATAAACCGGATTCAGGGGTAATTTGACCAGAAATTGAATGAGAGGGAGCAAAAACGGGAACCTGACTCCCAGGAAGAAGAATTTTTGTAGCCGGATCAATTGTGGCATATTTTCCTGAATGAGAGGACTGTCTTTGAAAAAGGTACTCGAAAAAAGAAGGTCCTCGTTTTTTTTAAGTAGACCGGCTGCGCGCGCTGTTTTCTCGATCTCCGTTCCAGGGTAAGGCTGTAAGATCGAACACCAGGGGTATTCGGCTCGGATTTTTATGTTTAATTTTATGGTCTGAAGAGCTTGATCGATGCTTTCGTTAGGCAGGCCTAACATATTATTGGTTAGGATTCTGATCCCGTAACGGTGAAGATGTTCGGCAGCCGTAATAATTTGTGCGTTGTTGATATTTTTCCTGAGGACAAGGCGCCTGAGCTCCTCGTCTCCGGTCTCCACTCCCATGGAGACCCGAAAACAATCGGCCTCAGCCAGCCGGCGGCAGGTTTCCTCATCCAGCCAGGCGGCCCAGACGTTACATATGAAAGGGATTTCGATTTCCTTCTTGTATAGTTCTAAAAATTCGTACAGCCACGGTTTATGAAAGGTCAGGATATCATCGTCGAGAAATACGGTCTTCAGCGGATATTTGTTTTTAGTTTGGCGGATTTCAGAAACAATATGTTGCGGACTGCGGAAGCGTACAAACGGTCCTTTGTTACGATAAAGTTCACGCAGGGCATGGGCGTAACAATAGGAACAATTGCATGGGCAGCCGCGCGAAGCAATGAAATGTTTGGTCGGACTGTTTTGCAAACGCGGATATTTATCGTAAATCCTGCGAGCAGGCAAAGGCAAGGCGTCAAGGTCTTCGATCAGCGGGCGCAATTCATTGCGAATAATCTGGCCGTGAGCGTTGACCCAGAGGTTGCGGATATTGTCGATAGGTTTGCCGGCCTGTAGGTTGTCAGCCAGTTCGCGCAAAGCCGCTTCGCCTTCCCCGCGGCAGACGGCGTCGACACTGGGTTCGTCGATGATCTGCGGAAAGAAAGTTGGATGAAACCCGCCGAACACGGTGAAGATATTATTTTTTTCCTTTACCCGTGCCGCGGTGTTTAGGGCCCAGACATGTTCGCCAGTCGTACAGGAAAAGCATGCCAGCCCCGGATCGAAACGTTTGATCGCAGCTGGGATGTCTGCCTCGGCACTGCCGATAAAAACTTCAACCTCGTGCCCGGCGGTATCCAGAACCGCGGCCAGGGTCATAATGCCGATATTTTCGAACCATTCTCTTTGCAGAAAAGCAACGCGCATGAATCAGATTAAGGGTAAAGGGTCAAAGGTTAAGGTATTAAGTCCGCAAAGGATCGCGTAGGCCCAGGATCGGCAAAGCAGCCGGGACATACGTGGATATTATTATAATATCGGTGCGTTTTGAAATGAAATATAAGTTTACAATCTTTAAAACACCGCGAACAACAATTGACAAGCCATGCGGAGGATTGTAATGTTATTTTGTGTGGTTTGACCTTTAACCCTTGACCTTTGACCTCATTGATTATGTCCGATTACCAGCTCGGCATCCCGCTTTTGTTGACTTTCCTGGCCGGTATCTCAACGGGGATCGGGAGCTTGTGCGCCTTTTTTGTCAAACGCGGCCAGCGCGCCTGGCTTTATTTTTCCCTCGGGCTCTCTGCCGGCGTTATGATTTACGTTTCATTTATCGAGTTGTTGAGCTCAGCCATCGAATCCGCGGGTTTTGTCCGGGCGAATCTTGCATTCTTCATCGGTATTTTTTTTATTATGGCGATCGATTTTTTGGTGCCCCACCGCTTTATGGCCGAACGGGTCCATCCCGAGATCGAGGACAAAAAGCTCTTAAGCGCCGGGACTTTTGTCATGATCGGCATTGCCATTCACAATTTTCCCGAAGGATTAGCCGTATTTATGAGCGCGATGGGCGATATCCGCCTCGGAATCGCCCTGGCCTTTGCGATCGCGGTTCATAATATCCCCGAAGGCATTGCGGTTGCCATGCCGATTTATTATGCCACCGGCAGTCGTAAAAAAGCCTTTTGGTATTCTTTATTATCGGGCGTCGCCGAACCGCTGGGAGCTTTGGTCGGCATTATATTCTTGGGCCCTTTTTTAAATGCTACGGTTTTATCCCTGGCCCTGGCCTTTGTGGCTGGTATCATGGTCTTTATCAGCTTCGACGAAATCCTACCGCTCAGCTACCAGGACGAGAAAGGACATCTCTCCATCATGGGCGTTATCTTAGGGATGTTTATCATGGCCCTGAGCCTGCAACTGCTTTAAGGTCGATCAGTTGGGATTCTTCAGAATGTCTCGTCCATTAAGCGCAACTATTTTAATACTAATATTAGAATAAATTCCGGGAAATTCAGCGCTTCGACAAAAAGCTGTGTTTTTGTTTGGCGAGCTTTTAATTAATAATATAATAAACAATGAGATTCCGTGCATTCGATACGGCCCGGAATGCGTGTGCCCTTTAAAAAAGGGAATCCTAAAATTTTGTTCATAAAGGAGGACCGCCCTTATGCTGAAAACCTTTCAATCATTCGGTGTGATTTTCTGCCTGGCAGGATTTGTTTTGTTATCAGCCGCTTCCGGGCAGGATCTTGGATCTGTCGACGATCTCAGCGATTATGAGAAGCTGGACATCCTGGCCGAGGCCCATGATATCCTCAAAGAGCAGAACGAACAGCTTGATCGGCGCCTGAAAGATATGCAAGAACAAGTGAAGACACTGAAGAAGACGATTGAAACCCGGGATCAGGCGATTGCTTCTTTGCAGGCCCTAATCAGCCGTACCGAGGCCGAGCCTTCTATGAAAGACAAGCTGAAGGAGAAGGATCAGGATCTGCGGGAGATGCGTAAGCACAAACGTGAACTGGAAGAACAATATACGGTTTTGTTGCAAGCGAACATGCGCACCGAGGAAGAATTGGTGCGGTTGCGCAGGGATTTGAAAACCGCAGGTCGGGCGGCCCAGAAAAATTGGGAACAAGAGAATGCCGCCCTCGAAAAGCAAGTTCGCAAGCTGGAAGAAACGATTACCCGCATGCGGCGCGAAACCGAAAGCGAGATTGCCGCTGCCCGGGAGCCACTCGAGAAAGAAATTCGGCGTTTGCAGCAGCAGGTCGACCGTAAGGGCGCCTTCGTTAAGAAAGGTGACGATCTTATCGATCAGATTAGCCGCGAGAAGGAAGCTGTGTTTGACCAGATTGCAGAAGTTAGGCGCCAGAACGAGGACTTCCGCCGTCAGATCGAAGATCTTAGGCAACAGCTTAGAGAGAGCGAGCAGGAGGCCACTTTGAAGGTCGAAGCCGCCAAGCTGCCTCTGCAGGAAGAGATTGATGTTTTGCAGAGTATGCTGCGCGAGCAGAAGAGCGCTGTACCGGATGAAATTGATTCGACTAACAAAGCCTTGAAGAAGAAAGTTGAGGATCTGCAGGATGACTTAGCCGAGCAGAAACGCTCCCGGACCAAAGAGTTGAATGCGGCCAAACAACCGCTCGAAGACAAGATCGCTTCTTTGCAGAAATCTCTGAAAGCGACCCAGGCCGACGCAGTCCAAAAGGTCGCTGAGGTAAAAGCGCCGCTGGAAAAAAAGATTGCAGAACTCGAGGACGAATTGGAGCAAAAACGGGATGAGCTAGCCCAGAAGGCTCGCGAGGCTAAATTACAAGCGGAAAAAGATACGTCCGAGAAAGATAGGGGGATTATCCAAAAGATCAACCGTGAAAAGGAGTCCCTTTTCGAACAGATAGAAGCAGTTGAACGGCAAAATGAAGGCCTTCGTCAGCAGATTGAGGAATTCACACAAAAGTTGAGCGAAAAGGATCGTGAGACCGTGCAGCAGGTTGAAGCCGCTAAGCTGCCTTTGCAGGAAGAGATCGATGTTTTGCAGGACATGTTACGCGATCAGAAAAGTGCGGTTCCGGAAAAGACGGATTCCGCCACTCAGGTTCTTGAGAAAAAGGTCGCGGATCTGCAGGA
>Ga0272442_10002195_pt1 | contig 28625 bp, 27 predicted proteins | sample SSMForm2O_FD_200262 | JGI IMG/M metagenome (GOLD analysis project Ga0272442, IMG submission 200262) | Marine sediment archaeal communities from Little Sippewissett salt marsh, Falmouth, MA, United States - SSM-Form-2O | ecosystem: Environmental > Aquatic > Marine > Wetlands > Sediment ...
GATGCCGTACCCGGACTGATCCGCGCCTTAAAGGATGATAATCCAGATGTTCGCTGGGCAGCGGTTAATACTTTCTATTGGTTTTGCGGAGTTGGAAAACAAGCAACTCCAGTACTTATTCAGACATTGAAAGATGAAAAACAAGGAATCAGATGGGGTGCAATGGATTGGCTTTATGGATTTTCAGGATTGGCAGATTCAGGTTCAGGAGTACGTGATGAACTTGTGAAAGTTGTTCCGAATATTATTCAAGAATTAGATGACGATAATTTCCGCATGGTTACTAAGGCAGCGATAATCCTTGGGCGAATCAAGGACAAAAGAGCAGTGGACAAAATTACTCAGCTACTTGATCGAAAGTTTAATCCCACCGAGCACATTCTTCTTGATGGTAAGTATATGAATGTACCAACGGCGGCACACCTTGCCTTAGTATCAATAACCGGTGAAGATGTTGAGGACAGAAGCTTAATTCCAATTGACAACAAAGACAAGCTGGAAAAGATACGGGAGTTCTGGCAAAAAAGACTCCAAACAGAAAACATCTCGCTCCGCCCCGGCGGGGAAACAGAGGAGCAGGCAACAGCCAGGAGGCAGGAGGTAATAGAAAATATTAAATACGGAGGGGGAGCTGGAACAGATGAGGATCCTTATCAAATCCGGACGGCTGAGCAGATGAACCAAATCGGATTAAATGAAGATGATTGGGATAAGCATTTCGCCTTGATGCAGGATATTGACCTTGGAATATACCAGGGAGAAGAATTCAATATCATTGGTTATCATAATGGAGGCAATGACGCCAAATCTTTTAAGGGTGTGTTTGACGGAAAAGGGCATCGCATTATCAACTTTTCTTATCAAAGCTATAGCTTTAAAGGTTATGTCGGTATTTTTGGTTATGCCGGCGGTCAATATAAGAAAGGAGCGATCATTCGTAATCTGGTGCTGACGAATCCGACTATTGAGGTGGGCCATAGAGCGGTAAATGACACCGGCTCACTCGCTGGTATGTTCGCCTTTGGTACGATCACAAACTGCCATGTTGTGGATGCAGATATTACCGGAATAGATGAGGTTGGCGGGCTTGTGGGCAGTTGTATTGAAGGCACGATAACTGATTGTTCAGTCACTGGCAGTATTGCAGGTGTCACTTGGGTAGGTGGGCTGACAGGAGACACCTCGCCGGAAAGTATGATTCGTAATTGCTTTACAAATGTGGCCGTCAACTGTCAAAATCTTGCCGGAGGGCTGATAGGAGATAATCAGGGGAAACTTATTCAATGCTATTCAAATGGCAGTGTTATTGGAGTACACGAGCTTGGCGGATTGGCAGGCAGATGCAGCAGTACGGGGTCTGCTTCAAACTGTTACGCAACGTCTGAGGTTGAAGGGAAATACACAGTTGGGGGCTTATTGGGAGAAGTTTACTCTTATGCTGTTATATCAAATTGTTATTCTTCAGGTAAAGTGACAGGAGATCGCAGAATCGGTGGGTTGGTTGGGTACGGTTATTTAAGCAGTGAGGTTGCCGATTGTTTCTGGGATATTGAAACAAGCGGTTTGTCATATGCTTGCAAAGAAGATCAGGCGTATAAAGATTGTCTCGGTTTAACAAACGCTCAAATGAAACAGCAGGCAACATTTTCCGGCTGGGATTTTGAAAAAGTCTGGGCTATTAAAGAAAATGAAACATTGCCATATCTTCGTTGGCAAAACGTCTCCCTCCGCGGCGGCGGGGAAACGGAAAATCAGAATTAAAAAAACTTCACGGTCCTCATGAACTTCATGGTTTAAAAATTTAGGATAAATAAAGGGGAAAGTCATGAAGCTCATCAACGTAGTTTCGTACATCTTGTTTTGCCTTATTGGCTTGGTGCTATTTACAGGATGTTCAGGTGTTTCTAAAGTCCACTATTCTCCACTGCAGGAAAGCAGTTACTCTGCAAAACCTGTTGATCAAGTTGCGTTGTATCTTACACAGAAGCCAACAGTTGCTTATAAAGAGATTGACATCATGACCTATCGGGCTGGGACGGCTGAAGATTATAAAGATGTGGTGCGCCATTTCCGTGAGAAAGCAGCATTAGTCGGTGCCGACGGAGTGATTATGATGGGTTCAAAATCAGGTCCAGGCATGTTTGTCGGTTCTGTATTAGCTACCCCGACCGACTATAACGCAATGGCAATAATCTATACGGAGAAATAACTCCAAGGGGTCAGACCACTTAAAGTTATCCGACCTGCTGACTAAATTGAAAATTCAAAAGAAGTTTCATTGTTTATCGGCAGCTAATTTTTCTTTGAGGTACTTTGCGGTATAGCTTTTTGTATTTTTGACAATTTTTTCGGGTGTGCCGGTTGCAATGACTTCGCCGCCGGCGTCGCCGCCTTCGGGGCCGAGGTCGATGATGTAGTCGGCCATCTTAATCACGTCGAGGTTGTGCTCGATCACGATGACGGTATTGCCCAGATCGGTCAGCCGCCGCAGCACATTCATCAGGTTGTGGATGTCGGCAAAGTGCAGTCCGGTCGTCGGCTCATCCAGAATATACAGTGTGTGCCCCGTGCCCGGCTTGCCCAGTTCGGAGGCCAGCTTCACCCGCTGGGCCTCGCCGCCGGACAGGGTCGTGCTGGACTGGCCCAGTGTCATATAGCCCAGCCCCACATCGCACAGCGCCTTGACGAGCCGGAGAATCTTCGGAAAATTCGCGAAAAACGCCTTTGCTTCTTCGATCCGCATATCCAGCACGTTGGCGATATTCTTGCCCTTGTACGTAATTTGCAGCGTCTCCGGGTTGTACCGTTTGCCCTTGCACTCCTGACAGGTTACGAACACATCGGGGAGAAAATGCATTTCGATCTTTTTCGTTCCCTGCCCCTGGCAATGTTCGCACCGCCCGCCCTTGACGTTAAAGCTGAACCGTCCCGGCTTATACCCGCGAATCTTGGCTTCGCGTGTCATCGCAAACAATGCCCGGATCAAATCGAACACGCCGGTATAGGTCGCCGGATTGGACCGCGGCGTACGGCCGATGGGGGACTGGTCGATCTCGATGACCTTATCGACCCGGGAGGTGCCGATGATGTTTTTGTGCTTGCCGGGTTTTTCGCGGGAGCTGTAGAGTTTGCGTTTGAGGCCCTTGAGCAGGATTTCCGACACCAGTGTACTCTTGCCGGAGCCCGAAACCCCCGTGACACAGGTCAGCACCGCCAGCGGAAACTTGACGCTGATTTTTTTGAGATTATTTTCTTCGGCGCCGCGGACCTCAATACTGTTTGTCAGACGCACCTTGTGGCGGCAGCTCGGCAGTTCAATCCGTTTGACCCCGCTCATGTACTGCCCCGTAATCGAGCGTTCGCATCGCTTGACCTCTTCTAGCGTCCCGGCCACGACCAGTTCGCCGCCGTGTTCGCCCGCCGCCGGGCCGACGTCGATAATATGATCCGCCGAGGCAATGACATCGTCGTCATGCTCGACCACCAGCACGGTGTTGCCGATATCCCGCAGCTTCTTCAAAATCTCCAGCAGCCGGTCATTATCGCGCCGATGTAGGCCAATCGTCGGTTCGTCCAGTACATAACAGCAGCCCACAAGCCCGCTGCCGACCTGCGTGGCCAGCCGGATCCGCTGGGCCTCGCCGCCGGACAGCGTTCGGCTGGTCCGATCCAGCGTCAGGTACCCCAGCCCCACATCCATCATAAACTTCAGCCGTGCCCGAATCTCTTTCAGCGGTTGGGCGGCGATCAGGGTCTTTTCCCTGTCCAACGTTAGTGACTGAAAGTAATCACAGGCCTCTTCAATGCTCATGCCGGTGACATCGCTGATGCTTTTGCTGCCAATGGTAACAGCGATGGCTTCCTGCCGCAGACGGGTGCCGCCGCACTGATGACACGGCGACTCGGAAAGATATCCGTGCAGCCGCGCCTTGACATATTCGCTGGTGGTGTTTTTCCACCGATGCACCAGGTTGGGAACGACCCCCTCGAAACTGTGCCCGTACTCCTGCGCATCCTTTTCCGTCGTGCCGTACATCAGAATTTTTCGGACCGCCGCGGGGATCGCACTGAATGGTTCGGACTTGCGGATGTTGAAGTATCGGCAGAAACGTTTGACCAGCCGATTGTAGTAGATGTTCATCCGCTTGCCGCCCTTGCGCCAGGCCTCGATCGCGCCGTTTTCCAGTGAAACGCTCTTGTCCGGCACGATCAGCTCCGGGTCGAATTCCAGCACCGTCCCCAAGCCGTCGCAGGCGCTGCACGCCCCATACGGACTGTTAAAACTGAACAGCCGGGGCGACAACTCCGCCAGTGAGGCCTCCGGGTGGTCGTTGCAGGCGTATTTTTCGCTGTAAACGACGTCATACCAGCCGCCTTCGCCGCCGTTGGTTTTCTGGGCGTCCGGTTCCTGAATCATTACACTAACGATACCATCGCCGAGCTTTAAAGCGGTTTCGATGGAATCGGCCAGACGAATGCGGATGGTGTCTTTGAGAACCAGTCGATCCACCACCGCCGCGATATCGTGTTTCTTGTTTTTGTCCAGCAGCGGCACAGATTTGGCGTCATACACCTGGTTATCCACTCGCACCCGGACAAATCCTTCCCGCTGGATCTGGGTAAAGACCTCCCGATGCTCGCCTTTTTGCCCACGGATAATCGGGGCACAGACCTGAATGCGTGTGCCTTCCGGCCGGGACAAGATGGAATCGACAATCTGCGTGGCGTGCTGGCTGCTGATGACCTTGCCGCAAATCCAGCAGTGCGGCGTGCCGGCGCGGGCAAACAGCACACGGCAGTAGTCATAAATCTCCGTCGTGGTCGCTACCGTCGAACGCGGATTGCTGGAGGCGCTGCGCTGCTCGATGGCGATTGTCGGCGGCAGGCCCTCGATGTGCTCGACTTGGGGCTTTTGCATCTGCTCGAGGAACTGACGGGCATAGGCACTGAGAGACTCAACATACTTTCGCTGGCCCTCGGCATAGATCGTATCGAATGCCAGCGAACTCTTGCCGGAACCGCTCAGGCCGGTGACCACCACAAGTCGGTCCCGCGGAATCTCGACATCGATATTCTTCAGATTATGTTCACACGCGCCCGTGACGCAGATGGCTTTCGGTTCGCTCACAGATTCACCCGTTATCAGTACTGTTTATATACCGCAATTTTTCGATAGCAAAACAAGTTGATTATTGTACCATAACATGGGTGAATGTAAATGGATTTTCCGGAAGCGATTTTAAGATGGCAGATGTCGAAATACTGCACAACTGGAACTTAAGTCCTGCCAAAGCAAGGCAGTTACAGGAAAAACTCCGCGGCCGGATATCACTGCATCCCATGCAAAAAAAACCGCAGTTTGTCGGGGGACTGGACTGCTCGCTGGACAAGCGAAAGGGCAGAATTTTCGCCGCGGCGGTGGTTTTTTCATTTCCGGAATTAGAACTGCTCGAAACTGCCGCCGCCGAACTGCCGCTGGTTTTTCCCTATGTGCCGGGACTGCTGTCATTTCGGGAGATCCCCGTGTGCCTGGAGGCGGTCAAAAAGCTGCAAACGCCGGTGGACCTGTGGCTCATCGACGGCCAAGGCATCGCCCACCCCCGCCGGCTGGGACTGGCAAGCCATTTGGGTTTGTTTTTGAATACGCCCACCCTCGGCTGCGCCAAAAGCCGCCTCATCGGAACCTACGACGAACCCAAGCCCGAAAAGGGCAGTTTTTCATGGCTGTATGACAAAGATGAAAAAATCGGCGCCGTCGTCCGCACCCGAACCGGCGTCAAGCCGCTGTTCATCTCCCCCGGCCACTTATGCAGTTTTGAAGATGCCATCAAATACACGCTCGCCTGCACCACAAAATACCGCCTGCCGGAACCGACCCGAACAGCACATCAAACCGTAGGGAAAATAAAAGCCACAGATTAACACCTGCCGCGACGGGCGACGGCACGGCGGGCAGATTTTTCACAAATTAAACCTGGATAAAAAATCCGTGGTTTCTTTTAATCCCGCGTAATCAGCACGGGCGTCCCCAACTCAATCCGCTCGTACAAATCAATCACTTTGGCCGGGTCCATCCGGATGCACCCCGCCGAAGCGGGCCGTCCTAAGTCATCAATCTGATTGGTCCCGTGGATATAGATGTACCGGCTCCATGTATCGACATCCCCGCCGCGGTTACATCCCTCTTCGGCGCCTTCTAACCACAGAATCCGGGACAGGATTAAATCTTTCCGGGCGTCCTGACCTTCTTTCCAAATGTCTCCTGTCCATTGGCGGTCCTTCAAGACAGCGCCCGGTGAAAGATCGCCGCCGATTTTCGCACCAATCGTATGCCATCCCAGCGGGGTCTTGCCGGAATCCACGTTGTTGCCCGCCCCCGCCAAAGCGGTCGAACACCGATACCGCTGGACAATCTGATTATTGCTGATAAGCGCAAACTCCTGCCGCTCAATCGAAACCCGGATACCGGTTCCAGGCCCCACCCTCATCTGCCAGTTATAAGCATTAAAGGTTTGTGTACAATCACCCGCTTTTTCGCCCACCAACGAACACCCAACACAGCAAAGCACAACAACACATAAAAACAAGTCTGACAACGGTTCACAGTATTTAACAGTAACAGAAAATTTCATTTTGTTGCAACGGCTTCCTATGATCTTAGTGTTTATGAAATGATTACGCTTGAAAGCCAAAAAAGCTGGATGAATGCTATGGTTGGCTTAGCGCAGAAGCTATATGTTCCGAATGCGATCTGAATTCCAATTTATTTTAGAAGTGCTGCGAGAGCTTCTAAAATATCCGTCGGTTCTGCCATGCGGCCGATGCCGGTTGTGCCGCAGGCGAGGCGGCCGCTTTCCGGGCCGATGGTGTTGAACTTGAGCTGGTCGGTCAGGATCGCCATGTTGCGCTGGAGAATCGGGTTGGCCCACATCTTGCTGTTCATTGCAGGGGCCAGCAGCACGTGTTTATCCCAGCAGGCACACAGGGTTGTTGTCAGCAGGTCGTCACAAATGCCGGCGGCGACCTTTGCGATAATATCCGCGGTCGCCGGAGCGACTACCACGGCATCCGCCCAATCGGCCATTTGAATATGACCGATCTTGAAGTCTTCCGGCCCTTGCCACATGCTCGTATATACAGGTCCGCCCGTCACCGACTCCAGTGTCAGCGGTGTGATCAGCTTGCACGCATTTTCGGTCATAATCGTACGCACAACGGCACCGGCGGCGGTCAGTTTGCCGGCTAAGTCTGCGGCTTTATACGCCGCAATGCCGCCGCTGACACCGAGTAAGATATGCTTGTTTTCGAGTTTTTTTTCTGTCAGAGCCATGTCATTTCAACTCAGGTAGAGTTTGTCCCGGGCTTGTCGAGGGAATGCCTGAGCTGCCTTTTACAACAGAGGCGCATTTGGTTTCTTTTCGTCGCCAACGGCATCCAGAACGATCTTGTCCTGTTTGATTTCCTGAACAACGATTTCCATCGGGGTCATGCCCTCGGTATTCTCGATCAGCGGTCGGCCGCCTTCCATAATCTCGACCATTCGTTTTTGAATCAGGGCCGACAGCTTAAACCGCCCGCCGACCTTATTCACGATGTCTGTATTTTTCAGTTCTTCGATCATATTTGTTCCTTTATCTTTTCCTGAATAATATCAACCACTTCCTGCACGGCCTGATTCAAGTCGTCATTGATCACCAAGTGGTCATAATGCTGCCAGGCGGTGGCAATTTCTCTGCTGGCTGTTTCCAGCCGCCGTTTTTTCGCTTTTTCGTCCTCTCCGCGACCGCGGCTGTCGATCCGCTTCTGAAGCTCTTTCTTATGTGGAGGCAGAACAAAAATGGTTCGGGCCTCGGGCCGAATTTTTTTGACCTGCAACGCGCCCTGAACATCAATCTCGAGAATCGCAATCCGTCCGGCGGCAAGGACCTCATCCACCGGCTGTTTGGGTGTTCCGTAATAATTGCCGAACACCTCGGCGTATTCGAGAAATTCGCCTTCCCGGATCTTTGCCTGAAAATCATCACGGCTCAAAAACACATAATCCCGTCCGTCCTGTTCGGTTTCCGACCGGGCGCGTGTCGTTGCCGAAACGCTCAAAAATGCATCGAGTTTCTTAACAACCTCTTTGCAGATGGTGCTCTTGCCGACGCCCGAAGGCCCGCTGATGATGACCAATTTTCCCTGTGAGTCAGATTCTTTCATTGTCAATGTGCAAACACTCTTTCATTCAACATTTTGAACTTGTTCTTTGATGCGGTCAATCGCGCATTTGATCTCAATCACCGATTGATTGATCGTTGTGTCCGAACTCTTGCTGGCGATCGTATTGGCCTCGCGAAGCATTTCCTGGGTAATAAAATCCAGTCGCCGCCCGACGGGACCGCCTTTTTCACAGCATTCACGGAATTGCGCCAGATGCGCCCCCAGCCGCGAAACCTCTTCGGCGATATCGCTGCGTTCGGCATAGATCGCCACTTCACGCGCCAACTGGGCCTCATCCATCTTCAACTGGGCCTTGGCCAGTAACTGATCGACCCGGTCTTTCAGCCGCTGATGATACTCCTGGACCACAACGCCCACACGCTCGCCAATGGCTTTCAGGCGGTTGGCAATCAGGTCCAGGTTCGCCAGCAGATCCACCGTGATCGTTTTACCTTCTTCGCTACGGGACTGCTTGAGCAGCTTCAGGGCCTCCTCTGTCAGCGACAGGATCACCTCACGCATCTTTTGCATGTGGGCCTCGTCCGGAATCACCGGCTGGACAATTCCCGGCAGCGATAGCATGGACGCCAGATCGATCCGGCTGTGCCCGTCTCCGGCCGGAAGCAGGTCTTTGAGACGTTGAATATAGGCCTTCAGTGTATTTTCGTCGATATCAAAGAGCGCTTGGCCCGAGATATTCTTCATTCGCAACGAGAAATTGACCGTCCCCCGATGAATGGCGTCGCGATGGATCCGCTCGATCTCGCCTTCGAGATAGGCGGCAATATCCGGCATCCGTAATTGCGCCTTGAAATAACGGTTATTGACCGACCGAATTTCGACGGTGTAAACAACGCCGTCAACTTCCGAGCAGGCCTGACCAAATCCTGTCATACTGCAAATCATGCAGGTTTCCTCATGTGTTTAGTTAGAAGCTTCAGGTTTCGGGGCGGCAGCATCGTCAGCAGCAGTATCGGCTGCGGGCTGTTCGGCAGCGGTATCGGCTGCCGGTGTTGCTTCTTCGGCAATCTCCGCCGCCGCCGTGGTGTCTGCGATTGTTTCCGCGGTCTCTGTGCCCGCCGCGGTGTTCTCATCGACCGTTGTCGGCGGCGTTTCTAAAGGCAAAGGAGCGGACAGGTCCGACGAGGTTCCCTGCGGCCGCATGAACTTGCCCATCAGGACCGCCAGCACCAGGAAACCCGCCACCAGGGAAATCGTAACCCACGTCAGAAAGTCCCCGGTCTTGGTTCCGAGCAGACTGCCGGCCCCGCCGCCGCCAAACGCGGCGCCGATACCGCCGCCGCGACCCTTTTGAAGCAAAATAATCAAAATCAGCGCCGCACAAACCACAACAAACAGCGCGACAATCAAATTACCAATCAATGTCAGTGCAAGTGAAAGAGCCATATTGAATCCTCTGATTAAAATTCACTTTAAACTTGTTTATGCCGTTAAGCAACGGTTTTGACCATTGCCGCGAAATCTTCAACTTTCAAGCTGGCGCCGCCGACCAGCAGACCATCCACATCCGGCTGACGCATCAACTCGGCGGTATTGCCCGGCTTGGCCGAGCCGCCATACTGAATCCGCAGCGTTTGGGCGATATCTTCACCATACATCTCCGCCAGCAAACCGCGAATCATCGCGTGAACTTCCTGGGCCTGCTCCGGTGTCGCCGTCAAACCCGTGCCAATGGCCCAGACCGGCTCATATGCAATCGTCACCGCCTGAATGCGCTCATTGCAAATACCCTCAAGGCCTTTTTTGACCTGATCGGCAACCACCTTATTGGTGGTCCCGGCTTTGCGTTCCTCGATTAATTCCCCGACACAGAAAATCGGCAGCAGTCCGCTGTTAATCGCGGCGGAGATTTTTTTGTTGATCAGTTCATCCCTTTCACCCATGACATGCCGGCGCTCCGAGTGGCCGATAATCGCATACGTGCAGCAGACATCCTTGAGCATGTCGCAACTGATCTCGCCGGTAAAGGCGCCTTTTTCTTCGAAATAAACATTCTGCGAGCCCAACGCGATATTCGATGCGCTCAGCGCCGCCGCCACCGCCTGCAGGTACACAAACGGCGGGCACACCGCAACATCGACACTGTCCACGCCTTCCAGCGCTTTTGCAAGTCCGCTCGCCAGTGAAACAGCGCTGGTGGTATTCATATTCATTTTCCAGTTGCCGGCAATAAACGGCTTTCTCATTTTTGTCTCCTGTTATTCAATTCATTTAATCATTTATAAAATCGCGGCACTGCGGGGAAAACTCCCCAATACCGAAAGCTGCAAACAATGCTGTTTGGATTCGATGAGCGCTTTTTTCACGTTGCCATCTTCCTTGTGGCCCAGAAAGTCCACAAAGAAATAATATTCCCACTCCCGCTTTTTATTCGGCCGGGACCCGATATTGGTCATGTTGATACCGTACTCCCTGAAGACATTCAGCACGTCCACCAGGGCACCGGTTTTATGAGCGGTGCTGAACAAAACGATCGTTTTGTCGTCTCCGCTGGGTTGGGAATCACGCTTGCTGATAACCAAAAAACGGGTAATGTTATTCGACACGTCTTCAATATTCTGGCACAAGATCTTCAACCCGTAAATCTCCGCGGCGATGGCCGATGCAATCGCCGCCGAAGCCGGTTCGTTAGCCGCTAACTGAGCGGCCTTCGAGGAAGAGGCCATCGGCACCGTATCCGCCTCCTTGAATGTGGACGCCAGCCAGTTGCGGCACTGGGCAAACACTTCCGGCTGCGAATAAATCTTTTTGACCTCCGCCATCGGGCAGTTGGCCAGCAGGTTGTGATGAATCGCCATATTCGCTTCGGCACACACCATGACATCGGTCTCGATGAACGCGTCCAGCGATTCACGAATGCCGCCGCCTGCACTGTTTTCAATCGGCACGATGCCGAAATCACAGTGTCCCTTGCTGACTTCTTCGAAAATACCGCGAATGTCGGATAGCGCCTCGTAATCCACACTTTGTCCGAACTTTAATATCGCGGCGTTATGTGAAAAACTGCCCTTCGGCCCCAGATACCCTATCAGCAGCGGACGCTCCAGGAAAAACGACCCGCTCATCAGTTCACGCCAGATCGCCTGCATCGTCTTATCCGGCAGAGGGCCTTTGTTAAGTTCCGCAATCTTTTGCAAAACCACTTTTTCCCGATGAGGCGCATAGATCGGTTCGGAACCGGCCTGCTTGAGTTTGCCGACCTCGACCACGACCTGCGCACGCTCATTGATCAGCTCAACGAGCTTTTCATCAATCGTATCAATCTTTTTACGCAGTTCTTCCAGTGACATTTCATATTCCTTATGTATCGCCTCTTCCCGGCGTCCTCAGGATAGAGATTCTCTGTGGTTGGCGGAAACGCCTTAATTACCAAAACTTGCCGCTTTCGTCAATGAAAATAAGCGATTTTACGATTTTATGTACGGAACAAACAGGATTTTGTCAGGCGATTGTTTAGCACTGCCAAAAACGTTATAATTATCCGAATGGAAATACAGAATAAATATCACTATGTCATATTCAAGACTCGATGGGGATGGTTTGGGTTGCTGGGAAACGAAAAGGGCCTGATCCGCACCTGCCTGCCGGTTGCCAAGAAGGAAGCTATCGAAAACCGGATGCTTTCGGATGTTCCGAATGCCAAACTGTCAAAAAAGGCGTTTTCAGCACTGGAAAAGGGTATTCAGGAGTATTACAAAGGAGAGAAAATCGATTTTTCCGATGTCAACGTCTGTCTTGACGGATTCAGCGATTTCCAGCAAAAAGTCCTGACCGCCCTAAGATCAATAACCTACGGTAACTCCGTTAGTTACGGCCAATTAGCCCGATTGTCCGCCAATTCCAAAGCCGCGCGGGCTATCGGCTCGGTCATGGCCGCCAACCCCCTGCCGCTGATTATCCCCTGTCACCGCGTCATCAAATCCGACGGCACCGTCGGCCAGTTCAGTGCCCCAGGCGGCATCCAAACCAAAATCCGTATGCTCGATTTGGAAAAAATGTAAGAATTTCCTTGAACTGAAAACCTTTATTTGCAATACTGTCTGTAGTGACAATGTAATGACAACTGCACTACAGAGAGGTAGATATGGCTGCAAAAACAACAATTCAGATACGTGTCGATGAGGACCTGAAAAAACAGGCGGTCGAGGTATTTGGGAAAATGCATATGACTCTGTCCCAGGCGATTAAATTGTTTTTGGGGCAGGCAGTAAGCCAAGGCGGGATCGGCATCGAACTTAGAACACCCAGCAAAAAGCTCCAGGAACGGATGGATGAGGTAGAAAGAGATGAAGATATGATGGAATTTGACACCGTTGAAGAATTGTTTGAGGAGCTTGACCGGCGGTGAAAATCAAAGCAGAGATACGCTTCAAAGAAGATTAAATTCAGCTTGAAAAGAGATTAAAAGACCCTCGTTCTTTCAGAAAAGCTCTCAATAAAGCGATTACACTGCTTCAGATGGGCAAAGACATTTCGAAATCATTTACCTCCAATCGGCTTATCAAACGCGGCGCGGGATGGTATGACTGTTATATAACATCTGACATCGTAATGATTTATAAAATTCAAGGGCAATATGTTAAATTAGCCGCTATCGGTCCGGCCAAAGAAATGTATGACCGATAGAAAGTTTTTTTAGAAAAATATGTAAAACAAACTTGACATCGTGTCCGAATTACTATACATTGAGCGAAGTTAGATATGAACGGGCTTGTATTTGGAAAGGACAGAAATATGAACTATACACAAAAAAATGCGTTGTATGGGCTGTATTTGACGGGATTTCTGCTTTTGATTCCGGTGGTTGATCTTTTTGATACGAAAATTCCTTTTTATATCTGGCAGCCTATTGGTTTGATCGGAACAATTCTATTAATCATACCTCTGTATCGATTAAATAAAAGCAAAGATAAAACTTTTGACGAACTTGATAAAAAAATCTGCATCCGGGCCGGGATATTCGCACTTCTTTTCTTATGTGTCATTGCGATTGCAGCTTATACGATAATCCTCTTTGCGTTTGAATCATTTGCTATGAATATGGACAATTTGGGGGTCCTGATTTATTTCGCCGTCATCTTGTTTATCACCTCGCTGTCGCTGGCGGTACTTTTTCAATACCACCGTCTCAATAAACTGGAAAGGGCAGAAAAATGAATCGTACACAAAAAATGGCTTGGATGACAGTGATCTGTGTCGGAACAGGTTTCCTTCTGAGCGCAATCGCCGTTACCATTCTTTATTACAGGATTGGTTTCCCTCGTGCATGGGGTGGATTGGGATTCATGGGTCTAAGCGGTTTCGCCGGGTTGGCTCCGACAGTCTTCAAAAAAGACAAGACAAACGTTGAGTTTGATGAGCGCGACAGGATGATTCAACTGCATTCAACCAAATCCGGCTTCCTGGCTTCATACCTTGTTTTCGGCGGACTTTCAATGGGTATATGGATCTATCAAGGTCCGCACCAGACAATCAGTGTCAATACCCTGCCGCAAATCTGGATGGCCGCATTTATCACCGCATTCTTCGTGCAATCGCTGACAACGCTTATCCTCTACGGCAAAGACAATAAAATTTCCGAAGGAGGTGCCTTATGAATTGGCTAAAGGATAAACAGTTTTGTACTTTAATCTGTATTGGAATCGCGTTCTATCTTTTCGGTATTCCGTTTGTTTTATTTACTGAGTGGAAGAGTCCGGGCATCTTTCTCGGCGTGGCCGGCGGCGGAGTGATCGGGATCGCGATCGCCATTAAGCTGCAAAGCCGTTCCAAAGCTGATCGCAAACCACACGAAAACAACCTGAAACGAAAAGCATATAAAGATTTCTTATCTCTGATAGCATTTTCTGTTTTCGGCTTTTTCATTTATGGATTCCTGACCTACGCTGATATGAAGGGTACACCGATGCTGATCGGATGCCTGGCCATGGTCGCTTCTATGGGCATTGGTATCGTCATCAGCATATTCAACAAGAAAAAGCTGCCCATCCCAGAGTTTGATGAGCGGGAGTTTTATCTGCTTCAGCGAGCCGCCGGAATCGGCAGTAATTGTTTTATGTTTTTTGCGGTGGCTGCGATGTTGGTCGCGTTTTCTCTTATCGGCGGTAGAGGGGCAGTGCCGATGTGGTCGATTCCGGTAGCCCTGTATACCGGGCTATTGTTCGGGGGAACCGTTCAGTTTCTCGTTTTAATGCACCACGCAAAGGAAGATGAAAAAATTTCCGAAGGAGGCACCGTATAAACCGGTTACAGAAAAAAGCCTGGCAAGATTTAATCGTTGGTTTCGTATTGATTGTCTTGATTACAATACCCTACATGTTGTTTTTGTATCAAAACAAAGCAAATAACATTTCAAATCTTATTATTTATATTATCATTGTTGGTCCAATAATGGGCATTGGTTATGTAAATGAAATGAAAAACCTTGAGCAGTTTGATGAGCGGGAACGGTTTATTTATCAAAAAGCCTGTTCGCTCAGTGACAGTATATTTTTTCTCTATTTGCTCACTTTTTCTTTTATTTCATTTTTTCTTGTCGACAACCAGAAAATTTCAGTTGTATGGATGCCTGTTATGGTTTTAAGCGGCTGGTTCCTGGCCCAATGTGTCCTGTCAATCGTTATTCTATTGCAATGTAAAGAGGAAGATGATGATGAAACCGAAGGAGGTACTGTATGAATCACGCACAGAAAAATGCCTGGTTTGGATTAATCAATTGCGCAATCGCACTTGTTTTCTTTTTTACATTCTTTTTGTGCCGTTTTTTTCATATTCCGGTCTCCAGCTTACGATCCGCACCGCAACCAAGCAATTTAGAGGTCTTCTTCAGGTCAGTTTTGCCGTTCTGGCCGTTAGTGTTACCGGTTATTGCACTGGCCTTATTACTTTTGCCACGCAAAAAGCAAAGTCCGGCTGAACCGGATTTTGATGAGATGGATGCAACTATTCAAAACAAAGCCATTCGAATTGCGTTTACTTCTATCTGGTTATTGTGGCCTTTGGCTTTACTTTTAACAATACCAATGCTTGGCGAAGCAGCTTATCCTATAGCTGCGTTCTGTGTCTTTGTCTATCTGGTCATCTTTATTGTTTGCATGACCATCTACTTTTTAACGAAAATCATTTTATATCGAAAACAACTCAAAGGAGGCCCCGCATGAATCGTTTACAGAAAAAGGCCTGGACGGAACTGATCGCAGTTTTTGTCCTGATTGTGATTTTGATTCCTTGTATGCTGTATCTATCCGCACGTAATGCGCAAGGGCTGGAATATGTCGTCATTTCTCTGATTGTCGGAACCCCAACGGCCCTGGTCGGCTACCTGATCGAGATGAAAAAACTCAAAAAATATGATGAACGCGAAAAGGCCATACTTCGCAAGGCATTTTCGGTTAGCGCAGTGGTCTTTATTGTTTACCTGATCGGTTTTTCATTGACCTCATTTTTCCTGGTCGGCGGTGGTCAAACGATCCCGGTGATCTTTATGCCGGTCATGGTCTTTACCGGTTTTGTAATCGGACAATGCACACAGTCGTTTCTGATCCTGTTTCAATGCGCAAAAGAAGAGGATGAAGTTACAGAAGGGGGCATCGCATGAATTGGCTCAAAGACAAAACATTCCGTATCTTATTCCTCATTGGAATTGCGCTGTTCCTGGGCGGTATGCCGCTGATTTTCGTCTCCGGGATAGGAAGCAGGATCGGGCCTTTTATAAGCATGACCGGCGGCGGGGTGATCGGCATTGCGATTGCCCTTAAGATGCAAAGCCGTTCCAAAGCTGATCGCAAACCACATGAAAACAATCTGAAGCGAAAAGCATGGAAAGAGTTTTTGTCCCTGGTCGCATTTTCTGTTTTCGGATTCTTTATTTATGGATTCCTAACATACACTGATGTGAAGGGAATCCCGATGCTGATTGGATGCCTGGTCATGGTTGCTTCTATGGGCATTGGTATCGTCATCAGCATATTCAACAAGAAAAAGCAGCCCATTCCAGAGTTTGACGAACGGGAGTTTTATTTGCTTCAGCGAGCCGCAAGCATCGGCAGCAGTTGTTTTATGTTTTATGCGGTCGCTGCGATGCTGATCGCCTTTTCCCTGATTGGCGGCAGAGGGTCCGTGCCGATGTGGTCGATCCCGGCGGCCCTGTATACCGGGTTGCTGTTTTCGGGAACCGTTCAGTTTCTTGTTTTGATACACTACACAAAGGAAAGCGATGAGTAAGGACCGGCTCAATAACAATATCCGGCGTTTGCGATTTGACGCCGATGAAATGACCCAGCAGCATTTGGCTGACAAAGTCGGCGTCACGCGGCAGACGATCATCGCCACCGAACAGGGCCGCTACGCCCCGAGCTTGCCGCTGGCAATCAAAATCGCCCGCGCCTTCGGCAAAACCGTTGAAGAAGTCTTTCAGTTGGAGTAATGTGGCCGAAGCTTCCAGCTTCGGAACAGAAGCCCGGAACGGAAGTGACGGGATGAAACACTATGTGCTAAACATTTACCACAGCGTTAATGCATCGTGTCGCTGCCGCTCCACGCTTTTGTGAAGCAAGATGCTTCGGCCACATTATTTGCGGGCGAGACGCCCGCGCTCCCAGTCACCGCTGAACCAAATACCACATTGTGCCGTATTCGGCTTTTAACGGAAGCATGCCATTTTCAACAGCGAATTGTTTTTTGACCGTACCGTCGGGATTGAGGACCTTGCAGGTCATGGGGGTACCACTCAACAACGATGGCAGTGTAACGACCCCTTCAACCGGTTCGATCAATACGGGCGCTTTACCCCAATTGCGACCCACGGTCCGGCGGTCTTCAGAAAACTGCATCCCCGTATTCTCACACCGTCCGCACGCAGTGATCAGAAGTTTCTCCCAGTCCTCCTCTGGTTGCCCATCCAATGCAGCTACAGTGACAACCGCACTGCCAGGATCATCGATCCGAATACTTGTAATCACGCTTTGGTACAAGGCATTTTCTTCGTGTTTTTTGATTTCTTCAAAACGATAAGCCGCGCCGGCAATCGCACAAAATCCGGAACCAAAACTCTGATACAAACCTTTGCCGTGTTCATCCACATTGACACCCGCATACCCCCTTGATGGGCATCTGAATACTGTCTTATCAGCTTTTTTATCCGCCTGCAGATGTCTGAATAAGACGGGATACTCTCCGACAGGTTTGCTCAATGTTGCGGTCATATTTGAGCCATGTTGTAGGTGGATTTTCGAAAGTGTTTCAAGCAGCGGTTGTTCGGTTGTTGTCAAGCTCTCATAGTATTGAGTGTTGCAGAAGATGCCGCGATCATAGATCTTTCGGCCCGCGAGCATAAATCCCCACTTGGCCGGATTGGTATCAATGTCAAAATAACTGTTCAGATGCTCGCGGTCCCAGTTATCATTGCTGTGGGAGTAGGTATACAGCCACACACCGTCCCAATTCTGTGCTGCCGCAAACGATGCGATCATTGGCACACACTCGGCCTGCGAATCAAGTGGCGCCGGATGGTTGTACTCGCTGACCGTATAGGGCTTGCCAGCCAGCCTCTGTGCAGCCAGTTTATACAATGTTGATTCACTAGGATAGTCGCTCATCGCCTTTTGATTAATCAGCCAATCGCCCGGATCCCACGGTCGGTTCGGAAAACGCGGGTGCTGCCAGTAGACGTGCCCGTCAATAAAATCCATATCGCTCTGGGCATACAGCCCCAGCGGTCCGAACACAATGGTACCGGTCACCATCGCTTTGCAGCCGAGGTCCTGCTTGATAAAGCTCCGCATCCCGTCAAAGTAGGTCTTTTCCGTTTCGGCCAGAAAAATCATCCGGTCAGTCGAGCGGGCTTTGGCCTCGCGGTCGGCAAACAGCTTGACCGACGACTTTTCAATCGATTCATTGGAACCTAATACCATCTGTCCGCCGGTGTGCAGTTCAACAAGCCCCAGTTCAATATCAATGTCACTGTCACCGAAAGCAAAATTCAGCCGACCGTTATCGTCGGACTGTCTCGCGAAAAAGCCCAGTGTATACGCCTGCCATTGCGGTGTCAGTTCGATGGTCCGTGAAAGGCCGAGATTGCCCCATGGCCCATGGGCCTGACCGACACTGACAGCCATCTGGCGCTCCGCTTCAGCACGGGCCTTGAAATATACCGTGTAATAGCGTCCCTGTTCGAACGTCAAGCCGGGATGGTTGTACTGCAGGTGCCAGCCGGTACCGTCGATATTTTCGATGTCAATTTTCAACCCCGGCCATTCATTCATATTTTGCAGTACAGGTATCTCCGCCTTTGCGCCGGCGTGCTGTTCGAGTCGCCAGCCTTTGTCAGGTATCGAATCTTGCAGCATGTTTTTATTACCCATCGGCTCGACGTCTTTGTTCCACGCGGCTTTGAGTTTTTCCGTTGAGCCGTATTTATCTTTGAGCCATGTGTTGTATTGGCCCTGCAGGATGCCCGCATAAAACGGCGGCAGTGACCTCAGGGTCTTCTCGCCGTCCCACATAAAAAAGCTGTTTTCGTTGGTGATCTCGACAATCGCAACCGCATAATCTTCGGCATATGTCATATTGCGATATTTATTTTTCCGCGTGAGCAGTTTGCGGGCGTAGTCCTTTTGTGCTTCGATTAATTCCGGCGTAAAAATATTGATGACTTTGTCATAATTTCGGACCGCATCCGGCAGGCCCAGCGTTTGGCTGTGGGCTTTACCCACGTGCAGGTTGATGTTCGTGTAGATGCCGTGTTTGGCTAATTGGTCGATGAAGTAATCCAGCCGGTCCAGGGCTTCCGGGTGCAGGTCTTTGCCGTTCTTGTCCCAGATGCCCCGCGGCCAGTTGGCGGTATCCATATGATGAAAGCGAACAGTGTTGACACCGAAGGCCGCCATGCGTTTGGCGATGCGCTCAGCGTCAGCGTGTGTCGGAAAATTGGCCCCAAACGACAGGTTCACCCCCCACAACCGCACGCGCTGACCGCTTTCGGTATAAAAATGCTCTTTCGCACACAGCCGATCCCGCCCGGTCAGCGGCTGGTACTGCATCGCAATTTCCGAGTCCGGATGCACATCCAATGGAATGACAAAGGGAACCATATCGGAAGCTATCGCAAACGCGGGGGACAGTAAAAGGATGATAACGGCCAAAATGCTTAATTTGCTCATACTTTCGCTCCTGAAAACGGTTTTCCTGTACTTGGTCGAGGACAGCGAAAAAACAAAATGATTGCGTGCTCAGGCGGAACTCAACCATAGCGCCCATCAATGGGTACTATATCATCCCGTGACATGGTCGTCAAATGTTCGTAGATAACCGTTTACTGGTCCTGTTTCGGGCGTTTGAGTCCCCAGGGCTGTTTGAGTCCGCCGCGGCCGTTTTTGCTGTGGAAATCGGTAATGATTTTGACCGCCTCTTCGGGTTCATCCACCACGCTGAATACATCCATGTCTTCCGGCGAGATATAATCGTGCTGCTTGAGCATGACCTCTTTGACCCAGTCGATCAGGCCGTCCCAGAAGGTGTGATCCATGCAGATGATGGGGAAGTGTGCCTGCTTGAGCGTTTGGATCAGCACCAGTGACTCGAAAAACTCGTCCATGGTACCGAAGCCGCCGGGCATGACGACAAAACCGTGGGCGTACTTCAAAAACATCACCTTGCGGCAGAAGAAATAGCGAAAATGCAGCGACAGATTCTGGAACTCGTTCGGCTTCTGTTCGTGGGGCAGTTCGATGTTCAGGCCGACGCTTTTGACGCCGGCTTCGCGGGCGCCTTTGTTGGCGGCTTCCATGATTCCGCCGCCGCCGCCGGTGATGACAGCAAAACCGGCCTGCCCGATCTGGCGGGCGGTTTCGACGGCCAGATGATAATAGGGTTCGTCCGGCTGAGTACGAGCCGAGCCGAAAATAGAGACCGCGGGTCCAATATTGGCCAGCTCATCAAATCCTTCGACAAATTCGGCCATAATCCGGAAAATTCGCCACGTTTCTTCGTTCGATACATAAAATTCAGACATTCAATCAGTCTCCAGTTATCAGTTATTGCAGGAGTTCACACTTTAGTGTGTTGCGGAACAAGCTTTCGCCGTCGCTTTACAAGCTATGGCGGACATAAAAGCTTGAACTCCTACTTTGTTATCGGCCATTTTAGGGACCGACGTTACCATAACTCCGGCTTATTGGCCGATGGACAGTGTTTGGCGACGGGACAGTTGGCACAGTCCGGCTTTCGGGCCTTGCAGATATTGCGGCCGTGGAAAATGATGTAATGTGAAAACATCGTCCAGCCGCCGAATCTCTTTTTAGGCACGATGTCCATCAGGTCGAATTCGAGTTTGACCGGGTCGGCATTTGCGCTCAGGCCCAATCGGCGGCTCAGCCGGATGACGTGTGTATCACAGGTAATGCCGGGGACGCCAAACGCGTTGCCGAGGATGCAGTTGGCGGTCTTACGGCCGGCGCCGGGCAGAGTTAATAGTTCTTCCATCGTCTGGGGCATCCTGCCGCCAAAATCACGGATGAGTTTTTCCGCCGCTCCGCGGATGTTTTTGGCTTTGTTTTTGTAAAAGCCGGTCGAACGGATATCCTGCTGGAGCTCTTCGGCGGGCACATCCAGATAATCCTGCGGTTTTTTGTACTTCTGGAAAAGGTCTTTCGTGACCATGTTCACCCGCACGTCAGTACACTGGGCCGACAGCACTACCGCGACAAACAGGTCCCACGGGGAATCGTCCCAGTTCAGCGCGATCTTGGCATCCGGATAGGTCTTTTTGAGAATCGGCAGAATTTTCAGCACCCGGTCTTTCGCCTCGGCCGGATCGACCTTGATTTTCGTCTTTTTCGCTTTCGCCATCGTGGGTGTGGTTATACTCGAAAAAGAGTTGGAATTCAAGCTTTGTTCTCATGGCAACAGCGCGGGAGCGCAAGCTCCCCGATTGCGTAACTCTGTGGGTAACGCAATCACATACTGCCCTAGCTAACCAACGGGTTACGCAATCGGGCGGCTCGCGCCGCCGCGCTTTTGTTTAAAACTGTTCGTTGATGGTCTGTTTTAGTTCCTCGCTGGTGAAGATGCCGCGGAGTTTGGTCATGGTTTTTGTCTTTGGGTTTAGCAGGATGGTGTTGGGGATGTTGCCCGCCTCTTTGAAGATGGATTTATAATCGACCGTGGCCTGGTAATCTTCCTGCGTGGTATCGGCCTTAATGGTGACGAATCCTTTTTGTGCCAAAAACGCCGCTGTTTCGGGATCTTGATACACATTCTTATCCACAACTTTGCAGTTCGTGCACCAGTCGGCGGTGAACTTGATGAGGACGGGTTGGTCGTTTTCGAGGGCATTCTGTACGACAGCCGGGTCATAGTTTTGCCAGTCAATCTGTGATTGTTTAGGTACAGGCAGCAGCCAAAAGCCCGCTGCGACAGCAATGGCCAGCGCGATGATGCGGACGGTCCACTTTTTGCCCTTGGGTGTGGAGAACGTAACCCACGTACCCCACATCCATACGGCGAATGCGAAAATGACCCCGTAAAGCAGGACGTTGAGCATGTGTTCTTTGGCCAGTCCGGCCAGCATGAATTTGGCCGCGATGAGCAGCAGTAAAAAGCCGCCGGTTTTTTTGAAAATTTCCATCCACGTTCCCGGTTTCGGTACATAGTCCAGCAACTTCGGAATCGACACCAGAAAGACATACGGCAGGGCCATCCCGACACCCATCAGGACCAGTGCCGCCGCGCTGACGGCAGGCGGCTGCGTCTGTGCCCAGACCAGAATCGCGCCGATAAGGGCGCCACTGCATGGAGTACTCAAAACCCCGGCAAAAAAGCCCATGCCGACCGAACCCGCAAAGCCGCTTCCGCCCCCTTGTTTTCCGGCCACGGAGGACGGCAGGGTGATCGGGAATATATCCATCAATGCCAGTGCGAAAAAGACAATGAACAAAAACAGCGTAATCACTGCCGTGGGGTTGCGGTAGATGCTGTTCAAATCCAGGGCCGCACCGGTGCTGAATTTGATGATGGCTGAAATTACAGCAAACGCTGCGAAAAACAGGACAATCCCGCCACAGAAGGCAAAACCCAGTGCCACTCGGCGCGGTCCGGATTCGGAGGCCTGCTTGACCAGCCGCATGATAATCAGCGGAATCACCGGCAGCACGCATGGCATAATATTGATCGAAAGCCCTGCCAGAATCGCCAGCAGTAAAAACCATGCGACACTGTTGATACGGTCTTCGTCCGTGCTTGATTCTTTATAACCTGCCAGAAGTTCGCTTAATCCGGTATCCGCTTTTGCGGTGGTGGTTTGTGGTTGTGTTTCCTTATCGCCATTTTCCGGTTCAGTTATTGATGCTTCCCTTGGCGGAGCAGTTTTGAAGTCGATTTCCGGGGCATCATCAAACATTAAATTGATGGGGGTGGTTATTTCTTTGGTAAACGGCATCAGACATAATTTACTCGTGCAGGCCTGACCCTCGATGGTTACTGTGACATCTTTTGCTTTTGCGGCATTGATAACAGGTCCTGTAATGGGTACAAAGATGGTAAAATTGCCTGCGTAAACTTCGGTTTTGCCTATGGCGGGATCGTCATAATAATGGTATTCAGGATACACCGTATCACCGAATTTGAGACCCTCCGCTTTCGCGGACACTTTTAGTTCTATCAGTTGTACCCCTCCCGCTTCCGGCGCAGCATAGTAATGCAGGTCGTCAGTACCCTCAAAAACCACGGCGATGCCCGGTTGGCCGTTCATACGAGCCGGCTGGACGGATGCGCTCGAGGATTGATCTTCGTACTGTGCGATCAGCGTTTTTGCGGATGATTCGACGGCAATAAGACAGAATATTGCCGTTGTCATTGCCAATAAGAGCAGACAACTCTTGTTTTTCATCGGTATTATCCCTTCTATTTTATCTGTAATATGGTATTTCTTCATACGCAGATAACTCATTATTGTTCCAAGGTTAACCCAATTGCAGTGGCTTTGAAAAGAGAAAAATACTCCAAAATAGGGTATTTCAAGCAAATATCTTTTTGATAAATTGCATTTTTCCCGTTGTTTTTAAGAAAAAGAATGATTAGTGTTCAAACTCCGACGATTTATTGCCGAACTAAACAATGGCAACGACTGAATAACATTGAATAAATCGCATTGATGCAGGGAATACGAATATGACTCCGATGAAACGAGCCAAGTTGGCCTCAGAGCTGTTCACCCGTTTTGAAGGGAACCCGATCTTAACGGCCGAGGACTGGCCGTACCCGATTAATTCGGTTTTTAATCCCGGTGCGGTTCGTGTTAATGGAGAAGTACTATTACTGAACCGGGTCGAAGATATGCGCGGATTCAGCCATTTTTGTGTTGCCCGGAGCAAAAACGGCCTGACGGATTGGCAAATTGATACCGAGCCCACGATGGAAGCCGATCAGGTTAGTCATGAAGAACGCTGGGGTCTGGAGGACCCGCGTATCGTCTGGCTCGAGGAACAGAAGCAGTACGGCATCACTTATGTCTCATTCGGTCAGGGTGGGCCGGTTGTCTCGCTGGCGATCACGCGAAATTTCAAGAGCTTCGCCCGGCTGGGCGGTTTGATCCCGCCGGAAGACAAGGACGCCTGCCTGTTTCCGCGCCGATTTCATGGACGATTTGCCCTGATCCATCGGCCCATCGTCCGCGGCGAGGCGCATATCTGGATGAGTATGTCGCCGGACCTGAAACACTGGGGCGATCACCGGGTCCTGCTGACGACCCGTTATGCCCACTGGGACGGCGCCCGCATCGGATTGGGCTGCCAGCCGATCGAGATTCCCGAGGGCTGGCTGATTGTGTATCACGGTGTTCGCCATACCACGGCCAGCCAGATCTACCGTACCGGCCTGGCGCTGCTGGACAAGAACGAACCGTGGCGCGTGTTGCGCCGCAGTGAGGAGTGGGTGCTCGGTCCGCGAGAGGATTACGAACGCATCGGCGATGTCAGCGATGTCACGTTCGTCACCGGCGGGGTAGTCATGCCCGAAACGAATCAGCTTTACCTGTACTACGGCGCCGCAGACGACAAGGTCGCCGTCGCCATGGCCGACCTGGACAAAGTCCGCGAATACATCATGATGTGCCCCGAAGGGGATGAGTAGCGTAGCTCAAGCGTCCCTGCTTGAGAGTCAAACAGTTTCCACCCCCAGCTTTACTTGATCATGTCACCCATTACAGATTTACTGTGCCGCCCATTCTAACAATTTACATTGAAAAAATCGCTATGCTGTGGTAGAAACAACTGAGGAATGATAATTCTTAATCAGGAGTTTCATGGCGCAGGTTCAATTCATTCTTGGCAGGAGTGGCAGCGGCAAGACGCGGTGGTGCATTGACGCGATTTGTGAGGCACTGCAAACTTCCTTTAGCTCTCCCCCTGCGAAGGGGGAGTACCCCGAAGGGGGGAGGGGGTTGCTGGAACCATTGGTGCTGTTAGTTCCGGAGCAGGCGACGTATCAGGCCGAGCGGGCGATTTTGTCGCATCCCGATATTAAGGGCTTTTCCCGTCTGCATGTGCTGTCGTTCAACCGGCTTCAATTCCGGCTGATGCCCGGCCGCGGCGGCACAGCCGACATCTCACGTACCGGCAAACAGATGGTTCTGCATAAGATTCTGCTGGAGTTGTCGGATCGATTGACTCTGTATAAAGGCGATGTCCAGCGGATGGGGCTTGCGGCGAAGCTGTCCGACCTGCTGGGCGAACTTCAGCACGCCAATTGCAATCCCAAACAGATTCGCACGCTGGCGGATTCACTGGCCGCTAAACCCGGGCAGGAACTGGCCGCGGCGAAGTGGGCCGACATCGCAACCGTTTTCGAAGCATACGATGCGTTTTTTGCTTCCGGGACAGCAACATTTAAGAATCCGGATATTGAATTGAGCCAAGCTAAAGAGATGGTTTCTTCGGCCCCGTTTTTGAAGGGAGCGCGGCTGTGGGTGGACGGGTTTTCCGGCTTCAGTGTTCAGGAGCGGGATCTGCTGGTCGAGATGCTCAAGGTCTGCAAAGATGCTTCGATCGCCCTGTGCCTCGATCCGGCGACTATCGACCTTGGCAATGATGATGAAGACAAGCTCGATCCGTGTTCGCTGTTTGCTTCGACCGAACAGACATACTGCCAATTGCTGCGGATCGTACGGAGACGTAAGCTCAAACACCTTGAACCGGTTGTGTTGAATAAACCGCGGAGGTTTTCCGAGGCCCCCGCGTTGGCCGTGCTGGAGGCGAACTTTGTTTCTGATAAACCTGCCAAACCGGTCCCTGCCGCCGGTGCCCTGCAGATTGCCGCGTGCGGTCATGTTCGTGCCGAAACACTGTGGGTGGCCGGGCAAATCCGCGCCCTTGTCAAAGACAGCGGCTGCCGCTATCGCGAGATCGCGGTGGTCGTGCCGGACATGGATGCGTATCAGCATTATATCGAATCGGCGTTCAATCAGTACGAACTGCCGTACTTTCTGGATCGCCCGCGACGGATGAAGACACATCCGCTGACCGAGTTGATCGGGGCGGCCCTGCAGGCGGTTCAGAGTGGTTTCGGTCTGTCGGATGTGCTGAGTTTTCTCCATTCGCCCCTGATTCCGGCATCGTTTGACAACATCGACGCATTGGCAAATTACTGCCAGGCGTTTGACGTCCAGGGCGCCGAGTGGCTTCAAAAAGCGGCGTGGAGTTTTGCCTCCCAACAGGATAAGCAGCGGTATGACGAACCGGCGCTGGATGCACTCCGGCGGGAACTGATCGCGCCCTTGCGGACATTGCAGGAGGCCTTGACGGTTCAGGATACACTTTCGGCGGGGCCGTTTACACTGGCGATCTGGCAGTTGCTGCGAAAGCTGGATGTGCAGCAGATGCTGACCGAATGGGCCAAAGAAGATGCGACCGACCAGCGGTTCGGTCATCGGCAGATCTTCGCCGGCATGGTGGGACTCATGGATGAACTGTGCAGGGTCTTTACGGACACCCAACTGCCGGCGGCGGCGTGGGGGTCGATTTTTACCGATGCGATGGCGGCCGGGACGATTAAGCTGATTCCGCCGACGCTGGATCAGGTGCTGGTCGGCTCGATTGAACGCAGCCGCCACCCGGATATCAAGGTCATCTTTTTAATCGGCGCCACGCAAAAATTGTTTCCCGTACCGGTCACCGGCGAGACCCTGCTGACTGAGCAGGATTATCAGCTTGCGGCGAGCGGTTCGCTCGAACTGGTCAATCCCTACGATGTGTCGTTGACGCATCGGCCGTACCTGGCCTATATCGCCCTGACCCGCGCGTCAAGGCGGGTTTTCCTGTCGTATCCGCTGCTGGATGAAAAGGGATCGGCGGTGGTGCCGTGGTCGGGTATTGAGCAGTTGACGGCGATGTTTACCGATGTGGGTGTGGCGTTTCCTCAAAGCTCGATACAGGATGTGAGCGATATTCAAAATCCGCATCAGTTGGGATTGTGGCTGTCCGGACATCTGGGAAAAGACAGGGGATCCGTTATTAGTGATCAGTCAACAGTCAACAGTCAAGAGGTTGGCGCGGGGATTTTGCATCGAATGGCAGACAGCGACGATCCGGCGATGACGGACATGGCGGCCCATGTGCGAAAATCGCTCGATTATGACAATGTGGCGACAATGGCCCCCGAGATGGCCGAGAAATTGTTTACGTTCCCCATGACGACATCGGTGACGCGACTGGGGACGTTTGCGAAGTGTCCGTATCAGTACTTTGCGAAATATACACTGGGCCTGGAGCGGCGGCAGTTGCTGCGGTTTGAACCGATGGATGTCGGCACGTTTTACCATGATGTGCTGGAGGCGATTTTCAAGGCGCTGAAACAGCGGGACGCCGATTGGGGTGATCTGAGCGTTGCCGAATTGGTTGCGCTGTGTGATGAGCAGTCAGAAAAAGTGCTGACCGGCAATACGCTGCTGGTGAACTTTATGCGGAAGCGGGCACATCACCGTTATATCATCGAGTCGGCCCGCGAGGTGCTTCGCTTGTTCGTGCCGATGCTGGGGCAGTTGAGCCGGGCCAGCCGCTTTAAGCAGACCGAGGCGGAACTGAAATTCGGCCCGTCGGAGGGCACCAAGATCGTGATTCCGCTGGATGATGAGCGAGCCGTTCAATTGGCCGGACGGATCGACCGGCTGGATGTGGCGGAGATCAACGGCCAACGGGCGGCGGTGGTGTTCGATTACAAGAGCGGCGGTAAATCCGTCGATTTTGCGGGGATGCTGTACGGGCTGGACTTGCAGCTTCCGGTGTACTTGCTGGCGATGGCGCACCAAAACATGACACCCGCCGGAGCGTTCTTTTTGCCGATAAACAGCGGGACGAGTTCGGCATCGCTGTCCGATCTGGATGCGATAGAAGCGGGGTTCAATAAGGCCAAAGGATTGTTTGACGGCAGTTTCTTTGATACGATTGACACCGAAACCGCACCGAGCGGTTGGAGCGGATATTATAACTTCTATGTCAATAAGGAGGGCCAGCCCTACAGCTTTTACAACAGCAGCGGGGCGCTGAAGCCGGACGATTTCCAGGCCCTGCTGGACTATACCGAACAACGCATAAAAAAATTGATGACCGATCTCGCCGCAGGATGCATCAGCATTACGCCGTATCGCATCGGCACAAGCTCGCCATGCTCCTGGTGCGACTACCGCCCCCTGTGCCGCTTCGACTGGCAAATCAACGATTACAATATTCTTGAAAGCTGTAATAAAGAAAAAGCAATCGAAAAGATGAAGGAAAATATTGTTTAGAAAGGAGTGTCTTATAATGAAAACAGTTCAATTACTGACCATTGCTACACTGTCTCTTTGTGCCACATCGCCTTTATTTGCTGCCGATACAGTCGAGGCAGATAAGACGCTTGCCGAAAAAGTCTTGGAAAAATATCAATCACTCCAAACCTATCATGCAAAGTGGGAGGTGGGTTCCCATGATCCTAATATGCCTGAAAAGATGATATGGGAAGTTGCTTTTGAAAGAGAAAATAAAAATGTTCTGTTTGGCTTGACAATAGTGAAAACAGATATTCAGAGCAATATAAAGCTTGGTATGCTTCTTTTGGCGGACAGGAAAAATATGAAATTTGCCAGGGCTGACGGAAATGAAATTAGAAAATCATCCAAACAGTTTTCTGATCCGAACCAGCTAAACTATCGAGATGTCCGCAGAGCCATTCCGTTTATATATCCGTTTGATTTGCCTCTGATCTTTTCTGAGGACCCGTTTATGGAGGTTGTTCAAGGCGAAGTCAAAGAGATTAAAACGCTGACAAAAGAATTCGAATTCTATCCCGGTTTTGCGGTCTACTCCAAAGAATTTTGTTTTGAATATAAAATTGACCCAAACTCGCTCCTGATCAAGTCGTGTAGAGTTGTCGCT
>Ga0272442_10002196_pt1 | contig 28623 bp, 34 predicted proteins | sample SSMForm2O_FD_200262 | JGI IMG/M metagenome (GOLD analysis project Ga0272442, IMG submission 200262) | Marine sediment archaeal communities from Little Sippewissett salt marsh, Falmouth, MA, United States - SSM-Form-2O | ecosystem: Environmental > Aquatic > Marine > Wetlands > Sediment ...
ATTTAGGTGCTGGAAGCTTAGATCATGCTGCTCAGAATACCTGGGTAAATATTACTGCAGTTATAAATACATAAGCATGTTGATATGCAATAGTCGCTAAAGAAGGGAACAATCCTTCTTTTCATCATATTTTTTTAAAAACCTTAAAAAAGAAATTTGCTATTTTCTTTTGGTGCTCTAGAAATTATTTTTAGAGATAGAGTGAGCCCCTGTTGAAATCTTTATGGGTTTTTAAATGTTAATCAAAAGTTACAGCGCGATCTCTTAGAATTACTTCCCCCTATTCTTATTGTCTAGAAATACCTGTTATTCATAAGAGACGAGACCAGCTCATAAGAATGCATTAGAAAAGATTAAAAACTGAAAAACCTTTCTATATCCAAGGTTAGATATTTTCTTACCTAGGATGATGGATGTGAAGAGGCTTATACTGATTTTTCTACTTACTCTGCTTGTATTCGGGAACATTCTTCTGTGTGTTTCTCCATGCACTAAAGGCGAGGAGGTAAAGGTATCTCCAGCGAAATTAACTATCACTATTGATGATTACCCCAAAAAAGAAATTCATTATAAAATCAAGGTTACCAATCCTTATTCTTATGATTTGAAGACAACCACTAGAGTGATTCATCCATGGGATTTGACGGATAATTACATGATGGTTCCGGATCTATCTTGGATTAAAATTTTGCCTGAAACTTTTTACATTCCTGGTAAATCTTATAAAGAATTTGAAGTGATTTTGGACATACCTAAAAATGAAAAAATATTGCATTATAATGAAAGTTGGGAGGCATGGATTCAAATAATGCCTATGCGTCAAATTGACACAATGAATGGTACAGGCGTAGCAATGCAAATACAATACGCTGTAAGACTCTTTATTCATACTCCAACTGGCGCGATGGAAACGCAGAAACCTGTGGACTCATACCTTTTGATAGGTATTATCGGCGGTTTTGCAATGTTAATCGCAGTATCTTTTATAATCAAAAAGAAAAGAACGGTGAAGGAAGCTAGAACAGCTATTTTTTACTATAAATCAAAAGAAAAAGAAGATTTTAAGGATTTGAAAAAAGCTAAATAAATAAAATCTATACTTTCAATATAATTTTTAATTGAAATACTACTGTTATATCTCTCTTAATGTATTTCAAATTTCTAAATTGTTTATTATTTATTTTTTTACTATTATCTCATTTTATGATTCATATATGATTCATATTCGAATCAACAAATAAAATAAAATTTAACACATCTTTTCATGTTATTTTTAACTATTAAATTATTAATAAAAGAATAACAATCTTTTTAAATAAATGATTCATATGTGAATCATATATGGGTCAAAACAAGAGGTTCCCTGTTGGTTTTCCACCTGCAATTCGTGATATCATTAAGGATCAGGTTGGAGTACTGGGAAACTCTGAGGCTGAAGTTGTCAAAAACATGGTTCTCATATATCTCACTGAACGGGGACTCCTGAGAACTGGCGAAAAGGAAAAGAAAAAGGAGGGGAGGCGATGAACAGTAGACCTCGATTCAAAGCACTCGCCCTCTTGGCAATAGTATTTTCACTCTTCTTTGCCTTCTTGCCTTTAATACAATCTGTCCCTCCTGTATTGCAAGAAACCATAATCGTTGATATCAGTGGAAACGGAGATTTCACCAGTATTCAGGACGCCATTAATAACTCAAAAAGTGGCGATATTATAATTTTACAAAAAGGAGAATACTTTGAAAACAATTTGAATGTAAATAGGATGATATCAATTGTGGGGCAGGGTCCTGCTGACACCATCATTGACTGTAGTGGTAATCCTGGCTTCATCTTAGATTCCCCCTCTGTAGATATAAGTGGTTTCAAAATAATAAATACTGAAGAGTATGCCATATACGTCTCACCAAATAGTATCAAGTGTAGTTTATCGAATATTTACATTGACGGGCCGAAAGATTTAGGTATTTGGATCCGTGCTTCAAATACAAAAATCTCTGATTGTGACATGAGGGGCTACTCAAAATCAGATGGCATTGCTGTTAAATTACGAGAATCCAACAGTGTTATCTCAAATTGTAATATACAAGGATTCGGTGTAGGTATCTTAATACTAGTTAACTCCGATTATCATAAGATTTCAAATTGCAACCTATTTGGCAACGGAGAAGCTGTGAATATAAGGATTGATTCGGATAACAATGAAATAACTCAATGTAATATTTATGCTAATGATCTTGGTGTCAATGTAAGACAAAAGTCCATTAACAACGATATCCATCTAAATAACTTCTGGAAAAATGAAATAGACGCAATGGCAGAAGACAATAACACATGGGATAACGGCGTCGAAGGAAACTATTGGGAACAATACACCGGCATAGATACAGATGGGGACGGCATTGGAGACACACCATATACAATATCTGAAGGAAATACAGATTCATTTCCGTTAACTTCTATAATATTTCCAGATGAAATAACAATGCCTGCTGCTCTTGAACATGTTACTCCGTCATGGGATAACACGCCCTCATTCTCTTGGAGTTCTTCTGTGTATGGCAAAGGTGTAAAAGGATACTATGTGAGAATTGACGGTGAAACAGAAACATATGTCGGTGATACAACAAGCTGGACATCTCCACAGAGTATTTCAGATGGAGTTCACACATTCTATGTAAGAGCAACAGGAACTGACGACATAATGAGCGGATACGCAACTATTTCATTCTCAATTGATGTCACATTCATAGATACAGATAGGGACGGATGGAGTGATGATGAAGAACAACAATATGGTACTGATCCATACAATCCAGATAATTTCCCATTAGATACTGATAATGATCGAATAACAGATTCCACCGATATGGATGATGACAATGATGGTTACAGCGATAACATGGAAATTTCATATGGGACCGATACAAAGAAGTCTAATAGCTATCCAGTTGATTTAGACAATGATGGCATACCAGATGAAAACTCTCAGGATGGAAAATACGAAGGAGATACAGACGATGATGATGACGGTCTTACGGATACAATTGAATCTAATCTTGGATCTGATCCAAAGAATGGATTGGACGCAAAGAAAATATACATCGCTGGAGAGCCATACCACCTTGTTGATGTATCAAAGGACAACATATACGAAATACTTTACAATCCAGAGGAGTCTTCAACAACAGCAGTAGAAAAACAAGATGATAACTATCTTATTGATGTAAACGGAGATGGTTCATGGGACTACATCTACAACACAATAGACGGATCAGTATCTGCATATGAAGGACAAATAACACTAGAATTAACTTGGCTATTTGCAATCCTAGGGATTATAATATCGGTATTGGTCATATTCTTTTATTATACAAGAATTAAACCTAGAAGAATCAAGATATTTAGAAAGCCTTTGAAAATTACTACAAAACCCTCAAAAATCTATATTGAGGATAGTGATACAGTTGGAATGGTCAGTCAAACAAAGAATCTATTGCAAAGCATCCAGAATGATGTCACAATATACATGGACAAACTCAGTCAAATAGAGAAACAGATGGCTGCAGCCTCAACGAAGAAAGAAGAAGAGAGTACGCCTCTACCAGAGGAAGAGGTTATATCTTTGTCAGAAGAAAAAGAAGAACCGCCAGAAGAGAAGATAGAACCAACAGTAGAAGACAAACCTGGAGATTTAGAATCAAAAGTTGATGAACTTCTAGCCCGCCTAGAGAAAAAAGAAGACACTGATTAGTATCATATATTTTAACCAGAGAATTCATCCAATAGTTTATTTATCTCTTCTTTAAATTCATCAATATTTCCTTCATTTTCAATGGCGATATCAGCATTATCTATTACTTTATTTAATCCCCATCCAATCTCTCTCTGATCTCGTTCTTTTATTTGCTTTTCGTCTTTGCTGTCATCCTGTCTTCCTCGATTCATTCCTCGTTGATGTCTTGTTTCCGTAGAAGCTTTGATAGCAACCACTACAAAATCCCCATCCAATTCTTGTTTAAATGTTTCAATCTCTTCATTATTTCGTACACCATCGATCACAACGATCTCTTCTTTATTCATTGATTTCGTCTTTTCTAGTGTTCGTCTTGCCCAGATATCCATGCCATGTTCTTTGCGCATTTGATTGGCAATCATACCCACATTCTTGTCATTCAACTCTAATTCTTGTTTTTTTGTTTCTTCCCATATCATATCTCCCATTCTGATCACAGAAATTCCATAATCTTTTGCTAATTGAACTGCTACAGATTTTCCTGAAAATGGCATACCGGTAAAGACTATGACTTTCATCATCTATCACTATTATTAACAGTGCAGGGGGAGCGATTTGAACGCTCGAAGACCTACGTCACAGGGTTTCTTAGTGCTAAGGCATGGAGCATGCCCAAATTTGGGCTGTTCTCTGGTTTTTATGCGGGGACTTTTTATTGTAACTGGTTACCAAAACGCTCCCATCATTTCTTAAACTTCTAAGATGCGTTCTCACGGTTGAAGCTGAAAGATCTAGAGAGTATGCTATATCACGAACAGTCATATTCCTCTTCTTCAGCATCTCTAATATTTTCCTCTGGTTTTCCCCTCTCTTTCCTTTATGAGCACCACCGCTATTATTCCTCAGAATGTGGCGGAACATTCTTTCATGCCTGGGATCGGGTAATGGTCCAACTGATCTGTAAATTTCTTTTCTTTTTTCTGCACGAAAACTAATACACCATTTAGTGTGTGTAATATACTTTTTAGTTCGCATTGGATGTACTAAATCCCAAGCATCGGCTATCTCCCAAAGATAAACAGCGTTTTCCTTGCTGGTATATGTTATATTGATGGTTCCATCAGCCCCTATGGCGCCTTCGTCAATTATCGCTTGAACGATTATCGCCATTGCGACGTCCTTATTGTTTTTCGCCATTTTCAATATTCTATTCATTTAGTCTATGCCTCAAAGCACACCTAAGCCCTGCCCCTTTGACCGCTCGGGTACCCCTGCAGGTTTTTAGAACCTTAATATACATAGCACTCAAAAATGTTTTCGAAAAAGTTTGATTTTTGGTGGATTTTATTTATTTTTCTTAAGAAGACTATACGCTCCATATTTTGCATAGCATTCAGAGCAAAATTCTCGTGCAAGAAGGGAATGTAAATGTTCTTTTACACCTTCTTCACGATGATACGTGCTACCAACTGGAATTTCATTATTGCAGCTTGTACAAACCCTAGGAAATTTTGCAACTTTTTTTGTTAATTGTGTTTCATTTTCCTCCATTTATTTCCCCACATATCAATTTGCGATGGTGTTTATAATAGTTTTCTTTGACTACACTTCAAAGAATACTTTCAATGTACCCACATATATTTATTTAACGATGCATTCTATAAAAAAAATTTGGAGATTATAAATAAAATGGTCACAAAAATAGAATTAAATAATATTAACAACACAGAGAAAGGCTATTTAATAGGTCTTTTCGTAGGCGATGGATATTTATATCATGATAGATGGAGACATTACAAAATAAATTTTTATTTGAACCCAAAAAAAGATAAAGATATTGCAAAATTCACCATCAGTTTACTTAATAGAATCGACTTATCTCCATATATTATGTATCATAAAGGGTGTTTAATCATACGTATTAATTCTAAAAAATTATTTTTATACATACAAAGAAAAGTTGATAAAATATTTCTAGAGAAAAAAGATTTTTTGATAGGATTTATCTCGGGCCTGATCGATTCTGACGGGTATGTTGCAAAAGGAGATATCGTAATTTCAAATATTGATAAACACCTACTGTAGAAAACTCATAGTTTTTGCATCAAGTTAGGGATTCACTCCAAGATTTGGAAACAGAAAATAACATGTAGGTGCAATGATTCTTTCATCTGGAGGTTGAGAATAAGTACTAACTTTAAGTATGAGGAACATTATTCCCAGAAAATAAGTCGCATATATGCGGGGGCGGCTATCCATCATAGCGAGCACGTATCCAAATTTGGATGATGCCTATAAGGGTGGGGTAGCCAGGAAATCCCGACGGGCCCATAACCCGTAGATCAGTGGTTCAAATCCACTCCCCGCTACTAATTTTTTTAAAAATATTACAGATGATTTTTAATAAAAACACATGTTCTGGATGTTTGTGAGCAATAAACAATATAACCGATTCTGGGAGATAGATTTTCTAAGAGGCATTGCAATTGTCATGATGGTTATTTATCACATTTTATTTGATTTAAACTTCTTTGACGTTTACTCTATTAATCTACATTCCATTCCTTTCCGTTTATTTTTATATCCAATAGGTACAACTTTTCTTTTGTTAGTAGGCATCTCCCTTACACTTAGTTATGAAAGAGCAAAGGGGAAAATATCTGAAAAAAAGCTACTAATTAAATTTCTTTTTAGAGGACTAGAGATTTTTGGATTTGGAATAATTATTACAATAATTACTTGGATTTTAATCCCAGAAAAATTCATCATTTTCGGCGTTCTTCACTGTATCGGTATATCAATTATTCTTGCGTACCCGTTTTTACAAATTCGTATACCAAATCTACTCATCGGCATCGTGTTTGTAATATTAGGTATTGACCTTAGAACAATGGTGTTTGATTTTAATTTTTTAGTTTGGTTGGGGTTTGTTCCATCCGAATTTTCTACGATTGATTATTTTCCACTCCTTCCATGGTTTGGCGTTGTGTTAATCGGTATCTTTATCGGAAAAACACTCTATCCAAACCATGCTCGTAAATTCGAATTGCCAGATCTTTCCAGATATAAATCCATTAATTTCTTCTGTTTTTTAGGGAAGCATTCGCTAGTCATTTATCTTATTCATCAACCAATATTGTTGGGAATTATCTATTTGTTCTCACCATTATGCTTATAAGAAATCAAACTGTTTCATAATATTAGTTAAGAGAGGATTATATGGTAAGATATTGCCCATCTTGTGGCCGTTCTGTACCCAACGATGCAAGATTATGTGCATACTGTGGGAAAACGATACCGATACATGAAGCACCGATAATTGAAGAGCCGGAACCAAAAAAAGATAAATTGGTATTGATCATAGTTTTAGTTTTGGTTATAGCAATCGTTTCCACCATAGCAATTGCTGCAACAGTTTATGTGTATGTCAGCGGGATGACAGGACCTTCGGGAGGTTTAAGCTCCCAATTGATATATTTTATTCCAAACTATGAACAAAATACGCTAACAGTGATATCAATAGAATCATATGACTTAGAATGGGATGATTTTTCCATTGTGGGGACTTGCAATACCTCTGGACTCGGCACTTACATTATATTCGGTGATATGATCACAAACTGCTCTGGTCAAATCATTATAACTTGTGAGTCAACAGGTGGAATCATTGGTTCTTGGACGTTCTCTTAAAGAAACAGAGTTAGAATATCAATCCTAATTTAGGAACTTCCACACCGGTTCCCTTTTCAATTTTTCCAACAATTTTGACATCAACAGAAGAATATTTTTTCAAAATGCCAATAGTTTCTTTAACGTCTTCTTCTGCCACCATTACTGCAAATCCCATTCCCATATTAAATGTCTGGTACATCTCCTTATTGTCAATGTTTCCCTTTTCTTTTAGGAATTTAAAAATTGGCTGTGGTTCAAACGGGTCATCAATCACAAACTTAACATTTTTCTTTAATCGTGGCAAATTTCTCAATCCGCCTCCCGTAATATGTGCTAGTCCATGAACTCTTATTTTTTTCAATAGTTCTACTATTTCCCTCACATAAATCTGTGTTGGCGTAAGAAGAACATTACCAATAGTTTTTCCAGGATACTCTTCATCTGGAAACTTATCCGTGTAAAACAAATCAGCATGCTGTACAACTTTTCTTGCAAGGGTATAACCATTGGAATGGATGCCACTGCTTGCCAATCCTATAATAATATCCCCAGGGGCTATATCTTCGCCAGTGACAATGCCACTCTTTTTAACATATGCAAGGCAAGTTCCTGCAAGGTCAAAGCCGTTGATAACTTCAGGAAGTGATGCAGTTTCCCCTCCAATAATAGATATGTTTGAGAGTTTTGCGCCTTCGTCAAGACCTTTTCCAATTTCTTTGGTGATTTCCGGTTTCGGATCATCAATTGCCAAATAATCAACAAAAGCAAGAGGCTCAGCACCAACACAAATTGCGTCGTTCACGTTCATTGCTATGCAATCAATGCCTACAGTACCCCATTTCTTGAGTTCGGAAGCAATTTCTACCTTACTTCCTACCCCGTCAGTACATAATACAAAAGCGTAATCGCCAAATTCTATCATCCCTGCATAATGTCCTCCTAATGGTTTACCGATTCCTTTCCTTTGTGATTTGATACTTGAAAGTATTCCTTCTATTGCCTTTTCTTCCTTTAGAATGTCGACACCACTTTTGGCGTAAGTCATCTTCTTCAAAGCATCGCCCCGTTTACACTGGCGAAAACACTATTGTTGTGATAAACTTTTTGAATGTGGTTGACTTGTCATTATCTGTGAAAAAACTTTCAGATTTGGGGGAACGACAGGCTATACATCTTATTTCAAAGATTTTATCTGAGGGAGATATTGCAATTGGAATTGGTGATGACTGCGCTGCTTTAGAGTTCGGTGATGATTATCTACTTGTTTCTACAGACATGATTACAGAAAAAACACATATTCCTGATGTCATGACACCGTGGCAGATTGGATGGTTTATTGTTGCCATCAACCTCAGCGATATTGCTGCAAAAGGAGGGCAGCCACTTGGATTGGTATTGTCTTTGGGATTGACAAAAGATACAACAGAATTATTTTTGAAAGAATTAACAAAGGGTGCAAACGACTGTTCAACTAAATACGGTACAACAATCGTTGGAGGAGATACAAAAGAAAATTCACAAATAACGATTTGTGGCACAGCATTTGGTAATGTCAGAAAAGACGAATTTATGAGACGCAAAGGAGCAAAGCCAGGAGATGTTGTGGCTGTTACTGGAACGTTGGGTAAGGCAGGCGCCGGATATTTTGCACTACAACATGGTATGAAAGATAACAGTCTAAAAGATATATTGGAGCCACGACCAAAGATCAAAGAAGGAAGAATGCTGGCTAAGCAAAAAATCGTGACATCTTGTATGGATATCTCTGATGGGTTATCATCTTCCCTTTATCAACTACAGGAATTAAACAAGGTTGGCTTTGAAATAAAGAAAGATCTCATTCCAGTGTCCCCATCTCTACTAGATCTCGCTAAAAAACATACAGAGATGGATATCTATAAGCATGTATTGCACTTTGGTGGAGATTATGAACTGTTGTTGACAATGCCTCCAGATACATTTGAACAAGTAAGAGAGAAACTAACTGTTATTGGAACTGTAACAAAAGAACAAGACATCACTCTTATCGACGGGAGATCAAAAAATATCATTAAAAACAAAGGATATGAACATTTTAAAGATTCAGATTTTTTTAATCTATAGATATCACTAATAAATATAATTTATTTAGGGTAAGACATGTTAAATAAACGTTTTAAATGATAAGAGACAGAGAAAGGATATGGTAAATTATGGATAAGCGAGTCATAGCACTGACACTAGTCATCTTAGTAGCTATACCTTTATTTTCAGGTTGTTTAGAAGATGTGAATAGTAATGAAAAACCGTTGGTATTCATTAATTATCCTCTAGACGGGATGACAGTTTCTAATATTGTTATGATTAGCGGTGAAGCTTCTGATCCAGATGGAGATGACGAGTTAGTATATGTAGAGGTGAAGATAGATGATAAATGGAATATTGCAGATGGTACTACAAAGTGGAGTTATGACTGGAGGGCCTACGAGATTGACGATGGTTTGTATAATATATATGTGCGTGCTTGGGATGGCACAGATCACTCGGATGTTGAGGAAATAAATGTTCGCGTTGACCGTCCTAAAACTGTTGAATCTGATGCACATCGATGGGCAATTTTTGTCGGCGTCGCAAATTTCCCAATGGACAACGAAAGCAAGCTAGGTAACGGCGGACTCATTTTTGCTGAAGAGACCGCTATTTATCTGATAGAAGAATGTGGATATTCTACATCAAATATTATTCTCCTTTTTGATGATGGATGGATACGTGAAGATAATGGATACGGCAATCGAACACAAACTCTACAACAACGTCCCCGTGATTATGATATTATCTATGGAGGGGCAACTAAAGGGAATGTCTTGGCTGCAATAGACTATATCGCAGATCAATCTAACAAATATGATGACAGTGAGGTATTTATTTGGATGTTTGGTCATGGATGTGGGGATTCTGATAATGAGTTAACAGGTGGAAAAATACTGGAAAGTAGTTCTGTATTCTTATGGGATGATACACTTGATGATCAAGAATTAGGTGGTGCTTTAGCTGATCTAAAATCAAAAAAAACGTGTGTCATTATTGATGCATGTTTCAGTGCAGGATTTGCAGATAAAACCATCTATAATTTCCCGGAGTTCTTCCTCTTGAAATCTGGCATTCCTAAATCTGGTAGAGTAGTGATGACTGGTGCTAGTAAATTTAGAATTGGGTGGGCAAGTCCCACTGAAGGGCCTTTGTTTTCACTTTTGTGGCTTGAAGGTATAACAACTGGCAAAGCAGATGGATTTAAACCAGGCATTTTGAAAAGAGGAAAACCTTCGATACTTAATTTATTCAAAGACGGAAAAGTCTCTGTTGAAGAAGCATTTTACTACGCTCGTTATGTATTGAGAACCAATGAAGCGTTTGAAGACTTTAACACAATGCAACCTCAAATTAACGATCAATATCCATATCGAGGTATCTTACGTAGTAGAGGTGGACTTTTTCTTGGGGAATAGATTTTAATATGCTTGTCCTGTATTGGTCTATTGTAATGAAGAGAGAGGCAACATTTTGGAAGTCCCTTGAAAATAAAAATGTTCGATGTCAATTGTGTTCACATAATTGTAAGATAAGCGATGGAAAGATCGGTATTTGTGGCGTTCGTAAGAACGAACAAGGAAGACTATACACGCTGATTTACGGCTCTTGTTCATCATTAACTGCTGATCCTATAGAAAAGAAACCGTTGTATCATTTTTTTCCTGGAACACAGGCGTATTCGCTAGGGACAGTTGGATGCAATTTTAAATGTTCTTATTGTCAGAATTATAGTATCTCCACTGCTGATTCAAAATTTCCGTACATGAGAGATATATCACCAGAACAAGTAGTTGAGCTGGCACAAGAACATGGATGCAAGGGCGTTGCATGGACATATAATGAGCCTACTATTTGGCATGAATTCTCCTCTGATGCTTCTAAATTGGCGAAAAAAGCTGGTTTATACACAGTATATGTTAGTAACGGCTATGTCAACGAGGAGCCGTTAAAAAAACTCTCTCAGTATTTAGATGCAATCAATGTGGATGTTAAAGCCTTTCAAGATGAATTCTATAAACGTGTTTGTAAAGCAAGATTAGAGCCGGTGCTTAATACTTGCGAACGAGCAAAAGAGTTGGGCATTCATGTAGAATTGACATATCTTGTTGTCCCTGGAATGAACGATTCATCAGATGAAATAAAAAACTTCTGCAAATGGATTCTTGAAGAACTAGGTCCAGAAACTCCTGTTCATTTCTCTCGTTTTCATCCTGATCATGAGATGACTGATCTTTCGGCGACTCCAATTGAAACATTATTAAAAATCTACGATCTTGCAAAGGAAACTGGATTATTATATCCCTATTTAGGAAATGTACCGCCTGGTAGCTATGAAAATACATACTGCCCATCATGCGAAAATCTTTGTATAGAACGGCAGGGCTATTCCACTCGTTTAAATGGTTTAATAAATGGAACATGTGCCAAGTGTGGTGAAAATATTTCAGTTCGATTTAATTAATATAAAAAACAAAAAATTTAATATAGGGGGTAATTATTTAGTATATGCATATAAGTTATAAGTGTATTTAAATAAAGGAAAAACTTAATAAAGCATTAAATATACTTATAATTATAGAAAAATAAAATTAAATATATAAAAAATAAGGGTGGACATATGAGCATAAAAAAAAGTGACAAATTGATAGCAATTGTGGGAGTTATTATATTAATTGTAGCAGGTATTGGTATAGCTCTTTATGAATCTCCAACAGATACAGACATAACAATTGAGTCAGAAGAGCTGCTCTATTACCCCGTATCTACTGCAGAGTATGGAGAAATGATAATAAACGGGAATGCTGAGAAGACGTATAGCGATACAGTTACTATCACTGGATTGTCTCTTGGCTGCGTATTGACAAGTGTTGATTTTCAAATTAATTGGGAGGATGACAAAACAATCGGTCTTATCAACGCTTTAAAAAGAGGGAAGGACACCTTAACAACAGATATTACCTATATGGGTGAAACAAAAACTAAATCAAGTAAAGGAAGTGGAAGCGATACTATCACATTCGATATTAACAATGTCCCATCTGTAGATCCCATTGAGGCAAATAATGAGACAGAAGCGGAGGATCTTCTATATGAGATGTTTTCTGGAAAAAACGAAGCATGCTTTGAACTTTCAGTGAATGTCGAAGTTGGAGAGCCCATATGGAGACCTTTGAAGCGCATGTTGGACAAAGGAAACAACTTTGAAATAAAGATTACGTACAATTACTATTTCATTGACCTGGAAGAACCGCAAGAACCAGAAGAACCAGATGAACCACCAATAGAAGAATCCTATAAAAGAACGGGTTACGGCCTTGGAAGAGACTGGTTCGGCGTGATATAAAAAATATATTCTTAATTTTTAAATCTTGAAACGGAGGATAACACCAACCCCTCCAATTCCTTCTATCTTTTTACCTGCTTCATGCATTGTGTTTATAATCGTAAATTCACTGTTATTTTGTTTTGCAAGCCTTAGAAGATTTTCTCCTTTTTTGTGTCTAATCAGAACATCTGTAATAAGCAATCTTTCTACTGCTCCGTTCATTAAAGCATTTTTAACCTCTTGCTCACCGTAAGCTGCTAAACCGTCTTTTTTTATCTCTCCAAATAGTTTTTCAACAAGACTTGTTTCAAATACTACCCTGTTTTCTTTGGTTATTTGCTCGATTATACCTGTTTTAATCGCCTCCTGAATGCCGTTCATACCAGAATTTCCAGTTCCATGTACAATGCATTTTTCAAAAAGCACCGGTTCCTTATCTTTTCCATACTTTACAAAATGCTCCTTTGTAAAACCAGTGCCTACAACAACCAATGTTGAATCTTTTGTCTTGTTTGTTCTTGCAACAGATATAATCTCACCAAAATATTCGTTTTCTGTATCCTTACTTTCATACATTTTACCGGATCGTTTTGAATTTATATCTGCTATCCATTGTAATCCGCTCTGCCTTAGAATAGCTACTGTTGCAGTGTCTTCATCGAGCGATACAAACGTTAGTATGGCTTGATCACTATGTTTAACCGCTTCGTCTATTCTCTGTAATTGATGATCCTTCCATTGTTCTTTTATGATGGACAATTTAGCCATTTTTTCTGATTCGATATTAAGTGTATGAAATGAACCAAGATCTTGTGGACCTTCCTCTATTGTTCCATGTATGCGTAGCCTATCTGAAAATTCGTGAAACTTCACTTCTTCTACTCTAATTCCAAGTTTCATACGTTTCTTCTCTGCTTTTTTTGATCTAATCTTATCATCTTTTTGTTCATCGGTTCTAAAGGTAACAGCACGTATTAAATCTCCTTCATCAATGATATTGTACAGATGCCAAATATCATCAAGATTCTCAGGCATAAGTTTGATTTCGCCGTGTTTGAGATCTTTAAATATCACTTTCATATGTCGATCACCTTCAAGATAATTTAATTCCTACTGTCTCAACAACGGTTACACCGCCCGGAGGAAGTGCCCGGTCAATCTGGTCAGTGGGGGCATTAAATGCCTTTGATAGTTTATGTGATATACTGCTTTTTTTCATGCCTCCAGGAGTTAAAACGATATATTCTCCAGTTCTTTTTTTCACTGCGTCTACAGGGCCACTCATAATTTTTATTTTATCTTCTACTGTTATTTTACCAACTGCCAACTCTAGTTTACATCGATAGTAATTCCTTTTCCCACGGATAACAAATGCACCTTTTGGTAGAAATTCTCCACTTTGTGGAGTTTTACTGACTTGTTCAGGTAGAACCCAGTATGCTTGAGCTTCAGCAAACTGCTTCCAAGCTTTGGAGTGGCTGGCTGCAAAAATGCAAGCTTCTTCTAGTGTTTTTTCTGTTATTGGGATGTTTTTATCATTAAAATCGCTATTAATTATTATGCAACTTGGTGCACCTTGAATATCGGCATGAGCATACCTGCATCCTTCTTTTAGATATTTCTTGACAACAAGATCGTTACCCTTTGCATCTTTCCCAGCTACAATAATATTGTCATCACTTGATATGAACCACCGAAACCGTTCAAACCAAAACGTTTTGCCAGTGGCCATTGTTTGTTTCTTCTTCTCCTTTTCTTCGATCTCTTTCTTTTTCATTGTTTTTAGTTCAATCTTGGTTTTCTTGATAGAATCCTGTGCACCAGTAAGCTTGCTTCGTAATTTTTTATTGTCATCGTAGGCTTTCTCTGCATTTTCAGCTACAGTTTTTCGAAAATCAAGCTTTACTTCAGAAGCAATACTACTGGTATCCTTAAGATAGACTATAAGGGTATTTCCTACTGGATCGAATTCCTTGACTATTTCAAGATCGTTGATTTTTTTGATACCATCTTCTTTTTCTTTTTGTTGTAGCACTTCATTTATGTTTTGTAGCAATTGTTTGCATTGTTGAAAACTCAGGTAGATGAGGTCCCCTTCGATCTTTTTTCTCTCTATCTTTTTCTGCAATCCTTCAACAGTTTCTTCCTGTTGTATAAGTTGTCTTTGGAGTTTTCCAATTTTTTCTTCTATTTTGCTTGGTTCTTGTTTTTTTGGTTTTTTAACATCGATAATTCTCTCCAAAGATCTTGTGAAGTTCTCTACGCGTTCGGTATCTGTTTTTTCATAACTTTTGAATACAAAAGGCAATAAATCTATCGATTTTTCATCTTGTTTGATGAGAACTGGTCTAAATTCTTTATTTTTGAGCAGCTCCAAAAACTCAGACAACGCTACAAAAATCTTCTTGAAATCCACTTCACTCAGTTCTTTAATTATTATATGTTTATCAATATCTGCTCTTACACAGATCTCTTCAGCATATGGTCCGCTAAGACTCACAGTAGTAGCCAATGTTCTTACCAGATCTGCCTTACTAGTTTCCAACAATTCTTTGAACGCCTCAAACGTGGTGGTAAATGGGTTGATGCGACTTGGTGGAGGGCAATACGACTCATGTGGTTTTATAGTCCTGTGTGCCCACCGTTGCTTAATTAGTGGAAGAATGATGTTTCCGTTAGGGTCTGCAAGAATAATATTTCCATCAGAAAAGAATTCAATAATCAGTGTATATTCTCCTTCTTTTTTACTGATATTTAGCTTTATTATTCTGTCAAATTCATGTTGCGCTATCGAAGTAATTATTCCGTTAAGCAGGTATTTTCGTAAAGTCATTGCAAAAGTTGTAGGTTTTAACGGGACGTCAAACTGTTTTTGTGTTAAACATATAAGATCGCCATTTCTGATAAATATGGATTCTTTTTGTTTAGTTTTAATATTCTTAATTCTAATAAGTAACTCGTCACGAGTCAATTGATATATCTTATCTATGCGACTCTCGGTTAGCTCCTGCAACTCTGAGACGATGACATAGATATCAAATGAAGATAGCTGCCGTTTCATTTCTCTGGGTTATATCTATTCTGTTATTAAAAAGAATGTCATACTAAATGGCTATTATAAAAGAAAAAAGAGAGGAGGGGAGGGATGGGAAGGAAAGGGATGAATCTTAAAATGATGGCAGAGATGCCAGCTCGACGAGGGAGGCTGGCATGTCCCCCGTATTTCACGTCGTTCTAATACCATGAAAGTCAATTCTCCTTTATATATGTAAAATGGGGGTCATTGAAAGTATTCGTTGACTTTGTCTCAAAATTCGTTAATACTTTCGGTTATCCCTCACTCTCTTTTATATGCCTTAAAATTTATTAAAATTGGTATTATTAAGCTATGAAAAGAAATTCTAGATGTAAATTTACAATAAGTGAAGAACTGAAAATGATTCAACTATATGATAATGGTCTATGTTTACGAGAAGTAGGAAATATCTTTAATGTAACCTCAACAAGAATATGGAAAATACTTAAGGCAAACGAAGTCAAATTTAGAGTTCATGGCGAGGGAACTAGATTATTATATGAGCACCTGAATGTAAATCCACCAGATGATTTTCCTTTGCATCTAAACGATGTTTTTCCAAAGTTGATATCTGTTTTCCTATTGACAGATGGTTATATGAAAAAGGGCGGTGGTATTATGCTTATTTCTACTGATGAAACTCTGCAAAGATATTTTTTAACATTAATAAATGAAGCATATGGTTTGGCACCAACTGTAAATTCTTTTATGAAAAAAGGAAAAGAAACTATAGTACATAGCACGTTTGCATTCTCAAACTTATTAGAGATTTCTCCTTCTTACAATACTTATCCTCGTAACTGTAGTATGGAAGAATATTTTCAAAAACCACAACCATCTCTTGCTTTTTTAGAAAATGAAGATATTGATTTGTTAAAAGAAGTTGTCAGAATTGCTATGTCTACAGATGGTACAGTAAATGTTGATTTCCCTCATAACTCAATTTATCCAAAATTAGAATTTTCTTGTGCTCATCCTGGATTGGTTAAAGATTGGAAGAGAATTTTTGAAAAAGTTGGGATAAATTCATTTTTCATTAAATCAAAAGTTACATGGTCTAAAATTAGAGGTTTTGGAATAAAAGAATTAAAAAGTATTCAAAGATTTGCTGAAATTGGAGGATTTATTGATGAGGTTAAAATAACAGGGAAAAGTAAGTATTATCAAGGCATTCCCAAAAACAACTTATTAAATTTTATACTAAAATTGAAGAAAGAATCATTTCATTTTCCGGAAAATCTTACAACCGTTCAAAAACATGATATTTTAAGAAACAAGCTTAATTTAGAAAAAATTAATGGGCCCGGCAGGATTTGAACCTGCGACCAACTGGTTATGAGCCAGTCGCTCCACCAGACTAAGCTACGAGCCCTTAGAAAAGTCTACGGCATAATACAATTTCTACTACTTAAAATTTAGAGGTTGTTAATATCTCATTATCGTTCAACGATAAGAGCAAAGTTCATTAATAAATCCATGTTAAATAGTGAGGTATATTATGGTGGAGTTATCAACATTAGCAAAGTATCCTTTCTTGAATGCAGCGAAAGCCTACGTCAAAGATAATGAACTTTCTGTTGAGGAATTGTTGGATGACCCACTTTATGGACGTGCTAGAACCATAGGCGTAGAACGACTGGACAACGCCTTTAAAGATCGAGATGTGGGCAATAGAAGCCTTGCAACCGAATCTGATTGCATAATGGAACTTCTTTCTTATCCAATAGCAAGAATGGTGGCAGTTTGCATCGAAGATGTCTATTTCAAACGACGATATGCGTTAGGAGAAGCAATTCGCACATATAGGAATTTGATCAACGAATCTAATTCCTTTCTACTTACTATTGCAAAGGAGCTTAAATTAAATGTATCTTATGAAGAAGAAACAAACCGACTTAGTGTCCACTTTACAGATTATCTGCATTATGCTCCAACAAGATACAAAGAATGGAAGATGATCAATAGAGATATGAAGGATGGATTTATCAAAATCTCCCAAAAAGATCTTGCACGTTTAATTCAAGAGGTATTGCGAGAAAGAATCAACGAAGAACTCGATAACAGAGCATGCAATAAAGCCATCTATAATACGTTTTCATCAGATATTAAACGTATTCAAAACTCTGTAATGATGCACCGTAAAAAGATTGAGGCAGCACCAGTTGGAAAACTCGATATTAACAAACTACCTCCCTGTATGAAAGACATTTTGGCAGCTATTCAATCTGGTGAGAACGTTCCCCACATGGGACGTTTTGCACTTGTCGCATTTTTAAGTTCGCTTAAACTTGGTACGAATGACATTCTAAAACTTTTCAGTAGAGCCCCTGATTTTGAGGAGGAAAAAACTCGTTATCAGATAGAACATATCACTGGTAGCACATCAGCGACATCTTATACACCACCAGGATGTGAAAAAATGCGTACCTATGGTATATGTCCTGTAGAAAAAATTGACGATCTTTGTAAAAAGAAACGGCATCCGCTGAGCTACTACAAAGCAAGATGGAAAGAGGAGAAATACAAGAAATGAAACGTTTTGTTACCTTCGAGGGAATCGATGGATCTGGAAAGTCAACTATTGTAAAACTAGTATGCAAGCGCTTAAAATCCGAAGGGTATGACGTTATTTCTACTTACGAACCGACGGATAGCTGGATGGGAAAACAAGTTCAACACTGTATTGAAACTAACTCAGATCCATTTGTTACCGCATTTACCTTTATTGTAGATCGTATTGAACACTGTAAACAAATCAAGAAGTGGCTTGATGAAGATAAGATCGTTTTATGCGATCGATATGCTGAGTCTACCTATGCTTATCAGGGTGTACAACTGAAAGATACTATAGATAATCCTATTAAATGGCTAAAAGAGTTATCTAAAGATATTATTCTTGTTCCCGATAGAACCTTTGTTTTTATTATAGATCCTGAAAAATCTCTAGGTCGTATCCAACATCGAGATAAACTTATTCCGTTTGAACGGGCTTCATTTCTAGAAAAAGTACATCAAAATTATTTAGATTTATCAGTTGGAGAACAGTTTCTTAAGATTGATGCTTCAAAAGAGATAGAAGAATTAGTAGACATATGTTACAAAGATATAATTGTATAATAAGAAATAATAGAGGGATAAGGAGTAAAATCTTTTTTTCGTAATTTTTGCAATTTTGACATTTTTACAAGAAATATTTAAATATCATAATTTACAGAGTATAACATGTCACGTTGTGACGCTAAAAATGAAGGTGAGGAGAAAATGAGGAGAAAGACTTTAGAAAGACACGAAATAAATAATGAGGCTTTTGATAGACACCTACACGCTGTCGGTGCAAGTATAAACGAACTAAACGAACAGATGGAGGAGGTTGAATAAAGATGTCAATGAAGAAAAGCATAATTATGTTTACTAGTCTTTTACTAATAGCTTTATTTATCGGAACATCTTTAAACTCTGCAATTGCCACAGATATACGCAAGGTTGTTGAAGATGAATGTGCTCTTTGTGCTAGTGGTGAAGGCTCATTAGGAGCAACAAGTAGCGGTGGCGGTTGTGAAACCTGTGGTGAGGCAGCAGAATTTGCAGTAGATTATATGATTGAAAATATTGGAGATCATCTACAAGCTGGATGGTATCTATTGAAGAGTGTCGACGCTGCAATATTAATAGTGACGCTTATAGGAGAAGGGTTCCAGCAATCTGGATACGAATTACCACAATTTAATGCAGAAGATCTTCAAGATTGGGTAAAATCTTGGCTAGAGGCATTTACCGGAAAACAGTATTTCCCAGTTGTTCAATTTTTGGCAGCCTTGATAGTTTTGCCATTTGCATTGCTTTCATACATAATAATAGCAATCTGTGGCGGAGGCGGCATGCAAAGCGCACCAGCTTCAGTACCAGCACAGACTCTACCATCAAGCACTACACAGACAACTATGATGCCAAGTTCCACCAGACGAACGCTATCTATCTAGATAAAAGAATAGCTATAAACTAAAATAGGAGAGATGAGGTAGCATCAAAAACTGATGCTGCCCTTTTTTATTTTTTTTGTAAAAAACCTTATATGTCTTGGATAATTTACAAAATTTTGCTAATTGACGGGATGTAGACTATGAGAATTATTGCAAGATACGCAGTTATTTTTGTTCTACTATTTTTGATAGCTCTGACTCCATTACAATCAATTGCATCAGAAGATAGTGAAGTTGTGATGGAATATTTTTATGGAGACGAATGCCCGGCATGCAATGAAACAAAACCTTTGATTGATAATATAGGGCAATACTATGGCAATGAAATAACCTTACAATTATACTCTGTCGTAAATGATCCAGAAACAGAAAATTATCAGAGGTGGAGGGACTACTATGGATTTCAACATTATCCAAGCGTTGTAATAATGGACCCGTCGAATGGATATTATACACTTTTTCAATATGAAGATCTTTCAGATGATGGTGCTGAAGAAAATCTAAAACATACAATTGACGGATATCTTGCAGGGAATTATTCTGGAATACAAGTTAATCAGAATCAATCTACGATAAATGATATATCTTCTTCTCTTGATATTTTTTTAGTAATAGTATTACTAGCAGCGATAGTGGTTGCAGCCATCATATTTATCATATGGAAAAGAATCGCTTAAAAATGAAAGATAATGCTCCCGTCGGGATTTGAACCCGAGTCTACGGCTCGAGAGGCCGTGATGATTGGCCGCTACACTACGGGAGCAAAAAACAATAGTTCTATCCACCAGAAGAAACCTGTATTATCTCGAGATCCTGCCTGTCTTTTAGTATGTCGTCGATAGGTATTGGAGTGTTTTTACTTATTACAATGAGCGTATCTGGTTTGAGATCGATTTTCTTTAATAAATCTCCCACCGTTGATTCTGTCTCTAGATTTATCTCTTTCACTTCATTTGTTCGTGACAGTTTTACTTTTATTTTCACCTGAATCGATAGGGATATAAAAAAGCCTTTGATTAAGCTTTTGACAAAGAGTATCTGTTGCAGGGGTAGCCAAGCCCGGCCCACGGCGGCGGTCTCGAAAACCGCTGGTGCTCTCACCTCAGGAGTTCAAATCTCCTCCCCTGCGTACCATTAATATCAAAATATTGAATTTTTTATAAAATTATATGATAAAATATATATACTCGGTATGATAATTATAGGTATGAATTTGGTGTAATCTATGAATAAAAAAATCATTATAATTGTATTACTTTCAATATTTTTTATTGCTACAATCTCTTCCACGTCGGTCATATCAAAAAGTTCATCAGAAATTGCTGGAATTGCTCTGGTATCTCCAGAAATTTCCATCGATTATGAGTCACAAATAGACGGACCCATTTCCACTTCTGGTACAAAAACAATTGATCTAACTGTTAAATATAGATTGGATATAGATGATTTGACTGCAAGACTATTTTTTAATAGACGGATAGGTAGATTTCTCCTATTTGGATTTGGACACATCCTCAAGATTAACGGAGAACCTTCCTCAAAGATTGATCTTAGTGTAGAATGTCCAGATTGGTGTACGGTTAGTTTAGATACCTTAAATGTTACAACAGAAATAAGCAACGTTTTCAAAGAGGCAGAACCTGTGCAGCTAACGATTTTAGTTAATGAGAGCGCACCTGCTCTTGAACCAGGAGCTATTGTTATCACGGCAGAAAGCAAAGCCGTATGGGGTATAGGTGGAGCTACAAATGAAACAACGATATCCGTCATGGCATCTTATGATTCGGCATTGGAAATTGATACATCATTGAGCAGGGAGATATCTCCGGTAAATGAAACAATTATTCCGATAAACATTACGAACAGTGGAAATGGGGAGACAATGGTGAAAGTATCTCTAGAAAAATATCCCAAGAATTGGAATATATCATTAAGTAAAGAAAATATAACAATTGATGGAGATGAGACAAAAAAGGTAAATCTCATCGTCAAACCTGTCAAAACATTTGAAAATGAAACTATACAACTTGAATTTACTCCAACCTCAACATCAGACGAAGACGTAAGCGGGGCCGATCTGAAAGGAGATGTTGTATCTTTGAGTTTGACATTGCTAAACGACGGCAGCCTCAAGGATGAAAATGGCCTTCCTGGATTTGAGATAATAGTGATTCTCTCCATTATCATTGTAGCTATTATTATCGTTGTATTGTTTTTGAAACAGAAAAAGGAGTAACCGTTCATCTCTTTCCTTTTCTTTTTTCTTTACCTTAAGTTTTTAAATAAGAAACAGTATCGTGTTTTTCTACTGTACGAAGGGGTTTTATGTCATCCAAAATAGAACACATTGATGAGATATTCAAACTGTTAAATCAAGAATTGGACAGATACGATCGACCTATTGTTTCCCGCTCAAAATGGGATGAGATTGTTAATACTCCATTTACAACTTTAATCTCCTGCATTTTAAGTCTTCGGACAAAGGATGAAGTAACAGAACAAGCCTCAGTCAGACTACTTAAAAAATACAATACCCCAAAAAAACTTCTACAACTATCAAACAAACAAATAGAATCATTGATATATCCTGTGGGTTTCTACAAAACCAAAGCAATGAGGCTCAAAGAAATATCAAAAGCCCTCATTGAAAACTATGATGGAAATGTTCCAGAAGATTTTGATGAACTGTTAAAACTAAAAGGTGTAGGTAGAAAAACTGCCAATATTGTCATGGTCTACGGCCATAAGAGACAAGGATATTTGCCGATAGATACGCATTGTCATAGGATCCCTAATCGTTTGGGTTGGATAAACACAAAAACTCCAGAAGAAACAGAAATAGAACTTAGAAAAATCCTATCAAGAAAATATTGGGATGATTTCAACCGTTTATTTGTCACATTTGGGCAGACCATATGTGTTCCAATCTCTCCTTTTTGCAGTCGATGTCTCATAAAAAAATATTGTAAACAAATATCGGTAACAAAAAGTCGATGAATAGAAAAAAATAAAGATACTAAACAGTCAAAATCACAAAGAATATCTCACTCTTAATTTTTTACTAAAAAATTCATTTCCAATCTAAATGTAATTTCATATATTCTTCTATTTCCCCGGCTGACATTTTCGTTCTATCGTTGATAATATCTACGAGTTTATCTTTTTCATTCCAATCAGCATAGTACTTTTTTTGTAAACGATTTAAAACAACCTTAATCCCTTTATGTTCTGCAAGTTCTTTAAGTTGTTTTTCAGTGAGCTTATTTAGCAGTTCTTTTTTTATCGACATTTTATTCCTCTGGTATTAATTATAGACCAACATCGCGTTGTATTTGTTTTCCATGATATTATAAGAAACTAAATTAAACTTTCCTATTTTCTTCTTGTACAATTTTTCCATACAAAAAGAACCGATTAATTTATAAATGAGAAATAATATTCATTGTTGTAAAGTGAGCGGATGGGATGCAAAACGAATCTGAAGTGGTCACTTCTCCAGATATGTTAAGGCCTCTTGTTGTTCGGGCTTTAAGGAGGAGTGGCGTCAGGAAAAAAATAGCGGAATATCTTTTTGAGATTGGTCCTGGTGGCAGCTATACTTCCGAGATTGCTTATAATGTAGAAACAACTCCCACGAATGTAATTGGCGCCATCCGAGGAATGGATTCACGATATCGTAAAGAGGAATCGCTCATGAGCCTAAATATCGTTGAACGAGTTAATGCCAGCAAGGATATCAAACTGTACAAACTCACTGATTTTGGAAAAGAAATTGTTGCAGATTTTAAAAAATAATACTATTTTATGGTCTAAATTTCACGTCCTTTTCTATTAACTTCAAACATGGTTGCAACTCGTCTTTCTTCCACTTGTTCCATGTTTCCATCCTCGTATTTTACCACTAGCCACCTACTTGGGGGAGGATATGTGTTAACAATTATTGCTTTTTTTAAAGGCAAATCAGGATCAACAGCATCTTTTACAAGAACCTCTATCCCTCTACGTATGCTCCTCTCTTCTAACATTTTACCCTTCTATCCATTTATGGTTCTAATGTAGATAACTAAAAAGAGATGTGATTATAATAAAGTATCGTCTTTTCACATAATTGTGATATTAACTTATTATCCTAAAATAGAATGAGAAATTTAAATATGTTATATCTAATTCATATATGCAAGATGGGCGCTATAAAAAATAAAAAATTAATGTCGACATCTTTAGTTATTACTTATTTCTTGTTTTTTGTAAGCCCCTACATTGTGACTCATGTAATGGCAGAACCAGCAGATATTTCTATGCTTGATATCTCTTATTACTGTTATAAAAACGAGCCCAATCCTCCAAAATTTTATTATTATATCAATGTTTCACTGCACAATTCAGGAGATGAGCCATCTATGCCAATAGATGTCATGATTGTAGAAGATGATCATGTCATTTGTCCATACCACTGTCAGAACGTGTCGATTGACATTCATGAAAATAAAATATTCACTTTTGATTGGTGCACTCCTCTGGCCAGTAAAGCTATTGATATTGCTTACGCTCCATCTGATCCAGAAGCGTCCAAAAATGAATACAATTCGGGATTACAAACAATTATAATGGCATCAGAATCGTCAAATCGAGAAGAATCAACACCTGCTTTCGAATTTGTAATACTCATAACTTCTATTGTTATTTTATGCATAGCACTTAGAAAAAACAGAAGAAGATAATGAATTATCTCACAACTTGATCGTTAGTCTATTTTTTCTATAGCTTGGAGCTTTAAATGATCTACTTGAGCTGCATTTTCTTCCTCATAATTAATAATAAACGTTGTCGAAGAGCCGGTTTTTCCTTTACTCCGCAGTCCAAGTATTGTAAATGTCTTTTCACCCAAAAAATCATCATTACTATCAAAGAATTTGGCAGTAATAATTACGTTCACCATTCTGTCAAGGGTGTTTTCAATCCTTCCATTGACTATTGCTTTGGCGATAACTCCAAACTTATTTTCATTCAATTCCATCGAATAGTTAGTAAGAGTAACGATATCTGATTCAAAGATATCGTCGTAATCATTTCTCTCTACTTGTGTACTCTGGCATCCACAAAAAATCATAGATACTAATATCGCTGTAATTAATATGGCAAGCAAATCTTTTCTCACATTTTCCCCTCCGCTTGTTTCCTCTTTAGCTTTTTATGGTGGTAAAAGTAATGAAGACAATACAATAAATATATTTCTGATTTATGGCTATATAAAAAGAATTGATATTGCAAAAATTATAATATCACATTGATTTTTGATGCAAAATTTAATAATGTATTCTTTCGTTTATGTTGTCATTGGAGGGATATTAGATGTCTGAATTGGAAACATCCGATGTAATCAAGAACCTGTTAACCACTCTGATAAATATTTCTGGGAGAAAAACCAACAAAGGACATGCTATTACTACAATGAATGTGCTAATAAAACAGCTTGAGATTAGATATGATTTTTTGAAAAACGTCGAGATTAAAGATACAAGATATGTTGAAGACGAAGACCCTGTTAGCGTTATGTCTGACATCAATGCTGTTGTACCATCTGAGATGGGCAAGGCAGTTCATTCAATTATTACAAATATGAATATATCTCTTGGCAAGAATGCAGGTCATTTTTTCATCAAAGAGATACAAAATAATCTAAGGGATGATTATAAATCGTTTATTAGGGACATGGGTGTTGATTTAGGTCTTATGCAACTAGAACGTGAAATAGAAGATTGGGAGAAATTGACCACCAAAAAAGAATAACAAAATCTCAAAAGTATTCTCGTCTTTTTATCTTTCAATTGGCCTTTAACTTGATATTTAGTGAGATATTCGCTTGTATGTGCACCTGCATATACACCTGCAAATAAAGTATATAAGTAAGCCAAGTATTATTGGAGAGTAGCACTCTATAAAAGTCATAATAAATAATTCCATAGGAGGGATGCTAGGACGATGGGAAAAAACATACGTAAAATATTGAAGGAAAGGGATGTTGGTGCAATTGGGATTGGCGCAATGATTGTTTTTATTGCAATGGTTTTAGTTGCTGGTATTGCTGCGTCTGTTTTAGTACAGACTGCGAATACTTTGGAAATCCAAGCGATGCAAACTGGTCGGGAGACCACAGGCGAAGTGGCTTCAGGCATAGCTGTAGTTGATATTGAAGGACATGTAAATGTCGATATCAATAATCTGGTCATTACTATTCGGCCACGTGCAGGATCACAAGATATCGATTTGTCTGAAACATTTGTTGAGATATCTGATTCATCGATAAAGAACGTACTCACTTATTCAGCTGCTCATTTCTATAATAAAACTGAGATTGATGGAAGTATATTCACAGATGCCTTTTATGTTGGATTAACTGGCCAGGACTTCGGTATCATTGTCCTCGAAGATGGAGACGGTTCATGTACGTACACAGCCCCAGTGATTAACAGGGGAGATAAAGTTATGTTAACCGTTAATTGCAGCGCCTCCGGAGCATTCGGACAAGAGTTGGCTGAAAGAACAGACGTATGGGGCATAGTTGTACCTGAGGAGGGATCGACTGGAATGTTTGGCTTTAGAACACCTGCATCATATGGAACTACCACGGTGTTTGATTTGTACTAGGAGGATGATGAAAATGAGAAAGATATGTAAAATCTTGAAGAAGAAGGATGTTGGTGCAATTGGGATTGGCGCAATGATTGTTTTTATTGCAATGGTTTTAGTTGCTGGCATTGCTGCAGCTGTCCTAGTACAGACCGCAAACGATTTGGAAATACAAGCGATGCAAACCGGTAAAGAAACTACGGCCGAGGTTGCCACAGGCTTACATGTGTTTTCGGTTACTGGTCACGTATCTAATAACGAAATCGACAATATGACAATAGCTATAAAACCACGAGCAGGTTCCAGTGACATTGATCTAAGTGAGACGGTTTTAGAAGTAAGCGATGGAGACATAAAAGTTCTGCTATCATATAATTCAAGTGCTACTTGGAACTTCAATGTTAGTGTTGATGCCGATGACGGTCAGATATTTGGTACAGGCGCATGGAATGAGACTAACGAGGAGTTTGGTATTATTGTCCTTGAAGATGCTGATGGTTCTTGCACTGTAGATACTCCCGTTATCAACAGAGGCGACTTGGTAGTATTATGCATATGTACTTCTGCCTGCTTTGATGGCAATGGTATGGATCCGAGAGAAGATATCTGGGGAATAGTAATGCCTGAAGATGGATCAGCTGGGATGTTTGCATTTAGGGTGCCCTCATCATTGACAGCGTATACTATTTATGATTTGTACTAGGAGGATGATGAAAATGAGAAAGATATGTGGAATCTTGAATAAGAAGGATATTGGTGTAGTTGGGATTGGCGCAATGATTGTTTTTATTGCAATGGTTTTAGTTGCTGGCATTGCTGCAGCTGTCCTAGTACAGACCGCAAACGATTTGGAAATACAAGCGATGCAAACCGGTAAAGAAACTACGGCCGAGGTTGCGACAGGCATAAGAGTTGTTGATATAGAAGGAGAATGGACTGAGTCTTATAACGTCAGTGGCACATGGTATAACGATACACTTGCTAATATGACTATAACAGTTGCTCCACGAGCAGGATCGTCAGATATTGATCTCGATGAGGTAGTAATAGAGATAACAGATTCAAATGTCAAGTGCATTCTTACTTGGGACAGTACACATGAAGATGCTGTTGTAGCCGGAGGGGTATTTGCTACAACTGCCTATGATTTAGGTCCTGATGACTTTGGTATTATCGTTCTTGAAGATGCAGATGGATCTTGCCAATCATTAACTCCTATCATCAACAGAGGAGATAAAGTGATGCTCACCGTCAATCTAACGGCAAGTTTCAGCGGCCTAGCCGTAAGAACTGACATCACCGGCCAAGTCATCCCTGAAGAAGGATATGCTGGGGCGTTTGCATTTAGAACTCCTGCTTCATATGCATATAGAGTATACGACCTGTATTAAAACTAGAAATTAAACCTAAAAATAAGTTTGTGTGAAAAAACCACACAATTCCCTTTATTTTTTAATAGTTTCCCTACGCATATTCGCCATATTTCTAGATTTTAAAACCATACATTTTTATTCTCTATCATATTTCTTGGTAATAAGGATGGGCTCTCTTTTGGGTGCCTAAAAACCTTACTTTATCGGGAGGTGAAACGAGTTAATATCTCTTTGAAGCGGGGGCTGTTAGCATTTGATTCTAGAGCTGCTGTAGGTATCGGTTCTTTAATCATATTTATAGCAATGATTCTCGTCGCCGGCATAGCTGCGTCTGTTTTCATTCAAACGATGAATAGCCTAGAACAGCAAGCAGTACAAACAGGACAAAATGTAATAAGAGATATCTCTAGTGGATTAAAGGTGACACATATAAGTGGCTATAGTGATGGAACAGATATTACACAGTTGGCGATATTTCTGACAACAACCTCTGGATCTGGAGATATTGATTTGACCTATGCTTACATATCTCTTTCTGAAACTACCAGCCAAGTCATCCTTTCCTATGGTAGTGGTAATTTCAGCAGTAGTGTTTCAAATGGATTATTCGGTACACTCAATTCAAGTAATCTGACTGCTACCACTTATGGAATCATGGTAATTAGGGATGCCGATAGTTCTTGTTCATCAACTGCACCAACCATCAATAACGATGATCTCGTCGTTTTATTGGTAAATGCTACTATGTGTTTTTCAGGAATTG
>Ga0272442_10002199_pt1 | contig 28618 bp, 25 predicted proteins | sample SSMForm2O_FD_200262 | JGI IMG/M metagenome (GOLD analysis project Ga0272442, IMG submission 200262) | Marine sediment archaeal communities from Little Sippewissett salt marsh, Falmouth, MA, United States - SSM-Form-2O | ecosystem: Environmental > Aquatic > Marine > Wetlands > Sediment ...
ATTTGTTGTATTAAAAGAGGATTTACCGCGATATAAATCTGATAATGAATTAAAAAATCTATAAGTTTTATGGATTTTTTTTCTAGGAAGGGGTTTTATTTTCAATTGTTTTTAATAAATTTATTGAAAATACTGGCGTATAATGTGCACTAATTTCTCCATCTGCAAAACTGATCATAACTTCACCAGTTTTTGGTTTTGCTACCCATTGCCACCATGTTGTCCATTCATCCATTGTGTTTAAGATAATGTTCCACATGGGATCATAGTCGCCATGATATACTCTTCGCATTATTAAAATGGCATCAATTAGATTAATTTTTCCCCAGTTTTCTTCTATTCCTTTACTTAATGCCTTATAATGATTCCATAGAACTAGCCATGGTTCATCACCGTTTAATAAGCCTAATACATAGGAGATATGTCTTGGATTATAATTGTCTCTTTGTGTTTTTGCTAACTCAGGACTTAAAAAACAATTTGTTCGGCGTACCACATCTCTAATTTCCCAAAAGGGCCTAATGTTTTCAATAGGATCATTCCAGGTACCAAAATGATAATGATTTGCAGTTGTTTCTACTGCATAACCAATTGGAACTTTTGCATCTGATACTATGAAATTATATCCAAATGTACGATCGGAAGTAATAATATTTATTGCATCTAATGCATTATTTGATGAATATAGTGCCTCAAATAGGCGTATGCCCATCGGTGCACCATTAATTTTTTGATCATTATTTGGTGACCACATATTACTTATTGAGATGCCATTTTCATTAAAACCATCTTCAACAACATATCCTGCAAAGGTAGGATACATAAATGCGTTATATTCATCCCCTGCGGGATCTGCTATTACAATAACGGGGAAATCCTGAATGAATGAGTTAGTTAGAGGATCTATAATATTTAATGGAAACTCAAGGCTTCGTGCCATAATTAATTCTCCATCATAGGTTGCATCACCCCATGCTGAAAAACTTGAACATTTGTTATAATAGGCAGCGCCCTCTGCTACCCATATACATGCGATTTCTTCAAAAGAAACATCTAATGCGTCGGCTGTACCGGCGATGAAGTCTTTTACTTCCTGTGAAATATATTCTTTTTGTACTAACCAAAGATCTATAAGTTCGTTTAAATAAATTCCTTCGCTTTCATAAAATGTTTGAAATGCTCGTTGATTGATATACATTTCAGCTTTTAGAAGTTCGCCAAGTTTATAGCCCATTTCATAAAAAGTACCGTTGATATAAATAATGGTTATATTATCAATATCCCATCTTTTTCCTTTTTCAATTCCATTATCATCTTTTATGACTGGTTTGATATTTGATTGAGTATCATTGTTCCTTACATTCTGCTCTATGGGTTCTGAGTTTAGTGGTATTGCTGTAGATATGAGAATTATTAAACTGAATAAAACATATATTTGGATTCTCTTGTTTTTTCTCATATGAACCCCCCAGTTATATAAATATAACAACATAATGTTATATAAACGTTTTTAATAAAATATTATTATTTATATTATAATTTAAATAATATTCATATAAAAGCGATTTAAAAGACCTCACTTTTATGTTTTTTATATAAATAATTTTTTAATATTTGTAAATTCTTATTAATATTGGTAGTAAAGGTTTTTTTTAATAGTAATATCTTAAAATTTATTATTCATCTCCTATTCCATATTTTTCATTTATTGGTTTCTGAAAAAAAGTTAAATCAATTTGAGCCCAATCATTTGAATCATGGATTCCATGAGTGCCATCTGAATAATCAATTACATATCGACCAAATTTTGCATAGTTCATAACACTTTCATAGGTGTCCCAATAGGACCTTGCATTCATTTTTTGGATTAATTTCTGTATTGGTGGAAGATTATTCCTACCGACTTGAGATGCATTATCAATGCCTTGACAGTAATCAGGATTTAAATTTAGTGAATGACCTAGTTCATGAATAACAGCTATTGCCATAGCAAGTTTTCTTAATTTTGGAGTTACCGCAGGAGGAAAATATACATTTCTAAAAAATTCTCTATTACATGGTATAGACAAGACATCTGGATTTAAGGTGTTAGTTTGGGAAAAACACCAACCACCAGATTCAACAATGATAACATATCGAAATACGCCTTTTCTTTCATCAGAAAAATAGTATTTATAAAATGTTGATAATCCACCACTAACAGGACCAATATAATCATTATAAAATGGGAGAATATCTCCTCCTCCATTGTTTAATTCTGTTGGCCATCCATCATCAATATGAACGGTAATATCTTGCGGTGTAAAAACATCCATTAACATCCATTGAGATTCCTTCCAAAAGGTATGCTCTAATGAAAGAGGACTTGGATTATCCTCCATTCTATCGATTTCTAAGTAAATGTCCTTATGAAATGGATTGGCAAGCCACATTCTTTGCTCATATTCTTCAATATTTGATAGGCCATCTTCATCTGGATCAATATCGCTATGATTATCATACTTGAAAGGATCATACCCCCACTGCCATTCCCAATCAGTTGGAATGCCATCATTATCTGGATCTTCTCTAGAATCATCATTTTTTGGATTTGTAAATAATTTATTAATTTCCCACCAATATGGAATATTGTCTCCATCTTGTTCAGTTTGCAGAATTTTAAACCATATCTCATAGTCATCACCTACATAATGACCATATCCATCTGAGTCGTTAAAAGAATCATCTCCGATCCATCTTCCAGTACGAAAATCAAAGTTAATTGTAAACGTTTCCATTATTTTCTCTACATTTTTTAATAGCTTTGACTGAGTTTCTATTACCTGAAATGTTATTTCATATTGCTCGGTTTCATCTTCAACAAATTTATTTGCTTGCCAGCTTACATAACCAGTATCATAGGAAGTAACTTCAATACTTTTCCAGATGTCTTCTTCAAAATAGGCTTGAATAAAAAATGTTGGAGTCTTTTTCCATTCAGCCCCTACTTTTCGAAAAAGATCTTCGATACCTCTTTTATGAACGCGCATTATTTCAATAGAAACTGCTTGATTGATATTTTGGGGGCTTATTGTATCATTTATGATATTATTATCTTTAATAGATGGGGCAATAGTGTGATGATTAACAGTTTCTGTAAATGATAAAAAAATAGAAAGGATAAAAATGGATAGAATTAAAATTAATAAAATTGTAAAATAGAAGTTTTTTTTATTCTTACCTTGGGTTGATGAGATTACATCATTTTCATTGTTTTTATCCATGAATTCTCCAATGAGATTAATTTAATAGTATTTATTTAATTAATTTAATTACTATATATAATCTTTTATCTAATGTATGAAAAAATGTAAGTATTATCTAATTAATACTTGTGGAAGATAATTCCATTTATGAATTTTTTTTACGCTAACATGATAATAATTTCTTATTGCATTTGGAAAATGTGTTGAAACATCTTGAATAATTGCATGAAGTTCATCGATATGTTTTAAATGAAATTCAAGCTCCAAATGTGATTCCCCTGTTGTTGTATCAATACAAATAAGATTTGGATTATGATAAAGATAGTTAAGGATTGGTTTTCGTAATGAAAATTCCTTTAAGAAAATATAAACTTTATAATCATGATAACCTAATTTTGATATGTCAAATTCGGATCGAAATGCTTCAATGATTCCTTCTTCTTGTAGCTTTTTTATTCGGTAACTAACTTGTCTTGCTGTTAGATGGAGTTGAACACCAAGATCTGTTAGGGATAATTGAGCGTTTTTTGTTAGTTCATTAAGTATTTTTGATTCAATATTATCTAATTCTATCATTTTATTGTATAAAGGTATTTTATCATTTAGTTCAGATTTATCTCTTGTCGTTTTATTTATTAAATAATTTGGTGCAAGATGATGTTCATTTAAATAGAATGCAAGTAATTGTTTTTCAAAATAATATCCAAATTTATTTTGGATTTCCTGCCAAATATGGTACATTTTTCGTATATCCTTTAAACCAAATAATACTGATAAATCAAATGGCCCATAGGTAGATACGACAATAAATGTATATTTATTATTAACAAAATAATTGATAATGTTCTCATGGATTTCAGGAGTAATATATTGATAGACAAAATGAAATCTTGGTGCAATATAGCCTAATTTATATAAATCAACTACGGTATATGAAGATTTTAGTACCCCTATTTTTTCGAGTCTTTTTATCCGATATGATACAATGCTTTTTGCAAGACCAACTTTTTTACCAATTTGTGATAATGATTGCCGACAATTTCTATCCAGCTCATAAAGTATTTTTCTGTCTTTTAAATCTATTTTATTCACGCAAGTAAATATATGCTTTATATATTAAAAAAGTTTTCATTATTTGGACGATTTACTCACATGAATTTTTTAATTTTGAATTTTGTTTAATTTCATTTAGAATGATAATCATGACATTGTTATTTTTTTACGATGTTCATATATTTAACATCTGAAGAATAAGAAATACCAAATAATAGTAAAAACCAATCTTATTTAAACATCATTTGGAATATAATTCATGTTATGAATTTTTGATGCAGATAAATATTTATAATTTTTTATTGAATTGTGAAATCGGGTAATGAGATTTTTCATAATTAATTGGAAATCATTATTATTTTTTACTAGAAATTCTAGTTCTAAATCAGAAACACCAACTGATTTATCAATTCTAATTAAATTTGGATTATTTAAAACATATTTAATAATTTTTGACCTATCTTCATAATTCTTGAGGAATATATCTGCTTTATAGTATTGATAACCAATTTTAAATATATCAATATCGGCGCGAAATCCTTGAATTATTCCTTCTAATATCAATTTGTTAAACCTTTTTTTTATAAGAGTATATGGTAAATTTAAAGAAGTTGCAATTTCTCTAAGTGATAATCTGGCGTTGTTAGCTAATTTTTTTAAAATTTTTAAATCAAGTTGATCAATCGTATTAACTTTCTTTTCTCCAGATAAGATAAATGATTTTCTTTTGTTTTGAACAGGATGTTGATTATCGAGTAGATATTCATTAAGAAAAGAATATGATTGTATATATACCGAAAATTGTTGTTCTCTAAAAAAATCACGGTATCTCTGAAGTGTTTTTTCCCAATATGTGTAGAATTTATTTACATAATTAACCCAAATGATTACGACAAGATCGTATCTTCCTTCAACTGAGATTGTCCACCAATTTAAGGGATATTCTTTAAAATATTGACATATTTCATCGATTATTCTAGGGGTTGTATATTGAAAATTTATATAAATTCGATATCCTGAAAATCCTAATTTAAATGGGTTAATGATAGTATAAAAATTTTTAATTATCTCAGAATCAATAAGCTTTTTTACTCTATAATTTACAACTGTTTTTGGTAGATTTACTTTTCTTCCGATTTGAGAAAAAGATTGTCTTGCATTGAAGTCAAGTTGATATAAAATTTTTTTATCTTTAATATCCAAATGGTACATATACTCAATTAATATTGAAATTTTTGCATTATAAACATTGTTATATAAATTTTATACCAATTAACAAATTAATGAATTAATTTTGAATGATGTTCAAAAACTTATAACGATATTTTTTAATAAAAAAACTTAAAGAAACATTTGTTTATTCTAATTTTATTTATTAGAATATAGAAAAAATTATTATAATAAACAGTATTTTATGTATTATTAACTTAATTTCTTTTAGCTTTTCATACAAAATATCATTTTAATAAATTATATTGATTCTTTGTTTAAATTTTAAAAGAGACTATTTATATATTGGGGAATAATTTTTAAATAGTAACAACAAGTGAAAAGGAGTCAACAGATTAGATTTAAGATAAAGGAGATGATGTTTGCTTCCTTGTTTTTTTAAGTCTACCCCCCCTCCTTTTCATTCCTTCCGAATTATGATATCTAGATTTGGTATTCATATATTATTAATTTTATTAATATTATGAATAATAATATTTAATACAAAAATTCAAAAATATGGTGTTTTTTGTTGATTTGTTCAATAATACTATAGCACGTTTTATATAAAATAATTAACTATTTTGATTTTTAAGAGGTTTTTCAGGAAAAAGAAAGAAGGTTTCTCCTTTTATATAAAAAACATCTCCCTCCTCCTTCACTTTTTCCAATTTTTTCATTAATATAAAAATTTAAAAAATTATAAATTTCTTGACGCATTCCATCTTTTGCCTTCTTATTGATACTATCTTAATAAAATTTATTATATCCAATTTGGTATCCTTATGTTGAAATTATTCAATAAATTCTATTTTTGCTTTCCCAACTATGATATGATTATCAATATGTTTTATGTAGACATAGTCTTCTGATGATATTTTTAATTGATCAAACCAATATTCATCAATTCTATCTAATGCATCATCTGCTAGGGCAATTTCTACTTCATTATCAATTTGTGTTTTTTTTGTTGCCATAAAAATATTTAACCGTTCTATGATTATAAATTATACTGAAAAAATTAGCCAAAACCAATAGGATATAACCATTCCAGATAAACCATAAATAAATGTTTTACAAATGGCATCCAATATTTTTTTTGACATTTCAAACATGCATCTACCACCAGGAATCCTATTAATTACATATTAAAATAGATTTTTTGCTTGTACATATGTAAAAGGATATGTGCTTAGGTCATGCAATAAAATATTTTTTCTTATTCACTCTTTTTCATTGTTGTTTTCGATAAAATTTTTAATATTGGATATTTTTCGTTTTCTCGTTTTTCTTTCGATATTATCTTCATTATTTACATTAGCACTCTGGTTATTCGATGTTTGAAAGTATTGGTTTATTTCTTGTTTTCTTTTCTTAAATTCTTCTTCAATTAAATCTCTTTTTGTTTTTTCAATAACCTGGGCAATATTATTAATGCAATCTGGAATTCTTTCAAGAGCGGGTTTAATAGGATATATGTGAGCTGCAGCTCTAATGGAATCAGAATAATGCAGAATATAGAGACTCAATCTCTCTTTTTCTAATGGATTAAATACAATATCATAATCTTCAATATAAAGAATAATATTATTTGCAATCATCCTTATTGCTGATTTCTCTTCTTCAGAAATATTTTGTTTAGCCAAGGATTCTTTAAACTGCTTATCATCCATTGTAACAATTCCATTGGCAATTTTATTTTTCTAATAGATGATATACTTTTTAATTACCATTATAAAAAAGTTATTTGTAAATATCTCATTATGAAAAAATAAAAATATGAAATGATAAATAGAAAAAAGAAAAATTTTGTAGTAATTATTTTTCTTTTTTTACTTCAAAGTCTGCATCAATGGTATTACCCTCACCAGATGGATGACCTGACCATTCTTCTTTGTCAGCATCTTGTTGTTGAGAGGATGCTTGTTGTTGGGCCTGTTGTGCTGCTTCTTGATAAACTCGGGCTCCAATTTCAGATAATATTTTTTGTAAACTCTCTGTTTTTTGTTTTATATCATCAATATCATCTTTTGAAAGAGCATCCTGCAATTCTTTTTTCGCATCTTCAACACGTGTTTTCTCTTCATCAGTAATCTTATCTTTCAAATCCTCAATTGTTTTTTGAGCTGTATGAACCATTGCATCTCCATTATTTCTGATTTCAACGGATTCTTTCCGAGCTTCATCTTCTTCTTTATGAGATTCAGCTTCTTTTTTCATTTTTTCAATTTCATTATCTGAAAGTTTTGTCGATCCAGAAATTCGAATAGATTGCTCTTTTCCGGTTCCAAGATCCTTTGCGCCAACCTGTAAAATACCATCAGCATCAATATCAAATGTCACTTCAATTTGTGGAAGACCACGAGGTGCTGGTGGAAGGCCATCGAGATGGAATCTACCAAGACTTTTATTATCTGCAGCCATGGGTCGTTCACCTTGTAGTGTATGGATTTCTACGCTTGTCTGATTGTCAGCAGCTGTTGAAAAAATCTTACTTTTTTTCGTAGGAACCGTTGTATTTCGTGGTATGAGTTCAGTTGCAACACCACCAAGAGTTTCAATACTTAACGTCAATGGTGTAACATCTAATAAAACGATATCTTTCTCAACATCACCAGATAATACCCCACCTTGAATTGCAGCTCCGATAGCAACACATTCCATGGGGTCAACATTTCGTTTAGGTTTTCTTCCAAATATTTCTTCAACCTTTTTCTGAACACATGGAATTCGGGTAGTTCCCCCAACTAAAACGATATGATTGATATCTGATGGTTTTAATTTCGCATCTTTTAATGCTTGCTTGCAAGGATTTATGGATCGTTCGACAAGTTTTGATATGATTTCTTCAAATTTTGCTCGATTTATTTTCCTTTCAAGATGCTTTGGTTCATTTTCAATGACGGTGATATAGGGTAAATTTATTTCTGTTTGCAGTTTTGAAGACAGTTCTTTTTTCGCATCTTCTGCAGCTTCCATTAGCCTTTGTAATGCTTTTTTATCTTTTGTCAAATCAATATTGTGTTCTTTCTTAAATTCACCTGCAAGATAATCAACAAGTGCTTTATCCATATCGGACCCACCCAGTTTTGTATCACCATTGGTGGATAGTACTTCAAAAACACCTTCGCCAACTTCCATTAAAGTAATATCAAATGTTCCACCACCAAAATCATATACTGCGATGGTATGGTCTCCTTCTTTATCAAGGCCATATGCTAGGGATGCGGCTGTGGGTTCATTTATTATTCGTTTTACATTTAATCCTGCTATTTTTCCTGCATCTTTGGTAGATTGTCTCTGATCATCATTAAAATAAGCCGGAACAGTAATTACCGCATCGGTTATTTTTTCACCAATGTAATCTTCAGCATCTTTTTTGATTTTTTGAAGAATGTAAGCACTGATTTGTTCAGGAGTGTACGATTTATTATGTAATTTTATTTTTTCTCCAGAACCCATTTTTCTTTTTATTCTATGGACTGTGCCTTCAGGATTGGTTACTGCTTGTCTTTTAGCAGTTTCACCAACAAGAAGTTCTCCATCTTTTGTAAATGCAACAACTGATGGAAAAAACGAATTTCCCTCTGAACTTTTAATAATTGTTGGTTTTCCTGCTTCGATAACAGCAACTTCAGAATTTGTAGTTCCTAAATCTATTCCAATTATCTTACTCATATTTTTTTATTCCTCCTCACATCTATTTTTAATTACCACCACATGTGATGGTCTAAGAACCTGATCATCAATCATATATCCTTTTTTTATTTCTTCAATGATTGTATTATTAGTTTCCTGCTCATTTTCAATGGTAGTTACTGCATGATGTATGTTATGATTAAAGGTTTTTCCAATACAATCAATATATGAAACATTTTTAGATTGAAAGAACTTTTCAAGTTGTTTATGGATGAGGCGTAATCCCTCTTTTGGATCGATATCATCTAATGCTTTCAATAGTAATTCTTTGATATCTAATAATTCTGATAAATATTTCTTTTTTATTTCAAATTCGTGTAAAGTTATTTCCTTTTTTACCCTGTTTTGAAGGTTTTGATAATCTGCTAAACTTCTTAATAATTGATCATCTTTTTCTTTTAATTGTTGTTGTAATTCTAATATTTTCTCATTAATCTCTTTATCTTTTTTTTGTTTTGCTACGGCATCAGTTTTTTTCTTTTGTTTTTTCTTTTCATCCATAGGCGATCACAATAAAAAAAAGAAAAAAAAGGTTATGATTTTTACATCATACCTGGTGGCATTCCGCCCATTCCGCCTGGTGGCATTCCACCCATATCAGGCACTCCACCGCCTCCACCTTTGGATGCGATGACATCATCAATTCGAAGAATCATTGTTGCAGCTTCAGATGATGCTTGAATTTCTTGCAGACTTAATCGAAGCGGTTCAATAACTTTATTTTTCAACATATCATCAACCTTTCCTGCAATGACATTAATTCCATCATGTGATTTTCCTTTGCTATGAGCATTTCGAATCTCAAGAATCATATCGATTGGATCAAGACCTGCGTTTTCTGATAAGGTCTTTGGAATTATTTCAACAGCATCTGCAAATGCTTCAATTGCCATTTGCTGACGTCCACCAACAGTTGGTGCATAGTCTCGTAGACCCATTGATATTGCAATTGCGGCTGCTCCTCCGCCTGCAGTCATTTTTCCATCTTCAAGAGCTACTTTTACAACGGATAATGCATCATGAAGTGCTCGTTCGAGTTCATCAGTAACATGTTCAGTTGTTCCTCTGATAAGGATGGATACTGCTTTTGGATTTTTACATTTGGTGACAAATGTCATTTTATCATCACCTATTTTGCGCTCTTCAATGGTTCCGGCATTTCCAAGATCATCTTTTGAAAGATCATCGAGATTTGATACTATTTTTGCACCAGTTGCTTTCGCAAGTTTTTCCATGTCGCTTTTTTTCGCTCTTCGTACCGTGTAAATACCGTCTTTTGCAAGGAAATGTTGTGCAAGATCATCTACTCCTTTTTGACAGATAAGAACATTTGCCCCACTATTTTTTATTTTTTCGACCATTTTTCGAATCATTCCTTCTTCTTCATCAAGGAATGCTTGTAGTTGTGTTGGGTCTTGAATTTGGATTCTTGCATCCACTTCTGTTTTCTTTACTTCAAGAGCTACATTTACAAGGACAATTTTTGCATTTTTTACTGATGCTGGCATACCTTCATGAACTCGCTCTTTGTCAAGGATAATTCCTTCAATGATTTCGGTGTTGCTTATGCCCCCACCTTGTTTTTTCTGTATTTGAATGTTATCAAGATCAACTATTGTTTTAGATCCTCGCTTTTCTGCAACATTGGTTACAGCATTAACAACTATGTCGGCAAGAATGTCTCTTTCTGCATTGGCTCCTTTACTTGCCATTGATGTTCTTGCAATATCTTTTAATGTTTCTTTGTCATCAGGTTTAACTTCAATTGCCATTTTTTTAAGAATTTCAGTTGCTTTTTTTGCAGCAAGTTGATAGCCTGCATTAATTACAGTTGGATGAATATTTTTTTCAAGTAAATCTCCAGCTTCTTTTAAAAGCTCACCAGTCAATACAACTGCAGTTGTTGTTCCATCACCACATTCTTCATCTTGTGATTTGGCAACTTCTACAATCATTTTTGCAGCTGGATGCTCAACATCAATTTCTTTAAGGATAGTAGCACCATCATTTGTAACAACTACATCACCCATTGAATCAACAAGCATTTTGTCCATGCCTTTAGGACCAAGTGTTGATTTTACAGCTTCTGATATTGCTCGAGCTGCTTGGATATTGTTTGATTGGGCTCCTTTTCCACTTTCTCTTTTAGTTCCTTCTTTTAAAATTATTATAGGTTGTTGTCCTGCCATCATAATTATCTATTTCCTCCGCACAATAATGTTTTGGATGGCTTTCGGCATACAATCACTACTATATAAAATTTTTGTTTAAAGCAGTAGTTCCGAAGGTGCTCTAAAATAAGAGAATTTCAGGATAGAAAGGACGTATAAATAAGTATTGATATGGAGAAAAACAGGTTTTTCTATCTGTTGGAAGCAAAAATAAGAGGTTTTTTACTAAAAATAGAGAATATAGATATACTATAAAATAACTCAAAAAGAAGTAAAAAAATACCTTGATGAAATGAAAGGAATTGGAATTAAATATTTCGACTATTATACTAACAACAAATATTTTATTATACAAAGAAGGATAATTTTCAAAAAATTGTTACATTATAATTATATCTTATAAAATCTTGATTTTTAAGTTTTAAGAGTATTTCATTAAATAAAAAAATTTAAAATATTCATTACATTATGTTGATTTAATACGATGATTAAGGTGTTTTCATGTCAAAGGGTAAATCATATGAGCAGTTTCCTCTTTGGATTCCACTGACGGCAATTATTTTATCATTTAGCACATATATTATCGGAGCTGCAATATTAATCGAATTTAGTATTATTATAGCCCTTCTCTATCTTCTTTATTGCATTGGAATAGAACTCTTAGTAGTGATCCGGAGTTGCAAGCATTGTTATTATTATAATAAATTATGTGGACTTGGAAAAGGAAAATATGCATCTTTCCTTGTTAAAAAAGGTGATCCAAAAAAGTTTATCGAACGAGAAGTTACAGTATCTGATCTGCTCCCTGATTTTCTAGTTGCACTTTTTCCTATTGCAGGTGGTATAATTTTATCAATTATTGATTTTTCATTCATACGAATTGGATTGCTAATACTCCTAATCTTACTTTCAACTAGTGGCACTGCTTTTCTTCGAGGTTCGTTTGCATGTAAATATTGTAAACAAAGACAAATTGGTTGTCCAGCTGATCAATTCTTTAATAAAAATAAAAAAACTGATAAAACAAGGATTTAATTTTGATTAATTGAATAAGATTTCTATATTTTTCCTGGATTATTTGTTAGCTAAATTGATAACTACTGTTAGTCATTAACATAATTTTAAATTTTAACAAATGATTTGTACGAGAAATTAAGGAGATGACATATGAAAAAAATAACCCTAATAATTATTTTTCTATTCTTTACTACAGTAACAAATTGTATAGCAGAAAATAATACTCTTAGTAATCATATAAATAATAATTGGACTGGTCTTATAAGAATAGAGGGAAAAGAAACGACCATTTGGAATGGAGAAATTTCGGTAAGTGAAACAACTTTTTTTGCAAAGAATGTGGATACCGGAGAAAATGAAGAACACTATATTTCTTACCCAAGCGTTTTAGGGGCAGTAATTGAAGCATCAAAAAGTAATAATGGTAATTTTGGTTATGCAATTGAGTATTACCCAAGTTATGAGTCTTTTATTTTTACCTCGATTGAAGGTGATGGTAATTGGTGGCAATATTGGGTTGATGATATATATCAAAATATTGGTGCTAGTGATTATGAATTGACCTCGGAAACGAGTATCTTATTTGCGTATAAGGAAACATGGCCAGCTCAAGCGTTACATATTATGGTTGATAAATCAGAAGTGAAAAGAAATGAAGAATTCACAGCCATTGTGACTGATTTTGATCACAATCTTATTGCTGATGCTATCGTAATCGTTGGTTCAGAGAGTTATGTTACAGGAGTTGATGGAAAGGTTATGATCTCTCTTACAACGAAAGGTATGTATGATATCTATGCGGAAAAAGAGGGGTTTGTTCGTTCAGAAAAAGTTCCAATTCAAGTTAAAAGAAGTAATAGCTTACATTTGAATTTTCAAAATTTCATTACCCTATTTGAACACTTTAAATTATATATTTCCTTACCTTTTTAATAAAATATAATATTTTTTTATTTTTTCATAAATAGAAATTAGAAGATGGATTAATTGTTATCAGAATAGGTAACGATGGTTATCTAAATCCATATATTTTAATTCATCCATGCTTTTTAGAATCTCTGTGAAAAAATCGTTTCTGAAAAATATAATCTTGGTATTGATTCCTTTGCTAGTCCTTATTATTGTCGGAATCAATCTTGTAAACATAGGGGCTATAACAACGGAACTTGTTGAGGTAAAATCGGATGAAACTTTAACAACACTTCTCATTGATTATGGAAACAATAACATTGATACCTATCAGGTTAAAGTGCAAAATGCAACCGTTTTCTCAGTATTATTGCAAGCATCAATTGACTATGATTTTAACATCGGGTCAAAATATTATGATCAATACCAATGCCATTATATTTACTCAATTAATAATACAACTGAAGGTGAAAATAATAAATTTTGGCAGTATTATCTAAATGACGATTATGGAATCATAGGTGCAGATCTTCAACCGGTTCATCATAATGATTGCATTGAATGGAAATTTCAAGAACCAAAAATTTAAAAAAGAAAATTATTGATATGCTCTGGAGGAAATCAAATATGTTTGAAATCATAAAAAATCATATTGGAAAAATTTGTATAGCATCCTTTTTAATATTCATCGGTGTAATTGGAAGACTTGTTTTAATCGATTTATTACCAAGTTCACCATCGCTTTATATTACCTTAAATGGAATAACACAACCAGTATTGATGATGGATATGTTTTTTCTCATTGCAACCATATCAATCATTAGTGGAATGCTTTTAAAAAGCTATTACATTTTTATCATCCCTATATCAATTATGTTCATAACAGACCTGATAATTGGAAATTCATATATCCTTCTGTTTACCTGGTCAGGTTTTGCAATGATTGGATTGATAAGCTATGTTTTGAAAATAAAAAACAAATTTACGATGCAAAAAATTCCATTAATATTTGGAGCAAGTATCAGCAGTGTACTCTTATATGATCTATGGACAAATTTTGGTTGCTGGCTTGGATGGTACCCTCCTACTTTATCAGGACTTACGGTATGCTTCACCCTTGCAATACCATTTATGCTCTGGCATCTACTATCAACAACAGCAGCAATTACTTTTATTGTAATCCCACTAATTTACCTAAAAGAACAAAGACTCATAAACATTGATCATGTGGTAAATCCTTTAGAAAAACATATTTCTATTGCAATGATCACTGTGATCATGTTTTTGTCTATCTTTTTGTTTATAATCTAGGAACCATCATTTGGTTCCAACTTTTTCTTATTATGTTACTTTAAATTGATGGTAATTTTTTTCTTACCAACTGGAACAAGTTTTTTTACTTGTAATGTAATGTTTTCATCTGGTTTATATTCATTAATTGCTTTTTTAGGAATCATCCCGTTTACCTCATAAATGTAAAAACCTTCTTCACCGTTTATTGAGGTAATAAATTGGTTTTTTCCCCGACTTTTCGTTTCAACACCCGGTAGCTGTTTTAGTGCATCGAAAATAGTAGTATCTTTTTCAATTTCAATATTTGCTTCCTCAATAAAAGGATCAAATGCCTTTTCTAAAATCTGAATGTTTACAGATAAGAGGTGTACGTTGCCGATAATTTTTCTATTAACCAATTCTGCTTGTTCAAGAATATTAATATGACGTGATATGACTGGTTTTGAAATGTGTAATTCTCTTGATAATTCAGAAAGATGGATTTCTTTATTTGCAAGTTTTTTTATAATCTTTATTCTCGTTTCGCAACTTAAGGCTGCAAACAAATTATTGTTACCCATATTAATAACATTTGTAAACTAATTTGATATCTTTAAATCTTTTCCTTATATTACTTATAACAAAATGATTAATCATAAATTTACATCAAAAGGGTACATTGCAATCATAATCATTATCATTGGGGTCCTTGCTCCTTTAAATAACGTTTGTTTGTCTATTGATACTGTTAATACATATCCTTTAGTACCTATTGATATTGAAATTCAGAATGCACTACAATATTTGAAAAATCAACAAGGTGAAGATGGAAGCATAGCAGGTATTACAGTATCCAGCTGGGCCGCAATAGCGATAGCATCTGCAAATGAGGATCTCAGCAATTGGACAAATCTTATCAAGTATCTGAAGATGAAAAGTTCATTGCTTGATCCTGAAAAGGCAACAGATTGGGAAAGACATACTCTTGCCATTGTTGCATGTAATGAAAATCCTAGAGACTTTGCAGGTATTGATTTTGTTGCAAAAATTTTACAATTCTATGATGGGAATCAGATTGGAGATATTGCTAACATTTATGATGATTCTTTTGGTATTCTTTCCTTAATTTCATCAGGAATTGATAAGAACGAAACTGTAATTAAAAATACTAAACAGTATATTTTAAATGCTCAAGATACCAATGGTGGTTGGGGTGATGCAGATTCAACAGCAGCTGCGATTATAGCCCTTATATCTGCAGGACAAAAAAACGATTCAAATGAAATAATTAATGCGCTTTCTTTTTTAAAAACACTGCAACATAATAATGGAGGGTTCCATTCATGGGGCGATTCAAATGCAGCTTCAACTTCATGGACGACCATGGCCTTACTAGCTTCAGGTGAGGACCCAACCTCTCATAAATGGACCATTAATCAAAATAATCCAATTAGCTATCTTTTAGGATTACAACAAGATACTGGAGGATTCAACTGGTCTGAGGATCAGCATATGAATCCAGAATGGATGACATCCTATATAATTCCTGCATTGCTGGGAAAATATTATCCAATTGCTATATATGACTCATCAGGAAGTATTAATCATGCGCCAGAAACCCCGATTAAACCACAAGGACACACAATGGGTAAAGCTGGTATTTCTTACACATTCAAAACTGTTTGTACTGATATTGACGGCGATAAAGTACAATATCGTTTTGATTGGGATGCAAATAGAAATCATGAATATAGCACATGGACAACATTGGATAACTCTGGAATTATTGCCTTAGTATCCCATATTTGGAATGATACAGGGATCTATGCGTTAAAAGTACAGGCAAGAGATGAGCATGGATTGATAAGTAATTGGTCAGAAAAATTTTTTATTACAATAAAAAATGAGGATTATTTTAACACGACAGATGAATGGTCTGGATTTATAAGAATTGAAGGAAAAGATGATACTATTTGGATGGGATCTATTACTGTTGGTGAGATATCTTTTCATGCAAAAAATGGCGATACTGGAGAAGCACAAGAATATTGTATTTTATTTCCATGTGTTTTAGGTGCATTAATAAAAGCCTTAGAAAATACAGGTTTTTCGTATGAAATTGAATATTGGCCTAGTTGGGATACTTTTCTTGTTAAAACAATTAATGATGATTCGGATTGGTGGCATTACTTAATTGATTATGAACTGTCCATGATTGGTGCAGGGGAGTACGAATTAACAGATCAAGATTCAGAAATAATATGGGGTTATCTAGAAAATTTACAAGCTCATGCATTACAAATTTCTATTGATAAATCTGAGATTAAAAAAGATGAAGAATTCACCATACATATCTTTGATGAAACAGATAACAGTGTAAATGAGGCCATTGTAACTATTGGGACAAATACCTATACTACAAATCACAAGGGATATGTGACCATTAAGCTCTCTGATATTGGTAGTTATACGATATATGCAGAAAAAGAGGGATATATTCGTTCTGATAAGAAAACCATGAGAATACAAAACAATATTGAAATCTTAAAACCGACAAATAATGCATTATACATTGCGAATATGAAACTCTTTGCTAATACAAAGAACACCTGGATTGTCGGGCCGATTACTATTCAAGTCAATTCAATTAATGATGTTGAAAAGGTTGAATTCTATGTTAATGATGTATTGGAATTTTCTGATGATGAGCAACCATTTGAGTATCTATTAAATAAAAAATCATTGCTAAAAAAAACGGATATTACCCTTGTATCATATGTTCGTGAAAATATCAGTGAAAAAATACTTGATATGCTGAAGGTAATCATCCAATTGTTAGATGATCATCAATATGGCGCTATTTTTGAAATTATACATAATTTTACAGAAGAATTTCAATCCAAACAATTACTTCTATCTGATACCATATCAATGACTATAACTATCCTTAATATTTTTCCAAATCTTCATGAGATGTATCTTACTTGATAACCCTAATCATAGGTTTTCCTTATTTTTTAAAATCAATTATTAATCAATAGAATAGATCATTTTCAAAAAAATAAAAAAAAGAAAGAGGATAGGAAGGGTTTACCCTTCTATTGGAACTGGTTCGGCCCATGTTGGATTATATACTTGTAGGGTGGGATCACCAAAAATGACATTATTACTGCTGATACCATCTGCAAAGAAGGAAGCAGCACCATAGACGGATGCAGGATCACCTGTAGTAAAATCTCTGTTAACGATCCAATGGTTTTGTGAAAATGCTTCACCAAGGGTATATCCTTTAACAAGAATATCTCGGCAAATCCATGATTTATATAGATCATCGACAAGGGTATATCCTGACCCTAGACATCCTGCATAAAGAACGGTTCCATGTGAAAGATAGACGATAGGACCAAAATGAGAGGTTGTAGTACAGGAGCTCCAGATATCAATTTCACTATGTAAGTTTTCAAGGTCTTGATCAATCCATTTGAAATGAATGATGTCATACAGGCTTGGTTCTTCAGCATTATAAATGGACATTGATTGATCTCGAACTGTTTTCGTCATTCGATCATCATATCCTGCGTAACCTGCCCATGAATCCCACCAATCAAAGTCTTTGAGATGTTCATGATATGGTTCTGCAAGAGGAAATTGTTCAGCGATGTTTTTGTATTGTGATGATATGCCAGATCCGCCGGTTCCATGACCAGAATACATTGAGATTAACGCTCCGGTATTGTATCTTTCTAATAAATTCTCCCACATACAATGGCCTTCATAGAATCGATCAAAGGATAAAAACGAATTCTTGTTATCTCGTGGCGCATAGGTTGTATATCGGACTCCATCATTGCCGGTATGGTCATATTGGCCGGTAAAGTAGTTCATATGTTGGGAGGTGGTCACATCTTTTCCTGGATTCGCATGGATTAATGCAGGATACAGTATATTTCGACAGATTATAGCGGTTGAAAAAGCGGTTGTTTCTACAGGTATTAATCCAGCATATGAATTATTTCCGGTCATTGCTCTACCGATGGAATCCCGGATATCATTGTCTCTATCTGATACAAAGATATAGATTTCCTGACCTGCATTATCAAGGCCGTATCCATTAATCATATCATGCATATCAGTATATACTGTTGTGAGCCATTGTTTTTTAAGATCAAGGCCAAATGGTGGTAATGTTTTATCATGGGTCATATAATAGGTGATAAGATCAATGATGCTTGGTGGGTTTTCAATTCCGACATCTTCATCCATGATTGGAAGATGGCCAAGGGATCGTGTTCCATGATAATAATCCCCGGTTATTTCACGGAATGCTTGATACATATCAATCGTGTTATAGGCTAGTTTTGCTTCTGCAATATTTAAAACTGGTCCTCCATGATATGTAGCAATCATTGCGGATGGTGCAAAATAGCCATCACCCGTTGCATATGATGTTACGGTTATGACATTTTCTGATAGTTCATTATCTTTAATGGTTGATATAACAGACTGCAATGTTGAAAGTTCAATAACCGATCCACTGGGTGAAGCTGAACTGACGTCATCTATATTTACAAATATGATGTTTGTAACTCCTAATGAGTTTAATGCGTCTGTTGTTGCTTGAGGGATGTTATCCACGGTAACATAAAGCAGCGGAGCATGATTTTGTGATGCGATAACCGCCGCATTTGCAGCAGATAAACCCGCATTTACTCTATTTGGATTATGTTCTCTTAGAGAAGCGGTCATATGATATGTTCCAGAAAAGGAAGCCTCCCATGTATCCATGTTTAAATATGGTACAACTAAGGCAGTCCAAGTACCTTGCATGGGATTATGAATCTCAACTGAATATTCAGTATGAGGATCAATTATGAGATGTCTATATTCGTCATAATCATGTTCCCAGTGACCACCATGCCATTGATGAAGTTCTTTGATTTCTCCCCCATTCCAATGTTCATAGCGTGGTCTTCTAATATTTCCTTCAGGATCAATTAAATAAGCTATAAGATGAGATTCTTCTTGAGTTGTAAGAGTGACCTTTAAACTACTATCGGATGGCCCAACCTGAATGGTATGGCGATTTCCAGAGTATTTTATCACATTTAATGCATCTAGTCCTTCAGTATCAGTTACATGTGGCATCCAGATACCAGGTTTTGAAATTGGGAAAAACGTGTCTTTATCTTCACCAGGTGCGCTAGAATCATATGGCCACCAATCTGCCATAAACGCTTCATATCTGGGTGTTAACACCATTGTATCTCCCTCAAATCCATCTCCTTCTGCTTCAAGATGAATTGCACCCCATTTAGAGCCTAAATACATAATTTTCGTAAAGAACTCTGGCGTTAATTCCGTTAATTCACTAGTTAAGATACGGTCAGATTCTTTTGTGCTCGTAAATGCAATATCCTCATCAATAACGTTAGTAATCAAATCTTCAAAATTACTCCCATCTGTAGCAAGTACTGCAGTATTAGATGAAGTCCAATGCTGAGTTGCAATGCTTGCAGCTGCTTGAATTGGATCTGATGGTATTATAAATTCATTAGCAGTTAAACCATGTCTATCTAAATAGGCATTCCAATCATCAAGGAGATATTCAGTGGTTTCATCAATGCTTGTGAACCAGTTAGGAATCATCTCATTTCCTTGATAGACAATCGGCGAAACAAATCGTTTTCCAAGTTCTAGGTAATTTGCTGCTGGAATCGCTGCAATATAAGCATATTCGTCATTGTTACTCGCTTGATCATCTTTAACAATAAACGTATTTGCAACAGGATTGATTTCATGTTGTAGTGGTTTTAGTTCAGATGGTGCTTCAGCAGTTCCACCAAGCGTTAAAGTTAATTCATAGACGCCAGACCCATATAAATAATAATTATCTGGCCATTTACTTTCATCCCAACCTGGGAATATATCAATTTTCATTTTCCAAGTACCAGACATATCTGCAGGATATTCTAAAGAATCATCCCCATAATATTGAGCGGAGTGCAAATTTTCGCCATTTGGATTGTATAAATGGATATCAAAATCAGATTCTTCTTTTGGTTCGATATCGATAAAGATTCCTTGGCCGGATGAAACATCGAAACTATACCAGTCTTCCCAATCATTAGAGTCCAAATATCCATCAAATGTTCCGGATGAAATTTTGGTTGCCGCATTCAAAGAATTTCCCGCATCTGCACCAGAATTTGCATCATTTTGACCTTGCAATTGCACTATAAAGCTATAGTCTCCTGATTGATCCGTAGGTGAAAAGATTTTTAAAAAATACCAATCAGTAAACCCTGCCTTTGTTCCGCTAGGTACCAGCTCCTCATTCTTATCATATAGTTCTATGGAAAATTGTGATGGTGTTACACTAAACATAATTGTTTGACCTTGACAAACTGAGAAACGATAACAATCTGCATCATCACCGCTGGAAGGATCCAATGATCCTGTTCTTCCACGCCCAGGTATTCTTTCATTTACTGGTTCACCTGCGTAGAATTCATAGGATCGTCTAAGACTATCTCCCGCATCAACATTATAACCAATATCGTTTTGTTCACCTGCAAATGCCACTTCTTCTGTTGGTACATAGCGCATTGCATCAATTGTTTTAGTTATATCAATTGATTGTGTTGAGTCTAATGTTTTTGAATTTGTCTTCAATTCAACTATTTCAATAGATTCCACTTCATTATTTTGAAATGAAATAGCAGCCAATGGTGGTGAGATTAGCATCACGCTTACCATGATGATGAAAAAACCTGCCTTATTTACCTTTTTTTTATTAATCATTATTCTCTGCCCCTTTATTTTTTCCCCTAATTATTATAAATATAATAATTATCCTTATTATTAATATTTTTCTCATAATATTGGAACAAAACGTTAAAAATGAGTTGAATTATTGAAAATGGCTTTGCTAGGAATTGCTTTTAAAATAGTTTTTGATTATGTAACCATTTAAAATCACTTTGGTATAGTTCTCTCATATCCGTAATATCGAATTTAAGCATTGCCAGTCGTTCTAAACCAAGACCCCATGCTAGTACGGGAGTTTTAATTCCTATGGGTTCGGTCACTTCTGGTCTAAACATTCCAGAGCCTCCCAGTTCCATCCATTTTCCATTCCACATTACTTCAACTTCCATACTTGGTTCGGTATAGGGAAAATAACCTGGGCGAAAACGAATTTTTTCAAATCCCATTCTCTTGTAAAATTCGAATAATAATCCAATTAATTGTTCAAATGTTGCATGCTCATCATGAACTATGCCTTCAATTTGATAAAAAACTGGTAGATGCGTAGAGTCAATATTTTCATTTCTGAACACTTGTTCAATTGAAAAAATTTTTGCTGGTGGTGTTGGATGATTATAGAGATATTTTATTGTATTTACTGTGGTATGAGTTCGAAGTAATGCTTTTTTACCTTCATCTTTATTAAATCTATATCCCCAGCCATCCGAAGAGGTCATTCCTCCAGATTCATGGACTAAGGCAACCTTTTCAATTAATTCATCGTCCTCTATATTAATTGTTGATGGGTTTTTACAGTATAATGTATCCTGCATTTCTCTTGCAGGATGGTCTTGTGGAATAAAGAGAGCATCCATATTCCAAAAACAAGATTCAACAAAATTTCCTTTTATTTCTGAAAAACCCATTTCTAAAAAAATCTGTCGTATCCGAGTTATTAAAAGATTTAGTGGATGATATTTGCCACCAAATGTTTTTGGTGCAAAGGTATTAACATCATAAGGCCTGATTGAAATATTTTTCCATATGCCATCTTTAATAATTTTTGTTGTAATTTGAGAGATTTCTTTTTCAATAGCAATACCCGTTTGTAATAATTCATATCCTAATGGTGTTAATTTAATGGTGCCAGTAACGATTTCCTTTTCTTTTATTACATTTTTTCTTGATAATAGTAATTTATGTTCTTTAGTATCAATAGTTGCATCAGGATTTTCTTTTAGCATTTGAAGAAGTTTTTCATCATTTGTTTGTTTATTTATTCTTGATGTACCCTCATCTGTAACTGTGAAAATTGTTTCATTGTTTTCTTTTGAAATAGTTGCCCAGTGCTTTTGTTTTAACCATCCTATGGCAACGGGAATTTCTGATCTATCTAAAACTGAATTAAGACTTTGTAATGTAGCTTTCCCACCACATTCAATTATTTTTTTTAACGCTCTTTTTTCAGGTAATCCTTTTTTTAAAAATGATTCTCCTTCTTTTCCCAAAGCATATACCTTTTTTATGATTTCTTCTACAATAACAAGTTTTTTTGATTGTAACCAAGCAGCAGCATTCATAACTTCTACTTGCTGTTGAAAATCCCCTATTTCAAACACTTTTTTTGGATCAGCTTCACCATGTAATTTTCCAAGAGTAAGTAATACCTTTTTTTCATTTAGAGATAATTCTGAGATTATTTTATCATGCGACATTGTTGCCATGAATACCATTTTTCCTGTAAATAGCTATCGATTAAATATTTTATTCATATAAAAGGAAAAAATAAAAAATAAGAATCAGGGATTCTATGTTATATCAATAGATTTATCTGATTCACGTTTTTTTTCATGTTTTTTAACTACTTGTTCAATAGTGTTTATATCACCAACACCAATTGTTGACTCAAAATTTTCACGTAATTTTTTAGAAGTAGTCCTTTCATCGGTCATAACACTTTGATCAATTAGTTGTTCTGAATCATCGTTGGTTACTTCATCAATACTAGAAATATATCGAAATGGTTTTGGTTTTCTTTTTTCAATATCATTTTCAGGTTTTGATGGGTCATTATTAATATCTTCTTTCACTATACCAATCCCATAATATGAAAGCACACTCATTTATTTTAACCTTTTTCATTTATTAGATTATTAAATCATAAGCTTTTGTGAGGAGAGAATGGGGGATATTGAAGGTGGTGAAGAGAGATAAAAAGTTTCATGCTCCCCCATTCACAGATATACATCTAATATTATTCATATAAATGTTATTATTAAACTAATAGAATACTTTAAATAGGATTAAAAATCAGTGTTTATTTCTTCTTGAAAACAAAACCAATTGATTTATAAATAAAAACTAATTGACCACTTTGTATGTGCCCAGAACATGATAACCATGATGAGCATTTTGGAAAATTAACAATGAAAGAACCTTACATTAAAAAAAGATTCTTATCAGAACATATTCGTGGTTACATTGATTTGTTACGACCATTTACCTTAATGGCTCCATTGATAGTCAGTATGAGTGTCATGGTTGCTAGTCTAATTTATAGTAAAGCAACAATTGCTCCAAATTGGTGGGTCACTGTTGGAAATGCAAGTTTAACTGTTGCAATTGTTAATGCAGCTTCTAATGCGTTAAATCAGGCGACCGATGTGAAAGGCGATAAAATTTCTAAACCTTATAGGCCAATTCCTCGAGGTGTAATTAAGGCTGATGAGGCTCAAAGTTTGGCATATATTTTGTATCTTTTTGCGCTTCTTCGCGCAGTTACCATTAATCAATGGTTTGGTTTTTTTATATTTCTTATCATGGTATTTACAGTCATTTACTCACTGCCACCTAGGATAAAACAATATTTATTTATTAATCAAATATGGATTGCTATTCCCCGTGGATTATTAGGAATCCTTGCGGCATGGAGCGTCTTTAGTAATCCATTTGAACCATTTCCATTAATTGTTGGCTCATTAGCAACAATTTATTTAATCGGTGGAATGACAACAAAAGATATTACTGATGAGAAGGCAGATAGATTAGTAGGTGTAAAAACACTGGTTAATACGTTTGGATTAAGAAAAGCATCAATCATTTCTTTTCCGTTTATGATCATTCCTTTTATCTGTATTCCCATTTTTATCGATGCTGGGATATTAAATAGTTTTCTTTGGCCATTATCAATTCTTATGATAGGTGCCTTAATCGTATTTTATTTAATGTTTATTGGTGATACAGAAAGCGATACACTTGAAAATATTCATGCTTGGGCTGTAATGTATGTAGTATACATGTTTTATGCACTAGGATTTGCAATATTAACCATTTTTCATGAACCTATTCAACAAGTGCTAAGCATCTAATAAAAATGGCTTATGGTCTTGGTAGTAGCTTGTTGTCCCTTAATAATTGAGGTATAATTTTTTCCCAAAATAATGCAGTAACGTGGATACCTTTAACTCCTTTAATTTTCTTAATTTGATTAATAAGTTCACCGGTGAGAGTGATTGATTCTTGTTGAAAATCGTTTGCCTGTTCTAATCTTCTATATATTTCGTCAGGGATATCAATTCCAGGGACATGAAATTTCATTCTGTTCAGCATGTTCATTGATTTAATCGGAGTGATACCTGCAAGAATATACACCTGTGAATCCAATCCTCTATCACAAATTTCATCCATAAATATTGAAAAATGATGAAGGTTAAAAACGCTTTGAGTCTGAACAAAATCTGTACCTGCAAGAATTTTTTTTTCCACCCTGTCAACACGATATTCATAAGGGGTAGAAAAAGGATTACAGACGGATCCTATAAATAGATCTGAAAACCTATCTTTCAATGGTTCTTCATTTAAAAATATGCCCTGATCTCTCATATCTTTTGCGATTTTAACAAGTTGAATAGAATCAAGATCAAATACACCTTTTGCTTGAGGATGATTTCCAACACTTTGATGATCTCCCGTTATAAATAGCATATTAGATATGCCCAGAGAAACAGCTCCTAAAATATCACTTTGTAATGCTATTCGATTTCTATCGCGACATGATACTTGATAAATAGGTTCTAAATTACGTTGTTTTACAAGAATGGATCCTGCAAGGCTTGATAATCGTACAACTGCAGTTTGATTATCAGTTATGTTATAAGCATCTGCATACTCTTTTAACATATCTGCCTTTTTACATATAATATCTGCATTTGCACTTTTAGGGGGGCCGATTTCTGTTGTTACTGCAAAATGATTTGATGATAATACTCTATGAAGGTTACTTTTATATGGAATTGTTCTCCCTCCAATTAAAAAATCGGTATACGGTCCAATCTTTTGGTTTTTTAATTATTTTCAATGCATCAGTTGAATTACGGGTTATTTTTTTTCTAATTATTTCATCCCAAACACAAGGTAATTGATCTGATAGTTCACATTTTCCATTCATTGATCCTCCACAAGGTCCATTTAACATATTTTTAGGACATCTACTAATTGGACATAATCCATCAAATTCATCTGCGATACATTCACCACATAGATTACATATTCTTGAAAACGTACCTCGTTCTAATTCTGCGCCTAAAAAAAGCGTATTTGTACCACTTAAAATTCTTTTTGCTGGATATAACTTAGAAATTACTTGTAGGCCATCTCCACAAGAAAACATAAGTAAATAATAGGCATCTTCAATTTCTTTTTTATAAGGTTTTAATAGCCGCTTATCATTTAATAAATGACAAGCGGGATCAAGAATGGTCCAGCCAGTAACATGAATATGATTCTCTTCTAGCTTCTTTTTCATTTCGATAACTTCTGTTTCGCCACCAGTATGACAAATTGTTGCACATTCACTGCAACCAATAAGAAAAACGGATTTATCTTGAATCAGCTGTAATAAAAGTTCTAATGGTTTTTGTTGACTTATAATCATTTTTAAAAAGGATGAACCATCATATTATAAATATTGTGTAAAAAGTTTTTAAAACCAAATATTAAAAAAAGATTTTCTATTCTCAGTTTTATATGCAAATCGATGATATTCAAGATATTCAATCCTATGATAAATCCAATATGTTATCTCAAATTGAATACTTTCCACAGCAGATTACGGATACAATTCAAATTATTAATCAAACAGCTCTCTTAAAAATTTATAACATACATAATATAATTATTACTGGCATGGGTGGATCGGCAATATCTGGTGATATTCTCAAAGAATATCTTAAACATAAATATGCAATTCCAATTTATGTTAATCGTTCATATGATCTACCAAAATGGGCAAATAAAAAAACCCTGGTTATTGTACAAAGTTATTCTGGTTATACAGAAGAAACATTAAATGCGTTAAAATATGCTTTTGAAAAAAAATGTACTATTATTGGGATTTCTTCTGGAGGAAAGCTAAAAGATTTTTGCAATAAAAGAAATATTCCTTACATTAAAGTTCCTCAAGGATATCAACCAAGAAGCGCTCTTGGTTTTTTATTCTTTAGTGGATTACTTGCCCTACAGAAAACAGGACTATTACCCACAGTTATCGACCATGAAATTGAAGAATCTATATCTATTACGAAGAATCTTATTGACCAACTCAAACCAACAATTCCAGCAAAAGAAAACCAAGCTAAGCAAATTGCAGAACAAATTAACAACACGATCCCAGTTATTTATGGATGGGATGCATATGCACCAATAGCTAAAAGATGGGCAACTCAATTCAATGAAAATAGTAAAGTAATTTCCAAATATGGTTTTATTCCAGAAAGCACTCATAATGATATTGTTGGATGGGCAGAACATTCAGAATATTCTAAGAATTTTTCAGGATTTATATTTCGAGATAAAAAAATGGAATCTCTACAAATAAAAACTACCTTTGATTTTGTGTATAAATTGTTTCAGGAATCACTTGCTCATGTTATTGAAATTAATGTTGTTGGAAAAACAACTCTTGCAAAATTGATGTATTTATTAGTTCTCGGTGATTATATCAGTTTTTATTATGGAATACTTAGAAATCAAGATCCCACACAGATAAGTATCATAACCCAATTTAAGGATGATCTTGGAAAAATTTAAAAAAAAAGTTGTTTTTTATATTATAGTGGTTTTGATCCAAATTGCATTATAGTAAAAGGGGTTTCTTGAAATCCTACTTTATCATAGATTTGAAAAGCTGATTTGTTTGATTTGTGGACATACATTCGAAGAGTAAAAATATCTTTTTTAATTCCAATTGCATTGATGTTTTCTAGCATTTTTTTAAAAATGCCTTTCTTTCGCCAGGATGGTATAACATATAATCGGTGAATCCACCAGATTATTTTATTTCTCCAATCGCTCCATTCAAATGTGACTAACATTTGTCCAATTATTTCCTCATTACATTTACATAAATAATAAAAACCATATTCAGGGTGATTTATAATATAGCGAGATCCTTTTATTGCTTCTTCAAGAGGTTACTTTAATTGCTCAATTTCCTCTGCTAATAAAAGATTATGTTTTGCAATAATTTCAGCATCTTTTAACCCTGCTTTACAAAAGATAATGGTATGTTTCATCAATGTAATAAAATATTATTTATACAAAAATTTGTCTATAAAAAATTAGGAACAGCCCCAAAGCCCTTTGTTTTCTTCATTTGCACCATATTCAATATGTTTGTATACCTCTTTTTTAAAAAATGATTCTGATTCATATGTTCGAGCAAAACCATTTTCCAATAATAACATGTTAAGATCAGTGTTATCTAAAAGATATATATAACAAAGCCAACGATTATATGTATCTTTTATTCCGGCTTGTTCATCAAATTCAATATAGCAAATATTTTGATTTAGTTTTTCCTTTACAAATTCTTTTGCTTGATACCCATAATACGTAAGACATGTAACATTTGAAATAGTTTCATATTCACCAAGAACATTATGTTCATCTTGCAACTCTGGGGTGTCTACTCCTAAAAATCTAATCGTTCCGATTTCTCCTGAAGGCATTACAGCTTTTATGGTATCTCCATCAATTACTTTTGTAATATTAACTTTATATTGGATTGAAAAAGAAGGATTCCAATAATCATGTAGGGTATCATCATATTCTATGCAACCAATGATTGCACTATATAATAACATAATTAATATTATACTAAATTTCATATAATTGCTTATCAATTTATTATTCATTTTTCATATTTAGGATTCACTTTTCTTTAGTTTAATGTTCCTATTTTTAAAATTTCAGTTTTTTAAATTTTTGAAATTAATTTTTTTTTTTTGTTTCAAATAT
>Ga0272442_10002201_pt1 | contig 28611 bp, 23 predicted proteins | sample SSMForm2O_FD_200262 | JGI IMG/M metagenome (GOLD analysis project Ga0272442, IMG submission 200262) | Marine sediment archaeal communities from Little Sippewissett salt marsh, Falmouth, MA, United States - SSM-Form-2O | ecosystem: Environmental > Aquatic > Marine > Wetlands > Sediment ...
GGCGCCATAATTGCCAATAGCGGCCACTTCAACGTGGAAATAAGCATAAAAGATTTAGAAGCACTGTCAAAAGCTAAGAGAACAATAAGACCAAACTTAGAAGAGTACACTCTGGAAGACGGTAGAAAAATTCACCTGCTGGCGGAAGGAAGACTTGTAAATCTATCCGCGGCGGAAGGCCACCCGTCAGAAGTTATGGATATGTCTTTCGCAAATCAGGCGTTGTGCGCAGAGTACATGGCTAAAACTGCGAAGCTGCCGCCAAAAGTTTACACTGTCCCCACAGACATAGACGAAAACATTGCTGAACTGAAACTCAAGAGCATGGGAGTAAAAATCGACGAGCTCACATCTGAACAGAAAAAGTATCTAGCGGCATGGGAAATGGGAACTACATAACAAGGAGTATATCGGCGAGTACGGTAAACTTTAAATGGTTTAAGATAATAAACATGGCTTATTAAATGGTGAAATACAAATGAGTAAAGATCAAGCAATAGGTGGAGCAATATTCATCGTATGTCTGCTTGTCGCTATAGGCTACATAATAACACTGTTCATGCCATCCCTGTTCGTAGACATAGTCGGATACGTCGGGCTAAACGTCTCTGTGTCGGATGTTAAATTCTGGATAATTGCGCTACCAGTCTTCATAGCTTTCGTTGCAATAATGTTCATAGGCGCATGGATTGGTTGGACAATGGCTACTACACCACCGCCGAAACCCATCGAAGAAATCACGACTGAAGTAGAAGAAGCTGCAGAAGAAAAAACAAGCTGAAAGCACCGGTAATTATACAATATAACACCTAAAATATTCAATTCTATAGTTTTTTTAATTTTAGAAAACTTGCTCTGTTTATGCTAAACGAATTAGTTACAGTCCAAGTGCTGTGAACCCAAAATATAGTCCTATATTAACTATTGCAGAGATAATAAACACGATTAAGAGAGTTTTTGGAGAAAATGAAGCGAAAAAGCCTTCTTCACTTTTAGGTTGCACATCATATTCTTTGATTTCACGCGCTTCCGCGCCAACGCGAACAACAGCCGTGAATTTTTTTGTCTCAATTTCAACAGTGTAGACGTCCCCTTCCAAAGAAACCCGCTTAGGCTTCAAACCGCCCTTGTGTCCCAGTCTCTTCAAAAAGGAAGTAGTCATAGTCGTAACTACTTCAGCGTTCAGTTTCCTCAATTGAGGAGTCGAAGAAGTAACAGCTTCTGGAGTGGTTTCTTGTGAAGTAGCCGACAAACGTATCGTCTCCTAGTTATGCTTTAGAAAACTAATCAACGCGTTATAAAGAGGTGTGTGTATCACGAAGAACCGACCTACTCCTTCATTTTCTTGAGCATACAGGTAACTATGTCCTTGCACATCATACACTCGTCTGGAATCTGCTCTTTTGACGATTTTTCACTCAGATAGCCAAGGTAATGAGCGCATTCAGATGGGGCTTCAGGGGCTTCAACCTTTTCTTCTACTTGAGCTATTTCTTCAACCTCAGGTTCAGTTTCTTCTAGTTCCAAGGTTTCTGGTTCATCACAGGCGATTGCTGGTTCATCATCCACGGTTATTTCGGTTAAGCAGTACGGACACGCGTCGTAGAGTTCCCCAGTACCTTGCTGCAGATTTAAAGCTCTAAGAGGCTTAGTGAAAATTTTGCCGCAAGAGGTATTCGGGCAAGTAAATGCGCTACTTTTTTTGGTTTTTTCTTCAATCTGGGATATGGATAGCCCTCCTGTAGAAGTAAGTATTAATTACCCGTTTATAGTATTGATGAAGCCAAAATAAGTATCTAAACTATTCAATGTTGCATTGCTGTGCGGGAGAAGCGAGTTTTTGGAGGTCTTCAACGCCCTCGGCGTAGCCTGAAGCTATAAGGATGTCCCCTAGTTGAATTTTCGTGCTAGGTTTGGGGCGTAAACTTTTTTCGCTGCGTTTTATAGCCAAGATCCACATGCCTGTTTCTTCGGGCACTCTCGCTTCTTTCAGAGTTTTGTTAATGAGTGGAGACCCTTCGGTCACGCATGCTTGGGCAACGGTTTCTTCAGCCTCTCTTATGGCTAGCTTCAACACGGGATGAGGCTCGATATCTCGAAGCACAACTTCAGCCATCTCAGCCGCAGCGTCCGCAATTCTTTCGGTTGCCACGCCCAACCGGATAAGCCCTAAAAAGCCGGAAGCCTCTTCTCTCTTAAAACCGCTTGTTAAAGCCAGAAGCTCAAAATCTGTATGCATCTTATCCATGGACTCTTCAAGGCGTTCGACTTCTTCAGCTAAGTCCTTGCTGTTCAACATGAGTGAGGAATAAGCCAAGTCAATCATAAGCTCAGAGGTGTTCTTGAGTTCAACGAACCGGGTTACGATTTCTTCGAAAACTTTGCGTTTATGCTCCACCATTGTCAGTCCTCCAATTGTGTAAGTCTTCCTTCAGCTAAATCCTTGAACTCCTTAATGCCCATAGGAGCTCCGCGGGTTATTAGAATGTCTCCAAGAAAAACATGGACAGTTTCGTCAGGATCCAGTATCCAATCTTTGTTTCGGCGGATGGCAATTATGTCAACACCCATTCTTGCAGCCAAATCAAGTTCGTCTATTCGTTTTCCTGCTATCACGGAGCCTTCCTTAACTGTTGCCTTCATAAGCCGCTCTTCAACTTTTTCGAAAATCTCCCCGATTATGGGGTGTATACCGATGTTCCGCGTTACTATGGCGGCGATGTCAGCGGCAGCGTCAGAGATTTTGTCTGCTGCGGTGGCCACAGTGGAAACACCAATCAAAGTCTCCGCGTCTTTAGCGTCTCTAGCTGCAATCATTATTTCCATGTCTAAAAGATATGCTAAAGTGTCAATGCGACTTTCAAGTTCAATAACGTCTTCAGCAAGTTCTTTATCGTTAAATAAAGCGGCAGAATAAGCTAAATCAATCATAAGCTCGGAGAGGTTCTTCATTTCCACCAGAAGATCACTGACGGGGATAGGCTTGTATTCGATCTTTTCAAATTGTGGCATGCTCTTTAGAGGCGCTCCGCAGTTAGATATTGGTCACGAAATATTTTAATTATACTCTTTTTCACGGTCACACTATTAACAGCAAAGCCACAAACAAAGCAAAGGAGGTTACGCTGTCAGCTAAGGAGCTTTCGACGGGGATAACGAAGTTATCAGGGTCTAACCCTCTTTTGAAGGTCAATATTGAAACCGCGTAAGATAAAACGACTATTGCGGCAACGGCGAGGACGTTAGCAAGTAGCACAACTGAAATGAGGCTGTAAAAAGACGAAAATGAAAACATGCTGTGTATTGACAGGGACATAACTGCTAAGACAGCAAACATGATAATGGAAGCGCCCCAAGCGCTGAAAATGTTCTTTGCATGGTTCTTCATTGAAGAAAAAGAAGGAGTAAGCAAACCCAGAGCAAGTTTTGTTGTGGCAGTAGAGCCAATGACGGAGCCGACGTTTCCGATCATGCCAATCAAAGCGGGGTAAACAGTAATGATCTCTGGGCGGCGGCCTTCCACAAAACTGTTTATTCCATGCAGAACGGTTCCAGTTACGTTTACTAGGAAAGCTACAAGCAACATGGTAATTATAGACTCCTTGAAGGTTTTAATGAAATCCACTTCGTGCAAGTTTTTAGATACAATGTAAAAAACAAGGAACACGGGAATTAAACAGGCAAGACCGACAAACCACTGACCCCAGACGCCAACGAAAAACAAATTGAGCACTGCAACATAACAGAGCGTAACAAAAATGTCGGCGACAGTTGACATCACGGGGTACACAACGACATCAGGGTCCAACCCTTTTTCAAAGGAAATGAAGGATACTTTTATAGTTACGAATGAAAGCAACAGACCTAACGCCATAGTTGCTACAACAACTGTTAAAATAGCAGGGAAATCAGCCAACGTTATTCCCCAAAACAAATTACCGAAAACCAGAGATATAGCGCAAATTGTGACGCTTGTTACCAAAGTTAAAACTATCAAAACTTCAATCAATTTGTAAAAGCTCTTTGTGTTCCCAAAAAATTTAGGATAAACGGTACCAAGGTGTAACCCGGTGCTAAGGCGACCGCTTAACAAACCGCTGCCAACTCCTTTCGCGCTGATAACAGCAGGATAAAGGGCTAGGACCCATGGTTCCAAGCTGAAAATACCCGATTGAGAAGCAACTATGAACCCTGCAAATATCCCAGCTAAACCGAAAGAAAAAGCTAATGATGTTTCTTTGAGCATTGCCGAGAAGCTTTTGGAAACGCCTGCATGTGGCATCGCCTATTGCCACCTCCTCAAGTTCATCAGAGAATGAGAAAAGGAGAAAACAAGAGCAGAAAAGTGAAGAAAAGGTTTTGACAGGTGATTAGGTGGTTTGGGAGAGTTTTTTGGCGTTTTATGTTGAGCTATCGCTGGAAGGGCGTCGAATAGATGAGGGGAAGTGTAGGCTACTTTCATGTTTTTCCCTTCGCAGCTGTTGTTCGTTTTCAGCCATCCACAGGCACCTCTCTACCAGCACATGTGCTTGTGGGCTGCCAAGTACCACTTCAACTTGCACTCCTAACTTTTTATTGAGAAGTTGTATATCGCTTAAATAAGTTTCTAAGAGTATTTCCAATACATACTATAGCTTCACAAGCGTTTAATTGTTCACGCTTGAAAGTATTCTCGCGACAAGTTTGGATTGTGAGCCAAAATGTATTCGGCATGGATAAAACTTGACGATAGCTTGCCGTGGATAGAACTTGAAGAAGCGTTCCAAACCAAAGCTGAAGCACAAAAGGCAGTACAAGAAGTACTAAGCAAAGCCCAAATTAAAATTTCCAAGCTGCCGAACAAGAAAAAAAGAGTAAAACACGGTAAGAGCGAGACATTAAAACAGTAGAATTGCCAGTGTTGCATAGGGAAGCTGTAGCTTCTTAACTGGATTTCTTTGGTTGATAAACACACCACGGGTCTTCAGTCAAGTAGTCTCCCTTCAGTTCTGCAGGTTCATGAAGGTCGCCGCAGTAGTCTATGAAGTCACTTGAAAGCCCGTACGCGCGCGCACGACAACCACCACATACAGTGCGGTGTTCGCATTCGCCGCATTTACCCTTCAAAGAGTCAAAGTCGCGCAGGTTTTTGAACATGTCAGAGTTAAACCAAATCTCTTTGAATGGTTTCTCGCGTATGTTGCCAAGTTTGATTGGAAGGTAAGGGCATGGAGTGATGTCGCCGTTTGGATAAACGCGGCAGTAGTACAGGCCTGCGATGCAGCCTCGAATCCACCGGCTCATGTCCAACCCCATGTCCTTTGCGATACGCATGAACTGGGGCGCGCATGAAGGTCTCACATTAAGTTTGTGTCGGGCAGCCTTCCCGAAAGTTGTCTTAATCATCTCCTCGTATTTGGCTGGGGATATGTCGGCGATTTTTACGCCTCTTCCAGTAGGCACTAGAAAGAACAAGTGGAAGTTTTCCACGCTCAGCCTTTCAGCCAACGACATGATATCGTCGATTTGGTCGTAGTTTTGCTGAGTTACTGTGGTGTTAATCTGTACAAGCACGCCATTTTCCCGCAAGGCTTTGATGGCGTTAACAGCTTTTTCCCATGAACCTGTTACGCCCCTGAACTCGTCATGTTGCTCTGGAATGTGCGAGTCCAAGCTGATTGAAACCGTTTCTATGCCTGCCTCCTTGAGTTTCCTGGCGGCGGCTTCATCAATTAGGCTTCCGTTGCTTCCCAAACCCATTTTCAAACCTTTCGAAGCGCCGTAGCGGACAAGCTCGTAAACGTCTTGGCGCAAAAGAGGCTCACCGCCGCTTAAAATGAGCAAGGGCTTGCTGACCTCACATATCTGGTCTATAAGATTTTTCGCTTCTTCAGTGTTTAGCTCGTTTATAGGCTCCTTATTGGTGGCGTTTATGTAGCAGTGAGGACATTTCAGGTTGCATTTCCGAGTTACGTTCCACGAGAGAACGAGTGGAACAAACTTTTCTGGTTTAGCTGCGGCAGCAGAGTGGGCAAGTTTAAGGTAAAACTCGCATTTTCCGTCAGTAGCCATCCGCTTGGGGTGCCAAAGTTCAAACGTGAAGGGCAGAACAGTTTTCAACATAGCCTTAGCGTGAGCGAAGCAAAAGTGAGTACAGAAAAGAGACGCTACATCATCGGTTAAGCCTAATTTCTTAGCGATATAGTTGTGGCTGGCGAAAATTGGGCAGTTCAAAAACTGCATTCGCCCATCCAGCTTCGCCATATCCATCGCGTAATGGATGAAGTGGTCGCTCAACATTACCGTCTGCAAGTTTTTCCTGCGCAACCCAACATTAAGAGTCACCTCAAGCGCGATACGAACAGTTTCTTCACCAAACTTTTCCTGCACCCGCTTCATCGCATCCCTAAGCCGCGGCACACCCACCGTCTTTGCGAACTCCGCGGTAACTAAAAAGCCCTTAATGGTTTCGTATTCCTGCCGCAAACGCATTTCAACAATGTTCTGCGACCAATCCCTGAACAAGTCTTCAAGGTGCGCACTTGGTTCAGCGTTGTTGGCGTTAAGCATGTTTTCTACTGTTTTGGTTTTTTCATTTAGCTTGGTGAATACGCCTATTTTTTCGGTGGTGCTTAAGCTTGCTTTGGCGGCGACCCCGCGCGGGTCAACTTTAAGAGAAACAACTGGTTTTGTAAGCTCATCCACGTCAGAAGCGAAATCACCATAGAAGCGCCCTAATTGCTCAGTTATGTCAGGCGTTTCTGCGCCTAATTCTTCTAGGAGAAACCGTGTTTCGGCTTCCATTTTGGTGACCATAGCCATGTGGTACAAGAGTGACCCCGCCATGCCAGGTTCGGCGTGTTTGCCACTGGAAATTCCGTGGAAAATCTCTCGGAACAAACTTGTTGCACCCTCAAAATCCTTGTTGGTTATTGCGGTCAAGGTTTTATTCAGTTTTTCTCGTCTTTCACGTAGGAGGAGAGCCCATTTGTGGCAGTGTCTTTCATCAAATTTTGTTAAAGTGGTCACCAGCCTGAGGTTTATCACATGTGTGGTTTAGTAAAAAAGGTAGCGGTTTGCCAGCGTTTTTAAAGCTTATGTGAGCAGATAAGCTATTAAGCGGGTTTGAGTAAGACAGTAGTCTAAATAGTGAGGGGAGAATGTTTGATTTTCGCGTTGATAGGTTTTCTAATAATGTTTGGCGTGTTAGTCGGCATTGGCATAAATCAACCCAGAGGAACAAGCGTTAAAACGTGGTGCTACGGCTATCTTGCCATCGCCTTGATTTTTGACGCATTGGTAGTAGTAGGATTGGTTTATCAGTATGAAATAATCATTCAACTTCTCCTCGGGCTTTCAGCGGGCGCCGCCACAGGATTAGCTATCCACGTTGCTCACCACATAACCGAAGAAGACGAACACGGACACGACGGAGGAAACAAGGAAAAAAAGCCTTCAATGTTCGGCTTTTGAGCTAAGCGACAGATACCAAGTCATTATCGCAGAAGAGTTTCTTTTCCCACAGCATTCTCTTGTATATATTGGAAAATCTTTTGCGGCTCTTTTCTCCTGTGTGGTTGAAGCCAAAAACTTTCGCGGTTTCAGCTATCAGCGATTCAGCGCTTATGCCTAGAGCGTACTGAGCGATGTTTTTCATGGCGTTTTCGATTTCCTCAGGTGGAATGTGGTCAAGTTTTCTTTTTGATTCTGGGACACCCGGAACTGGGACGCGTGCGGGGGCATCTTGGAGTTCGGGAGGCCAGAGAAAATTGCCTTTCACGATTACCTTCTCATTTACGGTCAAGAGATTGAGTGCTTCTCTTACAGCGTGAACTATATTGGCGTTCTTACGTTTTAAGCCCCATGCGGACACTAATCTTTTAACTGCATAATCAAAGTGGATTGGACCTTCGTTCTGGATAAGCTCTTCCAAGAGGCGAGCTTGCAGTTGACGGTTTTCTTGGAAGTGGAACTGGTTGGGTTGAACTTCCCATCCATGCTGGGAGGACGGAACCTTCATAGACGGGGCGTATTCGGCTTTAAGCGCGTATACTTTGTAGGGCACGCCAATTTTTTCGGCGCCTGCAAACTGAATCTTTTGAACCTCAATATCCTGAGGCAATTCGTCGTCAGCAGCGGCCTCTTCGAGGTCAACGTTTGTGCTTGGGGCTTTTTTTCCCAACTGGAACTTGTGGGCTTCCTCCAGCGCGTGAGATAGGCGTCTGATTTCAGAGTTTCTCCGTGCAACCCATGTGGGCGACCACACGCGGTGAATCCTCCAGCCTAGCTGTTTGAGCACTTGCGCTCGGAGCCTGTCTCTGTCCCTTGCGCTACTGCTGTTCTGGTACGTTGCGCCGTCAAATTCTATTCCTAAAAGGTAGCCTCCAGAATTGTTCGGGTCGACCACACCCATATCAATGGGGCAGCCGCTGCATCCTACGTGAGGCACGAAAGCGTAGCCGAGACGTTGAAGCACCATCGCCACGTCTTCTTCAATAGAAGACTCAAACTCGGCTGCTTCGCGAGTAGCTGACTTTAACACGTCTGGACCCTTTTCAGCATACTCAAGATAAGCATTCAGGATAATGGTGCCTGCTGACTTGGCAGATTCCATATCCATGTCGGTGGCTTTAACGGAAGAGACGAGTATTGTCATTTCTCGAGCACGGGTAACTGCAACGTTCAGTCGCCGTTCTCCGCCAGCCCTGTTTACAGGTCCGAAGTTCATGGTCATTTGACCTTGAGGGTCGTAGCCATAGCCGAGGCTTAGTATGATTACGTCGCGTTCGTCGCCCTGAACGTTCTCTAGGTTCTTAACGAAGAACCCTTCTAGGCGGTCTTCCTTGAAGAAGTGCTCGTATTCGGGTTGCTGCCTGCGGCGGCGTTCAACCGCTTCGTCAACCGCGTCCATTTGTGCTATGCTGAAGGTTACTACTCCAAGGGTTTTCTTGGGGTACTTCTGGAAGTGTTCAAGCACCAAGTCGGCAACGACCTCCGCCTCTTTAAGGTTGTCTCGTCTACCTCCGCGGTCGTAGACGCCGTCTGGAACATGAACCAGTTTTACGCCTAAACCGTCATCTTTTGCTATCGCTGATGGGAAAGTTATGAGGGTACCATTATAGAAGTGGCGGTTAGAGAAGGCAATCAGCTCCTCGTGTTTGCTGCGGTAATGCCACCTGAGAGTCTTAACGGGCAAGCCAACGCCCGCGCATTCGTCGAGAACGCTGTCGAAAACTTCAACGTCTTCATCGGTGACTTCGTCCCAGTCTATGTCTTCAAGCAGTGATTTCTGGAAGAAGGAAGTAGGCGGCAGCTGTTTGTTGTCGCCTGCAACCACAATTGTTTTTCCTCGGTAAATAGTTCCGATTGCATCTTCAGGAACAATCTGTGACGCTTCATCGAAAAGAATCAGGTCAAATTTCATAAGTTCAGGTGGGAGAAACTGACTCACAGACATGGGACTCATGAGCAAACAAGGTTTAAGCCTTGAAAGGAGGTGAGGTATCCTCTGTAAAAGATTACGGATGGGCATTAACCGCCGTTTTTTCAACGCCTCCTTAAGCAAAGTAGTTACTTCGGAGTCGTTTGCTTGGATAAGTATGTCCTGTGGCTTTCTGCTGTTTGCTGCCTCTATAACTCGGTTCGGAGAAAGACGAATCAACTCTTGATCAAGCTTCACGAACTCGGCAAGCACTTGCTCATGCTTTTCTCTTCTGAACTGACCTAAATGCAGGTCTTCCTCGTACAGGTGGTTAAGCCATTCTTGATACGCTGCCTTGCGGAAAATGTCAAGAAGCTGAGACGCCGGCGGAGGATTGTCTACGAGCCGGTCAAAAAACGCGGATAAGCCTCTCAAAGAGAAAACATGTTTAGTTTCTTTGAAATCAACCCAAACTTGCAGGTCATCCACTCGTTCTCGGAGCCACTTAACCCTGCTTTGCATCGCTTCGAGACTCAACGCTTGCAGTTTTTGACCCCGATATGTCAGCTCGGTTTCGAAACGAGCCGCCAGAGCCGCCAAGGCTTTCACGGTCGCGTCATAACGGCTAATCAGGTCGCTGTTAGATGGAACGTACTCGGCTCCGCGAGACACCACGTCCGCGAAGGCTTCGGGAACCCGCGAGTAACCAAACAAAGTTCGGAGCTTCTTGGTCCAGTGAAGAACGGATAGGATTTCTTCCCAGCATGTTTCGAGACCATCGAAGCGGAACCCGAATTTCGTTTGGAGAACCTCGTGCTCTCGGAGAAACGCGGCTTCTTTCTTTCTAACTTGTTCCGCGTCTTTCAAGTCACCTATTAGCTGCTTGTAGTTTTGTGGCGCTTCGCCCTTGCTTGTTTTCAACGTTTCTCTTGTTATTTCGCAAAGGACGATAAGCTGCTTTTCAACAGCGGTTGCCCAGTCTTGAAGCATTGCTATAGGCGTCTCGTAAAGCGGTAAACTCGAAGTAGGCAAACGTGACGTTGGCAACAGGGAACCTAACTCTTTAGCAAGCCTGTCCCATTTTTCAAACGACTCTTCTAGCTCATTGCCGAGCTGCCTGATTACAAGCGGCGGGTCTGACCCATACGAAACTAGCTTGGCTAATTCCTCAGGAATCCCTGCGGCGCCTGCCCGCCTGAAAAGTTCTGAAGTGATCTCAATCGCGTTTTCTGCGCGTTCAAAATCTGTTGCGTACCCCTCATAGAAATGTCCCAGCAGATCTTTAACTGACTCGGCAGAAGCCTCAAGCTCGGCGCTTAACATTTTCAGTTTGCGTGCGTCAAGCAAATCTTGTAGGACAGACTTAGGAACCTTGCCGTCATGCGTCAGCAGAGCGATTTGTTTTTGGTCGCGGTAGAAGCTTGAGCGGAACCATCGAAGAGAACTCTTGTACAAGTCGTTATAGCGGGTTATGAGTTCATCGAGGTCTGTTTTGAAGAATTCGCGGGTGTACGTTTTTTCTAGCTTAAGCTTCAGCGCTTTGTGCTCTTGGTAATCCTTTTTTATTTGTGGAAATTCCTCTTTCACCCGCTGAAAATGGTCTGGGTCTAACCATCGCGGTTCGGGTTTATCCTCTGAGAAGCAAAGAAGCGCAATGCGGGATAGCTGCCTGACGCGGTCAGGTGTAAGGTTTCCCGTTGACAACCCCAGCGGTTGGGCAAGCTGCCATGACTTTTCGCTCCACTTTGCATACAGAACCTGAGTGTGCCGGGCAAAATCCAAGAGTTTTTCTCGTTTTTCAAGAAGCTCGCTTTCTTCTATACCCGAGTTCAAGAGCAGTTTGTCAATTGCTGAAAGTGCGGCTTCAAGTTCCGCCGACGTAGTGAGAGCCAAACTGAACAAGGCTGTGCTATAACGTTCCAGCAAACGGGTGCGGGTTGCTTTGCACCATTCAAAAATGGCTAGATACGCTTCTGCTTCGGAAATGAGCTTGTCAATGTTAGGATGCATAACCCAGCTTGCTTCGGGTTTAGGGCTTTCCAACAGAAGATTACCAATCTCAATTAGCCATTTCACCCGCTCAAATGTTGACGGCGTGCTCAAACCTAACTGGTTCGCGAATTTGCCTGCCGCAGTTTTGAGCGCTTCTATTGTTGAAATTAGGTCGCCGAGAACTGTTGACACTTCGGCGCGGACTTCCACGTTGTACTCGTTTCCTCGGTACCCGCGCCACGGAAAGTCGGGGTCTTCCATTACTTCCCAGACGCTTTTCAGGCGCGACATTAAATCCTCTAGTTCAAGCATTCTTTGAGGAGTCAAACTTCCAAGATTAGGCAGCTCAACTGCCACAAAGGGAACACACTCCAAAGTTGACAGGTCGCCTAGCACGTCATACGCGCTTTTCTGCAGGTTAAAGCGTTTTTGGTGAAGCGAGACCACGTAGTTGTTCAAGCTGTCCCTCAGCAGCGTCATTTTTTCAAAGTCGTGTGCTGACGGCAGTTTACGGGGAACAAGGTGCTCGTCGAGGCATCTTTTAAGTTCAGCAACCACCTCACGCTTGTTGGCTTTACTGCTGTGAAGTTCCAAGCAGAAGGAAGACAAACCAACCTCGCGGAGCCGCTTGTAAACCACTTCGAGGGCAGCCATTTTATCGCTTACGAACAGAACAGACTTTCCTTGAGCTATACATTCGGCGATTATATTTGCGATTGTTTGGCTTTTGCCTGTGCCTGGAGGTCCCTGCATCACAAAGCTTTGCCCGCGCAAGGCATACTCGATTGATACGCGTTGGCTGCTGTCTGCATCCAAGACCTGAAATGTTTTTTCAGGCGCCTGTATACGGTCCACGTCTTTTTCTTCAGGCAGAGAAACCGTGTCAAGCGGCTCATCCTTGACCCCAGCAATGGTTCTGATTATAGGGTGCTGTGTGATTACTCCAGCGTTTGTATCAAGGTCATTGTAAATAACTAACTTGTGAAAAGAGAAAAGCCCAATTTCCACCGTGGCTTCTACCCTCCACCCAAGCTCCTTAGCGACTTGGGTGACGGCGCTGAAGTAGTTGAGCAAGCTTTGGCTTTCCCAGTACTCAGGCAAATGCGGAAGCTCGACTTTGAAGTCTTTTTTCAACTTCACTTGCAAAGCAGGATTCAAAACCACCTCTTCTTCTATTGGGGGAACTGAAATGGCGAAGAGTTCTCGGAAGGATTTCCTAGCAAGCTCAATTGGTACGAGGATAAGGGGGGAGCGGACTTCCTCGCCTGTTTCCTTTTCATTCCAAATCAACATTCCAAAGGCAGCGTGTAATATGCGCACGCCTCGCTCTCGGTAGTCTAAGAGTGAACGCCTGTGGAGGTTCTTCAAGACCTTCTCAAGGTCGACTCGGCTGGTTCCTTCACACACCAGCTGCTTCGCTGTTGGACTGGCTTTGCCATTAAGGAACGAAAAGTTAGCGGTGCTTTGTGATTGCCGTTTAGGCACCTTGGACTCTTCAGGAGGATACCAAAACTCCAGACGTCTTTTTCGTAAAACAAGCCTGTTGAAAAGCCTCTCCATGCTCGGGCTGGAAACAGAAAGATTTCCCCGTTTGCTGGGCTTGAAATACAATAAGTTGTTTCGCCGTGACAAGTCTATAAGCCTTGATTTCCAATCTTCAATACGGCGTGTCATTGGAGAACCATAGTTTTCTTGGAATGAAGGGAAGCCATTCTCCGGCATTAAATCACGATTCTACGAGGGGGTTTGACACTTACTAGAAGTACGCGCTACTTTAACATTTGTGGTGCCACTTAACGGACGCCCGCTCATTCTGAAACATGAAACACTTGCTCTTAGCGGTGTACCATGTTTACTTTACTAGCAAAAACCAACCTGCAAATTCATTTCATTAACGTACAATTTTGTAAAGAGAAAAAACCGCCTCCTACCAAAGCACCCTTTCATAGTAACTTTTACGCTATATTTTTTCTCTTATTCCATCGGGAGACCAGAATGGGCCTCTAAGAAATGGTGATATTGGTCAGGGGGCATGAAGGATTGGAAAGCTCTTGCCACGACCTCGCTTAGTGCCGGGTGTATGTGCATAGCTTCGTTAAGTGGTGCTAAGCTTTGGCTTTTCGTGTACATGAGGTTTACAATTTCTTGTATTAGAATTGAGGCTTGAGGTCCTATGATGTGCGCGCCTATAATTTGTCCCGTGTCCCGTTTAATTATGACCTTTACGAAATCGTCTTTCAACACCATGGCTTCGCCTTTCGCAGTGTCAGCGTACTTGTAGAACCCGATTAGTATGTTGTCTTTTCCGTATTTCTCAACCGCCTCTTTCTCTCTCAACGCTACGCTCGCGATTTCGGGGTCAGTAAACACGGCGTGAGGAACCGCGTGGTAATCCATTTTGATTTTCTTTTTCAACACGGCGTTGAAGTAGACTACTTGCGCTTCGTGGTTTGCCACGTGTTTAAACAGGAATTTCCCATCAGCGTCACCTAAAACCCATATGTTCGGCTGTGAAGTCTGCATGTACTCATCAGCGGTTATGAAGCCGTTTGAGTCTGTTTTTATCCCAGCCTTCTCTGGGTGAAGGATGTCGGTGTTGGGCGCTCTTCCTGTTGCTACAAGTATTTCTTCAGCTACAATTTCGGTTTCTTTTTTGCTATAACGATCAACGGCGGTCAGCTTTTTGCCTGTAGACATCTCTTCGGCTGTGCGCACTTCGTGATTTGTAAGTATAGTAACGTGTTTCTGCAGTTCTTTTTTAGCTAGGGCAGATACTTCAGGCTCTTCTTCGGGTATGAAGTAGGGGTTTCTGCCTATTATAGTGACTTTTGAACCCATGGCTGAAAGAAAGTGCCCGTATTCTGCAGCTATGTAGCCTCCGCCTATAATGGCGATGCTGCGTGGAAGCTGACTTATCTCTAGAATGGTGTCGCTTGTCAAATAACCTGTTTCTTGGAGGCCGTCTATTGGAGGGATGGAGGGTCTTGAGCCTGTAGATAGAAAAATCATTTTTGAGGTTATTGTTTCTTTTCCGACTTTGATTGTGTATGGAGCAGTAAATTCGGCTTGGTCAGTGTAGTAGTCTATGTTTTTAGATTGTGAAAGCCCGTTTCGTATCATGTCAATGTCGCGGTTAATGATTGAGCGCATCCGTTCCATGATAGCTCTAAAATCTATTCGCTTAATCTCAGTTTGGATTCCGAATTCGCGGCTTTTTTCAGCTGTTCTTATTACAGTAGCAGGATATATCAAAAGCTTTGACGGAATGCAGCCTCTGGTCAGACATATTCCTCCAGGCGCATCTTTGTCTATCACCGCGACTCGCAGGTTTGGTTTCTCTTGAGTCATCGCGGCTACTACTTCCATACCAGAACCTGTCCCTATCAAAATTAAGTCGTAGCTTTTCATAACAAAACGCAACCAGAGATAGATACAGAAGCATTCAATAGAAAAACTTTTTTGTACCACGACTTTTCAGGGCTAACGGATTACTCCTATAGCAGCAGATTTTGGCTGAAGCGTGTAAAATAACCGATTTTTGAACCAAGATGTAGGAATGGCGCCGGGGAAGGGATTCGAACCCCTGCGAGCCAAAGGCCCACTGGCTGGCTTGTCTTTGGCATAGGCCCTGTTTGTGCCCATATTGGATTTCGAGGCCAGCGCGATAACCACTCCGCCACCCCGGCTTGAATAGAAGGATTTACGCTCACTATCTAAAAACGTTTTCAGTCACTTCAACATAACGCCAAAGCAGGAAACGTCAAGACCAGCATATTTGGATCCTAATAGAGATTCTATGCAGAAACCTATAGGGGGTAGGTCCGTATTGGCGTTTTCCGCAGCCAAAAGAATGTTGAAAAAAGCAGCCTGCTCCAGCACTATTTACCCTTTAAATAAGGGGGTATAGACTCAGCAGAGCATTAACAGACAAACGCATAATAGCCGCTAGACAACTAAGTCTGCTAAGTCCACGCTGTGCTCGTAAATTCGCCTCAGAAAAGACGATGCAGCCAAGATTTGCGGCATAACTTCAACAGGCTGTTCCTTCGCAACTTTCTCAATATCCGCAAACAACATTTCGATTTTCTCATGCATGTTCCGCACGTTTTCAGCTAAAGCTATGTCTTTGCTGATGAAGGCTTTCACCGCTTGCTCGTGAGCATCATAGCAAATCGCCTGCAAACCAGCCAAAAGCTTCCGCAACGCCTCAGAAGGCTTAAGCCCGTTAAGCTCCATCGTTTTAGCAGCAATCTTCACGGACGCGTCACCTATGGCTTCAATCAAGCTCGCTGCCAAACGGTAGTCCAAGCACTCTATAGGAGTTATCCCAAGCTTCTCGCTCAACCGAGGATTCTGAATTATCGTACGCAAAATCCGAACCAACAGGAAATAAAGCCTGTTGCTCTCATCATCCCGTGCCATGACGCTTTTAGCCCGCTGCAAATCCCCATCAACAAAAGCATTGACAACATCCCGGTTCATTCCCGCAACTATAGCGTAGTTACGTCGCAAAATCTTCTCCGGCGGAAAACCAGAAGGCTCCAACAGACACTGCAAAACTATCTGCGAGTAGTTCTCCTCAACAATCTCCAACCCAATCAAAGAACCCACAGTCGCCTTGACAACGTTTCTAACGTCAAAATCAATACGTTCTTTTGCCTCAATACGAATAATATCAAAACCAAGCAGGTAACGACCAATAATCTCGCGACTTAAATACTGTCCAGTAGCTAAAGTCGCAACCCTAGGCAGCTGCTCAGCATTATACTTCGGATCAACAAGAAGCTTGCCATCACCAGTTTCGTCAAGAGAAATCAAAGCGCCCTTCTTCAAACCATGCTCTTCCGCCCAAGACCTCGGCAAACAAACAAAAAACGTGCCAGTAGGTGTACGTTGCACCTTGCGAAGTTCACCCATACAAATAGCTCCCTTAACATCACCTAAACGTGAAATAACATATCTAAATAATAAATCACGTATATAAACTTGAAAGCTGATGTTACAATTTAGATACAAATGTGTAATTGGTATAGATTTGGCAGCGTCAAGCAGAAACCCAATTGGATGGGCACTGCTGAAAAACAAAACTGCAAAAACCCGTTTACTCTACACAGACAAAGAAATCTTAGAAAACACGTTACAGAATCACCCTGCACTCATAGTCATAGATGCCCCTTTAGGTCTTCCAAAAAACGGCGAGTTTTTCAGAAAAACAGACAAAGAAATGATACGAAAAGGGTACAGAGTACTTCCCCCAGACTTTCCCGCTATGAAAAAACTCACCTTAAGAGCAATAAGACTGAATAGGCTAATAGAAGAGAAAACGTATAAAGCAATCGAAGTGCATCCAACCTCAACCCGGAAAGCACTGCAAATGCCACCAAAAGATTGGAAGGCAATCCAAAAAATCCTAAAAACCGTGGGTTAAAGGGAGAAATAGAAACACGCCCTTTAGCAACCCATGAAATTGACACCGTCACAGCTGCTTTAACAGCAGTTCTCCACCTGCAAAGTCAAACCGAGCTTATAGGTGACGACAAAGAAGGCCTACATAATAGTTCCTAAGAAAAGAAACTGGAAAACCCCGATATGATTGAAGAAGAAAAACTTCAAAGAGCCGTTGAAGCAACCATTGCAGCAGGATACCAGCTAAACAGCGAAGCCTTTAACTTTTTAAGCGCCATCACCGCCACAGACGACCCAACCACAATAATGAGCAAAGCGCTACAGAAAATAGAAGAACTTGAAGAAAAACCATTATTCATCGACAAAAACTTCCTAGAAACACTGCTGAAACCACCAGAAACCACAGAAAAAGAACAAACTCAACCTCAAACCGAAAACTTAGAGCCGCAAGAATACCAGATAACTGAGGGAAAAAGCGTTTTCCACCCTTACGCAAAAGATGTGGAAGCGAAAATTAACGTAATAGAAGATCCTACAGGCAAGCTCACCTCCAACGGAACCCTCGGAGAATACCTCCAATACTTCCAAGACAGGTTTAAACGGATTGAACGTTTACTGAGACAAAGAATTGACGTTAGAGCCGCAACTCCAATATCGGAAGCGGTGAAATCTCCAGCTAAGACGAAGCTTAAGATAATTTGCATGATATCTGAAAAGCGAGAATCAAAACGGAACATGATTTTAACAGTTGAAGATTTACAAGCAACCGCTACCGTACTGGTAACCCACAACGCGCGAGAAGAACTATACAAAAAAGCCCAACGGTTGCTCCCCGACCAAATCGTATGCATCGCCGTGGTAAAAACAAGAAGCGACCTCTTCTTAGCTGAAGACATAATTCTCCCAGAAATCGGCCAGAAACCTCAACGCAGAGCCACAGAACCCGTTTACGCCGTACTCACCTCAGACATACACATGGGCAGCACAAAATTCAACGAAGAAGCCTTCAACCGCTTCATTTTATGGCTTAACGGTAAATACGGAAACAATAAAATGAGAGAAATTGCTGGTCACGTAAAATATATGTTAGTTGCAGGCGACATAGTTGATGGCGTAGGAGTTTACCCCAACCAAATAAATGAACTGGTAATAAAAGATGTCCACGAACAGTACAGGTTCGCCTCAAAACTGATTGAACAAATACCAGACTACATTGAAGTTCTCATTTCACCAGGAAACCACGACGCCCCAAGGAAAGCTTTACCTCAACCAGCTATAGCTGAAGATTTTGTTAAACCACTACAAGAATCCGGCAGAGTACATTCACTTGGAAACCCCTGTCTGGTCAGCCTTCACAACGTAGAAGTTTTAATGTGTCACGGCCGCAGTTTAGATGACATAATAGCCACAGTACCTGGCCTAGACCACAGCCACCCCGAGAAAGCAATGAAAGTACTCCTACAAAGCCGCCACTTAGCACCCCTATACGGCGGCAAAACAATGTTATCACCAGAAAACCGAGATTTCCTCGTGATAGAACGCACACCAGACATCTTCCACGCAGGCCACATCCACGTAGTAGGCTGCTGCAATCACAGAGGAGTTTTAATTGTTAATTCTGGCGGCTGGCAAGATCAAACAGACTACATGCAGAAACTTGGGTTGGTCCCAACACCTGGAAAAGTGCCACTGGTAAACCTGCAAACATTAGAGACTAACGTGCTCTCATTCATATAACAGACGAAGAATAATTTTCAATCCTTAAAGATGTATTCAAAGTTTTTAGTGTGTATGTTTAGGAAGGAACTCTTGTTTACAACCAATCAAACGCCCTATTCTATCGTCACTTCCAAAGACTTCTTTTAGTAGCGTACGAGAGATTTCTAGTCTAATCTTTTTGGTTCGTCCGTAACGTCCCATGCTCACCACTTTTGCGTTTAAAAGCCCCATCACATCAAGCTCATTAACCAGAGTACCTAGACGTCTTTGTGTGAGAAGCCCAGCACCTAATTCGTCACAGATTTTGTTATAGACGTCGTAGATTTCCCCAGTGGTAACGCTTGACTTATTCAAATGATATACGCTTAAAAGAACCAGCTTGGAATGTAGAGTTAAGTTCTTAAGAGCTTCAAAAACTCGATTATGCTCAATGTTTTTCTCAGCTTCTTTAACATGCTCCTCTGTAATCGTTTTTGCCCCTTGCCGCTCGGCAACCTCACCAGCCACACGCAACAAATCCAGAGCACGACGTGCATCTCCATGCTCAGCAGCAGCCAGAGCAGAACACACGTTCAAAGCAGCTTCGGAGAGAGAACCTTCATTAAAGGACAATTTTGAACGCTCAAGAAGAATATTACGTAGTTCACTTGCATCATACGGTCTAAAAATCATTTCTTCCTCGCTGAGCGAACTGAAAACCCTAGGATCAAGAAACTCCTTCAACCGAAGATCATTTGATATGCCGATTATTGAAACGCGGCTTTTGCGGAGAGTCTCGTTAATTCGTGTAAGTTCATAAAGGAGATTATCACCGCGATCTTTAATCAAAGCATCTACCTCATCTAGAACCACGATGAAAAGGGTTTTTGTCCCATCTAATCCTGCTCGAAATCTATCGAAGACTTCTCCTACGGACAAACCTGTAAAGGGAACTATCAGCCCTACACTTTGGCTGAGGTTTGCAAATATTCTATATTCAGTGCTTGTCATCCGACAATTCACATAGCAAAATCTGACCGACGCTCCGTACTCTTTTGCTTTAGCTTCCAAGTGGCTGAGCACGTATTTGGTTACGGCCGTCTTTCCAGTGCCAGTCTTGCCATAAATAAAAATGTTGGAACACCGTGCATCCTTTAGAACAGGTGCTACTGCTCCGCCAAGAAGTCGTATCTGACTTTCTCGGTGAGGTAACTTGTCAGGAAGATAGTCATGTCTTAAAACCTCTCGATCTTTGAAGAGTTTTACACCCTTAACGAAATTTTCGAACACGTCATCAAGTATGTTTGGATTTCCCATTTATCATTCCACATTATTTTCAGAGGCAACACCGTTATTTCGTGTGGAGCAGATAAACTATGCAGTACAAAAAAGTAGTTTTCACGCACAATAATCCTAAAAACTAATGAAATGCAGCAACAAAAAAGAACTAAAACGAGTAGCCACACACCCCAGAATTTCCACTGGAAATATATCTGATATTACCAAAAAAGAGATATTACCTTTAATGGGAAATATACTCTGATAGTTAAAACAACTTTAACTATAATAATTATTATCATTAAAGTTTTTAGATAAATATGCTGGAAAAATTTTAACAACGCTATACTTACTTGTTTGCTCACTACTTTTCGAGAGGAAATGAAGGGGTGTCTGTGTGCCAGACTTTTTCCTTGCTTTTTTGATGTAATAATAGACTCCATTTCTTTCTTCTTTTCTCCCAACTTATCATCTACAAAACATAGTTTAAATTTTTTTAAAAATATTTTCCATAGTTAACTTTTAACAATTCACAAAGTGTGAACACCCTGTGAAATTATAATGAAATTATTACCTTAATTTTCTTCTTTTATGTGGAATTACCCTTTTTTTGTTCCTTTTTTGTGAATGAGGCACCCCTATACTTCTACTGGAAATAGGGAACTGGGTTAACGCGTTATTTTTTTCGCTGTTTAGAATTTATGTGAAGCTTGTAATTGTAAATACTCTGGAATTTACCTTTTATTTTCTTTTTAAAAGCTTTTTGCCCCTTTTTATTTTTTCTTCTTTCACCATAACAGCTATAAGCTGTGAAGTGTAAAGTTTGTGAACAGCGCTTAAGGTGTACACCAGCATGCCCGCTCGTAAAATGCGCGTAGAGCTGTTTGATAGTGAAGGCAATCGGTATACTATAGCCTTTGAGGGTCAAGTTACCCGAGATAAAGCTCTTCGCCTCTTAGATTTAGTAGAATTGCTAGGTGGCATGCCGGGTGAAGGAGCAACTTCTGGGACTGGCAATGTTTTAACAGGTAATAATTTGTCTCGCTTTGAGAAGGTTCGCTTGGTTATTCAGAAGAATTTTCCTTTGGTTTGGTTTTCTTCAAAGGATGTTCAGTCCGTTTATGAACAAGAACTTAAGGAACCCGTTAGTTTGAGTACGGTGTCAACTTACTTGGCGCGAATGACCAACAGAGGATTACTTTTAAGGGCTGGTGAAGGTGGTAACTTGAAGTATAAAGTAACACCTAACATTCCGCGGGCAACAGTTAAACAACAAATTAAATAGTTTTGTTTCAAAATCAGTTACAATTTGCTTCATGCCGTAATCATTTACGTGAAAGCATTTAAAAACGCGCAAAGTATACACGCTTTCTATACAACTTAAAAGTAAAGCCTTTAGAGAACTACCAAAGGAAGTTAACGTGAATGAACCAAAAAGTTGAAGTTGACTTGGCTGACATGGAAAAGAAGCTTAAATGTTACGTTGACAAAGGCAGGGTTGCTGGCGGCGCCGAAGTAAGAAAAGAACCGCTGATATCCGTCAAGCCAGATGCTTCCCTGATAAAACCTTTGAAGAAGATTACTACGTACAATGGTAGCTTCGTTGCTGTCGATTGTTCCACACGTACTCTGAAAAGGGCTAACAACTGGGGCGTGTACCTGATGCGTGCCTCGTGCGCTACTGTTAGAAAACGTCAGGTTGATTGGAGTTATTCTGAGAGAGTATGCACTGTTGTTGGAGACTCACATGTACGTAGGAGCTTCTTACAGGATTTCAGGATTGAATTAGAAAGCCAAGTTGCCTTAAGTGTACTAAACAAAGCGATTTCTAACTCTTACCACGTACATGGTGATGTACGTAGTATGTACCTCCTTTTAGACGGGGGTGGATATTTTGGTGGAGAAAGAAAGTTTCGCGTTTCGCTTTATAATGAATGCAAAAAAAGAGGAATTAACCTTTTGGCAATCAGTAAAAATTCCCCATCTTTACATGATGAAAAAGGCAGGGATCTTGTGGCTACTACGTACATGATGGCTCCCTACGATGTTTGGGTTTATTATCCAGTGCGAAAAGCTGACAAAGACCGAAGTTTATACGGTGATATTGCGATTGTAAAGTTATGCGCTGATAGCTCTCACGTTTTTCGCTGCGACGTAATGGATTACCTAACCCAGCAGGATATTGTCGAGTCGCTTTCGCCTTTGACTGCTGTGTCTGAGGACCCGCGCTGTCTCGGGTATCCGATAAGTCTTTATTTGGCGCATGACTTTTCAGGGCCTTCGGATTCTATGTTGCTTTCTTATTATGATCAGATCGAAGAGAAACTGAACGATGCGGGGTTGCTTGACGTTTTGCGTAGAGAGGAGTGTTCTTGCAGTTTTGCTGACGAAATTCATGGTGTAAAACACGCGTTTGAATGGGAGTGGTGGGATGCCCAGTTCTGACTCAATAGGGTTCGTGTGTGGAACTAAAGGCGACTCCGTTTCCTTCTTGGTTAACACGGATGTGAGTTTGTCCTTTGGGCAAATAGTGCGTATAGACTCAGCTGAGAGGAGTTTCTACGCGAGAGTTGTCAACTCCGAAAGCAGCTCTACGCTTGAAACTATAGAGCAGTTGCGGGAGGCTGAAGGTAAAGAGGCTTTTGGACCTTATTCTGCGTACAGAAGCGTGTCGGCGGTGCTGTTCTTAGAAAAGCGACGTGGCAAATTGCGTTCTCCCACTTTTAATCCGAATTATCGTGATAAGGTTTACGCGGCCAGTGAGGAAGACTGTTCTATTCTAAAGCTTTCTGGGGAACTTGAAGTTGGTCGTTTGCGCTCCGAAGAAAGTCTTCTAAGTTCCGTGGGTATAAACGTTGAAGCTATTCCTCGGATGATGGGTATGTTCGGGATGACTGGTTCAGGGAAAACAAACACTGAGTTGATTTTGAACGCGCAGATAATTGACAACAGTCCTCGAACTGTGGCTCTTATTTATGATTTTGCTGGGCAGCTCTTGGAAGGAAAAGAAATCAAATCGCAGCAGGGATTGAAGGATCATCCGTTATTCCATAGCAGAGTCCAATATTATTCGGCGAGGGACGAAAAGATGACTGTAGGCTTACGCACAGTAACTCCTGCCAAACTGTACATGCTTTTTCCTGATATCCAACCGCCTCAAAGAAGGCTCGCTTGGGCGTTGTATAAACATTTTGGGGCAGACTGGATTGAAAAAGCCCGAGAAACTTACAATGCTGAGGGCAACCCTGGTGTACGTGCGCAGAAAGTTGTTGTTGAAGCCCTTCTGCAGAAACTTTCCTCTTTACCTCCTGAGCTTTTTCCTGCTTCTAACTATACTTTTGTTGAAAGTGCTCTGCAAAACATATGTAAAGGTGTAAGTTGCCTGATTGACATTTCCGGGTTGCGCTCCGAAGATCAAAACCGTGTTGTTTGCCTATCTGCCTCGGCGATTGCAGAACATTACAAGCGTATGTGGGAAGAAAACTACGAGGAATGGCGGAAGCTTCCTACTCTGCTCATAACTCTTGAAGAGGCGCATGAGTTTCTTGACCCGAACAAGCAGCGGACAATTTTTTCTGACATTGCCCTTACATACCGCAAGTACCGAGTGGGGCTTAACGCCGTTACGCCTAGGCCTTCAAGGATTAATTTTGATGTTTTTGCCGAGTTATGGACCAAAGTTATAATGAAAACGGAACTAAAGAAAGACAGGAAGTACTTGACTGAAAACACGCCTTACATGGAATACAGTGAGACGGAGATTAAAATGCTCGATGTAGGCGAAGCCTTGCTTATTTCTGAGCCAAAAATCAAATTCGCGGTCCCGGTAAAAGTTACTCATTATCCTGAGTATCTGGAGAAACACAATAAAGTGGACTATGGGCTTCCTTCTTCTTCACCGCTTTCAGAAATGGATGCACGGCTCAAGCAATTAAGCGGGCAAGAAAAGCCTTCCTTGGAGTAATTACATTTGCTCGCTTTCTGCTTTGTTTAGGAATTTTTTCATTTCCGTTTTGATGCTATACCTGAATGGGATTTTGCCCGTTTCTCTTTCAAGATAGCCTTTTTCGTAGAGTTTTTTCATGAGTCTTGCTGTGTGTTCTCTGCTAAGCTTGACTCTGTTCTTGATTTCAGGTGCTGTCTTTGGGCCTTCTGCCGAGAGCATTTCTAAAACTATCACTTCCGTGTCGGTTAACGCGGCCATGGCTTTGTCCCTTCTGATTGGTATGACTGGCTCCCTCTTTATCTCTGGAACTTCGGATAGTTTCTGCACTTGCGCCTCTAATTCTGTTATTTTCGTTTTCAGCGTTTGGTGTGATGCTTCGATGTTCTGCGTTTTCGTGTCAACCTCTGCTATCTTTGACAGAACGGTTTCATCATTTTCAGTTATTGTATTCACTTTGCTTTCGATAGGCGCTATTTTCTGTTCGATGCTTTCTACTTTTTTAAGGCTTGCATTAGCCTTGGCTGTGCTGCCCTCTACCTTATACGCAACCAACTCCAGCCTATCTGCTTCACGTTTTAATTCACGATTGAAACTTAACACAATGTCCTCCACGGCTTCTCTGGCTTTCTCATACTCTTTTTGAGCCTGCCGAACATGCCTGTAGTACTCAAAAGAAGCCACTATGGTTGTGGCAAGTAGAACGCCTATAAGCATTAGCAAGACTTCAATCACATAATTCCCTTCTGTGATTTACGCGTGATTTAAACTGTTGCATCACATATCACAGTTTCCCATGGAAAATTTAAGTTTTACGGTGATTTCCTCCAACATTCCCCTATGACATCACAGATCACAGACAAAACCATGTCTTTCTTACCGCGTACATGCCGTAAAAATAACCATTATTATCGCTTATTTTTCTGATTTAGCCTTGATAATCCCGTTTATTTATCATTATGTTTTTGGGTAAAAACGTTATGTTTAGTTAGTGTGATTTGTGACGTCACACTGCGTCTTCCGATGGTGTAGAAAGCCGTTTTAGGCTTGTTTCTAGCTCTTCTCGTATGATTTCTATGACTTTTAGATGGTCTTTTAGTTCGTTGTCCTTGTCTGGTATGTCCTGATGTGCTTCCACATACTCCTTCAACTTGTTGGCTATTTCAAGATAGGGGTCGAGAGTTGTGCTTTCGAAGATGCCTAAATACCCTAACAGCAATACTGTGTATATCGATTTTATGACGTTTTCTTTTGACTGTTTTAATGTCCTATTAAAGGAACCGCGGCTTATTTTTGCCTTTGTTAGCCTTAAACTGGCTTTTTCGTCGTATTTTAGGTATTTGCCAGATAGATTTTCAGCTAAAACATCTATAAGCAGTGTTTCAAGCTGTGTTTTTGTTAATTGGCTGTTTTTAGAGAGAACTTTTACAATGGGGTCGTTTAAAGCCCCTATTAGCCATGCTTGGACGCTTTCTTTTAGCTTCAAAACTCCTTCTCCTACAATCTCTTAAATGGATACGCTTTTGTATACTGGCTTCACTTTTAAACCTGTTGTAGGTCACTCTAACCCGCAAACTCCACTCGAACAGGCAACATTACGACAAAAAGAAGCTCTATTTAGACATTAAAAACTACTTAAGCGCTTTAAAATGGCTTTTGAGTATTTTAAAACTAAAATCACTCTTTAATCTCGAAAAAACCCGTTTAAAACACGCTTTCATAACCCGCTATTTCTTGTGAAACCTTGTAGCTGTGTTTCCCTTATCCTTACTACCTATCGAAAGATTCCGAATACTTGATTTCCCGTATATCTTAATCTAATTAACCATAACACTTTTGGCTAAATGTTATCTTTGTCTTTTTCAGCCTCTTATCTGGTCTTAACTTTTCTTCCAGATGAAATTCAAAACGAAGTGCACCTACCTGTGATTTGCTTATATGTGACGTCACCTATCACAGGTAAATCACATATGATTGATCTTTGATTCTTGGATATCACAGATTACCGTGATGTGCATGTGATTTGTGATTTTTATGTTTCAGCGTTGTGACAAGGGTTACCCTTTTGCTTGTTATGCTACAGCGTTTCTGAATGCTTTTTTAGTTCGTCAAAAAGTTCTGGGCGCAGGTCTTTGAGCATAGGGATAAACGTTTCAGCAGGTCTCATGTCGCTGTAATCAACTTCGCAGATGACAAGGTCATCCTCGTCGTATTTTGCCTTCGCCAGTAGGTCTCCTGTTGGGCTTACCAGTCTGCTTCCACCCCAAAATTGCAAGCCATCTTCCACGCCTACGAGGTTAACATATGCGAGGAATGCTGTGTTTTCCAAGGCCCGTGCCGCCGTAAGAATCTCAAAGTAACCTCTGCGGACTGCTGGTGAAGCCGATATGCATACCATCAATTCTGCTCCTTTCAATCGCGTAAGGCGGCATACCTCTGGAAAGAAAATGTCGTAGCATATGAATAACCCTATTTTCCCTATGGTAGTATTAAACGCGGCTGTTTGATAGCCCGGGCGGAAATATCTTTTTTCTTCAAAGACGCTGTGTGTGGGAAGGTACATTTTACGGAATTTTCCTATGAAACCCATTGGACCTACAAAAACGGCTGTGTTGAATATTGTGGCTTCTGTTTTTTCGCTTAACTCAGGCATGCCAAAAATTATATGCATCCCTGTTTTTTTTGCCAACTCTTCTACTCTTTCAGTTGACGGCCCCGGTATCACCTCAGCCAACTCATAAACTTGATCGTGTAGAACGTAACCGGTCAAGGATAGTTCTGGAAAAATCACAAGGTCCGCGCCTTGGTCTTTTGCTTTTATAGTGAACTCTTCGATTTTCTGCAAGTTTGCTTTTTTGTTTTCGCGTTTACTGCTTATTTGCGCGAGGGCTAACTTAATTTTCTTTTTCATTTCTTTTTTCCCTTTTCTTGATTTAATATGTGTGCCGTGGAAGCCTGAAATCAGTTCCCACGGTTCTATATTCTAGTTTCGGCGTCAGCGGCAATCGCCTTTTATGTTCTACTGCGAGCCATCTGCTTTTCACTTTTTTAATAAGCGGTTTTTTAACGCTTAGCTGTTGTGCTATTTCTTCTGTGGTCATGAATCTTTCAAGCCCGTAAAGGATGAGGTCAAGGGTTTCATATTTTATGCCGAGTTCTGTTTCCGCGAGCTGGTTGGGCCAAAGGGCGGGTGTGGATGGTTTTGCTGCAAGTTCAGGAGGGATGCCAATGTGCTCGGCGAGCTTGCGAACTTGGGTTTTATACAGGTCCATTAGCGGTGAAATGTCTGCGGCTACGTCTCCCCACTTAGTGAAGTACCCCATCATGGTTTCTGACTTGTCTGAGCTTCCGCAAACTATATTGTTAAGCTTATTCGCGTAATAGTACAGGTAAATCATTCTGGTTCTTGCTTTTATGTTGCCTTTACAAAGCTTGTCTGCTTGGTCAAATATTGGTATGGTCTTGTAAAAGCCGTCTAAAACTGGTGTTATGTCACATATCTGCGTTTTCAAACCGAATTTTTCGGCTACAAACTTTGCGTCATCAATGTCTTTGGTGTTGTAGGTTTCTTTTTCTGGGAGCATAAGTCCAGTCACGCGGGCGCCTCCAATTGAGCGGCTGGAAAGCGCGGCTGTTGTGCCACTATCTATCCCGCCAGACAGGCCAAGGACTACGCCGTCTGCTCTGGCGTTCTCAACGTATTCTTTGATGAAACGTCTAATTCTCTTCTCAACCTCAGGCAAATCCAGTTCTAATACAGACGGGGTCAATTTCACTGGTGTGCACCTCCTCGCTGTTTTATGGTTGTAGGCAACTATTTAAGGGCAAGCATAAATATTAAAGAAACATAAACTGCGCTGTAGAAGAGATGTTGCATGGGGCGAAGAAGGAAAAAAGTGGTTCGAATTCCCAAGAAGCGTTTGCCAAAATTTTTCTCTTGCCCTAAATGTGGGAAAGAAACGGTTAGAGTTGAACTTTTCAGGGATGAGAGCCGTGCCGTGGCAGGCTGTAGTAGCTGTGGCTTTCAGGAAGAGTTTCCAGTGAAGCCTGCCCAAGGGGAAGTTGACGTTTACTGTATGCTCACCGACAGAGTTTATGGTTCTTCCAGAAGGTCATCTGTAACAAACACGAAAAACGCTTAGTTAGAAGAGGCTTACACATGCTTGGACGTGTTGAGAAGTACTTGCTCGAAAAGATCAAGGCGGAGGGCTCGATTCACATGACCCTTGTAGACCCTGAAAAGATGACGCCCTCGCAAGCGGCACAAGTTGCTGAAAACTCTAAAATCAACGGAACATCCGCTATGATGATTGGCGGCTCAACTTTTGTTTCTCAGGCTCACCTTGATGATGTGATCAAAGCCATTAGCCGCATCGTCAAGATTCCAATAATTCTCTTCCCGAACAACATAACGGGAATAAGCCGTTACGCAGACGCTATATGGTTCATGTCTCTTCTGAACTCTGTAGACCCCTACTTCCTTATAGGCGCCCAAATTTTGGCGGCTCCACTAGTGAAAAAGTATAGTTTAGAACCGATTTCTCTGGGTTACATAATAGTAGGCGAAGGCGGCACCGCGGGCATTATTGGCAAAGCAATCCCCGTGCCCTACAACAAGCCAGAACTCACAGCTGCCCATGCTCTTGCTGGGCAATACCTTGGTATGCACTTCATTTATCTTGAAGGCGGCTCTGGGGCGGCGACCCCTGTGCCTCCGGAAATGATTCGGATGGTTAAGAAAGCAACTGACATCCCCCTCATAGTGGGTGGCGGAATAAGAACCAAGGCGCAAGCCTTAGCCGCAGCCTCAGCAGGCGCCGACATAATAGTCACCGGCAACATCGTTGAAAGCACCGGTGGCAAACAAAAAGTATCTGAAATCATTGACGGCGTT
>Ga0272442_10002202_pt1 | contig 28607 bp, 26 predicted proteins | sample SSMForm2O_FD_200262 | JGI IMG/M metagenome (GOLD analysis project Ga0272442, IMG submission 200262) | Marine sediment archaeal communities from Little Sippewissett salt marsh, Falmouth, MA, United States - SSM-Form-2O | ecosystem: Environmental > Aquatic > Marine > Wetlands > Sediment ...
TTTTACCGTTATCAGTATGAATATTCGATGCATAAATCGAACAGGGAGAGCCCAACCCATAAGTTATAATTTGCGCTTTGATATCCTTTTTGTGAGTCGTTAAAATATTTTTTATAATTTTATTATATCTGCCGGCTATAAGAAAACCGTCTTTTCTTATATTACAGATATGTTTTAAAAAAGCATTTTTAAGATTTTCAAGATTTTTATAGTAATCCATATGTTCTTCTTCTATATTGGTAATTACTTCAAACAGGGGAGATAACATTAAAAATGAACCGTCGGATTCATCGGCTTCGGCAATGAATAACTTGCTTGAACCAAGGCAGACGTTTGTGTCAAGATTTCTTATGTTACCGCCTACCACAAAAGTAGGGTCAAGACCCGCACGAAAAAATAGAAAAGAGATTAACGAGGATGTAGTAGTTTTGCCATGGCTTCCACAAACGCTGATCCCGATACTTTCTTCCATAAGATTTGCCAACATCTCTCCCCTTGAAAAAATTTTTAGTCCGTTTTGTTTAGCAAACAAAAATTCTTCATTATCGGAAGAAACTGCGCCGGAGTAAACCATCGTTTTGGCATCTTTAATATTATCTTTTCTGTGTCCGAAATAAACTTTTACTCCTAATTTCATAAGTTGTTTTGTATATATACTTTCCTGCAAATCCGTCCCCTGAACCTTGTATCCTTTTTTAAAAAGGATAGATGCAATACCACTCATAGAACAGCCGCCGATGCCTATAAAATGGACAGGATCATGTAATTTCTGCTTACCGGATGAAAAACCAAATTTATTGGTAATTGTAGAATGGGATTTAGTCATATCATTTCAATTTATGGAAATAAATCGAAATACATTGAAATATGTTCCCGCCTGCTTGCTTGCCCGCCAAAGGCGGGCGGGCGGGCAGGGAAATAAATTATTTGTATACGATATATTTCCATATATATCTATTGTATTTCTACATATTTCATTTTACATACTTATAGATTTCCTCACAAATTTTCTCCAAAGCGTCACCGGGCATTATTTTTTTTATATTATCGCTCATTTCTTTGATTTTATCGGCACTACTTAACAAGTCTTGTAAAATCTTAGGAGCATGGTTTTCCCTCATATCCATTTTTTCCAAAAGATACGCTCCGCCCTTTTCTTGGAAATAAAGAGCGTTATACTTCTGATGGTCATTTTTTGCATAAGAATACGGTGCGATTAACGAAGGAATTCCCCAGAAAGAAAGTTCCGAAAGTGAAAGCGCTCCGCCTCGCGCAATTGCTAAATCCGAAATCAGATATGCATAATCCATCGGGAATAAAAAAGGCAAAACAACTGAAGGCATTTTCATCTTTTCATATTCTTTCACTACCCTTTTATAGTCGGCCTCTCCCGTAATGTGAATGACCTGCCAGTCTTCAAAATGTGATAACTCGGCAAATATACCAGTAACCCACATATTCAAAGAAAAAGCTCCCTGAGAACCCCCGAAAATAAGCAGCGTTTTTTTATCCTTATCCAAACCGAACTTTTTATAACAGGCTTGTTTATACATGTTTGATGTGAATTTCCCAATAGGATTCCCCACAACCAAAGTTTTTCCCGGATTAAAAGAAGAACTTGGAAAGGCAAGAAATATTTTTTTGGCAAATTTTCCAAAAAATTTGTTCGCTTTTCCCGATACTATGTTTTGTTCATGTAAAAGCAAAGGGATTCTCAATAAGTAAGCAGACATACAAGCAGGAAAACTGCCGAAACTTCCCATACCTATAACGACTTTCGGTCTTGTGCGGCATAGAAAGAAAAAGGATTTAAAAAGTGCTTTGAACATTGAGGGATAATAAAATGAAATTGCTGTAATCATATTACTGCAAGCAGAGGATATCGGAAGATTTACAAAAGAAAAATTTTCCTTTCGAACTATATTCTGAAATTTTGATTTGATGGGGCCTAAAAAGACAGATTCTATTTTATATTTTTCTTTCAAATAACGCGCTATGTTCAACGCCGGGAAAAAATGCCCGCCCGTGGAACCTACCGCTATAACTATTTTCTTCTCCAAAGGCGCCTCTTATAAGAACCATGTATAAAAATGAGATAAAAATAATTTTTTTAATTTAATAACACTTTTTCCAATTTGCTGTCCACTAATTGCTCAAGTAATTCATGGAATTCATCATCCGCATCTATTTTAAGAAATTCTACCCCAGTATCATATACGCGCTCTGAAGATTTGCCGACAACTCTTTTATTTCTCCATCTCACTTTTGCCAACATGTTAAAAGGGGTTTTTCTTGTAGGGCTGAAAACCTCCAAGATAACAAGAGTTCCAATGGGGTAATTCTTGCTGGTTGTAAAACAAATTCCCTGCACGGATATATTTTTGGATATGCTTATACTATCTCCTTTAAATTCTTTAAAAGTTATAACGGGGTCTCCTTTCTTCGGAAAATCTTTCTCTTTTCTCTTTCTTATACGGATGAAAAAAGGATAAGAAAACCTAACATATTTTCTTCTTTCAGCATCTGCTATTTTCTCTTTTTTCATGCAAATCCCCCTTTTTGTTTTTAATGAGATTTCCCAATGTTAAGAAGAATACCGACAGATGTCAAGTTTACGGCCAGGGAACTGCCGCCATATGACACAAACGGAAGACATAACCCCTTTGTAGGCAGTATTCCGGTGCTCACGCCTATATTGATAAAAGCTTGCAGCGCAATCAGCATTATAATTCCCAAAGCAAGCAAAACCGCAAAATCATCTTTTGATTCTTTTGCCTTCAAAACTATCCTAAAACCGAGAATGACAAAAATCACGAAAAGCAAAATTACACCGGTTGCGCCTATAAAACCCAGTTCTTCCGCTATTATTGAGAAAATAAAATCGTTATAAGCAGACGGCAAAAAAAACAATTTTTGCCGCGAATCTCCCAGCCCTCTGCCAAAAATGCCGCCCGAACCGATAGCAATAATGGATTGTATGAGTTGAAAACCGGCTCCCTGCGGGTCTTTGTAGGGATTTAATATGGTCATGATCCTTTCTCTTCTATAACCCACATTAAATATAACATAATAAATTGCCGGCAATGAAAAGAAAAAAAACGATAACAGATAAATCCAGTTGCCTCCCCCCACAAAAAAAAGAGTGAAAGTAAGGGTAGTTATTAGAAAAGCCGTGCCGAAATCCGGCTGAATCAAAAGAACCAGCACGAAAATACTGAGAACTAAAAACGGGGGGAATAATCCTTCCCAAAAACTTTTTACCTTCAATTTTTTCCTGGAAAGGAAATCGGCTATATATATTACAAAAAAAAGTTTCGCGATTTCGGATGGCTGCAAAATAAAACCGCCGAATCCTATCCATCTTTTTGCTCCGCCAGCCCGATGTCCATAAGGGCTAATAGTTAATAATAAAAGCAGTAGCGCGAAAACTATCAACCATCTGCTCGCAATTTTCCATTTTTTATAAGGCACATTATAAGTAAAAATTAGACCCATGCCGCCGACCACAAGCCATAATATTTGCCTATAAAAAAAATAATAACTGCTTCCAAAGTTATCTCTTGCGTAAGCAGAGGACGAAGAATAAACCATAACAAGTCCTATGCAAGAAAGCAGGATAACCACCATGAGTAATACTAAATTTGTCCTATTCATGTTCTTTTTTAATTTTCGAAAAAATTCCCTTGAATTGTCTCCCCCTGTCTTTGTAATCCTTGAACATGTCGAAAGAAGCGCAAGCGGGAGAAAGTAAAATTTTATCGCCTTGGCCGGCTTGAGTTAATGCGCGCTTCGCCGCGCCTTCCAGTGTTTCGCATATGAAAACCGGGATAATATTTTTGAAAGCATTTTCTATTTTTTCTCTACTTTCGCCGATTGTAAAAATCGATTTTACTTTTTCTTTGACGAGTTTCTTTACTCGTGAATAATCATTCCCTTTGTCCAATCCCCCCAAAATAAGAAGTATAGGGGAAGGGATTGCAATCAATGCTTTTTCAAGGCACGCAGCATTCGTAGATTTAGAGTCATTGATGAATTCAATACCTTTTATTTCGCCGACTTTTTCCAAACGATGTTCTACATTCTTAAATGTTTTCAGACGATTCCGTATTTGAAATTTATTCAATCCCAAAATTTTTGCGGATGTTACCGCAGCAAGACAATTTTCCGAGTTATGGCCTCCGGGCAAAGAAAAAACATCGCGTTTGCATATTGTCTCGCTGATGCCTTCTTTGGAAAAAATTATATCTTCTCCGCTAATATATGCACCTTGTAAAATGGGCTTACTTAAAGAAAAACAATAAAATTGCGAATTTATTCTATTTTTTTCTTTCATTATATTCTGGTCATGCGCATTGACAACGGCAAAATCTGCCCTTTTTTGATTTGAAAAAATTTTCATTTTAGAATTAACATAGTCTCTCATGTCTTTATGCCTATTAAGATGGTCCGCAGTGATATTCAAAACGAGCGAAATATATGGTTTAAAATATAAAGTGTTTTTGAGTTGGAAGCTGCTTAATTCCAAAACGGTTATATCTTCGGCGGAAAGTTTTCTCACAAAAGAAGAAAAAGGGACTTCAAAAGGCATATCCAAATTTCCGCCCGCATATACGTTGAATTTTTCTTTCAATAAATGCGTAATAAGTTTTACAGTTGTGGTTTTTCCGTTTGTTCCTGTTACCGCAATAATTTTTGAGGGGCAGAACCAGGAAGCGAGCTCGATTTCGCTTATTATGGGTATTTTTTTTCGTTTTGCTTTTTGTAAAACCGGCAAATCGAATCTTACACCCGGAGATACTACAAGCAAATCGCATGATAAAATAAAATTTTCAGAATGCTTGCCGATTTCACAATTAATTTCTTTTTTGTCGAGAACGTTTAATTTATCTCTTATACGGGGGCTATCGTTAATTTCCGATATTTTAAGTTTGGCTTTTTGGGCAAGCAAAAGCTCGCACGCGGCAAAACCACTCACTCCCAAACCTATAACGCAAACTTCTTTGCCTTTTAAATCTATCATCTTAATTTCAGAGTGCTTAAAGCCAATAGCGCAAGAATAATCCCGATAATCCAAAACCTAACGATAATCTGAGACTCCTGCCATCCCATCTTTTCGAAATGATGATGTATAGGAGCCATCTTAAATACTCGTTTATGCCAAAATCTATAAGATATAATTTGTATTACAACGGAAAGTATTTCAATTATAAAAATACCGCCCACTAGAATAAGCAATAGTTCCTGTTTAGTTATCAAAGCCAGTACCCCGACAGCCGTCCCCAGAGGAAGTGACCCCACATCACCCATAAAAATTTGAGCCGGTTTGGTATTGAACCATAAAAATGCCAAAGAAGCGCCAAGCAAAGCTGTGGCACAAACCGCGAGTTCCCCGCTTCCGGCAATCGGCAGTATCTGCAAATAGTTTGCAAATTTAATATGCCCCGCCAAATACGATATAACCGCATATGCCCCCGTACATATCATCATAAGCCCTACAGCCAACCCGTCCAATCCATCCGTTATGTTAACTGCATTCGAAGTAGCCAAAATTACGCAGACAGAAAATGGGATGTAATATATGCCCATGTCAAAAAGCAATTTCTTGAAAAATGGGAACTGCAAATAAGTCCCGTAAATGGGATGTGTAGGGTAAAGATAAAGATATGTCCCCACCAAAATGCCGACTGAAATTTGAATTATAAGTTTGCTTCTTATAGATAACGCCTTACTACTTCTGTTTTTTAGTTTCAAAAAATCATCGACAAAGCCTAATGCTCCCATTATCAATATCGAAACAACCATAAGCCAGACATAACTACTATGCATATCTCCCCATAATAAAATAGAAACCAGAAAAGAAAAAATTATAATGATTCCGCCCATAGTCGGGGTGCCGCGTTTGTCTTTATGAAGAGCGTTAAGGTCGGAACAATCTTCCCGCTCGTTCATATCTACGACATTTTTATTTTTTAACTTTTTAATCAAAAACGGTATCAGCAACATCGCAATTAGGAAAGCCGTAACCGCGGAAAAAGCGCTTCTAAAAGTGATATATTGGATTACATTAAATCCTGAAAAGAATTTCTTAAGCGTTTCAAAAAATAGAAGAAACAATTTCTATACCTCCATCATATAAATAAAAATGAAATACATTGAAATATCACGGAAATACAATGGAAATGAATTGCCCGTATACTACGTATTTCTATCGCTTTTTCACCATATTCCCACTGTATATCCATTGAATACATCTTTATTTTTTTAAATCGGCAATAATTTCTCCATTTCTGTCGCTCTGGAACCTTTGACAGCCAGCAAATCCCCTTTATTCAACAAACTCTCCAGTTTTTTCTTGGCTTCATTTTTGTCATCAAAATACCATACTTTTTTATTCCCAAAAATATTTTTCGCAGTATATTTCGTTTCACACCCCGTCGCAATTAGAATATCAACAGAAGAAGCAGAAATCAATTTAGCCAATTTAATGTGTTCGCCTCGCGAATACTTCCCCAATTCCAACATCTCTCCCAGTAAGATAATTTTTTTCCCCCGAATACTTATTTTGTCGATAGTACGGACTAAATCAACTATAGATGAAGGGTTTGCATTATATGAATCGTCCAGAATATAAAATCCTTTTATCCCATAAAGATTAGCCCTGCCAGAAGGCAGTTTTACATCAAACAATGCGGAAACGGCCTGCTTTATTTCTATACCCTTTAAAGAAGCTACCGCAAAAGAGGCCAAAACATTATATATATTCCCCACTCCTAAAAAGGGCGTTTTGACTTTTATTTTTCCGTTTAAATAAAATGATGCTTTTCCCAAAGAATCAAAAGTTATTTTTTCCGCTCGGAAGTGACTTTTTTTATTTATTCCGAAAGTGATTATTTTTGCTTTTGTTCTGGAAGAAAAATAACGGAAAAATCCATCGTCGCGATTTAACACGCAAAATTTCGGCGGCGGGCATGTTTCGAGAATTTCGGCTTTAGCTTTTGCAATATCATCCAACGAATTAAAAAATCCAAAATGTGCTTTGCCAACATTCGTTATAACCGCAATATCCGGCCGGGCTATCGTCGCCAATCTCCTCATTTCTCCGGCATGCGACATACCCATTTCCATTACCACGGCATCGTGTTCACCGTTCATATTAAATATAGTAAGCGGCAACCCTATGAAATTATTATAATTACCTTCGGTCTTTAGAACTTTGTATTTCAAGCAAAGCAATGTATATATAATCTCTTTGGTGGTAGTTTTGCCGCAACTGCCGGTAACGGCAATAACCGGAATATCGAATTTGCCTCTGTAATATAGCGCGATGTCTCCCAAAGTTTTAAGAGTATCCGGAACTGCAATAATAAAGTGGCGAGTGACGAGTGGCGAGTGGTCTTTAGTCTTTAGTCTTTCCTGCCCGCCCGCCCACCTCTGGCGGGCAAGCAGCAGGCGGGGGTCTTTGGTCTTAGATACTATTGCGCCTATTGCGCCTTTTTTGAAAACATCATCGACAAAATCATTCCCGTCAAATTTATTGCCCTTCAGGGCAATAAATAACTGTCCTTTTTTGAATTTTCTTGAATCAGTGGATATACCCGCGATATCGCTATCGAGAACATCACGCGCATATTGCGTCAAAAGCTTTTGTTTTCCCGTTAATTTAAAAAGTTCCGCGCCGTTGAGATTCATCGGATTTTTTGCAATTGTGTTCGGGAAATAAATATCCTTTTAGAATTTCTATATCGCTAAAAGGGATAACGGTATCTTTTAGAATTTGATAATTCTCATGCCCTTTTCCGGCAACCAGTAAAACATCGCCTTTAGTTAACATCTCGGCGCCTCTTTCGATGGCTTTTGCTCTATCATTCTCCACAAACCAGTTATTTCCCGAAAGTCCATTTTTAATATCTTCGATTATATTTAACGGGTCTTCACAGCGTGGATTATCAGAAGTTATAATAATATAATCCGATTCTTTAGACGCGATTTCACCCATAAGCGGCCTCTTGCCCCTGTCTCTGTCCCCGCCGCATCCGAACACCGTAATTATTTTCCCGTTTGTAAGCTCCCTGATTGTTTTAAGTACTTTTTCCAAAGCACCGGGAGTATGCGCATAATCCACAATTGCGGTTATACCATTCTTTTTGAACACTTGGAAACGTCCCGTTACTTGCTCTACATTTTTAAAACTTTCTATAACCGAATTTATATTTAAGCCATCCATACCCGCCCAGGATATCGCGGCAAGAACATTATAAAGATTAAAATTACCGACTAACGGCACTTGTACTTTGCCTTTGTACCAGGGAGAATTTAGAATAAACGTCGTACTATTCCAGTCAAATTTCACATCAGATGCGGAAACATCATTTGTTTTATTTAATCCATAGAGAATACTCGGCAATTTAGCAGTGGCAAAATTTCTAAATACCTCATCATCTCCGTTTAAGACCAAAAATTTGTCCTGCTTGTTGCTAAGACAGACTAAATCCACAAGTCTTTTTTTCGAGGAAATATAATCCGAAACAGTCTGATGATAATCTAAATGGTCCCTTTCCACGTTCGTAAAAATGCACGAATTAAACTGGACGGCTTCGACCCTTTTCTGCGCAAGAGAATGAGAAGAGACCTCCATTACGACAGCTTCTACTTTGTCCGTTCTCATAACGTTAAAAAGTTCGCTCAAAAAGATGGGAGGAGGAGTAGTATGAGAAGAGGGAATAACTCGCTGTCCCCAGCAATATTCTATCGTACCTATTCTTCCCGTAGATAAACCGTGAAATTTAAGAATAGTGTCTACAAGATAAGAAATGGTAGTTTTGCCGTTTGTGCCGGTGATTCCTACAACTTTTATATCTTTTGTAGGATTATCATAAAAATTGTCTGCTATTTTGGCAAGAACTTCTTGTGTATTTTTAACATAAATGCATGTTATGCCGTTGACAGGATATGCAAAATTCATATCTATAACTACTGCAGCAACGCCTTTTTTGATTACATCAGAAATGAAGTCATGTCCGTCCCGCGAAATTCCCCTTAAAGCTACAAACATATACCCTTGTTTAACTTCCGAAGAATGAGAAGATATGCCTTTTATGCAAATATCCTTATTGCCGATTATTTTCTCAACCGATATATCTTTAAGAATCTGTTTAAGATGCATAAATTTATTTTTCTATTTTTAGAAACCAATGAAGCCTCCACGGGTTTACGCCCGCGGCCTTCGTCCGACGCGCTCCGTCGCCAAAGCTTTGGAGCGTCGGCGACCATAGGCTACGGCCGACGGCTGTCTGCGAAGGCGGATAAATAACAACTATTTCTTCCCGCAATTAATCACAAGCCTGCTATTTCCAGACGCATCTTATCGGGCAGGACTTCCAAATATCTCAATACTTTTTCCATTATAATCTTAAAAGACGGAGCGGCAACTTGCCCGCCGTAATAAGCGCCTTTAGGCTCATTCACAACAACCAAAATCAAAACTTGGGGGTCGTTGGCTGGAGCGTATCCTATAAATGAAGACACGAACTTCGTTTGGGAATATCCTTCCCCGGGGATATACTTTTGAGAAGTGCCCGTCTTGCCGGCTATGCTGTATCCGTCCACAATTGCCGCTTGTCCTGTTCCGTTTTCCACCACATCAACCAGCAAATTCGTTAAAAGTTTAGCGGAAGCGCTGGAAATCACCCTTCTTTTTGCAGTCACCAAATTATGTTTCACTACCGCACCTTTTTCATCCACAATTTCCTTAACAATAAATGGTTGCATAAGCATGCCATCGTTAGCTACTGCCGACACAGCCGTTGCTAGCTGCAAAGGCGTAACCCCTATTTCCTGTCCATATGGGATAGCTCCTATGGATAACTTTGACCATTTGTTTACGTCGCGCAATAACCCGTCTGCTTCTCCTGCCAAATCCACTCCGGTCTTTTCGCCAAATCCAAACTTCTTAATATATTTATACAATTCTTCTTCACCCATCTTTTGCGCGACTTTGGTAAAAGCAATATTAGAAGAATATAACAACGCTTCCCTGAAATTTAACCATCCGTATGGATGAACATCGCGAATAATGTGCCCCGCCACTCGATAAGAACCGTTTTCACAGAATATTCTGTCTTTGGGCGAAATTATTTTTTCTTCCAGCGCCGCAGAAGCAGTGATTATTTTAAATATAGAACCCGGCTCATAAAGGTCCGTTATTGCTCTGTTTTTAAAATCAGAAAAGGAAAAATCTTGGAATCTATTCGGATCATAAGAAGGGTAATTCGCCAATGCTAAAATCCTGCCGGTTTTAGGTTCCATAATAACCACGGAAACCGATTCCGGAGCAAAATTATTTTTAATTTCTTTTATCTCTTTTTCCGCGATATGCTGGATAACCCTATCTATCGTAAGGTGGATGTCACAACCCGGCTCAAGAGTTGACACTTTACCGTCAAGCACATACAAAATATTCCCTTTCGCATCCCTCTGCGCCAACGTCAATCCGGATTTTCCCTTTAAATATTCTTCGTAATCTTTTTCAATCCCTTCCAATCCTCCGTCCGTCCCCATAAAACCCACAATATTTGCAGCCAATTCACCGCAAGGATAAACTCTATTCTTATGTTCTTTCCATTCTATGCCTTTTACGGAATTTTCCCTGACAAAATTCAAAAAATCCTCGCCCACAGAGCGGCTAATATATATAAAATTTGCACCACTGTCGATTCTTTCTTCTATGCTTGTCCAATCCTGTCCGGCAAGAGTAAAAATCTCTTTCAATTTGTTTTTGTCAATGATATTAGAAACTCTTCTCCAAAAAATTTCGTAAGAAGGAACATTCAAAGCCAAAGGATTTCCGTTTCTGTCAAAGATCCTTCCTCTCTCCGGTTGTATTTTAATTGTGGCATTGTGCAGGTTTTCGGCAACCAGCGCAAATTTATCGCTGTTTAATATCTGAAGCACCACCAGCCTAAAAACAAGCGAAAACAACATGCATATTATAAAAATAACAATGCCGTAAATTTTCCTTTTCCCTATCATTTTTCTTTAATGACAATTGTCCTGATTTGCCATTCTTTCGGAAAAGTCATGCCGTGGCGAATGGCTTCTTTTTCTATCCTCGAGGGAGCCCTCAAAAACTCCAATTCTTTCATCAGAATTTCTCTGTCTTTCAGCAATTTTCTTTCTTCTTTGCTCCTATCGGAAATTTCATACTGTAAATTATTTATAAGAACACGCACATGGACTATAACCAAAGCGATAATCAAAATAAAAAAAGCCGCAAGAAAAGTCCTGACATTTCCTTTGATATTCCCCCGTCCCTTTGTTATTCTCCTCATTTTTTAGTTTGGTATAAATTCCGTCCTTTCCGCCGCGCGCAATTTAGCGGAACGCGAGCGGGGATTCCCCCTTACTTCTTCATATGAAGGCCTGACGGGTTTTTTAGTCAGAATCTTCAGAGTTCCTTTTTCTTTTTCAGCCCTAAATGTCCATTTAACCAATCTATCCTCCAAAGAATGATAAGAAATTGCGCAAACTCTTCCTTTTCCCTTAAGGAAATTCGGCACTTGGGGTAATATTTTTTCTATCGATTCTATTTCTCCGTTTACCGCTATCCTAAACGCTTGAAACATTCTCGTAGCGGGGTCTATCCTTCCGCTGCCCCTGCCAAGAGCCTTGCTGGCGATTTCCGCCAACTGGAAAGTAGTTTTTATCCTGTTTTGTCTACGTTTTTGAATTATTCTCCTGGCTATTAACGACGCCCGTCTTTCCTCTCCGAAATTCTTCAAAATATCACAAAGACTTTCATAGTCGGACTCATTTACCAATTTCTCGCAAGTCAATAAGGATGACGAATCAAACCTCATATCCAACGGCCCGTTTTTCTTAAAAGAAAAACCCCTTGAAATATTCTCGAGTTGAAAAGAAGAAATTCCGAAATCGAACAAAATGCCGTCTGCTTTATCGATCCCGAGACTAGCGAGACAAGAGGGGAAGTTTGAAAAATCGTCATTGAATAATTTAAAATTTTTACCTATTTTTGAAAGCCTTTTTTCGGCAATACCCAATAATTTGACATCCTTATCAAATCCCACAAGAAAACCCTTATCGCCGAGAATTTTTAAAATTGCCCCCGAGTGCCCGCCCTCGCCCACCGTGCAATCTATATAAATTCCGTTTTCTTTCACATTCAAATATTGCAAGACTTCCTGAAGAAGGACCGGGATATGAACAACCTCTTCGGTTTTCGGTTTTTGCTTTTCGGCTTTAGACAATAATTCGTTCATTTTCAAAACAACCTAAAAACTATAACCGAATAACCTAATTAAATTCGGAATTCTTCCAACTTATCCGTAATATCTTCGACTCTATCCTGCGTGTCTTTGCAATAATCTTTCCACCTTTGCTTTGCCCATATCTCTATCCTGTTGGAAACTCCGATAATCACCACCTCTTTATCTATTCCTGCATACTCCTTAAGTGAAGGGGGAAAAGGTATTCTTCCCTGCGCGTCCGCAACGCATAAGGAAGCGCCGGAGAACAAATGCCGAGTAAATGCGCGAGCATCCCGGGCAGTAATGGGCAAGGTCTTGGCTTTGTCTTCCAATTTTTCCCATTCTTCTTCGGGAAAAAGAAACAGACAGCCATCCAGGCCCCTTGACAGAACGAGCTTTTCCCCTTTTTTAAAAGCTTTTCTAAATCTTGCGGGAATAAAAAGACGATTCTTTTCGTCGATAGTATGCGAATATTCCCCATAAAGCCGTTTAGTCTTATTCTCCACTTTTCCCCACTCCACACCACAATTATAGAATATACTTTTAATCTGTCAAGCATATCTATTCTCTTTATGTAGCATACGAAGCGGGGTTGTATGGGCATTATACAACATATAGACAAAATATGTTTCAAGGACCCTATAAAATGTGGAGATTTTTTTCTCCGCCAAAAGAGAAGAGATTTTAGAACAATAAGTGTTGCGGTTTTAAAGCAATGCAAACGGCTTTAGAAGAGGTATTTGTTTTATTATCCTGATACCCTGATACTCTGATATACTGGGCCCTTTATTCTGTTTTCCTGCGATATTCTTGCGGATGGGGAACAACCGATACGTTAGGCATACCCGATATGATACTTTTTTGCACTATAACCGGCGTATTATATACTTCTTCCAAAGACTGGTATGTTAAAACCTCTTCGGGAGTCCCGAAAGAAAAAGTTTTACCGTTTTTAAGAAGCAATAATTTAGAACAATATTCGCTTGCAAGATTAAGGTCATGGAAAATAGCCACAATCGTGAGAGAGTTTTCTTTGTTTAATTTCCTCAATAAATCCAAAATCTTGATTTGATGTCCGATATCCAAATGAGAAGTGGGTTCATCCAATAAAAGTATCTGCGGTTGTTGAACCAAAGCGCGCGCTATTGCGGCGCGCTGGATTTCTCCGCCGCTAAGACTACTGAGCAATCTTTCTTTTAATTGTAATGTCTCGGTCAATTCCATGGCATTATCAACTATTTCTTCGTCCTTTTTCTCTTCCAAAAATTGAAAAGCATTTTTATGGGGAATCCTGCCGATAAAAATAAATTCTTCAACACTCATGTCAAACTGCATGTTAAAACTCTGCGGGACAACGGCTATTTTTCTGGCAATTTCTTTAAATCTCATTTCGCCGATATTTATTCCGTCGAGAATGATTTCGCCCTTTTTGGCCGGAAGAAGTTTCGTGATTGCTTTGATAAGCGTGGTTTTCCCCGAACCGTTGGGTCCGACAATACCCAAAAATTCTCGTTTCTTCAACCGAAAATTAATATCTTCGAGAGTAAATCCCGAAGGATATCCGCAAGTAATATTTTTTAACTCTAACATGTTCTATCTATCCGAAAATCAGCCTCTTTTTAAGGACTGCGTAAATAAATAATGTTCCGCCCAATATTCCCGTAATCACTCCTACGGGCAGTTCCAACGGAATAATTACGATTCTTGCCAAAGCATCGCAAAACACGAGAAAACAACCACCCAAAAGAAAGGCCGAAATATTAAGAATGCGATAGTCGTTTCCGACAAACATTCTTGCAAGATGCGGGACCAAAAGCCCCACAAATCCGATTATTCCGGCAACGGAAACACTAAAGCCGGTAAGGACGGAAGCTATTATAAAAAGCGCTCTTTTTGTTCTTTCGACATTTACTCCCAAATGAGCCGCTTCCTCCTCGCCTAAAAGCAAAGCATTCAGGTCGAAACAAAAAAAGTAAGAAGCAATCAGTCCAGCAACGGACACAATAGATGCCATCCGTATTAAATTCATATCAGGCTGTTCCAATGAACCCATCATCCAGAATATAATGCCGTGCAAGTTTTCCGTTTTCGAAACGGCCATAAGCAACATAAGGACCGAAGAACAAACAAAACTTATCATCACTCCGCATAAAAGAAGTTCGTGCATTTTGAGTATTCTTTTGTTTATGCTGAGAGAATACAACAGAATAATCACGACAACCGCGCCCAGGAAACCTGCTATCGGCATGGATATCACTCCGAAAATACTCGATAGCCCGAAAACAATATTTAAAGTCACGCCCAATGCGGCTCCGCCTGAAATTCCCAAAGTATACGGCTCCACCAAAGGATTCCTAAAAATTCCCTGAAGGATTACGCCCGCTAAAGATAGCGCCCCTCCGACGATAAAACCCAGAATTATTCTGGGCAGCCTTATATCGAAAAGAATACTGAATTCAGGCGAACCTCTTTTCGAAACAGCGGATATTATTTCCTTGAAATAAAATCCTCCGGACCCGACACATAAAGAAAGAAAACCGACGGCCAAAACTAAAATCAGAAGGATAAAAAGCCAAATCGTCCATCTTGCAAATCTCTTTTTCATCTTCATAGACATAAAATATTTATTCCGTTTCAGAATGGAAAATTTCGGACAGTTCTTCCAAAGTTTTAACAAAACTTAACGGCGTGGGGCTGCATATATCATAAGAATCAAATATATATATTTTCTTTTGCTTAACCGCATTGATGGTATCCAATTTCATCCATTTCTCCGTTTCCTCTTCCGCCAACATCCCCATTTCGATAATGATGATTACATCGGGGTTTTGCCGCACGACATATTCCCTGCCGACAAGCCCGTTTTCCCCCGCAGGGCCTGCATTTATTCCGCCCGCCAATTTAATAAATTCACTTATCAAAGAATTTTTTGCGGCAACCCAAAGGGGACTTGCTCCTATCTGAACAATGACTTTTTTTTTCGGCAAATCTCTATTCTTCAGAGAAAGTTCGAAAACTTTTTCGTTCGCATCCGAAATAATTTTATTGCCGAGTTTTTCCTTGCCGACAATCCGCGCCAAACGCAAAAAATCTTTACAGAGTTGGCTGAAACTTTTAACTTCATCAAAAACCGCTACATTTATGCCTAACTTCTTTAATCTTTGTATTGTTTTGATGTTTGTCAATCTTGTGGCAAGAACCATATCGGGCTTAAGAAGCAATGTTTTTTCGATATTCGTGTTAGTGATAGTCCCGACTATCTCTTTATCTTTGATTTGGCAATATGCCGTAACTCCGATAACTTTATCCTCCGCTTCCAAAAGAGAAATCTGCCTTGTGATAGCGGGACCCAAAGAAATTATTCTCTGATAACCGGCATTTTGCGCAAAAAGAGCAGAACAACCAGCAAATACACAAAACACTGCAATAAAATAAATCCTAAAACGTAAATTTAAAATTGCCTGTCCTCCAAATCTTTTGGGGAGGGATAGTTGATAATTGCTCATTGATAATTGTTCGGTGCTATTTTAACTTGCCTTCTCTATAAGCAGTAATATATTCCATGCAATATTCGTCGAAGCCCGCAACAGCCCGGGCGGACAAAAGCGTGTTCATCATCCCCGGCTCCGTCGGGTCGATAATTGCGCCGTCGCAACCCGCCTCTACCAACATGGCAAAGAAAACTTTATTCAGATTATTTCTCTGTGGCAATCCGAAAGATATATTGGAAAGTCCGAAACACAGGTGTGCCTCCGGAAATTCTTTCTTTATAGCCCTTACCGTCTCCAGAACAATCCGCGCCTGTTTTGGTTCAGTTGATATGGGCCTTACTAACGTATCTATATATACTTTATTCTGGCTAACGCCCTCCGACTCCAACAACTTAACCATGCTTCTTGCGATATTCATCCTTCCGTCATAATCGGACGGCATCCCGTTGTCATCCATAGTAAGCACAGTCACGGCCGTAGAATATTTTTTCACTATAGGAAGAATTTCGGCTATCTTATTTTTTTCCGCCGTGATGGAATTGACTATGGTTTTTTCTCTGTTACAAATTTTAAGCCCCTCTTCTATTACTTTCCCGTTTGCGGAATCAAAAACTAAAGGTAGTTTAGTTGCCTTGGAAATTATATTAGTCAGCCAAATCATATCCTCGATTTCTTTCTTGGGGTCTGCCCCGGCATTGACATCTATATGAGTAGCTCCCGCTTTTTCCTGTTTCACCACTTCCGAAACAATGAATTCTTCATTTCGTTTCCATACCTCTTCCCGGATTCTCTTTCTTGTCATATTGATTCTTTCGGCAATAATACTAAACATTCTTTGTGTCCTCCTGCTTTATCTGTTTTTCTTCAGGTTTAAAATACTTGTCTACTTTTTCCCTGATTTTTCTGATATGTTCCGGCGTGGTTCCGCAACAGCCTCCGATTATTTTTGCGCCCGCTTCTATAAGTTCGGGAATAAAAGAACTGATTTCTCCCGGAGTTTGAGGATAAACGGTTTTTTTATCCTTTAATAACGGAAGTCCCGCATTTGCCTTTATCCAGAGCGGCAAGGACGTAAACTTTCTCATTGCCCTTGCAACATCTATCATATCTTCTATAGTAACAGAGCCACAGTTTGCTCCGATTATATCTATCTTCTTAGCCGCAAAAGTTTTAACAATTTGCTCAGGAGAAGAACCCATCATAGTCGCAAATCCCTTGTGCCCTTTATTGAAACTGAAACTTATGCCGACAGGCAGGGACGAAGTTCTTCTAACGGCTTCAAGAACGCATAAAGCTTCTTTCACATCACTCATCGTTTCGATAATTATGCCGTCAGGCTTACCTTGCGCAAGCCCCTTAACCTGCTCGGAAAAAACTTCTATAAAATCGGCTTCATCGAAATTTCCCAAGGGTTTCAAAAGCTCTCCCGTCGGACCGATAGAAGCAAAAACCAATGCTTCTCCCGCGGCTTCCTTAGATAACTCCACTCCTGCCTTATTTATGTCGAAAACATTACCGGTAAATCCGGTACGTTTTAATTTCAATTTATTAGCCCCAAAAGTATTGGTAAGAATAATGTCGGCTCCGGCATCTACATAATCTTTGGCAATTTGTTTTACAAGAGAAGGGGTTTCCAAATTATAAATTTCCGGGAATTCCCCGGATGAAAGCTCTCTTTTTATTAACTCGGTTCCCCATGCGCCGTCGGCAACCAACACTTTTTTTTGTTTTAAAAGTTTCTGTAATTTGTCCATAGCGGTTTATTTTACAATTTATTCTAAATCATATAAAGTGCTGTCCCCCGGACATAAATCTCCCAAAGAATCATCATTAGCACTTACATTACATTTTTTATTTGTTGCTTCTACATGCCCGTCGCAAAAAGCCACATTCGCAAACCCGCTGTGCCTGAAATGGATATTGGGCCCAAAATAAGAAGGATCTCCGGGAGCGCGGAGATAATTATTCCCAATTGTTTCACTTGAGAAAGTCGACCATAAAGCACTGTCACAAACAAGAATCGTCTGCGGCGTATTCAGTATATGGACAAGCTTTGCACTTTTTCTTCCTAAAATTATTTTTTCAAAAGGAGCAATGCCAATATAAGAAGAATTATAGGCATATCCGGTATAGGGTCTATCGCTATAGTTAACCTCAAAGGAAGGGCATTGCCACACCTTACCATCAGGACAATATGAGGACATAATACCTCCTCTTGTGGCAGAAGGATTTGCCCATTCGGTATAAAAATCCCAGCCGTCTATCCAATTCCAGCCAACATCTGCATAGTATGACGGAGGAAAATAACCTTCATTATCCTGCGTATAAACCATAAACGCCAGGTTTAATTGTCTTAAATTACTTTTGCAAACAGCCCCTCTCGCTTTCTCTCTTGCCTGATTCAAAGTAGGCAGAAGTATTGCCGCAAGGATACCGATTATGGCGACAACGACTAGGAGTTCGATTAATGTGAAGCCATATATTTTTCGATTTGTCGTCATATTAATTTAACTAAATTAGTACCAATCATATAAACTATTATCAGAAGAAATGAATCCATTATTCCCCATATTATGTCCCTCGGTGAAGCGCGAAGTGATGTGTTCAACATGATTGTCGCAGAACACAACATTAGTCCCATAAGAATGACGGTAGGATTGCGCTCCTGCACGGCGCATTGCGCTAAAATTGCCGCCGGCATTTGGATCCCGTTCATTGTAAAGAGGCGCACGCATAAACTTGTTGGTGCTGTCGCCCCATCCGCCATCCCCAAAGGCGGCACACTTCGTAGGATTAGATATCTGCATCATCTTTGCTGGGGGCGCATTCTCATATATTGAACAACCAAGGTAAGTGGTATTGTAGTTGTATCCGGTATAAGGGACACCCGCCCAGCTGTCACTTCCGAAATAACTGGGACATTTTATAGATTCTAACGCTCCATAATTTTCCCAAATAATCCCCGCTCCGGGTTTTCCCGAAATGCCGTTAGGAAATGTCACATCCCAACAATCAGGAAAATCCGCGTATGCTATGGGGCAAATGCCGTCATAATCTTGGCTATATATTAGTAATGCCAGACCGCATTCTCGCAAATTATTCATACAAAAGGTCTGCTTTGCCTTTTCTCTTGCCTGATTCAAAGTAGGTAAAAGTATTACAGCGAGGATACCGATTATGGCGACAACAACGAGGAGTTCGATGAGGGTAAACCCCGTTAGAGATAAGAAGTGCCTCTGGCATTTCTGTACGGTCGCCAAATGGCGACCTATCTCTAACGGGGTGAAGCCATTTCTATTCTTATACAACAAAAAACACACCTCCTTTCCGCGAAGTAGGCTTGCGATTTTTCCTTCCGGGGAATATCCTGGCTTGAAGAATCTTTCTACTCACCCTTACCTTCCCCATCCGACACAATATCGAACGAGTGGTTTATCTTAGGGCTTTCGTCCTCTTCTTACAGTAGCGGGACTGCCACCGATTTTCACGGTGTTCCTCACTCCGAAAGGAAGCGCTATATTTAATTTTGATGTAATTATAGCAGGAAAATTTTAGTGAGCAAAGTTTGCAAGAGATAGATTGCCAATTCATGGTTGAGAGAATATAATAGAGAGGAATAAAATCTTATTTGAATTTGCTGTTGCAGAGAGGGAACTACTTCCGAATAAAACTAAATATTATGAGTAATACTTCAAAATACAATATCTATTGTGATGAGAGTTGCCATTTAGAACACGACCACCAAAAAGTGATGGTTTTAGGAGCCGTGTGGTGTCCTGCGGAAAAAACAACTCAGATATTTTCTCAGCTTAGGGAAATAAAAACTAAACATGGATTTGGCCGCAACTTCGAAATCAAATGGACAAAGATATCGCCTGCAAAAACTGATTTCTATCTTAATATTGTTAATTATTTCTTTGATGAGCCCGACCTACACTTTCGAGGACTTGTTGTTACAGATAAAGATAAACTGAAACACAAAATATTCAATCAAGACCACGATACATGGTATTACAAGATGTACTTTCATATGCTTAATGTCATATTTTTCCCAGATAATAAATACAGAATATATCTTGATATCAAAGATACACGAAGCAGTTGGAAACTAAAACAATTACATGATGTGCTATGCAACAATATATACGATTTTTCAAGGAATATTATTGAGAGTGTCCAGACTGTTCGTTCTCATGAAGTGGGAATAATACAATTGGCTGATTTGTTTATTGGAGCATTAGCCTATGTTAATAGAAATTTGGATACAAGCGAAGCAAAAGTAAAAATTGTTGACCAAATTAAGCAAAGGGCCGGATATACCTTGGAAAATAATACTTTGATACGTGAAGAAAAATTCAATTTATTTTTCTGGAATCCTAAAACCGAGAAACGCATATGACTTCTGTCAATTGGCTTCCAGATTTAGTTCCATTTGAAACCTACGGAGGCAATTGGAATAAGTATGTTAATGCCTTATACGATTTCTATAAAAAAGATTTTATTGAAGATAAACCGACATTCAGAGGGAAAAAACTACGTATAAGAAAATACCCCCAATTCAAAAATAAAGATAGAACTTTTTGGCATATTATTCAGGAAGGCAAAATTGAAGTAGAGAGAATTCCGGACATTAGAAGGTGCGAACGTATACGTTGGCCTAAACCAATGATTGAACACTATAATTATAAAGAAATCAAAACTTGGGAAGATTATCGCAGAGGTGAAATAAGAATATGCATATGGTTTGAATCTGTAGATTATTTGGTAGTTTTAGCTAAACGAAAAAAATATATTCTATTCTTGACATCCTATCCAACAGATAGAAATCATACGAGGAGAAAATTGTTAAAAGCTTGTGAAAGGTATTATAAAAAGACTGGCGTCGCCCCGAAGGACGACACCGATACTCCTTCTACACATGGTAGATAAGCTACTGTAGTATATAACATATGTCAGGCAAATGTCAAGCATATGTCAAATTCCTCAATCCAATTTTAATTATTAAATCTTGGCAGTAAACTTACAGTTTAAAGCTTATCACTTATAGCTTACGAAACAGGGAACCACCAGCGCTAAGAAAGTTTAGTGAACTAAAATGTCAAGATTTGACCCCGTCTCCCTGATAAAAACAGTTCCGATTAAAAGACATCGTGAAATAGATAGAATTACCGCAAACGAAATATGCAAACAAGCAGGACTCAAACCCAAATTCTAGACCCCGAAATGGGATGTGTCCCTGATTTAAAGGGGGGAAAAATCTTAAATGTCAAGATTTGACCCTAGACTCTTCTATAGACTCTTCTAGACTCTATTAAGTAGGTAACGGCTATTGAAAACCCTGTTCGCTCACTATTTGAACGATTTGTAGTAAGTTAGTATAATAATGTCACCAGCAGTAGCAAAAAAGGAGGGTCGGAATGGTTCAGAGATTAAAATTCGAGAAAACATATAGAGAGAATTTAGGCAAATGGGTAGCTATTAATTCCAAACAAACAAAAGTTATGGGAGTAGGAAAAACATTAGAAGAAGCTTCGCAAAAAGCATCAAGAAAAGGAGAAAAACACCCTATTTTTCTACAAGTTCCTTCTTCTCTTGAAAGTATCGTATTATGAAGTTTAAATACTACAAAGTTCCTGCTAAACCCAATGATGCTTTTCCGAGCCGTAAATCAATAATAAAACCTCTTATTCCGATACGCCTTTATTACAAAGAAAATTTTCTTGACATCTATGCTCTTATTGATTCGGGCGCCGATGACTGTTTGTTTAATGCGGAAGTAGGTAAAAAACTTGGCATAGATATAACTTCCGGAGAGGAAAACTCTTATAGAGGTATAACAGGCGATACGACAATTGCGTATTTCCATGATATAGAAATAGAAGTCGGAGGCTGGAAATACCCCTGCTATGCAGGATTTTGTTACAATGCTCCTCTCAGCGCTTTAGGACAAGACGGTTTCTTTAGTCTTTTTAAAATCCAATTTGATTACTCGAAAACAGAAATAGAAATTAAAGGCAGATAAATGGGATGTGTCCCTGATTTTTAAATAGAACCGTCCCCTAATTCCAAATCTTGAATCTTGAATTTTGAATTTATCTGCATATAAATACAAAACACACCTCCTTTCCACGAAGTAGGCTTGCGATTTTTCCTTCCGGGGAATATCCTGGCTTGAAGAATCTTTCTACTCACCCTTACCTTCCCCATCCGACACAATATCGAACGAGTGGTTTATCTTAGGGCTTTCGTCCTCTTCTTACAGTAGCGGGACTGCCACCGATTTTCACGGTGTTCCTCACTCCGAAAGAAAATACTATATTTAATTTTTATGAATTATACCAGGAAAATTTTAATTAACAAAATTTGCAAGAGATAAATTGCCAATTCAATTTCAAAAGAATATAATACTAATTGTTAAACGAAATCCGGAGGTGATTATATGCTAAGCAACTATACTGCGAAATATACAAAAACAGCATCGGGCTATATGGCGCAATTAGTGGAGTGGCCCGAAGTAGTAACAGAAGGAAAGACCCTCGAAGAAACCCGGCAAATGCTCAAAGATGCTTTAAACGAAATGGTAGCCGCATACAACCAGCAAGACAAAGAAATTCCTGTCGGCGGCGCCCTTATAGAACAAGTCCCCGTTAATATCTGATATGTCTGTAAAAAGACGCGACCTTATAAAATATTTCCAACAAAACAATTTCTATCTATTACGTGAAGGTGGGAAACACTCCATTTATACAAATAATATAAAAACAGTTCCGATTAAAAGACATCGTGAAATAGATAGAATTACCGCAAACGAAATATGCAAACAAGCAGGACTCAAACCTAAATTTTAGACCCCGAAATGGGATGTGTTCATGATTTTTAAATAGAACCGTCCCCTAATTTACCGTCCCCTAATTTATTGAAGAATTTACACGATAAGGGTTTCAGGACTTGGGTCAGTATGGAGCCATATCCGACACCTAACATAATAAAACAGGATTTAATGAAAATACTGGAAACTGTTTCTTTTGTGGATAGGATTATATTCGGCAGGTTAAATTATAATGTTAAATCTTCCGAATTTAAATATACGAAAGAGTTTTATAATAGTTTGGCATCCGCAGTTATCAAATTCTGCAAAAAGAAAGGAATCGCTTATCATATAAAACAGGGAACCACCAGCGCTAAGAAAGTTTAGGGATACATCTTTAACTAATAATCTATTACTTTTACCAATGTCCAACTATTGGGGGCGTCGGGATGAAAAGTCCAGATAAATCTTTTTGAAATTGTTGGCGAAGTGTTTGTCTGGTCAACTATGTATACGAATTTACTATCAGCTGTTGTACCTGCCGGGAGATATGATGAAAGAACTCCTTGTATATTACTTATATTTCCATAAGTATCACCGAAATAATTCCAAATAGTTTCTTCTCCCGGAAATCTTAAAATTTTATCCGTACCACAAAAGTTAACTGTCTCATGATTATAAAAGTGCCATCCTCCATTAGAAAACCAACTGGTTCGGGAAGAATTTAAAAGCAAAATATCTCCATTGTCACAGATATAGATGTTGTTATAAGGATATCCACTTATATCTTCATAGGGAATTTCGGTATATTCTTCAACGGCTCCAGAAGAATTAAATCTAGTGAAATATATTGGGGTATAAAAATTGCCATCCCACCATGCCCAATAAAAATAATCGCCTCTCTGCCCAGCAAATCCTAAAAAGTGTTCATAGCCAACATGGAAGGATACGTATCGCTTATTATAAAAATAGAGACTCGGAGTACAGCTAAAGTAGATTAGATGGTCATTTCTAAAAAATGCCTGAGAAGGACCCGAAAAAGAACCCATAAGAATGTAAATATCATCACCCCACATAAATGCACTTATATACTTCGGATATTCACAGTAGGAGTAATCCCATTCTTTATCAAGAACTACAAAATTACTGACACAATTCGCTCCGTTGTAATAATAGTATTTTACTCCCAAATGATAGTGTTCATCATGGTTCAATCTATATAAAACTGCAGAAGCTGAAGGATGATTTCTGTCGGTATAAGTTGGGATATAACTACCCCATTGTTCCCAATCGGAGGGTGATGTCCAATCAGGATTTACAGGAGGAATATATATGAAAGTACCTCCAGAAACATAATAAGTATTATAAAAAGAAAACTCTCCCTGTTCATGCCATTGCCGTTGTGTACCTCTTAAGTAATTTCCATAAGGTGTTGACAATTCAGGAATTTCTTGCGGAGAATAATCGGGATGTTTATATAATTTAGGAGTAACCGGGGTGCTAAAATGATTGCGAGTCCAAGTGAAAGCAAAATCTCCATTCCACCAGCCCACATATGTTCCTGTGCCACTACTTGGTAGTTGTGATAATATGAATGCTTGCATAATATTATTGACATTCCCTGCCTGATCGTAAGCTAAGATGTGGAGGGTGTATTCGCCGGGTTCAAAAGTATCAGTATTCCAAGATATTGTATAAGTTCCGCCTATTGGCTCATCGTGGTCGTCTTGCGTTGGTATATCTGTTGTTCCATTAAGATAGTAAGTATCTCCTGCATCGTCCTCTATGAAGAAAACCACCTTATCTATTCCGGAAAAACACTCACTCCCCGTATCTGTAACATCTACTTCTATGGTAACTGTTGTACCCCATACCGTATACACATCATTCTCATCAGTAAGAAATTCAACGCCTAATTCATTCTTTATTGTTACATCAGTAATTTCAGGAGGAACATTATCCCAACATACCCATATCCTCGTAAATATATTACTAACATTCCCTGCTGAATCATAGGTAAATACATGCAAAACATATTTGCCCGATTCTTCGGGAAGTCCTATATCTTCTTTAAACCCTGCCGATGCAGGAACTTGGTTTTCGTAGGGGCGGAGATAGGTTTGACCTTTTGACCAGACTAATTCTGAATCGCCTGTTTGTTCGTCAATGATTTCATATATTTCAAATTCCACCCAACTGCTCGCCGGGAGATATTCGTCTTCTACCATTCCCTCAACGGTTATAGTAGAATCAATTCCAACATTCACCGGGTCTTCGGGTAAATTATGCACTATCTCATTCGCCTCCCCCTCATTCTCTATAACTTTTATAAGCGTGGTTTGGGGAGGGGTGAAATCCAAGGCTCTTAAAATATGTTCCCATTGGTCAGGTTCTGCGCTATGCTGACAATGCACCCACCAAGTATTTGTTTCGTTATAAGGATAACTGCTTAACTCCGGCTGGTCTTCCCATTCATCTTCATAATTCACTTTCAATATTTCTGCGCGACCGCCTAAAATAGAATTCGGCTGATAATCCCAAGTATATGGTTCAGATATTGTTCCTCCTACCACTGCCCACTGACTGGTCAGTTCAATAAAACCGTCGTTTAAATCGCGGTAGAAATTAGTTGTATATTCCCTGGGGTTAGCAAAAGTTCCCGCAAGACAGTAATAGTCGATGGATGGAATGTTGCTATTTAAATCAGCCAGGAAATCACTATTGGGGCACATTTCATCAATCATATACGGCTCGCGGTCAGTCGGTATATTTTTAGCAAAAAGTCTTGCAAGAAGCGAGGCTTTTCTATCTATTGGGCTTTTAAGCACCACCGTCCCTAATTCAGCAAACTTTGTTCCAAGATGAACTCCTCCCAAAGTAATTAGTTTTTCTACGTATTGCCCGCTACTCCTATTTATATAATACCTGCTCACAGGAGCACCGAGAGAATGGGCGACAATAATACACTTATCAACATTATCATATTTGCCCAGAATGCCTGTAACATAATTTTTGAGTGTAGGTCTATCTTCTCCGGGTGGGATATGACTATCAGGGAATTGAAGCCCTGTACCTAAATATCCATCGTAAGCATTCCAATTAATCGGGTCAAAGGTATTATACTTATAATTGAAAGTCTCAAGATGCGTCCAACTACCGCCATCATAATATTTGCTGAATTCTCCTGTTAATGCGCTGATGGCGGTATTCCATTTATCAGGGCCAGAATTCATCCCATGGACAAATATTATAGGAAGGGGACGATATACATTTACAGTATTCCAATCCTCGTATTCAAGTAATTCACCGCAACACAGTTGTTTAAAAGACAGGAACATTGTCAGTACTAAAAATAGGGTTAACAGGCACTTACTATTTACTCTGAATAATCTAAATTCCATCTCCTAATTGCTCCTTATTCTATTGACTTGTATTGTCAACCTTAAAACGTTTTAATATTTCTTTAGTTTCATTAGGGCGTATTGGAATAATTTGAATTTCTTTTTGCTCCTTTGAGTACATAACTATCAGCTGTTCTACGGGTGCACCCCCTTTGCCTAATGTGAATTCGCCAATCTTTTCTTTAACTCCATCAGGGGTACCCCTATATATGGATAATTCTCTCTTCCATGTTGAAAGTTTTCTGTCTATAATTTGGACATATTCATATTCCTCATAGAAAAAGTCCTTATTGCTATATGGGGCAACAGAGTGAATATTCCTATAAGGAGTTGAAAATTTATTTCCCTTTTTTAGAAATTTTTCTGTTATATCTTCCCCCAACAGGTTAAAGACCTTCAAAACTTTTCCGCTTACAGGTTCAAAAATTATAAATTCCTCTTGGGTTGGAGACCACTTAACCTGCAGAACTTCTACGAAATCAGTCTTTCTTTCTATCATAAATTCCGCTATTTCTTGTTTTTCTCTATTCGGAGAACCTTTATATATATGTATTTCTCTTTTCCAAGCGCCTTCATTAGAAATAGCAGGCAAAGGAGACATAGAGACAGATATAATATATTCATATTCTTCATAGAAAAAGTTTTCTCCATTTCGAGATGGCAAGTTATAAACTTTCTTTGAAGGAATTTGTTTCTCTTCTCTTTGCGATGCCAAATGGTTTAAAGAAGCACAGCCGGAAAGGATTGATGCAATAATAACCAATAAAAACAAATTTATAAATTTTGAATTTTGAACTTTGAATTTTAAGTGTTCCATCTCTATTCCTCTCCTATGTAAAACTCTCCGTCACTAATGCCAATGTTAATCTGTGTACCTGTATATGTTGCGGTTTTTACGATAACCCCTTGTTCTAAATACATTGTCTCTTTAGATTGTATCGGGACATTTGCATCGCCGATATGTTCGTAATTTAGCATTTCTGTTTTGTAAGCCAAAGTTTCATCTAAATCGTAAATTTCACAGGAGAGTTCTAACCCTGAACTATAATCAATTATTATGACCATCTTTGAATATATTTCTTCCTCATGAGGTACTGCTTCCAGAGTAAAAATATTTCCTATATGTCCGAGTATTGTTATGTCATGTTTGTCAAAAAATTCATCCATATTGTAGAAATAGTTCATTTGCGCAGTGCTTGTTGCGGGTGCGTAAGTGCTTGAATCAAAAATAACGGGATCTTTGCCTGTTTCGGTTATACTCATTTTCTCGCCGTTTGTGATTATTGTTACGTCTGGCGAAATAATCTTCATTTTGTCAGGAGCTTTTGTCATTATCTGATAAATATCAGTATCGCTCGGCTGGTCACCGGTTTTAGATGTTGCATCCACAGTTGCGGTTAAATCCTGAATGTTGCCATAATTTACTTCTACAGGGAAAAGTATTTCCGTAGAAGAATCTTCAAGCGGGTCAAAGCCGTTATCAACTTCCCATCCATCTTCTATGTGGTCGTCGTCAGTATCATCATCTATTGGATTTGTACCATGTTGGTATTCTCCCAAATTGGTTAAGCCGTCAAGGTCTGGGTCGTCATCTGCGTCAGCCGGGTCAAGAGGATCTAAACCGTATTGAACCTCCCAGCCGTCGGGCATACCATCGGAATCCGTATCGGGATTAAGGGGACTAGTAAAGTAGGTATTGATTTCTTGTCCATCAGTTAAACTATCGCTATCGGTATCGGGATTTATTGGATTTGTGCCGTTTTGATATTCTCCAAGATTAGTTAATTCGTCTGTATCTGTGTCATCATCCGCATCATCGGGATTGTAAGGATTGAGTCCGTAAAGAGTTTCCCATTCATCGGGCAAATCATCGCTATCAAAATCATGTCCGGATTCGCAAGCGCCCATATCAGCATAGTTTGGAGTGCCCGTTCCCGTGTTGGGAATATCGGCAATATCTATTCGTTCAAGCCCGGTTATATCTGTTAATAGCGCCGTGTCTCCGTTTGCGGCATCAATACAGGGACTGCTTATGCGAAGCCGCAAACCATCGTCTAAAGTGAAGAATTTTCCGTCTGCTCCTGCAGGATTATTTGCATTCACAAACAACGGGTCAGCATCAATGTTGCCTTCTCCTGCATACCCGCCCTTTATATCACAGTAAGTGACGGTTGGATTTGAACCATAGTTTGGGTTTGAACCATAGTTATATATCTCATTTGCGGTAGATGTATAAGCAGCTTGATTATCCCAAAGGATAGAATTGACTATTGTTGGAGAAGAATACTCGTTATATATCCCGCCGCCTGTGCGCTGGGCAGTGTTTTTTGTAAAGACGCAGTTGGTAATTTTTAGCGAATTACTTTGACCGTTGAAACTATGTATGCCTCCTCCAAAGAAAGTTGTAGTATTTCCGGTAAATATACAATTTGTCAGGGTCACGGAATTAAAAGGAGGATAGCGATACCAGCGGTCAAGGAGATACATTGCGCCGCCGCTTCTATCCGCATGGTTGTTTTCAAAGATACAATTTGTAATTGTTGCCGAAGAAGGGTTTTCCATCCAGTTTACTATGTGCATACCACCTGCAAACCCTTTAGCCCAATTGTTTCTGATAATACACTTATTTATTGTGGGGCTGGTT
>Ga0272442_10002203_pt1 | contig 28597 bp, 22 predicted proteins | sample SSMForm2O_FD_200262 | JGI IMG/M metagenome (GOLD analysis project Ga0272442, IMG submission 200262) | Marine sediment archaeal communities from Little Sippewissett salt marsh, Falmouth, MA, United States - SSM-Form-2O | ecosystem: Environmental > Aquatic > Marine > Wetlands > Sediment ...
TTACAGACGAAGAAGTTCCTCCCGAATTCGAGGACGCCGTTCAGCAGGCCGCCGACGAATGTCCGGCCGAAGCAATTATTGTCGAATAAATTAACCTGAAAGCTCACGGCCTCTGTCACGGGCTCTTTTAATCGCAGAGCCCACCAAAGGACCTAATCGGCCTTCTGCAAAGACTTTTAAGGCTGCTTCGGTCGTTCCGCCGGGGGAGGTAACCTTTTGTCGCAGTTGGGCCGGACTTTCACCTTGTTCATCGGCGCTGGCTGCAAGTAAAGCAGCGCCTTTGGCGGTTTGAAGAACAAGATTTTTGGCTACATCTCCACTCAGCCCCAAGTCGACGGCTGCTTTTATCATTTCTTCGGTCAGCAGGAAATAATAAGCAGGCCCGCTGCCGCTTACAGCGGTAACGGCATCCATCAAATCTTCATCTTCGATAATAACAGCCTTGCCTACTGCGGAGAAAATTACCTTTGCACGCTCAAGCATAGGTTTGGCCTTTTCATTGGCGAACAGCGCGCTGGCGCCCTCCCCAATTAAAGCCGGTGTATTCGGCATAACACGAACTATGGCAATATCGCCCAGAACAGAGGAGATTTTGGCGACTTTAATGCCCGCGGCGATTGATATGACAAGTGTGCCCGGCAAAACAGCTTCCTTTATATCACCAAGAACATCATCCATATTTTGAGGCTTGACGCTCAGAACAACGATATCGCTCTTCACAGCCAGTTGATCGTTTTTCTCAAGGGCTACTACGTTATACCTTTCAGCAAGCAGTTCAAGTCTTTCCGTCCTGATATCGCTTATAGAGATACTGTCAGGTTTATAAACCCCTGCTGCTATAATGCCCTTTATCAAAGCTTCGGCCATATTTCCGCTGCCGATAAAACCAATCGTATTCATACATTTCTCCTTGTGTAAATCGTTAAAATTGCTAAAATCATAACAAAAATCGACCTCAGGTAAACATAAAAATTGAGTTTAGGAGTTCTGCTATGCAAAAAAAAGTAGAATATAACGAGGCAATCAAAACCAAATATCCCGAACAGGTGGTAATCGCCGTCGCCAAAGACCCCAACGGCAAAGCAAATCCTATTACACTGGGCTGGACAATGATTGTATCCGGCTCACCCCCGATGATGGCCATAGCAGTTGCGAGCACTCATTACTCAATAAAGGCAATCCGGCATTGCAAATGTTTTACAATTGCGTTTCCCTCTGCGGATATGGCCGACGCAGCTTTATTCTTCGGAAGCCATTCCGGTCGAGACATGGATAAGTTTGCCGAATTCGACTGTGAAACTGCCCCCGCCGAAGTGATTGATTCTGTATTGATTAACGATGCAGTGGCCAATTTCGAGTGCAAACTTGAGTCCGAAACGGTAGCCGGCGATCATATAGTCTTTGTGGGAAAGGTCGTCTGCTCTCACACCAGCACTGAGCCGAAAAAGCGCCTGTACACCGTCGCTCCCGGCCATAAAATGGGTGCACTTTAATAATTCAAACGCATAGAAACCGAGGCTGACTATATGGTCCAGATGTATGAACAGATAGAAACGCAGTTAGAAAATATCAAACTTGCTATCGGTGTGCTAACCGGTTAGCAGTTCGAATTGCTCAATGCTGAGGGAGTGTTTCAATTTTTGCAGGGCAATCAGTTCGATTTGGCGGACTCTTTCTTTGCTCAAACCCAGGGCCTCTCCGATTTGCTTTAAAGTTTTTATCTTTTTTCTTATCGGTGTTCCGAGCAGGCCAAAATGGTTCAGTATTATATACTGCTCGCGCTCATTGAGATTGTCTTTGATACCCTGAATCAGGCTTTGATGTGCTCTTTCGAGAACTACGACACCCGCCGCCTCGGCCGTTCGCAAATCACGCTGGACATTTGCCAAAGATGCCGTTGGTGCCTTATCCGGCCGGGCGGCTTCGGCCGGTATCTTACGAGCATAATCTTTGGCAATGGCCCACGAGGCATAAGTCGCGAACCGAAAACCCTTGGTGTAATCGAATTTTTCGACTGCCCGCATCAGTGAGAAGTTGCCCTCACTGACCAAATCCAGCATATTTGCCCCGCTGGTAGTATGCTTGCTTGCTATACTTACAACGAGTCGAAGATTGGCCTCGATTATCCTCTTCTTAATAGCCTCGGCCTCAGCCAAATACTCCTCTGCTTTCATTAACTTGATGCTGGAAACGCGGGAAAGATTTATCTCCGAACGGGTCTTAAAGGCCAGATATTTCAGATAGTTATATCTGCGGAACAACTCGGTTTCAAGTTCTCGGTTAAGCACAGGTGTCTCTTTCAATGCCTCAAGGTAATCCGGCAGTGAACCGCCGACTAATTCGAGCGGCTCGGTGTCCTTGGACTCGATAGTTTTTTGGCTAATCACAGGCTCTGACAGAATTTTGTCTTTGGCGCTCTCCTGAAGAAATTCATCACTGGTGATAAATTCAAATTTTCTGGCCAAAAGTGCCTTCGCCCTGCGTTGATTGATAATCCGATATATGGAACTTTCACTGCGACCAAAACGCTCCATCAATTCTGTAATACTCCAGCCCTGTTTGTACAAATTATAGAGTTCCGCCGACTTGGTTGAGCTGATTACACCGGGTGGCTGGTTGAAAATAGGCTTATCCGGATGGGCCTTTTCATAATCCATTAGTATATACCTGACGGTTTCGTGAACCTTACCGATTTTGTTTGCTATTTGCTCTATTATCTGGTAGCGGGACATTGTAGTGCTTCCAGAAAGAACAGACGCCTGTTCTATAATTTGCTTTTTTTGTTTGGCTGTCAGCCTCTTGAATCTTTTTGCTTTGGCCACAAGGTCCGGATTTGCCTTAAGAAATTCATCGACGGTGGATTGCAAAAAGCCAAGCCGTTTTTTGCCGTCGTCAAAGACAAATTTCCGGGCGGCCAGACCTCGTTTGCGCCAGCGGTTGACGGTCTTTGTTGAAACATCAAAGGTCTTCGCCAGTTTTTCGATTGTATAAACTTTTTGTTCCTGCTCAGCGGCCGGAGGCGCGACCTGACTGCTCAGTTTGGAAATAAAAATCTGCAGGTCATCTAAAAGCTCATATCCTTTTATCGGCTGCCATTCTATCAGCCCCTTTGGCCGAAAACCTGTTATCTTAAAAAATACGAACTCAAAAGGATATTCCCCGTCTTTATCGATAATCGCTAAGAGTTTTTCAGCCGAATCCAGTTGTTTCAGACGGTGCTTTTGAGGGGTAAAGCGAAGTTGTACCAACAATTGTGCCAAATTACGATTTTTTATCTGTCGCATGCTAACACTTTCACCCGACACCAAATCATATATAGTCGACTAATATACATCTTCGACAATAACCAAATGTCTATTTTATCAAATTTTGGCAAAAAAACAGCTCCGACTCGAAAATCGGAGCTGTTTTCGGACTTTAATATATCATTAAAATATTTGGCAAATTGTCAGGCAACGAGGCTTTTGGCCAAATCGACTGCCGAAGCTGCGTCTGCAGCATATCCATCGGCGCCGATTTTGTCCGCATAAGCCTGTGTTACAGGGGCGCCGCCTATCATAACCTTGGCGGAAATACCTGCATCTTTAAGTGATTTTATCACTTCCTCCATCCCGGGCATTGTAGTGGTCAAAAGAGCGCTTATGCCAATCAAATGGCTGCCCGAAGACTTGGCTTGTTCAACAAACTTTTCTGGTGTAACATCAACTCCGAGGTCAATGACTTCGAAACCGGCGCCTTTCAGCATCATTGCCACTAAATTCTTTCCGATATCGTGCAGGTCGCCCTTGGCGGTTCCTATTAGAAGTTTACCGACAGGTTCGACTCCGGCCTTGACAAGTTCCGGCTCAAGGATTTCCATCGCCATTTTCATCGCACGCGCGGCAATGAGTACCTCCGGTATATAAACCTCATTTTTTTTGAACCGGACCCCTACGACGTCCATACCCGCAATTAAACCCTCATTGAGAACACTTTCAGCCGATGTGCCCTCCTCGAGAGCGGACTTGGTAATTTCAACAGCGGTGTTCTGGTCACCCTTAATTACCGCCTCGGACAATGCTTTCAAATCTGCCATTTCAATTCACCTCGAAAAAACAAGTAACTACTTTATATTGACTTCACAATCAGAACCGAAATTAAACAGCATTTTACAGCCTGAAACAAGTCATAAATTCAGTTTTTTTCGATTTTATCCCTGAATGTCTTTCAAAATCTCTTCTATTCGCCTTGCAGCCGCCGGTTCTATAGCTTCGGTCTTATGCGTGGCGAGGATTTCATCGGTTTTTTCCTGAAGTTTAACGTCCATAGTCTTACTGCCGAGTTTTTCCCATCCGGCGTAGTTCGTCCGGTCAATAATCCCGGGGAAGTACAATTCTTTGCGGAAAAACTTCAAAGTATGGTCCTGCGTTAAGTAGTCTCCGGTTTGCCCCACCTTGTCGATTACCTCCACAGCCAGGGTATCTCCATTTACAGCTACGCCTCCTGCGATATGCTTTGCCATTCCGATGGCCTCATCTGTCAGAATGTACATCTCGTAAGAAGTAATCAGTGCCGACTCAAGAAATCCGATATCATGAATCAGGTTCTGTCCGTTCAGCGTAGCCATCAGCGTGGAGAATCCGACTTCCATACCAGCCTGTGCATCCACCCTTTTAGCATCACTGCACCCGCAGGTGCCGAACATCGGCAGTTTATAGTAATGTGCTATATCGGTAAGTGCCGCACAAAGCTGGTGAAGTTCCGGTGAGCCGTAAGGTGAAATCGTAGTGCTCATATCGAGCATATATAATACACCACCGAAAATAAAAGGGCTGCCGGCCCTGACAATCTGGTTAATGACCAGCCCGCTCAAAGACTCCGCTGTCGCCTGCACAAGAATTCCTGCACCTGTTGCCGGTGCCGTTGCACCTCCAAGCGGACATGGCGTAAAGATAATAGGAATTCCCAACCGGGCCGCGTGAATCAGTTTGTCGGTGGCCTGCGGCATATGCTTTAATGGAGATGTAGGTTCGGCATAGAGGCATATAGTCGGTTTTTCCTGAAGCTTATCCAGCCCTCCTGCAACAGCGGCGGCAAGGTCTATCGATGCCTGAAAGGTTCTTTTATTGTGTGCGGTAAAGACCACCGGCTTAACCGTGTTGCTCATTGTTGCTTCTGCCGCATAAACATCCGCCACGTGTGTCGGCCGGTCGGAAATGATACCAACCGGCATCACAAAATCAAAATTTTCCAGGGCATCACAAACTAAGGCCCCTTTTGCCACGTCATCGTAGGTGCACTGTCGCTTCTGCTGCGTTTGACGGTCGAGAATAAAAGGACAATCAGAACCGGTGCCGAACGAGGTCTTCCAGCCTTCCAGAACACACCTCTCGTCGCCGAGACGGTCATACAAAACCACCGATGATGGTGCGCTTTTTATTGCTTTTTCCACAAGTTTCGCCGGTATTTGGATAACATTATCGCCCTTTAGCCTGCAGCCCGCATCCAGCAGGATTTGGCGGCCCTCTTCGGTATTAATGGCAACACCCGTTCGCTCCAGTACCTCAAGGGCTGCGTTATGGATTTTTTCTATCGATTCCTCGCTGAGAACCTGCACGCGAACTGCTGGTTCAAATGCCTTTCTTCCCATAGAATTTTCCTTTTTTCCCCCAACCTTATCAGTGCTTAAAAACGCAGCTTTACACCATTTCATTTGACAAATGCCGGATAATATCATATCCTGAACATTTCGTCATTTTTAAAAAGTGCAATACTTTCTATGGACCTCTAAGTATGAGTAATTATATAGTGTTGGTAAAACAGGTTCCCGACGTAACACAAATCACCGATAATGCCTTCGACCCGGAGACAGGCACGTTAATCCGTAGCCGACTCGCCAGTGTAATAAACGAATTGGACTCACAGGCCCTGGCTTTTGCAAATCGAATGAGGGCCGATAGCAACGATAAGAACGCCAAAATTATCGCCCTGACTATGGGCCCCCCGATGGCTGAAGAGGTCCTGCGATACAGCCTGAGCAGATGTGCCGATATCACGGTGCTGCTGACTGACAGGGCATTGGGAGGCGCCGATACCTGGGCTACGGCAAATCCTCTGGCGTTTGCCATAAGAAAAATTGTCAAAGAAATCCTCGGAGAAAGTGACGATTATTATGTCATTAGCGGTATGCAGTCGGTGGACGGCGACACTGCACAGGTGCCCCCGCAAATCGCAGAGGAACTCGACCTGCCCTGTATAGCTTACGCTACCGACGCCGAATTTAAAAATAACCGCTTTGAATTCACACGCATCATCAGCGGCGGCAGCCAAACCGTTACCCCCAAAAAACTCCCCGTTATTGTAACCGTCGCAAAATACGAATTTCCTTTGTTTGCCACTTTTGCAAAAACTCGCAGGGCAAATGAAATGGAGATTATCAACTGGGGCAGCGAAGATATCAGGGCCACTCACATCGGGGTCAAAGGCTCCAAAACTCGTGTCATAAGGGTTTTCCCCCCGGGAAAAAGCACCAGAAAATGCCAACAAGCCTCTGACGCCGAATCATTAGCCGGACTGCTTGTCGATAGCTTCAAAGACAGCGCAGCACAGACCGGTCAAAGCACTGCCGAAAAGAAAACCGGGTACACACTCCCTCACAGCCGAAGTGACAAATTCGATAGAAGTTTTGAGGGAACAAAAAAAGAGAATGAAGATTTCAAAATTCTGGCCGACAAACTAAAAGAACTTGGCATTACAGATACCACAAACATTGATGATACAAACAGGCAAAAAATTCTATCGTCCGCAGGTGAGCACTTCCATAAAAAGGCCCTGGAGGATATGTTGAACGGCTTGCAGTTGACCGGACCAACATTTGAGGGCGAGGTTTGGGTCGTCGCCGAACTAAGCAAAGGCTCGATACACCCGGCAACCTTCGAGCTTATCGGCAAGGCGAGGGAACTTGCAGATTCTCTCGAAACAAAAGTGGGCGTATGTTTGGCTGGCTATAAACTCGAACCGATGGCAAAAGAATTAATCGCCGCAGGTGCTGACAACATTTACATTATCGACGATGAACTGCTTGACGAATTTGACCCAGCCGCACACCGCAAAGCCGTTGCAGATGCGATTGCTAAATACTGGCCGCAAATAGTTCTTTACGCTGCCACCCCACAGGGAAGAATGCTCGCTCCCCTGGTTTCCTACAGGGTTGGTTGCGGCCTGACCGCAGACTGCACTTCTCTGGATATCAGGGACAGCTCGAGAAAAGGTCAGATAGGAATACTTTTTCAAACCAGACCCGCACTCGGTGGTAACGTTATGGCAACTATCTGCACAAAGAATTCAAAATCGCAAATGGCCACCGCAAGACCGGGCGTTATGAAAAGGCTCCCCCCAGACACCAAAAGGACCGGAAAAATCATAAAACACAAAGTCTTACTTACCGATGATGATGTCAGCCTCAATATTATAAAGACTGAATTGGGTACCGGTGAAGTCAACTTCGGTGCAGAAATAATTGTCAGCGGCGGAAAGGGAATGCAGAACCGGGACAATTATGAAAAACTTGTAGGCTCACTCTCCGATGCTCTGGAAAAACAGTTCGATACCAAGGTAGAGAGGGGTGCCTCGCGTGCCGCAGTCGAGCAGGGCTTTATTGACCGCGTCCACCAGGTCGGTCAGACAGGAACCGCAATTGGACCTAAACTTTACTTTGCACTCGGAATTTCCGGGGCAATTCAGCATATGATAGGCGTAGCAAACACCGAAACCATCGTGGCCGTTAACAGCGACCCAAATGCGCCCATATTCAAGTACAGCGATTACTATATCGTTGGCAATGTCGAAGATACCGTGCCAAAGCTTGTTAAGGCATTGGAAACAAAATGACAATTGATTACTGATACAAAAAATACAGGATAAGAATGTCGAATAGAAATTACAACGATGTGCAGGTCCTCATAGTCGGTGCCGGACCGGCTGGACTGGCTGCTGCAATACAATTGAAGATACAAAAGCCGGACATGGAAGTTTGCGTAATAGAAAAAGGCCCGGCTCCCGGAAATCATAACCTTTCCGGTGCGGTCCTCGAGGCTCAACCGTTGCACAGCTTGCTTGATTCGGCTGCCCCCGGCTGGCAGAAAACCGACGAAGCAAAAGATGTTTTAGGCCGGATAATAGACAATGACCAGGTAATGTTCTTTTTGGGCAGGACGCTGGCTTTTAATATCATTTCTATAATTAAGCTCGCAAAAAGGCTCGGACTGAGTTTCGGCCAGATGATACACCACGGCGATTATGTCGTCTCGATAAGCAAACTGACAAAGTGGCTCGCAAGCATTGCTAAAGAACTTGGCGCAGAAATCCTCGCCGGTTTTGCCGCAGAAGATATTATCATCGACCAATCCTCCGGTGCCGCAAAAACGGTTAAGCTTGTTAACCAGGGGATTGATAAAGAGGGACACAAGCAGCCTAACTACGTCGAGGGAGAAACCATAAAAGCTGATTTCATTTTGCTTGCCGAAGGTTGTGACGGCTTGTTGACAGAAAAATTCATAGAAAAGGCTGGCTTAAAAAGACAATTGCCGCAGCTTTACTCGGTAGGCGTCAAAGAAATAATAAAGGTAAGCAGCGACCAATATTCCAAATTTGGTAACGGCCGGGTCATTCACGCTATGGGCTATCCAATCTGGACCCCGGCAATGGGACCCGGAATGTTCGGGGGAGGAATTGCATATCCCGTCGCAGAAGAACATATTGCCGTCGGGATGATTGTCGGTGCTGACTGGAAATACTGCGACTTTAACCCACAGGATGCCCTGGTACTTTTCAAAAACCACAGCTTTATAAAGCAGTTTATCGATGGCGGTACGGTTGTTGAAGCAGGAGCAAAGATGATTCCGGAAGGCGGTTACTACGCTGTTCCGAGAGACCCGCAAAACGGCTCAATCGGAAAAGCCAACTGCATGATTCTCGGAGATTCTGCCGGCTTTGTAAATATGTTGAAAATAAAGGGCCTCCATAATGCTATTGACTCTGGTATGCTCGCTGCAAAGGCCATCGTTGAAAATCTGGATAAACCACAAAAAACCGCGCTCAGATACACCGAGTTGGTTGATGTCTCGAATATCGACGTTGAAATGAAATCGGCCAAAAACTTCCGACAGGCTGTTGCAAAATTCGGCCCCCTGCAGGGTATGCCCCTTTCTGTTCTTGGCTCTCTTTTACCCAAATTCGAAATTGAAAAGGATTATGAAGCAATGACCGTTGCCGGATATCGCCTCAAACCAAAACAGAATTTTGACAAGGACACCTTTACGGCGATGGCCGCAACGGAGCACAGGGAGGAACAGCCGAGCCATTTGCAGATTTTAAACCCCGACATCTGCGAACAAGAGTGTGCTCACAAATTCGGTATGCCCTGTATCACGTTCTGCCCGGCTGGTGTATATGAAACGGTGCAGGGACAGCTAAAACCCGCAAATCCTTCGAACTGTCTGCACTGCAAAACATGTCAGCGAAAATGCCCCTTTGATAATATCAGGTGGACCGTCCCAGAAGGTGCCGGTGGTCCGCGATACAGGCAAATGTAACAAAAAGTGCCGCTTATTTTTTCTCTGCGGCAGGATGACTTTTTACCTCGTTGTTGATTTCTTCGATAAGACCCGGCAGTTCCGAAAGCTTATTTATTGTGTATGCACCATTCGGGACTTTCCTGCCCTTGTTGGTATAAGCTTCTTTAAGAACTGCCGGCATATCCAGCATCAGTGCCGGCTTGATGTCTTTATTGATACGGTCGCCCACGAACAATATATTTGGAAGTCTCTCCCCGATTGCATCGGCGGCTTTTATAAAGATTCTGACGTCCGGCTTTCGAAATTCGAACTGGTATGAATAAAATTTGACCTCGAAAAACTCCAGTATCCCGAATTGTTCAAGATGCTTTTCCAGGGAGCTGCCGTGCACAAAGGTGTTGGAAACTATTCCGAGCTTGAGCCCCATCTCTTTAAGTGCTCTTAAAGTCTCGACAATATCAGGCTCAATTGTGCTTGATTTGCTTAAGTGTTCATACCAAAGCCATGCGAAATGCCCCCACTCTTGGTCGTTGAGCTTTATGCCTTTTTTTGCGCCGGACTCGCTTAAAAGCTTCAGCGCGTCGAAGTCCTTGCCGCTTATACACGATAACCACCGGCATACATGCAGTGACACCAGGTTTCGCCAGAAGTAATACGTAAAGTTACCGACCGGCTGGCCTTTGCTTTTGAGAAAATCATAAGATAGCCTCGCACCTTCGCCGAAGATGCTGAGACTCCTGACTTTGCCGAAATTCACTAAAGTCTCGCCCAGGTCGAACAGCACCGCTTTTATTTTTTTATCCGGCGCAATACTCAATAATCATTTATCCTCTCTTAATGGCGGCAAATCATCACCAAAGGCTTCCCGCACCCATTCGAACATCTCCTCGTCCGATATCGACGACACTCTGTAAGCTGAATACTCGGCGTCGATTTTGTTCTTTATTTTTGTTATCCGGGGATTATGCTTGGCGATTTCAATCTGGTATCTCGCTTCGACCCAGTGCTTCAGACCTGCCGCTCCCGTCTTGTCGGTAATCGCTACGCTCACCGGACGATTCAGAAGTTTCTTTGTGTCAAAGCAGTTGTATATCTCCTCGTTCTTCAGCAAACCGTCGGCATGAACGCCGGCGCGGGTAACATTAAAATCCTTCCCTACAAGGGGATAGTTATACGGTATCTTAAAGCCTAATTCCTTCTCCGCATATTCTGCCAATTCCGTTATGGCCGCATAGTTGATGCCCTCGGTCATTCCCTTAAGTTGAGCATGTTCGATAATCATTGCCTCTAAAGGTGGATTACCTGTCCGTTCACCGACGCCGAATATTGCCGAGTTGGCTGCGCTGCAGCCGTAAAGCCAGGCGGTAGCGGCGTTTATCTGTACCTTGTGTAAATCGTTATGACCGTGCCATTCCAGACTTTCGCCGGGCACTCCGATTTTTCGAAGACCATGAATCAGTTTCCCAATACCGCGGGGAAGGGCTGCCTGCGGCCACGGCAGAGCAAATCCCAGTGTGTCACAAAGACGAATCTTGACAGGCTTGTCATATTCTTCTGACAGTTTCATCAGCTCGGCCGCAAACGGAAGTACAAAACCTTCATAATCTGCACGGGTTATATCTTCAAAGTGACATCGCGGAATGACACCGCTATCCAAAGCCGCTCTGACGACGTAAAGATACCCTTCCATCGCCTGCGCGCGCGTCTTCCGAAGCTTCAGAAATATATGATAATCGCTTGCAGAAGTCAAAATGCCCGTCTCATTCAACTCCATTTGTGACACTAACTTAAAATCATCCGGTACCGCTCTTATCCATCCCGTTACTTCTGGATATTCATAGCTGCGTCCTTTGCAAAGCTCTACCGCTTTTCTGTCGCGTTTTGAATAAAGGAAAAACTCGCATTGGCGAATCAGCCCAGTCCCGCCGTCTATCTCGTGCAGAAGGTCGTATATCCTCAAAATCTGCTCCGGCGTATAGGGCGGCCGCGACTGTTGACCATCACGGAATGTCGTGTCCGTTATCCAAATCTTCTCACCAATATCATAATCGACTTTTGTTTTGTCGAATACTACCCGCGGAAGTTCGCTGTAAGGAAAAATATCTCGATACAGGTTGGGTTCTGCAACATCAACAAGTTTTGGTTTTTTGTGTGCCATCTTTGCTTCTCTTTTATAATATTGCCGTTGGCCTGCGAAACATCACAATGCGTGATGAACAATAGCCGAGGTGGGAGTCGAACCCACACGCCCTAACGGGCAGGGGATTTTAAGTCCCCAGCGTCTGCCATTCCGCCACTCGGCCGAATATCATTTTAATTTCTTAGGTCATCACGATAAATTAATGAATTCAGGCATATTTTGCAAATTCTTTCTTGGAACTTCTGACTCTCCTGCCCTATTCTGCAAAAACCAGGTTACTTGTTTACTGAAAATGTGTAAAAATTCAAATTTGATGATAAGGAAAGCCGCATTAATTACATATTGTGACTTGGGCGGCAAGCTTCGCAAGCCGCCGAACTGTCAGCCCCTCGTACGGCAAAGCAGTTTTTCGAGCTGCTCTATCGCTTGAACTTGCCGGATTTTGCGCTTAAATGACTTCAACTCCGGCTCGTTCCCCGCCAAAGACAGTGCCTTGTCAATACGCTCACAGGCATCGGCCGCTCTGCCCATCCCTAAGTAGACAGCGGCCGAATCCCGTAAGACGGCGACGTCATCTGGCCTGATATCAAGTGTATGCCTGAAATACTTCGCAGCTTCCCCCAACTCCTCCCTCGCTATACTGCAAAGACCAAGATAATAATAGGCATCACCAGCCGAGCTGTCAAGCTCAACTGCTTTCAGCAGACAATGCGTCGCCAAATCAAGCTCCCCAATCTTCAAAAATATTGACCCTAATGAGGTCAATATCTCTGTATCCTCCGGAGCCAGCTCCACCTCCGAAACCAGATAAGCCCTTGCCTGCTTGTTATCAGAACGCATAAGGGCATACTCGGCAAGTCTGTAACGAGGCCCTGCGAGAACCCCGTCACTTTCAAGTGCCTGATTGAACAGGTCAACAGCCTTCTCATAATCCTTGTTATCAAAGGCTATTTCTCCAAGATAAAATAAAGCTGATGCAGAATCCGGCGTAAATTCAAGTATTCTGTTAAACTTTTCCTTCGCCGATTCGATATCACCCCTTTCGAGCAAAAACAAACCAAAATCGAAGATAACATCTATATCGCCCGGATTGACCCGAAGTTCTCCCAGAAAATGCTCACGGGCAAGCTTAAACTCACCTTCAGACCAGTATGCTTGAGCGATTCGATAGTTGATTTGCGGATGCGTCGGCTCAAGTTCTGCCGTCCTCAGCCAGCAGTCAACCGCCTGTTTGTATTTCCCGCGAACAAACAGACTGTTGCCGATATTATAGAAGCACAAAGCACAATCGGGTTTTATCTGCTGTGCAAGATAGAACATCTGCTCAGCCAGTTCGTGCTGGTCCATTTCAGTATAAGTAATTATCCGGTTGCAGTAACAAGGCTCATAAGAGCTGTCAAGCTCCTGTATATGCTCGAATGTACTGATTGCCAAATCGTAATGACCCGAACGTGTATAATCTACAGCCAGAGAATTTAATATCTCCAAATCCAGTGGGTTTAACTCAAGAGCAGCTTCATATTCCCTTATCGCCTCGTCAAAGCGATTAATGGCGTCAAGACTCAGAGCCTTATTGAAATGCCACGCGCTGTTGGATGGATTTATCTGCAGCGCGTCTTCGAGCTCTAAAAGTGCAAGTGATATTTTACCGTCTTCGTAAAGCTCGAATGCCTTGCGGGCTTTAATCTCGGCCTTGTCGTACGGACCGAATGATGTTTCCTCGAACAGCATAATTACTTTCCTGGCATACACTTCGACACTTGGCTGATATTCTATTATGTCGTTTCGACAACTAAACGACCCTGCCTTAGTGGTTTTTTGCCTCCAAACGTCCTTTTTAACTCTGCTAATTTTTTTATTGGAAATCTGGCACGTAAACTCTTATAATTGCCAAAGTTAGCCCACAGCGACAAAATGCCGGAATACCGGCTTGCTTTACTGCCGGGCGCTTTTTCTGGAAAGTCGCCGCAGATAGTCTTATAATCTGCGGATAAAGCCTGAATGTTGTTATTTGGGGAAGTGAAATTATGAAAGAAATAAAAGGGCACTTAGCCGCCGGCAAAGGAAATTATGCTCTTGTAATCAGCAGGTTCAATGAGTTCATAACTGCAAAACTGCTCGCCGGTGCAATAGATTCTCTCTCCCGGCACGGAGCCCAGGACAAACAGATAACCGTCGTTTGGGTCCCGGGAGCATGCGAAATTACTATCGCTGCAAAAAAGCTCGCCCAAAGCGGAAAATACGTTGCCGTTATTTGTCTCGGTGCCGTTATCCGCGGTCAGACCCAGCATTACGACTATGTCTGCCAGCAGGTCGTAAGAGGAATTGCACAGATTAACTACGATTCGCAGGTCCCTGCTGTGTTCGGTGTCCTGACCTGTGATACACTCGAACAGGCCGTCGACAGGGCAGGAACAAAGATGGGCAACGCAGGTGCTGACGCCGCGATGACAGCTATGGAAATTGTCAGCGTGATGGAACAAATCTCGTGAATCGGCTGTTGTGATAAAAAATCACTGAATATAAGTTAATTGTCACGAGTCCACAAATGAGAGGTGGCAGGTACGACAAAAGAACAAGGGCAAGGGAACTGGCGATGCAGGCACTCTATCAGCTTGATGTCCAGGGCTCAGGCCTGCTTGAACAATTGAGTGACTTCTACGTCGAAAATGAGCCCGACCAGGCTGCAAGAAAACTCGCCTCCGAATGGACCAAAGGGGCATGGAAAAATCTCGAACGGTGCGATGAGTTGATTTCTGCTGCAGCAATAAAATGGAAGTTGTCCCGGCTTTCGCCGGTCGACAGAAGTATTTTGAGGCTGTCGGTTTATCAAATGACATTCTGTCCTGATATTCCGCCGAAAGTTACAATAAACGAAGCGGTCGAGCTTGCAAAAAAGTTCAGCACTGCTCAGTCTCCGGCCTTCGTTAATGGTGTCTTGGATGCGGTCTTGAAAAAAACCCATGAAGTAAAACCCGTGCCCGATTCGTGAGCGTCGAACAAAAACAAAATGAGAGTATGAGAAAAATAGCGGTATTAAATCAGAAAGGTGGGGTGGGAAAAACCACAACCGTGGTCAACACCGCCGCCGCTCTTGCCGCTAATGGTTTAAGAGTTGTCGTAATTGACCTCGACCCCCAGGCCCATCTGACCATTCATCTCGGCCTCGACCCACAGGCTATCGAAGCAGGCTCATATAAAGTCCTCACTCAGTCTGCCGATTTTGAGCAGGAAATCCTCCTCGTCCGTCCCAATCTTTGGCTCCTCCCTGCAAATATCAACCTCGTCGGTGCTGAAAGCGAACTCGTCAGCGTCGTCGGAAGGGAAACTATTCTCCGCGAAGCTATCCAAAATTCCGAAGAAAATTTCGATTATCTTCTTATCGATTGTGCCCCTTCGCTCGGACTATTGACCCTCAATGCCCTTGCCGCCGCAGATGAAACCTTAATACCCCTCCAGCCACATTTCCTCGCCCTACAGGGCTTCGGAAAACTTCTCCAGACTGTTGACCTGGTCAATAAAAGAATAAACCCCTCCCTCATCGTAAAATGGGTCTTGCTCTGCATGTTCGATAGCAGGGCCTCCCTCCCCGCAGAAGTAAAAGCCGATATTGAGAGCTTCTTGGATAGCGCTCGACGGACAAATTGTGCCTGGTCGCAGGCAAAAATCCTCCCCATTTACATAAGAAGAAACATAAAACTCGCCGAAGCACCAAGCTACGGCAATACTATCTTCGAATACGAGCCCAATTGTCACGGCGCAGAAGATTACAAAAGGGTAGCCGAATTCATACACTCCCCGCTTAAACCCGTTCAGCCTGAACCAGGGCCTGCTGCCGTCGAAACTGCTCAGCCTATCTCGGTTGATTCTGCCCCGATTACAGAGCCTCATGTGCCGCCCTCAGAACCTCAAACACAGCCGACCACTCAGCCCGATATACCCTCTCCCGAAGTTAAGGAGACTACGCCAGCACCGCCACTAAGAATCGAATCTCTCCAAGAAACCGAACCAAAAAGAACTCCCGACCGGTTTATACAAACAACAGCCGATGAAAACCTCAACCAATCCGAATAACCAGCCGCTATGGCTAATCAAAAGAAGGACAATATTATTATGGAACCAAAAAAAGAAATTTCTCAAGGAAAAAACCGGCATTCGAATATGTCCCGCCGCTCCTTTCTTGAACTCTCCGGTTCAGCCGCTCTTCTAACTGCTGGCGGACTACTCACAAAAGTTGGCCGTGCTTACCCCGCTGGTTCCACAAAGAAAATTCGTATGGGCGTTGTCGGCGGCGGCTTTGGTGCTACTTTCCACTGGCACGAACATCCCAACTGCGAAGTTACCGGCGTAACTGATTTACGGCCTGAACGCAGAAAAAGACTTCGGGAGCATTTCAAGTGCGACACCGTCTATGACTCACTCGAACAAATGCTCATAAAAGCAAAAAACATTGACGCCGTCGCCGTCTTCTCCGGTGCCCCCGACCACGTCAAACACGCAAAGATGTGCATGGACAACGGCTGGCACGTCGTCTCCGCATGCCCAGCCTGTATCTCACTCGAAGAGGCACAAATCTTAAAAGAAGTAAAGCAGCGCACAGGCCTCAAATATATGATGGCTGAATCGAGCTGGTATCGACAGGACGTTATATATGCCAGAAACATTTTCCGCGCAGGGGAATTTGGCGAACTCTTTTATTCCGAAGTCGAATACTATCACGATTCCAAATCCGAGAACCTCGTCGCTAACAAAAAATCTCGCTACTATATGCCCGATGGCTCTCGCACCTGGCGATGGGGTTTGCCCCCAATGCTTTACCCTACTCATTCTCTCGGCTTTCTCGTGGGCGTAACAAAAGAGCGCATCACAAAGGTCTCTTGCCTCGGATGGGGTAAAGTCGAAGACGATTGGCCCGTACTCAAGGATAATATCTACAATAACCCTTTCTACAATCAGACTGCAACAATGCTAACTGACGCCGGCCATATGTGCCGCTGCAACGTTTTCTGGAGATGTGTTGCCGGCGGTGAACGCGCACAGTGGTTCGGTGAAAATGCCTCATTATATATGGCCAATTACGGCATACACAATGCACCGGTCAAAAAAGTTCGTAAGGGCCTTCACCTGCCCCACGTCCCGCTCGAAATCCCAAAATACTGGAAAACCGATATGCTCCCCGAGCCAATGCGTCATTCTTCCGGCCACGGCGGCTCCGCTGTCTTCATCTCTGCCGAGTTCGTAAATGCCCTCGTGGAAGACCGCGAGCCCGAAATCGATTTATACCAGTCCCTTGCTATGACCGTCCCGGGAATCGTTGCTCATAAATCTGCCTTCAAAGAAGGAGAGCAGCTAACCGTCCCTGACTTCGGATAGGCTCTAAATCAACTGACGCGGATTTTCTAATTCTTTTTTTATAAGCCCTAAAAAGCCGGCCGCATAAACCTCGTCGATTACTCTCCTGTCAACAGCAAGGTTCAGGCTCACCATTTTTCTTACCACCCCCTTGCCCTCTCTAACCACAACCGTTCCCCCTGCATTGCCCACCGCTAAAATTGTGCTCACTGGCGGCGGAACTATCCCAACGAAGGAATCCACCCCGTAAACCCCCAGGTTGCTCAATGCTATCGTCTCGCCCTCCATATCTACCAGCCTAAGTTTATTGCTCCGCGCCTTTTCAGTCAGTTCCTTTTCTATAACGGCGATTTCAGCTAACGTCTTTTTGTCCGCCTCTTTTATCACCGGAACAACAAGCCCCTGGGGTGCACTGACCGCAAACCCGACATTAATTTTTTTTGCGATTTTAATATATTCTCCCTCGACCACCCCAACCATAAGAGGGTATTGTGTAACAGCCGCTCCAATCGCACGGACGTAAAAGGCGTTTGTTGTTATTTTCACCCCTAATGTTTTGCGAAGTTTAGGCCGAAGCTCCATCAGCTCCGTAACATCGGCCTTCAGCTCGATATAGAAGCACGCTTTACTTCTCTTCGATTCCGCCATCCTTTCGCCGATAAGCTTCTGGATTTTCGTCAGCTTAATACTTTTTACCGCCGGCTTTCCCAAATATGCCTCTTTTATCAAATTTACTTAAGATACTTTCAAATGTGTCAACCATCTCTCCGAACACCTGCAAGCTATGTATCCGGTCTACACGCTATATCCCCGGTATCCAATTCTCTGCATTGGTTCTGTATATCTTCTTGATCACACTGGCATCCAGTCCCAGCCCTCGAAACTCACCATCGACCCGCGATGAGGTCATTATCTCATCATCCGCAAAAAACTTCCATTCCTCCTTCCATCTGCCCCTGGCTCGCTCCTTCATCGCGCTTACATCCTCACTGTCTTCTACGATAAAATCGCTCCCGTAAAGTATGCGGTCCTGGTATTTAATTATAAAATCTCTCACTTTATCTCGCTGCGTCAGTGCCTGGTATTGTAAATGGCACACCCTGTCGGTCAAATCGACCGACATATTCTCAAACTTGTCAAGCCTTTTCGCCAGTTCACTAACGCTCCATTCCATACTCCCTAAATGGAGGCCGACAAATTTGAGCTTTGGATGTTTCTCTAACATACGGTCCCGGGCCGCAATAATCTCCTCATAAGAAGGATACTCGGGATGCAGATACAAATGGTACCTGGGAAACTGTTGATAATATTCTTTATCGTTGTTGACTGTCATCTCTTCGATGGGCAGCCAGCAGTTTTTCGGCTCCCCGATATGCCCGAGCAAAGGAATCCCCTTCTCCGCTAAATATTCGAAAATAGGGTCAAACATCGCATCGTCAATCATAATGAACTCCCCGTTCTCATCCTTTTCAACGATACCTATATTCTTCCACACTTTCACCGCGATGGCCCCTTCCTCGAAAGATTCTTCCAGATACGCCATCGTCTTCTCAAGCCAGCCCGGCTCCTCCCATCCTTTCATTGTAAATGTGGTGGCAAACTGAATTTTACCGGGAAATTGTTTCATTAAATTAACTGCCGTTTCCTTCTGCTTCTCTATTTCAGGAAAAAAACCTTCATATTCCACGTTCACCGTCAGCACGCGAAACTTATTGTCAATGGCCTCTTCCATATAAGCAGGATTAATTGAATGAAGGTGAGTATTGGCATCAATCTTTTCAAATGCATTATAATCTAATTTTTCCATACATCCGCTCCCTGTAATAATTACTGTAAAAATAGTCAGGACAATTCTTTTTTTCATCGCAATATCATAACAGCCTAATCACAACACTTCTACCACATTTAGCCCACAAATTTATCCGAGAACTTATTTACCAATAACAAACACACCGTCATCCGGCACAAAGCCTGAGAATACTGCAAAATCACATTCGACGGATTTCTTCACTATCCCTTTGGTCAGGCTGCGATAATTGTTTCCAGCTTCGTCAATATAGATCGAAAAAGGCGAACCGGCAACAGTTTTCGTCTTGCAGATAATTTTGTCCGCCGTTTTCTCAGTTACCATATCATCGACACCGCGGAAATAAACCACTCTCGGCCACGCTTTTTCAGGCTCAATTAAAATAATTAACGACTTCCCGAAAGTCAGCTTAACTGCTACTTGTTTTAGTTCATCGACACTGTGTTTTTTATCATCCAGATACCGGTTATTACTCAGGTCAACTATTCTGTATTTAATATTTGGTTTTAATCCCAGACTTAACGGGGCATTTATTTTTAAAAATTCATTGCGATATGTTTCAATCTCCTGATTCTCTTTAGTTTTCAAAAAGTTTATTACTACGAGCACACGACCATCGTTGCTGAAAGCATTTACCAGGGAACCCTCCTTGGTCATATCGATAACGTTTTTACTGTCAAAATTGGAAAATCTTTTTGACCGGTTAAGCCCGAAAAACCGCCATGTACCCCACAGAAATCGGGTCAGGTCAATCTCGGCTTGGGGCCTTGGACCGGTATCTCTTTCGATACTATCAGGATCAATCCAATGGTGGAAAGGAAACATAAACGCCGTGCAGAAATTCATCATATCAAGACTGTCCTGCCGCTTACGCCACATCGTCAGCGACTGAACACCTTGGCTTCTCCCGTTCCAGAACGTCACCATCGACTCGCCGGGAATCGTACGCGGGTCCGTATTATCGCCGTTTAACCTTACATCAAACCACGCAACAACTCCCGAGAACAGAAGCATATTGGCGTTAAGCATCATTATCCCTTTGCCGTCCGTATGACGGGCGACCACTTTCCGCGCCCGCCTGGCGAAGTCATGATAACCCTCGGTCACATAACGTGCCGCATAACCGCCGCATCCATGCTTGCTATTGGTGCAAATTCGCGTATGGAACCAGTGGTCGATAAAAAGACCGTCAAAGTCAAACCTCTTAAGTAATAAATCAACCTCTCTCTCCCAGTGTTCTCTCCAGCCTTCGGCTCCGAAGCACATCAATGTTGTACAATTGGCATATTCAATAGCTTTTGAAGTTGCCCAACGCGAGGCATTTTTCTGATACCCCGGAGCAGCGAAACTGTAATCGGAAAACGTAACATATGGTATAACTTTGATGCCGTAACGGTGCGCCTCAGCTATAAAATGACGAACCTTCTTTTCATCAGTAGGCCGACTGTAATCTCCGGACAGGTAATTCGCTCCCCCGACTATTAGATTGATTCCTTCCTGAGCCCAGGCTTTAACTTCTTCATCAGATGGCGGCGACCACGCCTCGCTGAGCCCGCGCCACCGGACCATCTTTATCTGGTGCGGCCCCGGCCAGGCAATACGAAGGCTGTTCAAATCGTCGCGGGGCTTTTTTGCCGGTGTAAGCTGTACCCAGAACTCACGGCGGCGAATATCCTCCGGACAGAACGGAAAGGTAGTATTGCGAATATCGAATTCTTCATATTCAAGCCCCCTTTCGCGCATGTAAACCTGTGTGAAGACACCTCTTTTTCCCCGTGAATCGTGTGAGCTTACTACTTCACCGTCTTTTGTTACGACAGAGCCCGTAGGGATATATCTGCCGTCTTCCAGCTGAACCGTTGAATCACGGTAGCCGCTCCATCTGTCGCTAAAATCTTCCTTGGAAAATTCTATTCCCGTAAGACGATTGCCAAGATGTACCAGCGGGCACCAGTGCGATGTTAATACTGCTTCATCATCCTTGACATCAACGATGGCAATAGTCGGTTGAGGTCGGGCGTCAAATGGCTCGGTCTTCAGCTTCGAAGAACAAGTCAGCAATGGACTGGTATCTTTGGCAAGATAAACATGGTTGAAGCAATTCCAGCGGAGCTTGACCTTACGTTTCGTCCGAAGTTCAACAGTTATTTTCGTAAAACCATCCACTTCGAACAGATATTTTATCTCCCAATGCAGCGGCGTTCGTTTACCGCCATCAGCTTCAGCATAAACTCCGCTCGCATTGACCTCAACAAACTCGGGACCTGACCGCAACAGTTCTGTTTTAATATCCGCGCTTTCGGATGCATCGAACCGATAGGCATCGGTAAGTCCGCCCGACCATAACACTGGGCGCATCTCCACAGCCTTCTCAAAGCCGAATCTTGGCCGCTCCTTACCCCCAATCCGCCTGGCACCTGGGTCATCATCAGGCATAAGCCCCACATAAGGATTAGGCAGACAACTGCCAGCCGCAATAAACTCATCATCCATAGCTTTAGCTGAAACCATCTGCCCCGTTCTTTTATCGATAACATACCTGAAAGTCTCCCCGCGAATGATTATTTCGCTGCCGCTTTCTTCAACTTCCAGGGGCTTGAATATGCCGTAGACCATACCATCATATATATTTTCATCTTCGCTGCCAAAAACAGAACCCCACGAACCAATAAGCAACGAAACAATAATTAAAGAGGCATTCTTTCTCATGATTTGTTTCCTTTTACTTACTCGACAGTTCAATAGCAAAGTGATTTTCTGCTGCTATAAAGTCGGTCTGCTCTTTATGCTATCGCAATACGCAATCACTTCTGTTCCGAAGTATAGATGCCCAGAGAGTATTGTTTATTGCCCTTATTGGCATCGACAACAATCACCCATTTATCACCGGTCCACCACGGGTCGGCCTGGTGAACGGTAAGCGTGTTCCACCCCGTGCCGTCCCCTTCCAATATCGGGCTCTCAGCCACCTCATGCTCTGAATAAGCTGTTTTTGTAAGAACATCAACTTCGAAAGCTCGGATTTTTTCACCGTACATCACGTCGCTTTTCGCGGCAAGGCGAATAATACGATTGCCTTTAAGAACCAGCGTTCGACCGGCAGGTCTGGCTTTGCTAAGGTCATTATCGACTATTGGGCTCAATGGATGTTCGACCCACCCGCTCGTTAGATTGTCCGAATAGTAAAGGTAACAGTATTTGTTGTTTCCATCTCCCGTAAACATCCACCAGATATCGTTATATCTGAAAACCGTCGAGTCAACAAAGAATCGCCCTTTCAGGACGGTTGACACATACTTCCAGTTGTATGGAAAGTTTGACGCCTTGTAAACGCGAACTTCGTTGGCGGTATGTGTTTCGGGAAACATATAATATTCCCCCTTATATTTAAGAACAAGAGGATACGAATGATGTTCCCTGCCAGAGAGAACAACCCTGTCATAATCCCAGTTCAGACCGTCACTGCTGGTAGCCAGACCTATCTCACCATAGCTGGACTCTGCCGAGTCTAACTGAAAGAACATATACCATTTACCTTTTTCATAGAACATAAATGGGTCGGCAAGAAATTTGGCTTCTCTATCGGTAACATCAGCCGCACTCAGAACAGGATTGATAATTCCGGCTGCCTCTGTTGGATTAAACGGTGCAAAGCCCACATTCGTCCAGTCGGGGATAAGAACCTTGCCGCAACTGCCTTGACACCCGCACCCCGCCGGCAACAATATACTTGCTAAAAGTAATACCAGGCAAACGTTCTGTTTTAAGTTCTTCATTATTACCTCGCTTTCATAAACTGGGATTTTCCCCTTTACACTCTAATAAACCGTAATTTTCTACATTCAAGTCCCGTAGCCTAACAAAATTTGCCTGAACTTTCAAGATTTTCTTCATCTTGTCCTCCAATCCGGATACAGCCAAAATCCCCCTATAGCGCACAAATCCCCAAAGAAGCGAACGTCTTGAATATACTATTGAAACTGGATGAAATGTCCTGTTGAAGTTATTATGCTCTTATCCGAAGACTCTTGTAGAACTCATCATCGGGACATGCAAAATGTAATATACTCAAAGCTTGAAGCCATATACTTTGCCGGCCCGTAATTTTGTTACCGATTGAGCTTGGCTTGCGAAGGTACCTTTCGCCGACAAAAACTCTTCTGGACTTTTTATTGTGTCGCCGGCTTGGGCACAACAACACTTATAACTTCACTTATATGCGCCTTTGGAACAGCAACTTTGAGCACAATCTTCCCGTCGCCTATCTTACCGCCAAATGCTATGTTGCTCTTGCTTTCAACAGATATATCTGGTATTGGAAATGAAGGCATTACCGACATCATCTTCAGCATCCGAACGACATTAAACGTCCCGAAGAAATCATCTGCCCCGTCTCCAAGCATCGTCACAGCCTGCTTTATATCCGTTGCCGCTTCACTCGCTCCGCCGGCCATGACCTCATCGATTAGCTGCTTTATTGCCGCTTCAACATCACCGGCTATCGCCTCAACACAAAGCCCGTCAACCGTCGCCCATCTGTACTCGAAACCTTCGCCATACATCTTGTCTATCATCTGCGCCTCTGGTGAATTAGGGTCCGCCGCCTTAAATTTCAGTGAATTTGAATTGACCTTTGCTCCCTTATATTCGTAAACGTTCATCTGCGTTACAAAATCCATCTCGAGCCCCATCCCCTTATAAAAGTCCATAAAGCCGCTGTCCTTCCACAGCTCGATACCTCTTAAAACCGTCTTATTGAACTTCTCGGCGTCACTCACTTCGATAATACAATCCTCCATAAACGGCGGCTTCGCCGTTTCATCTGCCCAAAATGATACTGCCGCGGCCTCACCAACTGAGTCGATGATATCAGTCGTTATCTCCTTCATCTTCGCAGCTTCTTCGTCCGTCATTTCCCCGCCGCTCATAACACCCATCAGGCCAATCGCTTCGCTGTAAAACTTCTGCAGCAAGGGCTTATTCAACCTGCACGCAAAGTTCATCGCCGCACCATCCTGTAGATAATTTACAAGCTTATCCGCCTTACCTCCCGATGTATCCGCCACAAGAAACTTGGCCAGATCACTGTCCGGCAGAGCTGTATAAGTCTCAAGTATAGTCAAAACTTCCGCTTTGGGCTCAATCGCCACACTAAAGCCCTTGCTCTCTTTCAGCAGCGTTTCGACAATCCGGATATACATATCCATAACGTTGCCGAAATTCTCCATCATCGGATTATTATCGAGTTGTTTTATACTTTCTTTCGTGGAGGCTATTTGCTTATCGAGCAGCTCAATGGTCTCTTTCTCATTCGGGTCATTAACATCAATCTCCGCCCTCTGCTTCTCAAACCCAGCCAGCATAGTTTCCATTTTTACCTTCATATCGGCCATCATCGTTTTGCTCTTCTCCATCTGCTCAACTGCCGTCTCCCCATAAACTTCCCCTATCCTTTGCACATTAGCATACGCCCATATCGGCTTCCCTGCGGCAATGGTTTTCTCGGCCGTGTCTATAGAGCTTTCGAGTCCTTTATCCACATCGAAGTTGACCGCATCGCCGGCCTTTACAAACACCGCATAATTGCCCGCCTTTTTTACCAGTGCTAATGCCTCGCCGTTAATCGTAACTTCCGAGATGCCGTTTGCGTCCGGCTCCCCGACATTTGTGCTGCCGCTTATAAACTCAGCATAGTCACTAACCGGCACAAGCACTTTTATTGCTGGTTCCATCTGTCCCGGCTGGGCAATCGCACAAACGCCGAAATTCCCCCCGGTATTAACTCCCTTCAATTCCGAATTACCAAGCATCTTACCGAAATGCATCCGCGCCAAACCAGATAAACCAAGGGGTACTGGTGACACCCCCGCAAGATAAGTATCAAGCTGACTCAGTGTAGAATCGAAATTATTCAATCTAACTGCAACGATACTCTCCGCCGGTATCAGGCCGAGTAGCTCATCCGATGATTCCGCTGCAAAAGCCGACCCGCCGATACAAACCATGCCCGCCAATGCAAACAAAACAACATTTCTCAAAAACCGTGAATTAAACATTTTTTGTTCTCCTAAAATTAAACTTGGTTAACATTTACCTGCGCATCATAAAACCACAAACTTCAACCTGCTAAATAATATATACTAACGACTAAAATACTGACTCCTCAAATGTGCCCGATTAATTATACTATGAGTCTAAAATTCTTCAAGTCTTTTTCACCGTTCAAATTGCCTGTCAATGTATTACTGCTAAACAAACACCACAGCCGCTGTCTTTCATACTTATATACACCACACGACCTTACTTTATTCAATCCTAATACCATTTTTTCTCTTCAAAAACCATCCTGCCGCACCCTCTTTGCACCTTCAGCCTCCGGGCCTTCCGCCTTCCGACTACCTGCCTTGACCTACTAATGAGCGCCGCATACAGATATGATGCAATACAGCTACAAACAAGGTCCAACTGAATAACAGCATAATCATTATATACACCGGGCCTATTTGCACTGGTTCAATCGTGATCATTGGGTTTCTGAAAATATTGACGATGAACAAAGTCTGAAAGATGAATAATACACAAAACATTGCTAAAATCGGTTTTTTGTGAAAAATCAAACATATTGCAAGTGTAACAGGGATCATCAATAACGGCACAAAGAAAAGTTTTATATTTAATGCATGAAAAACAAAAGTTACACCTTTGATTGTCAATTCTGGCAGTATTAACTCTAATGGAATAGTTAAGGCTGCTAAAAATGTTACAAGTAAAGTGATGAGTATCGATGTGGTAACCGCTAAAGTCAAAGCAGACCAGAATCTTTCTCTGCGTCCGCCGGAAATCAACAAGCTGGAGTGGACATTTAGACTCATCATAGCAACCATTATCCCGGGCATCAAAAATATAATATTTTTGCCGACCCCTGGCATATAACACAAAAAACATAACATCGGCAGGATAACAATAAAAAATCTTATCCAGTTCTGTTTTCGTTGTGAGAACATTAAACCAAAAGATTTATAAAGACAGCCCCAGATATACTGCTGCAGGCCGCCGGTTTTTGCTCCGCTGATTCTGGCAACAAAAAAACTTTCTGCCCCGGCGGATATTTGCATTGAGCCGGGCTTTTTTTTATCCCTTTCTGCCAACCTGACCTGGTGTAATTTTGCGGTTTTTTTCTTATTCCAGGCATCGAACGCTCCCATCCATAGCCTGCCGCAATACTCTCTTGCCAGATTGGGTCGGCCCCAATAAAACCACGCTGAAAAATTGACAAGTCCGCCTAATAAAATCATCCTCAGGGGACTTTCCACAATACTATATACAATAAAAATGCTTATATTCAGCGGCTTGTCACCGAGCAGTAGCAATGGGAAAAGTGTAAAAATAAAAAACCAGCTTCTAAATCTGAACACAAACCAGACTCCGAGCCAATAAAAGATTGTGAACGTTGAAAATGCTGACAGACACACCAGAACGGTTTTGGCAAAATTCAACTCAGGATAGAACAGAAAGCTTAGTGACCACAAAAACGATAAGAGTAGCCCCACAAAAAATAAAAATTTTCTCGGCATATCCTTGTGGCCGGGCAGGCAGTATGAAAATGGCTTTGTTAAAACATCTATTGACAGGGCAGCTATAAAACTGCCTGCAAAACAAACCCATAAAGCCGGGGCGCAAAACGCACCCTGTTTATTTTCGGTAACAGCTTCGGTAATTACCCCAATAATTCCGAACGCAATGATTCCAAAAAACAATCCAAGAGGCCAAAAGCTTCTTCTTTGATATAAATGTTTAAGATTTGCACATAATATGCTCATTGTATTTTCCTTAGCTTACTACGAGCCTGTATATCTCTTCCAGTGACAACGGCCGAATCTCAATCTCACAATTCAACGCCCCGGCCTTCGCCTCTAATTCCTCTTGTGTCTGTTTTTCCACCGTTATCACAGCCTTGGAAAAATTACTCTCATATTCGATTATATTTTCAAACGACAGTTTCGCCGGCAATCTCCCCTCTATGGAAGTTACAGTTGCCCTGACAAATTCCTCTCTCAGGCTGTCGAAGCTGCAGTCGCGCAGTATCCGCCCCTCCCGCATAATCAGCGCATGGTCCATGACCTTCTCCACGTCGCTCAGAATATGTGACGATATAATAATGGTATGGTTTTCATCCTGGATTATCTCAAGCAGCAAATCCAGAAAGTGGCTTCTGGCTATCGGGTCTAAAGCCGACGCCGGCTCATCTAAAATCAAAAGTTCCGGCTCGAATCCTATTGCTAATAGTATCGTCACCTTTTGCCGCTGCCCGGGTGACAGCGAACCCACTCGCTCCTTTGTTGAAATATCAAAATCTGCTATGTATCTCTCTTCTAATTCGTGATTCCAGTTTTCATAATATGCGCTAACGTACCGAATCAATTGCTTTACCGTCATCCATTCCAGTAGCTCTCCCTCCTGATGAACATAGCCAATCCTTCCGAGTTCTTTCGGCCCGAGTTTCCCCGCCTCTGTTCCGAACGTTATGCACACTCCCTCGTCGGCAAGATACAAGCCTATTATATGCCTCAGCAGTGTGCTCTTGCCCGCCCCGTTGGCGCCCAGTAGCCCTATTATTTTCCCTCGTGTTATAGCCAGCTCAATATTGTCGAGCGCCTGTATTTTCCCGAACCTTTTTCGTACGTTAAGCATTTGTACTATCGGCTTTTCATTTATCATTTTTGCCTCCGGCTTTTCAAATTATATTCCCTGTAGTGTTTTTTCAAAAACTCTACCGCCTCCTCTTCCGAAACTCCCAGTTGAATAGCTGTAATCGCAGCCTTGTTGACAATATTATTCAGCAGCCTTGTCTTTATCTCCTCCCGCTGTCCTTTTCTCACACTGGCTACAAACAGCCCGATTCCCCGCCTTCTTTCGACCAGCCCCTCTGTCTCCAGCAGCGAATATGCCTTGCTGATTGTCATGGGATTGACCTTAAGCCTTGCGGCCAATTCGCGGACTGTTTCTAACTGCTCTCCTTCCTTTAGCCCGTCGGTCATTATCTGCTGCCGGACCTGCCTGATTACCTGCCGGTAAATTGGAACGCCGCTGTGATAGTCGATTTCAATCAGCATAAAATTTCGCCTTACACATCCTAAGTGTATTAGTATCTTAATACACTATACACAAACAGAAATTCCCCCGCAAGAAAAAAATAAAATTTTTTCAAATTTTTTTTAGTACCCCCGAAAACCACCCAAAAGCCCTCTCCCAGCCGTAAAAAACCAGGAAAATCCCTCCGCCCCCGATACGACTAAAATCCCAAATATCAACGAAAAGGCTGCGAGCATTTGACTCGCAGCCTTTTTCTCACCACTTAAACAATGTCTTTTTTCTTAATCTTCAAAACTTCCAGACAATTCCTGTACCTAACGCCCAGGCATCGTCGGCAAGCATATACTCAGCATAAAACGAACAGCTTTCATTCAAGTCGACCGCGGCACCCCCGTATCCGGCAAACATTGTTTCATCCGCGTCTCCTTCTAATATAGTAATATCCATAAAGTCTATGTCTATCTCGGCGTCGAAATAGTATAACCCTGCGCCTCCGTATATGCGCCAGTTGCCCATTTCTAATGTCGGTCCTAACGCAAGGAAAATATCAAAAGAACTAAAATCAGCATCAATCGTTTCTACGCCATATCCATTAATGCCGGTTAAATCAACATCATAACTGTCGTCTCCCTCACTCCAGCTCATCTGGTA
>Ga0272442_10002204_pt1 | contig 28597 bp, 15 predicted proteins | sample SSMForm2O_FD_200262 | JGI IMG/M metagenome (GOLD analysis project Ga0272442, IMG submission 200262) | Marine sediment archaeal communities from Little Sippewissett salt marsh, Falmouth, MA, United States - SSM-Form-2O | ecosystem: Environmental > Aquatic > Marine > Wetlands > Sediment ...
GGAGCCTTCCCCGTTGGCGAAGGTCACGACGGAGGTTTCATTTAATATACCTGTAATCAGGGTGTCCGGATAAATCGTCGGATTGTCCGGCTCGTTGATATCGCCACTGCGCAACGTGATGGCTTTACCCAGAAAGTCGATCGATTCGATGAATTGCGTGTTCGCTTCGGCAATCAGTTCGTCCCCGTCCTCCGCGTCATCTATCGCCTCCTGGATGGTCGAATAGAGTTCTTGGGGAAGGTTGGAATCTGCCGGAACGCGCAGGACCTGTCCCAGCTTTCCGGGCGGGACGACCGTTAAGGCATTATACAGGTTGACGCGCCCGCCGGATACACAGTAACTCGAATCCAATATCGGATCGACGGTTTTGAGTACGACGCCCTTGACTAAGGGAGCGGGCAGGTCCGGGTACTGCGACCAAATCATGGCACATTGACCGGCCACAAAGGGGGCCGCCTGCGATGTGCCGTCCAGCAAGCTGTAATTCGTGTCAACCTGGAAGACGATCATCGGGAATTTCTGTGTCGTTGGGGTGGTGCTCAGGATTTGTGTTCCCGGGGCCGCGACATCTACGGACACCGCCCCGAAGTTCGAAAAGTCCGATGCAACGTCGTTGTGATCTGTCGCCATCACGGAGATGATGTTCTTCAGATCGAAACTGGCCGGATAGATGGGCTCCTCGTCAATATTCTTGCCGAAGTCGTTGCCCGCGGCTGCGACGAAAAGGACGCCTTTTCGACCGGCTTCTTCAATCGCGTCGTAGAGCGTTTGTGAAAAATAATCTCCGCCCCACGAAGCGTTGAAAACCTTCGCCCCGTTGTCAACGGCGTACTCGAGCGCGGCCGTGGCGTCGGATGCGAAGACAACCGCGTCGGTTAAGTAGTCGTCGGCGAACACCTTCAGCGCCATCAGCTTGACGTTCCAGCAAACGCCGCTGACGCCCACGCTGTTGTTACCCACGGCGCCGATGATCCCCGCCACGTGCGTGCCGTGAAAATAAAAGTCATCCGGATCGCTGGACGTGTCGGTCGGATCGGTATTCACCGCTCCGGCGAAATCATAGCCATGCACGTCATCGACGTATCCGTTGCCGTCGTCGTCAATACCGTTGCCCGGGATTTCTCCCGCGTTGGTCCACATATTATCCACCAGGTCGGGATGGGAATAATCGATCCCCGTGTCCGCGACGGCGACGATAATTTCGGAATTGCCCGTGTTCAAATCCCACGCTTCAGGGGCGTCGATATCGGCGTCCTCGAGGCCGCCGGTTTGCCCCATGTTGTCGAGTGCCCACTGCTGGGCATAACTGGGATCGTTGGGAGCCAGGAACAGCTTGTATTTATAGTTCGGCTCGGCGTAATCCACTCTGTCCGAAAGATTAAATCGGACAAAGGCGTCCACGAGACTCGTGCCTTGGGGCAACTGGACGGAGGCCAGACCCGGTGCGATTGTCTCGTATTCTTCCGCGACGGTCGCTCCGGGTACGATCGAGTCTGAGACCATGCTTCGTAAGGTGCGGCGGGACCACGGCCCCGCGACGGCCGGTTGGGCTTGGACCTGCGTCGAATCCGTATCGGCAAAACGAACGATAAGCTCATTGGGCTTATAGGGTAATGCACTGTATTCAGTGAGAACCCCGGGGTCGGATGTCGATACATCCATTGCCCCGGCAAAACCACATAGGATGAATACAGCCAGCAGGCTTAGCAGAATTGTGTGTCTCATTCTCCGAACTCTATAAAGACAATCATCATTTATGAAACTGTCCATAGTCTGAGATACTCCAGCATAGTACAACGGTATCTATTGCGTTTGATAAAAAAGGGGGAAGGATCGCAATCGATCCCACCCCCTATTACTTGCAGTTTATAATTGATTCTCCAGCGCGGCGATCGCCTCCGCTTCGCGCTCATCCTGTAACATAATCGTCGGTTTGACCAGGATGAGCAGTACTTTCTGGTCGCGTATTTTGCTGCGATTGCCGAAGAGCCTTCCAACGACGGGGATCTTGCTTAAGATCGGGACACCCGATTCCTTATCGATCTCGGACGTGATTTTTTGACCGCCCAGCAGCAAGGTTCCGCCGTCAGGCACGCTGACACGCGTCATCACCGTCGAGGTTTCCACTTCGGGAACGGTCACAGGGTATTCGATAAGCTGGTCTCCTTCGTCCGTGTCCCCTGCGACAACCTGCGACACATCATGGGTGACAAATCGGAGCAAGTCCGTCAGAGTCGTTACGATGTTCAACAAGACGTATTTCTTATCCGCACTGATCGTCGGAGTAATGCTTAGCATGGTTCCGACATTGGTATAATTAACATTTTGTTGTATAGAGAGATCCTGATAATCCGCTCCTCCGACAAGGCCCCGGGTTCTCGTCTGCAGGGTATCCGGAGGCAGGGCGAATGTAACGGTGTCATACACACTGAACGTGGCCGATTCTCCGCTGAGAACCGAGACCTTCGGCTCGATCAACGATTTTGAATCTATGTGCGCCTGGGTGGCCCGAATGAGGAACGCCACCTGCAAATCGTCGAGAATGGAGCCATATCCTCCGGAAATACTGGCCGCTGCATTGATTCCCCCAAGACTTCCTGCGACTTTCGTAGCGCTATCCGCCTGCGCGGCCAAAAGGGAGTCTTGTTCGATCGTAATCGTTCCCCACTGGGTGCCGGCGTTGATTGTGAAATCGACGTCCAGCCCCACGTCTTCGAGGAAGTTTTCAGTGACGACCAGGAATCTGGCTTCAATGGCAACCTGCTCTCCGAGCGATTTGCGTAACGACTCAAGTAATCTCTCGATTTCCTGGTGGACTTCGTGGGTTTGCATAACGGCTAATTTCTTCGGTTGCTGGGAAGGATACGGGGTTATGGTTCCTTCGCCAAATTCACTCATTTCATACCAGGTGTCGGGATCGATGCTTTCCTGGATCAGATAGACGAGGCTCTGTGCTTGCATAAGGCCGCCCATCATGCCGCCGCCCATGCCGCCTCGGCCGCCCATGCCGCCGCCCATGCCGCCGCCCATGCCGCCGCCATAGCCGCCCATGCCGCCGCCCATGCCGCCCATGCCGCCCATGCCGCCCATGCCCATGCCGCCCATGCCGCCGCCCATCATGCCCATGCCGCCCATGCCGCCGCCCATCATGCCGCCGCCCATCATGCCGCCGCCCATCATGCCGCCGCCCATCATGCCGCCGCCCATCATGCCGCCGCCCATGCCGCCGCCCATGCCGCCGCTCATGCCGCCGCCGCCATAGCCGCCGCTCGTGCCGCCTGTACCGGTACCGGTGCCGGAAGTACCGCCACCGCCGCCGAGGTCGTAGCTTCCGATCTGGGCGCCCATGCCGCTCATGCCTCGCATCATGTTCATCATGCCCATCATCATGCCCATTTGACCGTAGTTCGCGGGGGTGCCGACGATGTCGGTGATATCATAGACGCGGGTCACCATTTTATCGGGAAGTGTATCGATGGTTGCGATCTCGATCACACCATCTTCCACGATGTAGTTAAGTTCTGCAAATTCACTCGAAACACCGGACAGCAACAGTTCCAGCGCTTTGCGGACTTTCACGCCGGTCAGCGGGTCCATTCCGGCCGGGGTCGTCGGCTCGACTTCCGCCATTTCAAGCAGATCCTTCCAGTTGGGCTGGATTTGCAGATTGGGCGTTACGGATTGTTCCAAAGCTGTGATAACGTCGGAGAAAGCCGTTTGGGGATTCAAGTTGGATAAATCAACTTTTTGCTCCAGGAGTTCGTACACATTGGCATCCTCCGGGTCCAGTCCGATGGGTTTATCCGGCTGACGCGTGGGCTTCTCGATAATCTCACGCCAATTCTTTGGATACGTCATTTCCTCGGCATGAGGAATTTGAGATTCATCGACTTTCAAGAAAAGCTCCGCCCTCTGCTTATTGGATTCCTTCTCAATCGCTAATTGTTTCCGCCAGAAGATCGTATCCTCCAGGGCTTCCTTGAGCGTGAGCGCCTCGTCATGTTGCGGATCTAATGCGAGAAGACTCTCCAGTTGACCGAGGGCCGCCTCGTAGCGTTGTTGTTTCTGATAGGTCCGGGCATTTTCCATCAACTCGGCAATTCTGTTTTGCCGGTCGATTTCCATTTGCTCCCTGAATTTACGTTGGGCCTCTGCGGCCGCTGTGCGTTTTGTTTCCGCGTCCTCTTGAGCTTTCTCTTTTTGTTTCTGAGTCACTTCTTCCTGGACGAGGTTGAGCTGGCCGCTATAGTCGTCAAACAGGGCGTCTCCGAGGTGGATTTGATTTTGGTTGACGGTATATTGGGCCATTTCGATGGTCTTCTTGGCCTGATCGAAATCACCCTGGCTCATGTGGTTGCGCGCTTTTGCAACGGCGTTATTTACAACGGTTTTGGTATAATCCCGAAGGATATTTCTCGTACGGACGACCTGATCGATATAGGTCTCTCCGTCTTGGGTTGTCGGTGAAGGAATGGGGGCCGCCGCCGACTCGGTTGTATCCCGCTCTGCCGGACTCTCCGAGTCATTTGCCCCGGCGGTCACGGATTCGGACTCCATGAGCTTCGGTTCCGCCAGTGTCGGTTGAGCACCTTCCGGCTCGACGACTTTCGGTTTCATGTCCGTGGGCATCACGGTTTCTGTTTTTTCTTGCGAGGGTTTTTTCACGGTTCGTGTGGACAAAACCTTGTCGATTTCCTTTAGATAACCCTCTATCGTTTTTTTCATCGCCGGGGGGATTAAACGACTGGACGCCACTTTCACGAGACCTTCCCGCGCTTTTTCGAACTGCCCGGAGCGGTAGAGTTTCATGCTCTTTTTATAAATCTCGGCGATTTGTTCGTTGCTCTCGCCCTTTGTTTCATTGGGTGTCCGAAGACCCTCTACGATTTTATCCAATGTCTCCGTTGCCAGGTGCTTTCGGCTCTTATTCTTGCCAGTGTGTGCGTTATCTTCGGCGATCTGGAGATTGATTTGCGTGAGCACCTCGGCAATTTGCGCGCGTTCCTTCTTTGCCAGGAAAGCATTGTCCTTAAGGCTCTCGAGATGGCTCTTGGCCTCACCGAGCTGATCCTTTTTGATCAATTGGTTGACGGTTTGGAACGTCTCCAAAGCTCGTTTCCTTTGGGTTACCGCCTTCCGGGCTTTCTCCAGGAGCGCGCTTAACTGCTCCCGCCCGTCGTCGGTCAAGTACCCCTGGTACCCTTTAGCCATTTGGAAGGTTTTGGCGGCTTGATCGAAGTAGCCTTTATCGTATTCTTCCTTCCCGGCCTGAACGTAGCTCTGGACCAACCGGCGGAAAATCTCCTGCCGGTCGGTCGCACCATTTTGTTGCGACGGCACTCCTACACAGACCATAGTGATCAATAATAGGATTGATACCGTGACGATGGACAGAGTTCTCCTGCCACAAGATTCGCTAAAGAAACTCGGCTTGCTCAAAATAAACCTCCTGCCAAAAAATACCACCCTCAGGGGAAAAATAGTTTACAAGTTACCTTCGATTTTATATTACCACCGACCTCCAGTTTCAGGAAAAGACCAGACTTATAATGCTCCAGTTTAAAGCAAATCATTTTTTTTTGCAAGAGAAAAATTTGATTTATGCCGCTTTGGCCAATAATATCCGATCTATCATTATTCAAACAGAAGAATCCATGTAGGCATAACATAAAAATAGTCCCAATAGAAACTCTTTTGTTATGTTAAAAATGGGGATTTTGAAACAGAAACAGACTTTTTCGTGATTGATTGCGACCCATAATGATGCAGGAACCTTTTATTTTAGCCGTAGAAACGTCCAGTCGAATAGGTTCGGTGGCTATCGCCTTCGGAGAAAAGTTGGTCTCAGAGATTCGCTTCTCGGGTCCGTTAAAGCATAGTATGGAGATTTTTCCCGCTGTTCGCGGCTTGTTGGACCCTACCGGGCGAACTCCCGGGCAGATTGAGCAGGTCTATATCTCCCAGGGTCCGGGCAGTTTCACCGGTTTGCGTATAGCCGCTACACTCGCCAAGACTATGCATTTAGCGGAAGCCGCCAACATCGTCGCAGTCGATACACTCGATATCATCGCCGCCAATGTCGTTCGTCTATCTCCGGGGATCACTCGGCCGGTGGGTTGGTCTCAAGCATTGCCCGCAGACTGCAACAGGATTGCGACCGTGCTCGATGCCAAGCGAGGGCAATTCTTCATCGCTGTCTATGAGCGTGCCCGTCAGGGACGCCGGAGCAGGGGGGCGGAAGATGATTTTTGGAAGAAAGTCGTTCCGGATTCGCTCGTGACGATTTCGGAATTCCTCGACCGCTTCGCCTGCCCGGCGAATCCCATTGGCCTGCTTGGGGATGGATTGGTCTATTATCAAGACAGATTCGAAGCCGATGGCGTATTCTTCTTAGACAAACAACACTGGAGTCCTCAAGCGAATAAAGTCCACCGGCTCGGTTGGCAGAAGGCTTTGGATGGGCAATTCGCCGATCCACTCACACTAACGCCTCACTATCTTCGCAAACCGGATGTTACGTCAGAATCACGTTGATGCTCGATCATAAAAAAAGGGGCCCACGCTCAATGGATTGGCGCAAGCCCCCGAGGGCTGGTCATTTGAATTTACACTTACGTCCGTTGAATATAGCTATGTGACTGCCCCGGCTAATATAACCGGATGTCGTCGACGTACAATGTACCCGAGCCGCCGACGGCGACGCCGCCTGTGCTGCCCAGGCCGATCCCGATCTTGTCCACATTGCTCAGGTTGATTCCCTGATCGGTCATCGCCTGTAGCGGGATCCGCCACTGCGTCCATTTGGCGAGCGTTGCAGCGGCAGGATCGTTGTTGGCCACCACTGCGGGCGCGCCGGCGCTGTTGGAGACCGCCACATACACCGGGTCGGCTGCATTGCCCGAAGCCCCTCTGATCCAGACCGATAGCTCGGTGACACCGCCTTCCGTCCAGTCGCGCGGCGCCGTCAGCGTTAACGTGGCTTCCGAGTTCGTCACGCCGCCTTCGTTGGTGTAAAAGAGCGGCATGGATTGCGCGCCGCCGTGAACGATCGTCTGCTCGGCATAGGGAGGCACTAAATTGCCCACTTGCGATCCGTTGTCGGCAACACCGAAGCCGTCGATCCAATGCTGCCAGATGGCTTCGTTGTTCGGGTCGTCGTCGGTATAGCTCTCGAAATCGTCCACGAGAAGGAACGCACCCGTCGTGAAGATCCAGACGGGGCCTTGGGTCGTATTGCCTTGGGCATCGACTTCGTCCACACGCCAATAGTAGGTCGCGTTGGCTTCCAGCAAGCCGGGATCATGATTTTCAGCGCCCCGTGCTTTGGACCCTATGTATTCGAGTGAGCCCGGACCGGCGGTGCGCACGGCCTCTTTGTCCGTGCCGAAGTAGAGCTGGTGTGAAGCGGCGCTCGTGGAGGCCGTCCAGCTTAGAATGGCATTCAAACCGACGTCCGTTGCGTCATAGGCCGGACTCGGATTGCCGACGGCGCCGGGCGTCGTAAAGCTCCAGATGTCGCCCTTATATGTGCCTAAGCCGTCAAATTCATCAACCCGCCAGTAATAGACCTTCCCGAGTTCAAGCGGGTCCGGGTTGTAAGTTGCGAAACCCCATGGCATTCCTCCTGTGGCGTTGTCCACCGTGTCGTAATCATCGCCGAGATAAACCGTGTGCAAGATCGCCCCAAAGCCCGGCGTCCAGCTCAGGACGGGCGTATTCGGATCCACGTCCTGAGCCCCATCGGCCGGATCCGGATTGTACGCGGTCTTGGGAGGAACCGAGAAGCTCCAGACGGGGCCTTTCCACGGGCTGTTCGGATCGGCGTCATTGACCTCGTCGATGCGCCAATAGTAGGTCGTGCCCGGTGTAAGTCCTTCCGGATACGGATTTCCGGGGAAGCCGGCGACAATAAAATCCTCCCCCTGGTTGCCGACAAATACGTCGGAGTCGGGTGTGGCGTCGTTCACATCGTCGAAGTTCACGCCCATATACACATCGTGTGAAACGGCAAACGGACCCGCTCTCCAGGACAGGGTAACCCAGGTGTCTTCGTGCATGGCACCATTTTTGGGATCGGGCCCGGAAGCATAAGGCCAGGGTTTGCCTCCCCATTGACTCAACTCAACTTGTGTCAATGCCTGATTAATAACCCAGACTTCGTCAACCGCTCCTTCGAAATAAGCACCGCCGCCCGTAAGATTACCGTCATGAAATTTTGTCTGTGAATTGGCATACCCGATGGCGCAGTCATTCGAGCGGCTCTGCAATTGACCGCCGGGCCCGATACCGATGAATTCTCCGTTCATCCACATTTCAAATTTGTCGTCTTCCTGGCCTGGGCCACTTTCTTTGAGAACCATCGCAACGGCATACCACGCGCTGGAGCTGATCGGCGCAGACAGAAACGTTCCCGTCCATTCCGGTGTATAATCGCTCAGGTTCCACCCTCCGGCGTAAACCAGACCTTCATGGACGTATATGGTGAGCCCGCGGGTGGTTCCCCCTTCATCGTAAACCACCTGTTTATCCGCTTTGTCGACGTCATCACACTTAAATACAGCCACCACCGTATGATTCGTGTGAGTGCTCAGGTTGATCATCGCCGAATCCGGGATATGAACGCCATCATCGACGCCGTCGAACTGCAACGCCATACCGTTAAGACCGTCAACGACTTGTGGGTCTCCAACGAGATTGCCCGGATTGTTATTGCCCGAATCGTCCGACACATTGGCGCCGACATCCTCGAACAGGTACACATGACCGTCGGTCACAGACTCCGGATCCAACTGGGCCATGGTATTTCCAACCAGTACCAGTACCAAGATCGAACACGCTAATAACATCATTTTATTACACATAGTCGTCGTCCTCCCTACTCAAAAGGTTACAGTTATCGTGGCCCGGCTACGCACCGGAACGAACTCTATTGGCCTTTATCTTCCGAGAATTGACCTGCTCTATCCGGGAACACATTACGATATGCCGTCACCTCCTTTCATCGAAATTCAACATGCCCCATCAACCTCTAAAGGTTAATATTCTCACATGTTATACATGCGCTTTTCAGGAAATGTATCGGTTTTTTTCTGTTCCGGCTTACTAAAAAACCCTGTACACAATCGCCCAACCGCTTGTTTTTTCCCTGGGACAAATATTATGTATGTCAAAACTTCACCTTTGTTCCTTATACTGAAAAAACCACATGTCAGTCAAGAAAAATCTTCAAATTAAGCATCAACAGGTCGGTGGTGAATCTTCGGAAATGCCCTATTTCAATAAAGAAACGAAGCCTGTACCATGGATTGACACAGGCTCCGAGTGAATCTACTGTCCGATTGGACATGAACTTGTTGTCGTTAATACAGACGGATGTCATCGACGTACAGCGTTCCCGAACCGCCGACGGCGACGCCGCCCTTGCTGCCCACACCGATGGCAATTTTATCGACATTACCCAGGTTGATGCCCTGATCGGCAAATGCCTGTAACGGAATGCGCCATTGCGTCCACGAGCGAACCGAAGCTGCTTGTGGATCATCCTGCGCCACGATGGCCGGGGAGCCGGCGCTGTTGGAAACCGCTACATAGACCGGATCGGCCGCGTTAGCCGATGCGCCTCTATACCAGAGGGATAGTTCGGTTACACCTACTTGTGTCCAGTCACGGGGCGCCGTCAGCGTTAACGTGGCTTCCGAATTCGTCACGCCGCCTTCGTTGGTGTAAAAGAGCGGCATGGATTGCGCGCCGCCGTGAACGATCGTCTGCTCGGCATAGGGAGGCACTAAATTGCCCACTTGCGATCCGTTGTCGGCAACACCGAAGCCGTCGATCCAATGCTGCCAGATGGCTTCGTTATTCGCGTCGTCATCGGTATAGTTCTCGAAATCGTCCACGAGAAGGAACGCACCCGTCGTGAAGAGCCAGACGGGGCCTTGGGTCGTGTTGCCCTGGGCGTCCACTTCGTCCACACGCCAATAGTAGGTCGCCTTGGCTTCGAGCAAGCCGGGATCATGATTTTCAGCGCCCAGTGCTTTGGACCCTATGTATTCGGGCGAGCCCGTGTTGGCGGTGCGCACGGCCTCTTTGTCCGTGCCGAAGTAGAGCTGGTGTGAGGCGGCGCTCGTAGAAGCCGTCCAGCTTAGAATGGCATTCAAACCGACGTCCGTTGCATCGTAGGCCGGACTCGGATTGCCGACGGCGCCGGGCGTTGTGAAGCTCCAGATGTCGCCCTTATATGTGCCGAAACCGTCAAATTCATCGACGCGCCAGTAATAGACCTTCTCCAGTTCGAGCGGGCCGGGACGATGGGTCGGGGCGCCCAGAGGCATTCCTCCGACGGCGTTGTCCACCGTGTCGTAATCATCGCCGAGATAAAGCGTGTGCAGGATCGCACGAAAACCCGGTGTCCAGCTCAGTACGGGCGTATTCGGATCCACGTCCTGAGCCCCATCGGCCGGATCGGGATTGTACGCGGTTTTCGGAGGGACCGAGAAACTCCAGACGGAACCTTTCCACGGGCTGTTCGGATCGGCGTCGTTGACCTCGTCGATGCGCCAATAATAGGTCGTGCCCGGGGCCAAACCTTCCGGATAAGGGTTGCCGGGGAAGCCGGCGACAATAAAATCCTCCCCCTGGTTGCCGACGAATACGTCGGAGTCGGGTGTGGCGTCGTTCACATCGTCGAAGTTCACGCCCATATACACATCGTGTGAAACGGCAAACGGACCCGCTCTCCAGGACAGAGTCACCCAGGTGTCCTCGTGCATCGCTTCATCTTTGGGATCGGGGCTGGAAGCGTAAGGCCAGGGTTTGCCGCCTGCCCACTGACGCAAATCATCTTGTGTCAGCGCCTGATTGAGAATCCACACCTCGTCAACCATTCCCTCGAACCAATGGCCGGCATTTACGATTGTGTCATTGAATATCGTTTGTGCCTGGACATTTCCGATACCATTGTCATCCGAACGGCTATTCAATTGACCACCGGGCCCGATACCGACGAACTCTCCGTCCAAATACATTTCAAACTTATCGTCTTCCTGGCCCGGGCCGGAGTCCCGAAGGACCACGGCTACCGCATGCCATTCGTTGGAGCCGATCGGCGCGGAGAACCATGTGCCGGGAGCCCATTGGGGATCATAATCCGCTCTGTTCCACGCGCCGCCCCAGGCCATCCCTTCATGGACATAAATGCTTAATCCACGAGTACTCCCGCCTTCTTCATACACGCATTGATATTCAGATTTGCTGACATCCGCACAGTTGAATACCGCGACGACCGTGTGATTTGTGTGCGTACTCGTATTGATCCCCGCCGCATCCGGGAGATGGACGCCGTCATCAATGCCGTCGAACTGCAGCGCCATGCCGTTCAGGCCGGGAACGATCTGCGGATCACCAAGGAGATTGCCCGCATTGTTATTGCCCGAATCGTCCGGTACATTGGCGCCGACATCCTCAAACAGATACACGTGACCGTCGGTAACAGATTCGGGATCGATCTGAGCGGCGGCATGGCCGGTTAGCGCCAGCAGCAACATCGCAGAGGCAAAACACATTAATTTTCTACACATAATAGTCATCCTCCTTACTTCAAAAGGGTACAGTCATCATGCCCCGGCTACGCACCGGAGATATCAATATGGGTTTTTACCTTCCTGAAATGGACATTCTCCACCCGACAAGACTTTACGATATGCGGCCACCTCCTTTCTTTAAAATTCAACATGAACCGTCAATTTGAGAAGAAAAACTCAAAGGTTACACATTCGCCCTAAAATAGTGAGTAGAGTGATTCTCTTTTCCGGTTTTTCTCAAAACACACGCAGACCAACACTCCGTCGTTCGTTTTAGTCCGGTGCAGACTTCATGGATTTTCAAGCTTCAAAGAATCAATTATTTATACCAAATTCTCTCTCTTTGTGTCCAGAAGATTTTTTAGGATATCGAAGATATTGTTTGTCACGGGGTGGGAAATAGCCCGGCTCCGGATACACCGGATAATTCATGTTGTGTTGTGGAAATCGAATCGCTCTGAAGGTATAATCCGTATCAAAGGAGAACACTAATGAAGAACGTGTTATTGTTAATTGGAATTATCGTTGTTTCCGCGGGTTCAGTGTGCCCGGTAACGGGCGGCGCGGAAGCACTCGAACAGACCTGGTCTGTGGGCTACGCCGAAGCGGATATCACACCGGCGCCTAAACAGGTCCAAATGGCCGGCTTCGGCCGCGAGCGGTACGCCCAGGGCGTCCTAACGCCATTACTGACCCAGGTCGTTGTGTTAAGAGACCGGAACGGTCGTACAGGCATTCTCATTACCGCCGACGTCCTTGGCTTTGACCGTGTTGTGATTGAAGCGATTCGTCGTTCGATCCATCACAAACATGGCGTCCTTTCTGAGAACATTATGCTCGCCGCCTCCCACACGCATTGGGGACCGGCGGTCAGGTTTCACGTCAGCTTCGGCATCGGGGCGCCGAATGTGTGGTATTTGGGCTGGTTGGAAGACAAGATTCTGGCTTCTGTGGATTCGGCGATGGGAGACTTATCCCCGGCGACGATCGAGTACGGCTCGACGGATTTTCGCGGCATCGGGTGTAATCGCCGGCCTCCTGTTGATGGAAAAACTGGCTGGGGGCCATACCGAGACGGTTCGTTTGACGGACATACGCCGATCTTGCGCATCACACGAGAAGGAACGCCGAAACAACTAATATTGGTCGGCCATGCCTGTCACCCGACCAGTTCCGGTTCCATTGGGAAATGGAGCCCCGACTATCCCGGCGCGATGCGGGATCGTCTGATTGATGAATGCTCTGACACAAAAGCCGTGTTCTTTCAAGGGTGCGGCGGCGACGCCAAAATCGTTCATAACGATCCCGAAACCGGCAATCTGGTCTTTTCCAGCGATCCGGAACAAGCCAAAGCCGCGGGCGAGAAATTAGCCGGGGTGGTGTTGGAACATCTTCAAACGGGACGAATGATCCCTTTAGATCCTCAATTGGCCTGTTCTCTAAAAACGGGACAGATCAGCTACGGCCAGCGCTGGCCAAAGGAGGAGATTGAGCGTCAAGCCTATCCGGAGCCGGGGCAAGACGGACCAAGAAGGAACTGGCAAACGTGGGCGGCAAGGCAATCGCTGGCCCTACCCGATCCCAGTGAGGGTTTTCGTTATGACGTTCAGGTCTGGACGCTTGGCGATAGTCTGATGATCTTCGGCATGGAAGGGGAGATTTGCAGCCCGTGGGGGCCGATGCTCCGTGCGATGGCGCCCACCCGGCAGTCGATGGTGATTGGTTATGCGAACAGTACCGGTTCGTATATTCCGGACAAGCGAATCGTCCGGGAAGGGGGGTATGAAGGTCTGACGTCTCAGCAGGTTTACTTCCTGCCCGCGCCGTTTACTGAGAAGATCGATGAGGAAATCAAGCAGATTGTTACCCGGGCGATCAGCGCCCTCAAGTGAAAGGTGAAAAATTGATGAAACGTGTTCTAACCGTGTTGGTTTTCATATGTATCGCGTCGTCGTTTGTTATTGCCAATGAAGCGATGTGGGTGGAGATAGACGGCCTCGTCTATGGCGCCAAGGCCGACGAGCGCGGACCGATTGGCGGCGGAGACGGGTACGCGAACGTCGTCACGAAGGGCGACTTCTGCGTGACCGACCTGGACGGTTTGCTGGAGGCGTTATCGAAAGTCAAATCAGGGCAGACCGTTTTCATTCCCGCCGAGACGGACATTGATCTGACCGCCCGTATCTATATCGAGCAACTTGTTCTTGAAATTCCGGGGGGTGTTACGTTGGCCGGGGATCGCGGACATAAAGGTTCCAGGGGCGCACTGCTTGCCAGCGATGCTCTTAAGACACCGGTGCTGATCCGCGCCGCCGGACCGGATGTGCGTATCACGGGTTTGCGCCTTCGCGGACCGAATCCGAAACGTTATCTTGAGCATCATCGTCGCTCGTTCGGTGCGGGCGGTGACGGGCACAAGTACTACTACAAGTTCCCCACGTCAAATGGTATTACGACAGAATGCCCTCGCCTGGAAGTAGATAACTGTGAGATCTCCGGTTTTTCTCATGGTGGTGTGTACCTGATCGCCGGCGATGGACATCATATTCACCATAATTCTATCCACCATTGCCAATATCAGGGCCTCGGATACGGCGTATGCCACAATACCGCATCGTCTCTTATCGAGTATAACCTGTTCGACTGGAATCGGCACTCGATCGCGGGTACGGGGCGGCCCGGCAGCAGCTATATCGCCCGACATAATGTCGAACTCGGCGTGTCACTCAGTCACTGCTTCGACATGCACGGAGGCCGCGATCGCAAAGACGGCACAGATATCGCGGGAACGTCCATTGAAATCTATAACAATACGTTCCGTGCGCCGCAAACTCCCGTCGTTATCCGCGGCGTGCCGCAGGAAAAGTGCGAAATCCACCATAACCGGTTTCTCAAGCACAACGACGCCGGGCACGCCGTGCGTGCCTCCGCCAAAACCCGCGTCTTTCGTAATTTATACGCCAACCAGTAGGGGCAACGTAGAATCACAGCACCTGGGTTTGGCCGGGCATGGCAACAGGATAGTCTCCTTTGGCGTTGGCGTTCACCGGCGGATCGGAGGCCATCGTATAATGGTCCAATTGCGGCGCCAGCTCCAGATTCGAAGCCATCGCTTGTTCCCAAGTGATCTTCTGGCCCGACTCAGCGGCCATGCGTCCGAGGATGCCCGTCATCGCGGCACACGCCGACCGTTCGGTTTCGTTATATGGTTTGTTCTTGCGAATGGCGTCGAACAGCAGATCGTGCTCCACCTGATATTGGTAACATCGCGGTCCTTTGTAATTCCAGATCACGTTCTCGGACGTCTGCTGGTGGCCTTTGAAAATACGGGGTTCCGAAATCCCTTCTCCAAGGACGGCCGAGCCGGTCGCGCCGTGGATGACGTCGCCGAAAAATCCCCAGCAGTTGTCCATATGCCGGCCCTGAGCGAGCAGCCGTGTCCCATCGGGGAACGAATACTCTACCGAGTAATGATCGAACAGTTGGTCGGGTTGGGTCCGGACTTGCCGGCCGCCCTGGCCCTGGGCCGAGGCCGGCCAGGCGTCCTTGCACCAGCAGCACACGTCGAGGTTGTGAATCAGCCAGTCCAGGAGAAAGCTACCGTTCAGCCAGGTGAAGTTGCTGTAGTTTTGGATCTGGTGAGCAAGTTCGTTCATGCCGGGGCGCTTTGGCTTGAAGCCCACCGGGGCATGTTCTCGATATGCCCAGCAGGTGATAACCTCGCCGATGATGCCATCGTGCAGCTTGCTGACGGCTATTTCCAGCGGCTTGTAATGCCGGCTCATCAATCCTCCGGCGATCTTCAGATTCTTCTTCTCGGCTTGCCTGCCGGCTTTGAGCACGCGGCGAATACCGGGCGCATCGACGGCGAACGACTTCTCCATGAAAACGTTGCAGTTTTTCGATACGGCGTATTCGACATGGATCGGCCGGAATGCCGGAGGCGTGGCCAGGAGCACGACGCCGCCCGGCGAGACGAGGTCGATGGCTTTTCGATAGGCGTCCAGGCCGAGGAATTGCCGATCCGGGGGAACGTCGATTTGCTTCTCAAAATCTTTAGTGAGATTCTTCAAGCTGCTCGAAAGTCGGCTCTCAAAGAAGTCGGCCATCGCGACCAATTTGGTCGGGCCTTTCGTGGACAAGGCGTTGGCCGCGGCGCCGGTTCCGCGTCCGCCGCAGCCGACCAGTGCGACCTTAATGGTGTTTTGTTCGCCGGCATGACTTTTCGACGTTACGGCGTTAACCAGCGACGCCCCGGCTAATACACCCGTCGTTTGCTTGAGAAAGTCACGGCGGGAAGAGGTGGTTTTCTGAGTGTTGTTGTGTGCCATCGTGGTTTTTCCTTTCTCTGCGATTTGAATCGATTATTTCTTTGCGCGTTTATCCAGTTTCGTAAAGAAATCTCGGAAGATCGGATCCCTGCGAACGAAGTTCACTCTTCGAATCAGATGCCGAGACGTGTCAAAACTGAATGTGTAGTTGTCCGTCACGATCGGGCTGTGGACGAGATCGGACGGCAGCCATTGGTCGTTGACCAGCCAGGCCACCGCCGTCATATCCCAGAGCACCTTGGACCATGCGAAGTGGTCCTTCTTATATCCCTTGAATATTTTAAGCAGGTAATCGCCAATCGCTCCGCGTCCGCCCACGTAACGCTCCATTTCCGGTACGGTCGTCGTAAAGTGAGTGACGATGGGTGTGCACGGCAGTTGCACGAACGGAACGCCGCTGTCGAAGATGACGCGGGAGGCATTCAGGTCCTGCCGGAAATTAAATTCTCTCTGGTGCGGCCAATGGTGACCGTTACCGCCCAGCCATACGACAACGATATTATTAATAATGGAGGGGTCGATGAGAATGGCATTACTCACGTTCGTAATCGCTCCGACAGGAACGACGTAGAGCGGATCTTTCGGACTGCTCTTTCGTGCCCTCTCAACTAAATCCATAGCCGCCGGACTTCGTTCAGGTTTTTTCATATCGGTCAGGTAGTGAGTGCTCCCCTTGAACGCAAAGCCGTTAGGCGATTTATCGAGTCGGCTCAGGATTCTGAGGATTTCTTCGTAGCTTTTTTCCATCCCGTCTCCCGGCCCGCGCGACCGGCTGTTTTTGAATGGGGCGGCGTACACCGCTTGCACGTCAAGCTCCGGCGAGATCAGGGCATAGACGACGGCGAACTGATCGTCAATCTCGTTATAGGTATCGGTATCGAGCACCATTCGGGCAGGTCTGGATTTCGGGGATTTCAACATTTCGATACGTTGCGTCTCCGAAACCGGTGGATATTTCTGCCCGAGGAGGGGCGTTCCATGTAAAATGATTGTGAATAGGAATGTTGCGTACAATGTCTTTTTCATAATCTGCTCCTTTCAAATCAAATTGTGGGGGCAACCCCATGGGGTCGCCCAGGGCTCAGCTTCGTCGCCGAACTGAATTGCCCACAGTATAACAAGCCTTGCTCTCGTTCGCAATTCGATGTCTCTTGAAAATATTGGAAGGGAGTCATTGATTCCGATATTATGTTGGTTTGAGGACCCGGCGTTGTGCCGGGAGTAGGTTCATGAAGAAAATCTCTCATAGGGAGGAATAGAAATGAGCGGAAATATCAGCAGCAGGCGCGATTTCATCAAAGCCGTTGGTTTGGGAGCGGCTGCATTGGCCGTAACTGAAGCCGATGGTGCGGAGCCGGATTCCGTACTCAGGGTAGATCCGAAGCCACGATTTGATCTGTCACCCTATTTATATCTGCAGTTTATGGAGCCTCTGGGAACAACGGACGGATCAGTCGCGGCGGCATGGGATTTTGGTAAAGACTGCTGGCGGCAAGATGTCGTAGATGTCACGAACAAGCTTTCGCCTTCGTTGATTCGATGGGGGGGATGCTTCGTTTCGTACTACCGCTGGAAAGAGGCCGTAGGGCCGCGGAGTCAGAGAAAGCCTGCGCTAAACCTGTTATGGGGGGGGATCGAAACGAACCAGGTCGGCACGCATGAGTTTGTCGATTTTTGCCGGCGGACCGGCGCCGATCCGCTGATGTGCGTCAACTTCGAATCAGACGGAAGGAAGCACTGGCAGCGCGATCCGAAGGGGAGCATCCGCTCGGCGGGCCCGGAGGAAGCCGCCGAGTGGGTCGAATACTGTAATGATCCCGACAGCAGGCAAAGGCGAAATCACGGTGTGGATAAACCGTATAACATTCGTATGTGGCAGATCGGAAACGAGACGTCTTATGCCCGCAACGCTTTCGATTGTGAGACCGCGGCGAAGAAGACCGTCACCTTCGCCAAGGCCATGCGGGGCCGTGATCCGAGCATTGAACTGATCGGATGGGGTGACAGAGGCTGGACCCGAAAAATGCTTGATATAGCCGGCGAGCATCTCCAGTACATCGCCTTCCACCACATGTTCAATCCCGATCGAAATCTGCCGAATTCACCATTGCGAGGAACAGAATATCGCAAAGACCCGGCATGGACCTGGGAACGCCTGATGAACGCCGCCAACGTCCATGAGGCTAAGATCAAACAAGTTCGCGAGGAAGTGGAGGGCTACCCGATTCCTCTGGCAATGACGGAGTGTCATTTTTCGCTGCCCGGCCGGAATCGGTGCGAGGTCTTATCTACATGGGCGGCCGGCGTGGCCAATGCCCGACTGCTGAACGTTCATGAACGACACGGGGACAAGCTCAAGATCGCCACGCTGGCCGACTTCTGCGGCACGCGGTGGCAGGTGAATGCTATTATGATTCCCGTACCTCGCGGAAAGTCTTTTATGATGCCGGTGGCTTTGGTGATGAGTCTCTATCGTCATCATACGGGGGAAAACGCCGTCGGGATTCAAAAGTCACCGAGCGATCTCGATGTCACGGCCAGCCGAACGGGGGATCGGGTTTTTCTCCATGTGGTCAATACGAAGAGAGATCGGTCCATTACGGCTCAATTGGCGATCAGGGGTATGAAGGTTCTGTCGGGACGCATTTTCGAGATGGCGGGGGATCCGGAATATGAAGTGATCCAAACGCAACCTGATGGAGTCATCCCCGTTGAAAAAAGCCTGCCCAGGAATGGGCGATGGACGTTCCCGGCGGCGTCTGTTTCCGCCGTGGAACTGGACGTTCAGAAGGTATAAATGGAAGGAGAAAATAAAGAAGGAACAGGTTTCAAACATTGGCTGTCGTTCTGCTTGAACATCGGTGAGAATATCGTTAATCGACTAACTCATCGGCGCCGATATCGACTTTTGTGTCACGCGGTTCTCCGTCAATGTCTTCGACCACATCCGGCAGGTTAATGCCTTTATCGATGACGTCGAGGGCCCCGTTCGTTAAGTGCAGGTTTCCATGAGCCGGATCGGCAAAGCCGTCCGTAAGGTCTTTAATGAGATTGTTGGTAAACGTGATCTTACTTTTCGATTCGTTGCTCATTCGAGGCCCGCTGAGGAGGTTGTTGGCGATACACAAATCATCATTCGTAAAAACCGTTCGGATCAACCGTCCCATCCGGCTACCGGGATCGTGAATCGTGTTATTGAGAATCTTGCAGTCCCTGGTATAGACGGTGACAATGCCTGCCTCGGGCGCGCGGGTAATGAAATTGTTTCTGGCGATACAGCGCACGCAATGATAGGTCGTCTCGCTGCCCCGGTGCGGATTGCCGAGTTGCAGGCCGACGTCGCAGTCGATAATGATATTACGCTCGATCACACAGTCTTCCGAAGTATGCCAGATAAAAACCGCGCCGCGTCCTTCGAATGTTCTGCCCTGAATCCCAACGAATACATTGTCACTGATGATCCAATCCTTGGCGTACATCACGTCAATACCGGCGATGTAGTTGCCCTGGGCAATATCAGCTTCATCGTCGCTCAGGCGTTTCGGCCGGTCGTTATAGAAAAGACAGTATTGAATTCGGCATTGTTTCGGACGAACGATATCGCGGTCTTTCTTCGGGACTTTCACGCCCTTAATGCCGCGTTGCCAGATATTGTGAATGATGCAATTGTAAATGGTCAATTTCTGAACATTCGTCTGTGAATTAATCTTGAAGCCGTTCCACTTGATATTCTGAATCGTCAGGTCGGCGATGGTGACGCCGGAACAATGTGTTATGCCCAGCAACTCTCCGTGGATGCTCGTTGCTCCGTCCAGAATTACGCGCTCGCGATGACCTGATGCGCTGCGCAACGTAACGTTGTCGGCGGCGATCTGGACGTAGCGGGGCATCATGTAGTGCCCGTCTTCGACAAGGAGGGTTTGTCCGGCTTTGGCTTCTCTCAGCGCCTTGATGAGTGTTTGGACGTCCGAGACGACAATCTTCGGCCCCTGGGCAGACGGCAGGGCGGGGGGTTTCGGAAACCAGCTCTGCTCAGGAGGATGGAATCCATGCGTAGAGGCGGCCAGTAAAATAACGTATAAACTCCACGCCATGGTTTCCATAAAGTCACCCAACAACAAAGAATCGAGAACACTTTCAATCAATAGCCGGAATCGCTCGAACCGTCAAGTAAAAATCCGAGGATAAATTGGTGCGTTCTTGATTATTGACCTGGACAGGTTTATATTCTCGTTTAGATACGCAAATCTTTTCCTTAAGATACGACTGTAGGAAAACCAATGTTAAATTTGGAGAGTACAATGAAAGTGACCATTGGTGTAGTGGCGTCGTTTATCTTGATCGTGCAAAGTCAGGTTTTTGCAGAGGCGAGGGATGCCGAAGTGAATCTCGCGGTCGTTGCGGAAGCCTCGACTTCCTATGTATCCGGCGACACTTCGCTTGCGGCGCTGAATGATGAGGTCGATCCCGAAAGCTCGCGCGATCGACGCCGCGGCTCCTACGGCAACTGGCCCAGACGGGGGACCCAATGGATACAATATGAATGGAGTCAACCGATCAGCACGCGCAAGGTGGATGTGTACTGGTGGGATGACAATCGTGGCGTCCGCTTGCCAAAGGCCTGTCGATTATTGTATTGGGACGGTGAAAGTTTTTTGCCTGTAAACAATGCATCAGGTTTGGACGTTAAAGGCAGTCAATTTAATACGACAACATTCGATGAAATACGCTCGTCAAAGCTCAGACTTGAGATCGATTCGAATGAGACCTATTCGACCGGGATTTTGGAATGGAAAGTCCATGACTCGGGCAAATCGCCTGACTTTCCACCTAAAGTTAAGGCTGGTGTTGATCGCGTGGTTATGTTGGGCGGCAAGACCTATCTGCATGGAACGATCAGAACAGTGGCTAACAAAGACGCTTTACCCAAGGTGGCATGGAGCAAGGCCTCCGGTCCTGGACGGGTTGTTTTTGAAAACGCCGGTGAACTGGAGACGGCGGCGACGTTTTCGGCCGTTGGTGATTATGTCCTGAAGTTGACGGCCGGGGAAAGATCGCTAAGTGCATTCTCAACTCTGAAAGTCAAGGTGGAATTGCCGCCGTCTGATGCTCCTTTGGAGATGATTGATACGAAGCGATACACAATCGACAGTCCTTTGTGGAACAGCAGGGCGAAGGCTCTGATCGTGAACTGGATTCCTCATTGCATCAATATGATTTCCAACCCGAATTTGAAGCACGGCGGTATGAACAACTTTATCGACGCCGCCAACAAGCTGGCCGGCAAACCTCACGGACGTCACAGGGGGTACGTGTTCTCCAACGCCTGGGTCTATAACACGATTGAGGCGATGTGCATGGCTCTGATGGTTAATCCCCGGGGAGATCAGGAAATCATGGAGTCACAGAAACTTATGAAAGCAACGCTGGAGGATTGGATTCCAAAGATTCTGGCGGCCCGGGAACCGGACGGGTACATACAAACGTGCTTTACACTGAGCGACCGCGAGCGTTGGTCGCCGAGGCATCGGGGCGATCACGAAGGGTACGTCGCCGGCTATTTTTTAGACGCAGCCGTCGCTCATCATATCGGCACTCAGGGCACAGACCTCCGGCTGTATAATGCAGCCAAACGACTGGCGGATTGCTGGAACGATAACATCGGCCCGCCGCCGAAGAAGGCATGGCACGACGGTCATCAGGCGATGGAAATCGGCCTGGTCCGATTCGGTCGGTATGTGAGCAAGGTGGAAGGAGAAGGAAAGGGCGATAAGTATATCAAGCTGGCGAAATTCCTGTTGGATTGTCGTAACAATGGTTCTAAGTACGACCAGAGTCATGTCCCGGTCATCCGGCAATACGAGGCCGTCGGCCACGCCGTTCGAGCGGTCTATTCCTATGCGGGGATGGCCGACGTGGCGATGGAGACCGGGGACATCGATTACCACAGCGCCGTCATGTCGCTTTGGGATAACATTGTCAACAGGAAGTACTACGTGACCGGCGGCGTGGGCAGCGGCGAGACGTCGGAAGGGTTCGGTCCGGACTACTCCCTGCGGCATAACGGCTACTGCGAATCGTGCTCGAGTTGCGGTGAGATCTTTTTCCAGCACAAGCTGAACCTGACGTATCACGATGCCAAATACGCGGATTTGTACGAGGAGACTCTCTACAATGCCCTCCTGGGCTCTATTGATTTGGCGGGCAAGAACTTCTATTACCAAAATCCTCTGGATGAACGACGGTCTCGCTACGACTGGCACGTCTGTCCTTGTTGTGTGGGCAACATTCCCCGAACTCTATTGATGTTGCCGACCTGGATGTACGTCAAGACCGATGACAGTTTGTATGTCAATCTCTTCATTGGCAGTACCGTAACGCTCGAAGATGTCGCCGGCACGGATGTCACGATGATTCAGGCAACGGATTACCCCTGGAGTGGGAAGGTTTCGATCACGATTAATCCCAAACGCTCCAAAACATTCAGTGTCAAGGTCCGTATTCCAAACCGCGATGTCAGTGAACTTTATACGGCCGTTCCGAATGCAGACGGTATGACTTCGATTTCGGTCAATGGTTCTTCGATCCAGCCGACGATAGAAAAAGGCTATGCCGTGATTACGCGGAACTGGAAATCCGGCGACAAGATCGATCTGGTGCTTCCCATGACGATACAGAGGATTAAAGGCGACGATAAAATCGAAGCCACGGCCGGACAGGTGGCCCTTCGATATGGCCCCCTCGTTTACTGTGCTGAGAGTATCGATCAGGATCTGGACAATGTTCTTCGTGTCGAGGGCGTCTCGCCCTCGAATCGCGGGCAGGATGCCCGCGACACGATTGAGTTGACGACCGAGTGGCGGGATGACTTCCTGGACGGTGTGATGGTCATTAAAGGCAAATGGGCGGATGGTTCGCAGTTGGCAGCCATTCCTTATTATGCACGGAGCAATCGCTTCATGGAAGCCGGTCGTCCTTCACGCGGTGGCGGTCCGCTGATGTCGTCTGTCTGGTTAAGAGATCGATAAACACAAGTCCAATCATAGTGGTTCGCCATATGAGATGATTGTCAACTTGATACGCGGGACCGGTCCGTGGGTGGACTCACAGGAGAACTGGATCGCATTTTCGCCCGTTGAAATCATCGGGATAGCGCCATTAGGTGTGACGTGGCTGATGATTTCGCCTTTTGAGCCATAGAGGACACCGTCGTTGTCTGTGTTGAATTCAAGGGTGCTGCCGGAGTGCATTTCCACAGGAAAGTCAACGGTCTTGCCATTGACGGTCAATTTGGGGTTCTTCACCGCGCAGGCAACCATCGGGATAGCTTTGATCGGACCAATCTGACACGATGCTTGTTTGTCTTTGGGTAGATTGTTGTACCATATGCTCATGGACGTGATCGTGCCGAAATTGATGCTCTCCCGGTAAACATTGTAGAGTCCTTTGCCGTCGTTCCAGACGTAATCGCTCCAACGGCTCGATTCCGTCTCCACGAGCGTCAGATACCTTGGGCCGGTGAAGTCCACCGTGATATACCGATCCGCCACGGCGCCGTAGGAGACGTGACGTGGGCTTTCCAGCCGGATCGCAATGATTTCTCCCAAACCATCGCCTTCGATCCGAACGCCTATTGTCTGATGCTCTCTCAGGTTGATGCACGGCTCAAACGTGCGGTCGAGCCTGGCCCATGCGGCATTGCGCGGAACCTTGCCGGAATTGGTTGCTCTCAATATCGCCGATGTTTCGTCCAGCGAGACGGTCACGCCATTGGCGGCGCGGGGTGGTCCTGAAAACTGTTGCGGTTTTGAAAGGTCGGCCAAAATGATATTGTTCACGTCGTCATATGATCCGGCGGACATCAGGGCTTCGAGTCGAAATGCCACCGGCTGCTCGCTGAAAGGATTCTTGACTATCCAGGACTCGGAGCATGAGACTTTATGGGAATCATAATAAGCCCGGCGGAATCGCCATTTGCCGGTCTTATCTTGAAAGAGTGAGAAATCCTTTCCCGGCTCGCGCAGCTTTACTCTGATATTTTCATCGAACGCCTTGTCTCGACGGAGTTCCTCGCATGTGCGCAGGATATCCACTGCCCGTCTGAATAGTGGAACGGTTTCGAGACGCTTGCGGTCTATTGCGCCGGTCAGGGAAATCCCCGCGTCCCAACCGATGAGTTTGGCGCCCAAATATTCAATCACGTCGGGATAGGTCGGCTCGGCTTGTGGCGGGTTGAATTCCTGGAAGTTCCACCAGCCCAGATGCAGAGGCAGCAGAAGCGAGCCGTTAACGGAAGCGGCGTGGGCGTCAATGAAACGCTTGTGGCCGCGTCGCGGATAATCCCACGCTTGCCAGCGGGTGCGAAATTGCCAGAAGTGGTGCCACATGGCACTCATTTCCATGCCGACGGGCTTGTTGAGGTGCTTCTGGATTTCAAAAATGAATTTGTCCGCCCAGTACCAGCACTCCTGCGAACCGCGGAGAATACTACTGCCGTCGATGGCGTCGAGATAGATTCCGTCGAAGTCGCATTCGTTCACGATTCGGGCGTGATTCTGTGCTATTTCCTCGAAAAGCGACGATTCCACGTCCGGCACGAGAAGACCGAAACATTCTTTGAGATGACGTGCTTTCGTTCCTTTTTCATGAGCGCTTGCTTTCGTTCCAAACGCGCCGCGCTTGAGTTTTGTGAATCGCCACGGCGGTTCCTGGCTGACAGCACCGAAAGTGATCAGCTCGTCATCAACGTGGAGTATGACGCTATTGTGCTCGAAAAAACCGGTAATCGTGTTCATACCCTTTGTGGACTCGTTGACTGAGATTTCCGTCGTATTGGGATCAATAGCTTCTGTCAGAGTAAACGTTCGGAAGGCATCAAGCCGTTTGTCGGGAACGGGAGTCACATACTTGGATCTTTTATCGATGAAGAATGCGTACGTATGGAAGATAGATCCGATCCCGGCATCGTGAAGGCGTTTAACAATGCGACGATACGTATTCCATCCTTCGGGCCATTTCTCAGGATTGAGTTCGAAATCGCCGAATCGGAAAAACTTCCCGCCGCCGTGATTGTCGATCTGGGTGACGCCGAGGCTCTTGGCCATCGCGATCCATTCGTCCACGTTGGATTCCGTAAGGGAGCCGAAATTAAACAGATAGGAGCCGTGATTAAACGGAATATCATTAGCCCACGGTCCGGCAACGGTGCAATGGGACATTTCATCCGCCTCGACCAGCACTTGCTTGAGAGTCGTCAGCATCTTCTCCGTCGGCGTCGCCACAAGAGCGACTTTGGTTCCTTTCATCTGGAACTTACTGTAGCACGATGCCCACAAGCTTGTTTGAAGTGCAGGGAGTTGTTTGACGTGAGTAAACAGATTGAGAGACAGTGCGCATGAGCCGAATGGCTCGGTAGGGCGCGCCTGCAGAGTCAGCGGGACATTCAAAAAGGTGAGGGATTCGATATGGTCACCGTTAACCGATTCAACCGTGAAGCGAATATACGAATCCAGGGATTCGACGTGAAGATTCGCTGTTACGTTTGCCCGGCCGAATTCGATTCTCAGCAGGCCATGATCCCATTGGACCGAGGTTGAGGGATATTCTGTGCCATTGCATCGAACCGATGCACAAACTGACGGCGTATCTCGTTTGAGATAGTCGGTTCCTGTTGCAAGATCGAGGAATCCAAGATTCCTTCCCTCCGGGGATATAGTATAGCGCACGTGTGCGTTTTCAATGATGACAATGGGCTTTTGTTGTGCATGACCCGCCGAACAGCACAATGTGAGCAAGCCAAGGACGATCCGTATGGTTCTCATAATCTCTCTCCAGTGAAATGCTATCTATCGTGACAAGCGCCACGGCGCCCGCATAGCGCGTGATAAGTGCCGGTCGGCCGTTTCGTCATTGATGAAGTGTTCTGTTGCGGGATGCCACCGCAGTTTCCGGCCTAACCGGGCGGAAATCTCCACGAGATTACACGTTGTGGTCGCATGATGCCCGATCTCGGCGGTGGCCGCGGTAGGGCGGCGCGTTTTGATGCAATCGAGGAAATTGCGATGAGGTCCCGGGCTGGTGTACAGGTGAATTTCGTTGGAACCGATCACGGATTTCAATACATCCACGGGCTGAGCGCTTATGGTCCCGCCTCCGCTGATGTGAATCCACCCCTCTGTTCCGACGAAGCGGATACCATCGGGATGCGGATTGCCCTCGCTGCTGTAGCTCATCTGCACGCCGTTCTCGTAGATAACGTTGGATTGCCAGGCAATCGCATCGTCGATGAGGCCGTCGGCGGGGATATGAGCCGACAACGTGTGTATTTCGACCGGCTTGATCTCGTCGCCGATTCCCCATTGGGCGATATCGACAAAGTGCACGCCATTGCCGCTGATGAAGCCCGTGGTGTAATCGGAGATATAATACCAGTAGCAGTTCTCATTCCCGCGGGCGACGCGCTGGGGGCAAAAAGCGGCAAAGGGCGCCGGGCCCAACCATAGATCATAGTCAAAGTCCTCAGTCACCGGCGTCGTGGGGAAGTGCTTTCCCGCCTGAATGCCCTTGTTGATTCCAATGATGCCGACTTCCACGCGTTTGAGCCGGCCGATCCGGCCGTTGCGAACCAATTCGCAGGCATAGCGGTAGCTGCCGCCGGACCGACGTTGGAAGCCGGTCTGGAGAATCCGGCCATAGCGTGCGGCGGCCTTGACGACACGTCGGCCTTCGGCGACCGTACGTGTGAGAGGCTTCTCCAGATAGACATCCTTACCGGACTGCATAGCTTGGATCGCCAGTGCAGCGTGCCAGTGGTCCGGCGCACCGATACAGACGGCGTCGATATCCTGCCGAGCCAATAGATCGCGAAAGTCACGATAATCGGTGCATATGTTACTTCCGTAAGTCTGATTGATGTGATCCCGGAACGCCTCACGCCGGCTTTTCACCGGGTCGCAGACCGCCACGATACGAGCATCTTTCTCGGTCAGAAAGACCTTTCGATGGTGTGTATTGATATTACCCGTGCCGATCAGGCCCAACGTGATGCGATGGCTTGGCGCTACCGCGCCGTCGTTGCCGAATGCGGCCGATGGAATGATGCTCGGAAAGCCTGCGAGACTTGTTATACCAAGGGTCGTGCTCTTGAGAAAGTTGCGCCGCGTTGTATTGGACTGGTCCATGGTCCTTACTCTTTCAAAATAAAAAAGTATATTATCCTCCGGTGTTTTCGTGTTCAAGTTCCATTTGGAAGATCATGCTGGGCAAATCCCTGGGAATTCCTTAGATGCTTTGCGGATCGGACGTTAAGATGGAATGAAAATGAAACCTTTTGGCAAACGTAAATATCGACGGCACCTGGTCATCGTTCTTCTGATAACGATGGGTATTGTGTTGCTCGATCCCGCTCGATTGCTGAAAGAAAAGGAAGGACCGAAAGTCATCGCATTTGTTATCGATTCGGCGTCCAGTATGATGAAGAAAGAGCGAAGCCTTCTGGACCTCTTGGAAAATCTCACTCACGGGCAGGTTGTGTGTAACCTGTTGAGACGTTACGGCGAACCCGACGAGCTTCGCTTTCAAAATGTGGACGATGCCCAGAGCGCCGTTGATAGTCGGAAGTATCTCGACGCGCTTGCCGGGGTGAACAGCTATCTTCGAGATAAGCCGAGCAATCGAGTTGTCGTCAACATCAGTCTCGGATCATATTCACCCAAGCCGGAGGAGACAAGGCTGATCGAGGCTATGCTTAAGCAGGGGGCTATTGTCGTCGCCGCTGCGGGCAACGACGGGGTAAAGGATTCGACTTATCCGGCTGCTCTGGAAGGCGTCCTTTCTGTGGGCGTTTCCAAGAACGGCGTTCGCGCGGCCTACTCCAATTATGGAAAAATAGATTTTTTTGCAGAGGGAACCTACCAAACGTACCAGGCGGTGAGTCTTCCTTCGGACACCGGCATGGAAAAACAGTCACGTGTTGTCAAGCTCAACGGCACGTCGTTTGCCGCTCCACGCGTGTCGGGGCTGATCGTGAAGTTGCTCCAGCTCAAGCCTTCACTTGAGAAGCAACAAATCTTGGGCATCCTGCAAAATACGTCCGGTAGTGTACTCGGTTTCCAGCAAGGTTCCATCAATCGCCTGAATGCCCTGGCGGCGATTAGTGACCGATATGCCGTCTTGAGGAGGGCAAGGCAAATCTTTTTTATCGTCCTCGAGACAATGAGTCTTATTGTTCTTGTTTTTGTCGGGTTGATGATGATCATTCCTTTGCCGGAATTCGCGTTCAGGGTGCTGTTTCCCTTCCGCTGGACTGCGATAAAGATACAAAAAATCGACCGACTCATGGCAAACGAGATAAAATCTTCCAGGGATATCCGATACCTCATTAATTGTTTGTTTCCAGGCTATGGTGAATTATTTGAGAAGGCCGGCGCAGCATTGCGTGACATCGGGGAGCCGGCCGTGAAACATCTTATCCGAGCCTATCCGTATAAAGCCAGTAATGAATTTGGTGATTTCAAGACGTGTGTGCACGACCTGATCGAAGAGATCGGCGGCCGGGAGGCGGAAGAATTTCTACAAGCCGAACGAGAAATCCAGAACGAGTTGGAACGATGATGAGACGAATCCCGAGTGTGTGGATTGGCAGATTAAATGGGCCGTTGAGAACGGTATCTCATGCTTTTTGGTGGA
>Ga0272442_10002205_pt1 | contig 28596 bp, 22 predicted proteins | sample SSMForm2O_FD_200262 | JGI IMG/M metagenome (GOLD analysis project Ga0272442, IMG submission 200262) | Marine sediment archaeal communities from Little Sippewissett salt marsh, Falmouth, MA, United States - SSM-Form-2O | ecosystem: Environmental > Aquatic > Marine > Wetlands > Sediment ...
TGTTTCGGTATATTATTTCAGGCAGGATAAAAAACCTGTTGCTTATCCGGCCTGTATGGACCGAAGGCTGCTGATGCACGGTATCCCTTTCGGCAGCAGTTTCTGGTACCCGCTGGGATACAGGTTCGTTGACTGCTTTGTCAGCCGGTTCAATAAAAAGGGCAGGTTCGTGAATATGTTCGCTCATAACTGGCAGCTCTACCCGGCGTCGAAAAAGGCGCGCAAGGCCAAGTGGAAGTATTGCTTTCAGGTCAGTCCGGGCCTTGTGATGTACGTGCCGAATGTGGCGAACGTGTTTTTCAAGCTGATGGACAACTATTACTGGGGCAGGGCCGGGGATATAATCCGGGAGCATGCCGGTCCGGTTAACACGGGCTGAGCGGGATTGTTTCTGAAAAGACAGATTTTACTCGATGATTTTCGATTGCAGGGAGGCGATAATGATTAGATGTCCGGTTTGCGGTTCGAAAGAGTGCAAGGTGACCGGCAGGGACCGTTTTATCGAGGATACTGAATACGCACGCTGCCTGGATTGCAAGTCAGGCTTTGCAGCGAGGAGTCTGAGCTCGCTCGGTAAGGTTTACGACGCGTTTCACGGAACCGATGACTACGCATCGGAGAAATTTTTCGATAATGAAATGCGGCACATCCTGCGCCTTTCGCCCTGGTATCTGAAACGTCTGAGCAGATTCAAAAAGTCCGGCAGGCTGCTGGATATCGGCTGCGGGAGAGGGCAGTTTATCTATAAAGCCAGCCAGACAGGGAACTGGCAGTGCGTGGGGCTGGACGTATCGAAAAATGCAGCGGAATATGCGAAAAAATATTTCGGCCTCGACCTGATAGTCTCGGAATTCAGCCCGGAGATATTCGGAGAGCAGAAATTTGACGTGATCTACATGCGCCACTTGGTCGAGCACATCGAGAACCCGCATCAGTTCCTGGCGCAGGTGAAAAAGGTGTGCGCGCCCGGGGCTGTGCTTGCAGTCCATCTGCCCAATGAATCGAGCTGGACCAACAGTTTCAAAAGGATTTGCTACCGGTTTGGCATCAACAAGGATTTCGGCTCGCTGCGTTTTCCTTATCACCCGGTGGGATATAATCCGAAATCTCTGAGACTGCTTTTCGAATCGGCTGGTTTTAAACACCTGGACACGAGAACTTACTCGAAACTCAACCCCCATTTCGATATCCACTTCAGGCCCTGGGATATTCTTCTGATACCGTTCAGCATTCTGGACACCTTGCCCGCTAAAGGCCATATAATCATTGCTTATTTCAAGTTTGAGAATCAGCCGTGACCAGCCGGGCTGTTGATAGGCCGGATCGCCTGTTGTCGATCTTGCAGCAACCGGGAAATCGCTTCGTTTTTGCAGGGGAAGATATTTGAAGACCGGATCGAAAAAAACTGCCAGAGCCGGCGCCGGAAACAGGCCGCAGGCCAATGGGAAATGGCTGGACATGCTGGAGCAGCGCCTCTCTCACGGCCGAATCTTCGGGATAATGGCTCTGGCCTCAGTGCTTTATACATTTCCTCTGGTGCTTTCGATGGGCAGTAAGATATTGGGGAATTTCACTGATTATTACGGTGATATCTTCCACGGAACCTCGCTTTTATGGAGCGCCAAAGAACAGCTTTTGAACCTGCATGCCAATCCATTGCGCTACGACCTGCTGGCCGGCCCGTATTCCGCTTTCTACTATTCGATTCTTGCCGCCTACAAACCCCCGATTGTCAATATACCGGTAACGGCTTTATTAGGGCCTGTCTGCGCGGTGAACGTTTTCACACTGCTCAATTTCACCCTGGCCGGTTTTTTTTCTTATCTTCTCGTGCTCGACCTGACCAGGAATAAAGTCGCGGGATTATTTGCAGGGCTGGTGTTCGCATTCTGTCCTTACGCCTACGCGCATGCCGTGGTCCACATGGACCTGGGCGCCACGTGGCCAATTGTGATGGTCTTCTGGGCGGGCTTGCGTCTTGACAGAAAACGTACGTTGGGCAATATAATTCTTTTGCTCTTCTCGCTGCTGTTGTTTCACATCTATTGCTCCCTGTATTACTATCTGTTTTTCCCCCTGGCTGCCGGTTCTTTTCTTTTGATCCGGTTTGTCGACTCGTTTCTCTACAGTTTTCAGACAGGGCAAAGGATAAAGGGCGCTTTTGCCAGGGTTAAGCCTGCCCAGTGGATCCTCGCCTCGGCTTCGATCTTATTAGTGGCGGCCGGAGTGATTGCCCTCTACAAATATTACCTCGGGCCGACCGCGCACCTGACAGTAAGGCCCATACACTGGCAGGAGCGTTTCCGGCTGAGCTGGGCGAACTACCTCCTGCCTGGGGTGGACCATCCCTGGTTCGGCAGACTGACCGACTCCGTTGTGCCGGTGCGCAGGAATGTGACCGAGTCCACTGCCTATATCGGCTGGGTGCCGCTCTTGCTGGCCCTCTATAATTTGAAAGTCGCCGGGCGTGACTGGCGCGCCTTTATGTTCCTGGTTTTCGGCTTGGCATCACTGATATTCACTCTGGGGCCTTATATCAGCCTGGGTTATCTGAACCTCCCCTTGCCCTCGATTCTTTTGCACAAGATAGCTCCTTTTATCAGGGTAATAAGCCGCTATTCGATTTTCCTCCAACTGAGCGTGGCAGTCTTTGCCGGTTACGGGCTGCTGTTGCTGTTGCGGCGCTATAAGAACAGGGCCGGCTGGATCCTGGCTGTGTCTCTCACTCTGCTGGCTGTCGAATTCATCCGCCCGTCCGGAATGACCGCTGTGGCCTCGAATGCAGAGCAGGCACCGCCGATCTACGCCTGTCTTGCCGGGCTGAGCGAAGATGTAACCGTTTTCGAGTATCCTCCGGCAGCCACCACAGGAGTGCCTTTCGGCGATTATCTATATTTTCAGATGATCCATGGAAAGAGGCTTTTCAACCGGCATTACGAGACCACCTCTATCCCCGGGGAATACCTTCCCTTCTGGCAGGACATGGACTATCCCGGCGCAATCTGCGATCCGAATAACGTAGCCCTGCTGCGCTATTTCGGAGTGGATTACGTGGCCGGTCACGACCGGAGCACCTCCCCGGTGCCCTCGTTCCCCACCGCGGAGCTTGCCCGGGTGGAGGGCCTCGAACTGATTGAAAATTTCGGCAGGGACGCTCTCTATCGTGTGACCGCAGAGCCCGCCACGGTTTTGATTTCTTTTGATACCCAGCCTTATTATAATTATCTCGAGGCTGAGTTGGAGATGGGAAAATACGACTTTGGAGCCCCTCTGATTCTGGGTGAAGGCCCCGAGCGCCTGGGCTGGCGGATAATGCGCGAAAGCGGCAGGCTTTCGGTTCGCAATCTGCTGGACACACCGCAAAAAGTGGAAATCGTCGCCCGGGCGGTATCTTTCTTAAAGCCGCGCAGCCTGGAGATTGCCGTCAAAGGTGGTCCGGGCGAGCAAATGACCATAGACACAGCGCCCCGGGACATAAAGTTCGGACCGCTCGATCTGCCGGCGAACGGCACAGTGGAAGTAATGTTCCACAGCCCGGAGGGTGTCAGCGAGCTTCCCACCAAAGCCGGAAAGATCAGGGCGTCGATCGCCCTGGCCCGCTTGCAGGCAAACCGGCTGCAATGAGAAAGGCCGTCTAATCCGTGATTGTCAATCCATTAAAGAAAACCGTCTTCCGGTGTTCCATTTGAGGTGCTAAATGCAGAACTCAGACCCCAGGCCCGATGTCTCCGTACTCGTACCGGCTTTCAACGAGGTGGAAAATGTCCCGGAGCTTGTAAACTCTCTGTGCGCCATGTTCGACAGGCATGGGCTGAAAGGTGAAATCGTGCTTGTGGATGACGGCAGCACGGACGGCACCTATGAAGCTGCGGAGAAAGTGGCCCGCACTGAGAAAAGGATCAAGCTTCTGAAACACAGAGCCAATTTCGGCAAAACCGAGGCGATGCTGACCGGAAACGCTGCTGCAAGCGCGGATGTGATTGTGCTCTATGATGCAGATATGCAGCATTCGCCTGAGGAAATCCCGCGCTTTCTGGATAAAATCAGCCAGGGCGGCTGCGATATAGTCTGCGGCCGGAAAGTGGGAAAATACAGCAAAAGGTTCATTTCCTATATCTATAATCTGCTCTCCCGGATTCTATTCCGCGTTCCGGTACACGACCTCAATTCGATGAAAGCCTTCAGGCGCCAAGCGCTCGAGGAAATTCACCTGCGCCACGACTGGCACCGTTTTTTCGTGGCTCTTGCCTACAACAGGGGCTACCGGGTGTGTGAAATCGAAGTGGAACTTCTGCCCAGGCGCCGCGGGAAGTCCAAATACACCGGCGCGTGGCGGGTGATGATCGGCCTGCTCGATCTTTTGAGCGTAAAGTTCCTGATCACTTTCGGCCGTAAGCCGATGACCCTTTTCGGCAGTTGGGGACTCGTTTGCCTGGTGCTCGGCTTTATCACCGGATGCGTCGCGCTATATTTCCGCTATGCGCTCTTGCAGGGCTTCCGGCCGCTTCTCTATCTGGTGATCCTGTTTCTGCTGGGAGGAATCCTGCTCTTTACGCTCGGTATTTTAACCGAGTTGATGGGACAGTTGATCGAACGCCTGGAACGTATCGAGGACAGCGTACGGAAAGACAAGAGTTGAGCGAATCCTTGCAAAGCTGCCTGTGCTGAGTGAAAGGAGAGAATCACTCTCTCAAATCCGGTGATGCAGCTTTCTTGCCCTTTCAGGGATGCCGCGATTTCGCTTCCGGCTTTGACCCTTCAGGCAGCAGGTTTTTTACCTCGAGAACTCTGTTTTCCCTTTCCTCAGAGTTCGAAATCTCTGCAAGTCGTCTCCCCGGAATTCCATACATTTGTAATAATGACGCCTTTGCCCGGACAGCCTGCGTAAGGAAAATGTCGGTGGCTGGCGGGGGTAGACCGGTCAACGTGAGAAATTGTCCCGGGAGAAAAGAAAGATTGCGCGGCTGAAGGACGCATTTTTGTCTTTTTGAGTTAAAGCAGGCTTAATTCTTGCTTAAAAAAGACAGCCGTTTTAAACTAAGAACTTTGTTCGAAGATTATAATATTGACAGGAGTTGGCCCATGAAACTCTCGGTTGTTATGCCTGTTTATAACGAGATCGGGACCATCGAAGAGATTATCCGCAGAGTGAAGGCTGTGGATATCGATAAAGAGATCGTGATCGTGGACGATTGCTCCACGGACGGCACTCGCGAGTATCTTCAGAAAATGAACGACCCGATTATCAGGGTGTTCTTTCATGAAAAAAATACAGGCAAAGGCGCCGCAGTACGAATGGGTATCGCACAGACCACAGGGGATGTGATCGTGATCCAGGATGCGGATCTCGAGTACAACCCGCAGGAATACCACCAGTTGCTCGAGCCCATTCTCGATGGGCGGGCTGATGTGGTTTACGGTTCCCGTTTTCGCGGGAGCGCGATCAGGGTTCACCTGTTCTGGCATTCCCTCGGCAATAAACTGTTGACAGTATTGTCCAACATGTTCACCAATCTGAATTTGACCGACATGGAGGTCTGCTACAAGATGTTCAAAGCCGAGGCGCTGAGGAAAATTCGCCTGCGCTCCAACAGGTTCGGCTTCGAGCCGGAGGTTACAGCCAAAGTGGCGCGGATGGGCTGCCGCATTTACGAAATACCCGTTTCTTATTCCGGCAGGGATTACAGCGAGGGGAAAAAAATCGGCTGGAAAGATGCTCTGGTGGCTTTTTACTGCATAATCCGCTACCATTTTTTCGACTGAGTTAATCAATGAGATTCCAAGGGGTTCAGATTCAATGTCTGTTTTGAGTCGAAAAGAAAAGGAAGAACAAGGCGAAGGCCATCCCGCAGTCTCGGATTCCCCGCCGTGTCTTATTTGCGGCAGCACCGGATTTTTTATCAAATTCGATCTGGGGGCCCACAAGATCCTGCGTTGCCGGGACTGCACGTTCATGTGGCTGTTCCCTGCCCCTACGAAAGAAGAGCTGAAAGAAATTTACGATATAAACTACTATCAGAACGAGAGCTTCTATCAAAGCGATAGCTGTATCTATGGCTATTTCGATTACTTTTCGGAAAGAATAAACAAACAGGCCAATTTCCTGAATCTCATGGATGAGATACTGGAACATCTGGACGATTTCCAACCGGAGGTGAGCCGCTTTCTGGACATCGGCTGCGGCCTCGGGTACCTTCTGGACGTGGCCAGCGACAAAGGTTTCCAGGTGGCAGGGATTGAGTTTAATCCCGCAGCGGTGGAGAGAATCAAACAGAAATACGTGTTCCCGGTTTTTTGCGGGGATTTTATGGACTATCAGAGTGAGCCTTACGATGTGATCTGCATGCTGGACGTTATCGAGCACCTGGCCGACCCCAAGGCGGCGGTGGTGAAGATGAACCAATTGCTGCGGCCTGGAGGTGTTCTTGTCATCTCCACCATGGATTGCGACAGCCTGACTTCCAGACTGCTTGGCAAGCGTTTGGAAGATTTTCGCCGGGTGCGCGAGCACCTGTTCTTTTTCAACCGCAGCACGATGATTTCCCTGTTGGAAAAAGCCGGTTTCGAAACACTCAAGATCAGGTCCTATGGCAGCACTTTCCGGCTGGATTTTCTGATCGACCGCATCAGGCTCGTTTCACCATTGGCTGGAAACATCCTTGGTAAGATTGTCAGATTATTACATATTTCATACATGAATATATATATCAATCCGCATACGAAAATGGTGCTTTTTCTGCGGAAGAAGAGTGATTGAAGTCTCTGCTGAACCGAATCTTCCGGGAATGGTTCCCCGGCGTCCTTGAAAGAATTAATGCTCGAAAGAGCCGTCGCGCAGGGTTCGGATACCTGTAGAATGTGGGCTTCCGGCGCTGCCAACACTCGCACTGGAGAGATTTTTGACCAGGCGTTCCCGCAAGAAGAAAAATCTGACCAGAGTCAAACATTCCGCTTATCAAAGGCTGGAGATGTGGGTGAAAGTTCACGCCCGCCACCTTTTGATCGGGATACTGGCGCTGAACCTGCTTTTTTCTCTGGTGCTTTTCGAGCCGAAACCGCACACCGGCGGGGATAATGCCGCTTACATCCTGCTCGCCGAGTCGATTCTCCGCTCCGGGGACGGCTACGCGGAAGGCTACCGGTCCGTTGCGCCGGAGCCCCAAACGCAGTATCCATTTGGCTATCCCCTTTTGCTTAGTCCCTTGTCCGCCCTGTTCGGGCGGAACATCCTCGACTTCAAACTCCTTTCGCTGGCTATGATTCTCGGCAGTGTGGCCCTTTTTTCCATACTGATCAGGCCGCTGTTTGCGCCTTTGCCGTGGGCGGCTCTCACTTTGGCGGCAGCGGTCAACCCGGTCATGATCGATTACTCCCACTGGATCCTCTCCGAAAGCGCGTTCCTTTTTTTCAGTTTGCTGTCGTTTGCCCTGTTCCTCACCTCGGAAAAGAAAGGGAGGGACAGTCCGGGAACGTTTTTCTGGCTGGCTCTGTTATGCATGGCCTTTACCCTGCATATCAGGACCATCGGGATAGCCTTTCCTCTGGCCGGCTTCGCTTACTATTCCATACACCGCAAGTGGCGCAAACTCGCCCTGTTCACCGTTGTGATGACCATGCTGGTTCTTCCCTGGATGATCCGCAACAGGATGGTTCAGCAGGGAAACGCACCCTATGTGGAGCAGATATTACTCAAAAGCGTTTATGATCCCGATCAGGGTCATATCGGCTTTGCCGGTTTGGGGGAGAGGGTGATAAAGAATGTGAGGATCTATTCTTCCAGGGAGATGGGCCGGGTGTTGATCGACACCACAGGCGCCGGAAAGCTTGTGCCGGGAGTGAGGCTGGCTGCTGTGTTATTGACCCTGATCGTGCTGGCGGGATTTGTCAAAAACCTGATAACCAGAAAAAGTATCCTCGAATTCTATATGTTGTTCTATACGGGGGCAGTGTTGATCTTTCCCGATGTGGTCAGCGATGTGCGCTACCTGATGCCGTTGATCCCTCTCATTCTGCTTTATCTCGGTGAGGGTGGGGCTTTGGCGGCTCGCCTGCCGCTTTCTCGCATGGAGCAGGGCGGGAAGATCGTGGTTGGATTGGCTCTGGCAGCGGCCTTGATCAGCTTCACCTTTCAGATGGGCCGGGTTCCGGGCAACCTGAGCATGCTGAAGAGCTATTTGAGCGGAGACCGTTATGCAGGATACCCTCCTAACTGGCGCAACCTCTTTCAGGCCGGTGACTGGATCCGGGAGAACACCTCGCAGGAGAGCGTGATCACCGTGCGCAAACCCCGGCTGTTTCATGTCCACACGGGCCGCAAGGTGGAGGGCTATCCATTTACGGCGGATACGGATTCCGTGCTCAACTGGATCACCGCTACCGATTACGTCGTTGTGGATGCGGTCAGCGGAACAACTTACCGGTACCTGATACCGGCGATTCAAAAAGCCCCGGAGCGTTTCAAGCTCCTCTACCGCCTGGAAAACCCGTTTACCGGGGTCCTGGAGGTCGTAAAATGAAAGTGCTTTATATTGTCACCTCCTTTCAGCGCAATGAAAAGGACGTGATCAACCCCTGGATGATCGAGACGATCCGGCAGCTTGATTCGCGCGGGGTCGAGGTGAGTGTCTATACCTCCGCATGGCGGGGCCTCGGTGATCATGCGCTCGGCGGTATTGCTGTCAGGCGCTTCCGTTATTGCCCGAAAGCTCTTGAGATTCTTTCCCACGAGAGAACGATTCCGGACCAGATCAGGGATAACAAGCTCAAGATTTTACTGGTTGTCCCCTACATGCTTTTCGGGTTGCTCAGGCTGAGGAAACTGCTCAGGAAAGAGCATTTCGACATAATCCATGTGCACTGGCCGTTTCCCCTTGCCGTTTTCGGCTACTTTGCCGGCCGCTGGGCAGGTGCGCCGGTGGTGAATGAATTTTACGGTGTGGAGTTGCGCTGGGTGCGCAACAAGATGCCTGTCTTTACGCCGTTTATGCGCTGGATACTCAGGACCAGCGACCTGGTGGTGGCCATAAGCTCCCACACCAGGTCGGAAATCGAGCGTATCGCGCCGGTGCGGGTTGAAATCGTGCCCTACGGTTCCCCTGTGCCGTCAATTCCCGCGCAGAAAACCGCCGAACAGGAGCCGAGCCGCACGCGTCGCGTTCTTTTTGTCGGCCGTCTGGTGGAGCGTAAGGGTGTTGAATACCTGGTGCGCGCCACGAAAGAGCTCGACCTGCCGTTTCCGGTGCAACTGGATATAGTGGGCGCCGGGCCGGAGGAGGAAAACCTGCGGAGTCTCGCCGCTCAACTGGGCCTTGCTGACAGGGTCAATCTCGCCGGCCGGGTTTCCAGCCAGGAGCTGAAAGAATATTACGCTGCCTGCGACTGTTTCGTGTTGCCGGCGATTATCGATTCCAGGGGAGATACCGAGGGCCTGGGCGTTGTGCTGATCGAGGCGATGAGCTACAGGAAACCGGTGGTGGCGAGTGCTTTGGGGGGTATCGTCGATATTGTTCATCATGAAAAAACCGGGCTGGCGGTTCCTGAGAAAGACCCGAAAGCTTTGGCCGGCGCCATTTCCCGGCTGCTTAACGATCAGGAACTTTCCCGCCGCCTGGCCGAGGACGGCTACAATTATATCCAGCACTATTTCGACTGGAAACGGATCACGGCGCAGTGGCTCGCCCTGTACCGGGAGCTGACAGCCCGTAAAAGTAAGGAATAAATTGTCTTTGGGTTTTATTTTATTAATATTCTTACGGAAATCTTTCGGGTAATAATCCAAAAATATAAGGGAATCCTTCCATGCGAACAGCAGTAATCACAGGTATTACCGGCCAGGACGGCTCCTACCTGGCGGAGTTTCTCCTGGAAAAGGGTTATAAAATCCACGGCATCGTGCGCCGCGTGGCCCTGGAGGACCCTGAACACCGGATGTGGCGCATCCGGCATCTTCTTGACGATATCGAACTGCACAGCGGCTCACTGGAAAGCTACCCCAGCCTTTTCAAGACGGTCCAGAAAGTAAAGCCCGACGAATGCTACCACCTGGCGGCGCAGAGTTTTGTCTCTTATTCGTTTGAAGACGCTTTTTCCACATTCAACACGAATATCAACGGCACGCACTATATGCTGGCCGGGATACATGAAATGGCGCCCGGGTGCCGTTTCTATTTCGCCGGCTCCAGTGAGATGTTCGGCAAGGTGCGTCAGATGCCGCAGGACGAGAACACGCCTTTCTATCCCCGTTCCCCCTACGGCATCACCAAGGTTGTCGGCTTCGAGCTGACCAGAAATTACCGGGACGCCTACAACATACACGCTTCCACCGGGATTCTGTTCAACCACGAGTCGCCGCGCCGGGGATACGAGTTCGTTACGCGCAAGATCACTCAGGCCGTGGCCAAAATAAAACTGGGCCAGGCCAAAGAGGTCAGGCTCGGAAACCTGGAGGCCAAAAGAGACTGGGGGCACGCCCGGGAGTATGTCAAGGCCATGTGGCTGATGCTTCAGCAGGAAAGCCCCGGTGACTACGTTATCGCCACCGGCGAGACTCACTCCGTAAAAGAGTTCGCCGAAAAGGCTTTCAGCCACGCAGGCCTCGACTGGCAAGACCACGTTGCGGTGGACCCGCAGTTTTACAGGCCCTCGGAGGTGGAATTGCTGGTGGGCGACGCCTCCAAGGCCAAAAAAGTGCTCGGCTGGACTTACAGCGTCACTTTCGACGACCTGGTGCGGGAGATGGTGGATAAAGACCTGGAGCTGGTCAGCAGCCGCCTGTCGCGATAGCTGCTATACAGCTGTATCCCCTCTTGATAGAGGGGGCTGTTCCCGGTAGCCGCACCGGCGGATTTGCACCGGAAAGGGGTGGGCGGGGGGAGAAATTCCCCTCTTGAGAGGGGTGCCCGCGCCAGCGGGCGGGGTGTGTCATCCACCAGATTATTGAAAAAATCATCCCTTCTTCTGTGGTTTTTTCAAAGGTCTTTAAGATAAAATCAGCTTAAACGTTGCAGAGGTACCGGATGTCCGCGAAAAAAAACAGGAAAGAGCAGAAACAGGCGGCGGTGGTTTCCCCTGATACCGGATTACCCGCATGGTTAGATCGTGAACCGCGTTTCGTGCTCGTGCTGGCCGGTTTTCTCTTACTGGCCCTGGTCGTTTATTTCCGGGATTTCATTTTCTCCCCCGGCACGATGATTTTCGGCTCGGATATGTCCACCCAGGGCTTCCAGACCCGTAAAATAGCAGTGGATGCGGTCAGCTCCGGCGCCGGCCTGCCGCTCTGGAACCCGTTCAGCTACTGCGGGCTCCCTTACCTGGGCGCACTGCCGGGTCCGATATTTTTCCCCACGACTCTCCTTTACTATATTATGCCGCTGGAGCGGGCGATCGGCTGGTCGTATCTGCTGATGATGTTCGCAGGCGGGCTTTTCGCCTATTTCTGGATCCGCGAGCTTGGACTTCACGCCGCCGCCGCCGCTGTCTGCGCCGTGGCTTTTGCTTTCACCGGCTGGGCGGCCTCCACGATCCACGGCGGCCATGACGGCCGCATGTTCACGATCCTGCTCACCCCTCTGGTCTTTTTCTTTCTGGAAAGAGCGCTCAATCGCCGCAGGATTGTCTATTTTCTGCTGATGGGCGCTGCCGTGGCTTGTCAGATAGTCTCGCCCCACGCCCAGATGATGTATTTCAGTTCCCTGGCAGCCACAGCCTATTTCCTTTTCCGCGTCTATAACATCTATCGGCAGGAAAAGTCATTTGCAGTCGTACTCAGGCTCGCCTCGGGTTTCGCAGCCGGGTTCGCGTTCGCGGTCGCTCTCTCGGCGGTTCATTTCGGACCTTTCATGGCCAACCAGGCTCTTTCCCACCGCCAGGCCAGAGGGTACGAATACACCACCCGGTTTTCCATGCACCCGCTGGAGACAATCACCCTGCTGGTACCCGGGTTCAGCGGCGAACCGGAGGCCTACTGGTGCAGCTCCGGTTTTAAACTGCATTGCGAATACATGGGTCTCGTGCCGCTTATCTTTGCCGTAGTGGCACTGGCCTGGCGAAGAAACCGCCATACCTGGTTTTTCACCTTTCTCGGCATTGGAGCACTGCTCTGGAGTTTCGGCGGGAACACGCCCTTTTTCAAGCTGCCTTACTACCTGCTGCCCTACGGCAAGGTGGGCCGGGGGCCGAACATGATGTTTTTCGTGTTCGCTTTCAGTGCGATTACCCTGGCAGGCTACGGAATCGATTACATGCTCTCCGGCGCCCGCGGCAGGGGAGGGGGGGATGAAGACAGCAGCGCCAGGGGCTTTAAAGTGATAATCGCTTTCGCAGGGGCCATCCTGCTGCTGTTTCTGATACTCGGCCTGGGCAAAAAAGAGATGCCGGCTATCCTGGCAGGCATAGCCGATCCCTCCAGGCGGCCTCTGCTTGAGTATTACTATCCAGCCATCATTAAAGCGGCATTCGGCAGCACGCTAGTTGCCGCCCTTATCCTTGCCCTGGTGTTGCTCTGGCGCAGGGGCAGGCTCCCGCTCATCGCTTTCGCGGCCCTGCTGTCTGTTATCGCTTTCGGCGACCTTCTGCGGATGGACCACAGATGGATCATGACCGAAAAACCCGCCGAGCGCTATGTCCGGGACGAGGTGGTTCAGTATCTGGAAAAGGAGAAAGAGCAGTACAGGGTGTTTCTTTATCCTTTCCCCGGCACCAACGACTACTGGGACAACAGCCTGCTCTATTTCCAGATACCGACAATCAACGCCAGCATGCCGTTGCGCCTTAAGTGGTACGAAGAGCTGATGGGCACACACATGTTCAACAATCTGGTTGTCTATCCCCGGCTCTGGAATATGCTGAATACCCGGTACCTGACCCTGGTTTACCGTAATATGCCGGTGCAGCTGGGAAATAACCGGTTAGAGCCCGGGCAATTCCAGCAGGTGATTGAAAGGAGCTTCCCTTTTCTGAAAAATGTCATGGAGATCAAATATTCGGCGGATTCTGATTTGCCTAAAAAAGTGCTTTACGAAAACCCGGGGGCCTGGCCCAGGTTCAGGCTTTTTACCAGCTTCGAAGTCCTCGAGGATGACACCCAATTCATCCGCCGTTTCAATGATCCATCATTCGATCCGGAAAAGACCCTGATCCTGGCCGGGCAGCCTCAGTTCCACGGGGCCGCGCTGGACGGTGCAGAGCCCACAGGCGAAGTGACCCTGGAGGAATACTCCTTCGACCGCCTCGAGCTGGCAGTCCGGTGCGACCAGCCCTCGCTGCTTTACCTGGCAGAGACTTACCACCCTTACTGGCGTGCGGAAGTGGACGGGAAAGATGCGAAAATCTACCGGGCCAATTTAGCCATGCGGGCCCTGTTCCTGGAGCCGGGAAACCACAAGGTGGTGATGACCTATCACTCGACGCCTTTTATCTGGGGCAGGCGGGTGAGCCTGGCCGCGCTGCTTCTTCTGGGGGTGGCTGTCGGCTGGACTTTTTACAGAAAGGATTGGTAAGCGGATCTTGAAAATCTCCAGACTGGCGGTGCGCCTGGGCCAGGTTTTGCTCCTTTTCGTGGTGGGCTATTACCTGATTTACCGCAACCTGGTTCTTAACTGGCAGGCTCTGGCCGAACAACAGTGGAGTTTCCGTCTTTGGCCGTTTACAGCCTCGCTGCTGGCAGTGGCGGTCATATTCGCGCTGAATTCGCAGATCTGGCGCATGATCGTCTTTGCACTCTCCGGCCATCGCCTGAAAGCGGGCCGGGCCGCCTATATCTGGTTTATTTCCAACCTCGGGCGGTATCTTCCGGGCAAGATCTGGCAGCTGGCCGGCATGACTGTGCTGGCTCGAAAGGAGGGTGTCTCAGCAGTCGGCGCCACGGCGAGCGCGGTTATCGGGCAGGTGATCCACCTGCTTGCCGGCGCTGCGGTGGGATTGTATTGTCTGCCGGCCGGGCTTGGGAGCACTTTCGCGCCCCTGGCCCGCTGGGCCTGGCTTGGATTGCTGCCGGTGGTCCTTATTCTTTATCCTCCGCTGCTGAGAAAAATTCTGCGCCTGGTGTCGGGATTCAGGGGCAGGCAGCCGGTTGAAGTGAATCTCAAACTTGGCGATATCGCTGTCTGGTTCGTGCTCAACGTGCTGGTGTGGCTGGCCTACGGCTGCTGTTTTTATTATTTCGTGAAGGCAATCTACCCGCAGGGCGGTTTGAGCCTGGCCGCAGCAACCGGCGTGTACGCCGTGGGATACATTGTCGGTTTTCTGGTGATTTTCGCACCCGGCGGCCTGGGAGTGAGGGAGACAATGTTCGCAGGCCTTCTCACTGCTGCTCTGGGCGAGGTCGGGGCCACGGTTACGGCCCTGGGCTCGCGAATCTGGCTTACCCTGGCCGAGATTCTGCCGGTTATCCTGCTCCTCGTGGTCTGGGGCCTGCCGGATGCCGGACGAAACGATCCTGAACCTGGAAGGCAAGATGAATAAAGCGCTGATTATCGTTCCCACTTACGATGAGAAAGAAAACATTCGTAGTCTGGTCGGCGCGGTGCTGGAGAAAGACTCGCGGCTCGAGATATTGATCGTGGACGACAACTCTCCCGACGGCACGGGTGAGCTGGCCGACCGGATGAGTGAGCAGGATTCCAGGGTGCACGCACTCCACCGGCAGGGCAAACTCGGCCTGGGAAGTGCCTACCGCGATGGATTCCGCTGGGCCCTGGAGCGGGACTACGATCTGGTTTTCGAAATGGACGCAGACTTCTCCCACGATCCCGCTTACATCAAGGAATTCCTCAAGGCGGCCGAGAATGCGGACCTGGTGATCGGCTCGCGCTACGTGAGCGGGATCAATGTGGTCAACTGGCCGATGAGCCGGCTGCTGCTGAGCTACGGGGCCAGTTTGTACACCCGCCTGATCACCGGCATGCCTGTCAAGGACCCTACCGCCGGGTTCAAGTGTTTCCGCCGCGAGGTTCTCGAATCGCTCGACCTGTCAAAAATACAGTCGGACGGCTACTCTTTCCAGATCGAGGTCAGTTTCAAGGTCTGGCGGAAAAAATACCGCATCCTGGAAATCCCGATCGTTTTTGTAGACCGGCATTCCGGAACCTCTAAAATGAACAGGCGGATCGTCTTCGAGGCCGTCTGGATGGTCTGGTGGCTGAAATTGCAGGCGCTGATGCGTTTAATCTGAACCGTGCGGGGTGTGATGTGAAGCTTGAGAGAAAATGGCTGGGACCGCTTTATCCCCTGCTTGACCTGCTGGCTGCCGAGACTGCCTTTTTTACCGCAGTTCTTCTGCGCTACGGATCATTCTACCCCATACCGCCGTTTTTTTCGCCCCTTTCATACCTGTTTTACGCTGTTTTGGTAATCGCTTTTTACCTGCCGGTGCTCTGGGCTTTCAGAACCGGCCGTGAGCGTCTGCCCTCGGTGCCCGGCCTTTTCAAGTCGGTTTTCGTGCTAGCGGTTCTGGTCAACATCCTGCCGTTTTATTTCCAGGATTTCGCATTCAGCCGGATCGTTTTCCTGAGCTTCTGCGGTTTCGCCTTTTTCTACGGACTCCTCTGGCGCTTTGTCTTTCATCTGGTGATAGAAACGGCCTGGGGTACTCTTCTGATTCGGGAAAGAGTGCTTCTGGCAGCCCGCGCCGGGCGCCTTGCAGATCTGGCTGAATCCTTGGAGAACAGTTCTTCCGGCCGTTTCGAGATAGTTGCACTTGCCGGTGAAAGTGCCGCCGGGATTAATGAGAGCTCCGAGGTCAAATCGCAAGTCGTGGGCAGCCTGGACCAGGTGCCGCAGCTTGCCCTGGATTACGCAGTGGACGTGGTTTTTCTCGATCCGGAGGGAATCAACCCCAGGCGCTGGCTGAGCCTGGCCGAAACTCTGGCTGCCGACGGGATCGGAATGCGCCTGCTCTCAGGCCTGGAGCTCGACCCTCCGCTGCTGGTCGACTCGGGGCCGATCGCTCCTTCAGAAACAGTCGACCTGCTCGCCGAGCCGATCGATGGTTTTCAGGCGCTGATCAAGCGGGCCATGGACATTCTTGTCTCCCTCGCTCTGCTTATCGCGACCTCCCCGCTGTTCCTTGTCTTGACCTTGGCGATCAAGGCCTTGAGCAAAGGTCCCGTACTTTACAGGCAGGAGCGGGTCGGCAAGCACGGGATGGTTTTCGATGTTTACAAGTTGCGCACAATGGTGCAGGATGCCGAGCGCGATACCGGTCCTGTGTGGTCGAGCAGTGATGACAAGAGGATCATCCCGGGAATCGGCCATTTCCTTCGCAGGACAGGCCTTGACGAACTGCCTCAGTTCTGGAACGTGCTGACCGGGAAAATGTCGCTTGTCGGCCCCAGGCCGGAGCGGCCCTACTTTTTCGACTCCTATCCCGAGCTTTACCGGGGCAGACTCACAGTGAGACCCGGCCTTACCGGGCTGGCCCAGGTAAACTGTCGCAATACCACCAGCGTGCACCGGAAGGTGCGCTACGACCTGTACTACATCCGCAACTATTCGCCCGGCCTGGATATCGAGATTCTCTGGACCACCTCGGTGATGCTCGTGCTGCAGGAAGCAAAGGCCCTGTTCGGCAGAGCCGGAAAAAACGGGCCCGACCACCCGGTCGCTGCCGGGCGAGAAGAGCAAAACGGCCCCGGTGCCTGATATATCCGGCCGTAAGACAAACCTGCTGAAAAGCATACTGAGTCCCGGTCTCTTTACATAGGAAAACCGAAAAGCTAAGTTTAATTATATGGGTGTGATACATAATATTTCGGCTGTCGAGCGGACGCTGGACCTGCTGAAGGACGAGCCTCTGCGCGGGCCTGAAATCTGCCGCAGGGTCCTTTCTCTCAAACAGGTGAACGGGGAGATGGCTGACTGCCTTACGCACACAATGCTCGGTGGCGACCCGCGTTTCAGCAGGCTGCCGGACGGAAGGTGGACGGTTACGGGATACGGGGAAAAGAGCGAGCCTCTGGAACTGGAACGGACCACCTACGTGGTGGTGGATGTGGAGACCACCGGTTTCAGCCCGCCCGCGGACAGGGTGATCGAAATCGGCATGGTCAGGGTTGCGGAATGCCGTGTCGTGGACAGCTACGAGACTCTGATCAACCCCCGGAGACCGATTTCCGGGCGGATAACCAGCCTGACCGGGATTTCCTGCGACATGCTCGCAGGGCGCCCAACTTTCGGCCAGGTCTGTGATGAAATTGTCGGGTTCCTGGGAGATGCCGTTTTCGTGGCCCACAACGTCTCGTTCGACTGGCGGTTCGTGCAGAGCGAGATTGCGCTTGCAAGGGGCGGAAAGCTTTTGAACCGGAAACTTTGCACCAGAAGACTCGCCAGTCGGCTGCTGCCGGAAATAGAGCGTCTCAGCCTGGACGAGATTGCCCTGTTTTTCAATCTCAGCTTCCCAGCCCGCCATCGCGCCCTGGGAGACGCCCTGGTAACTGCGGAAATTCTTCTTCGTTTCATCGAGCGCGCCTGTGAGAGATGTATCACGACTCTGCCCGCGTTTTTCGATTTGATCAAGCCCCTTAAGTCGAGAAAAACTTAATTCTAAAGAGCGCCGTCATATTTTCCGATGTACGATTTAGCGGCTGTTTGCCCGCTTTTATGTTGATAGCCGGTTAAACCCTTAACACGAGCACCCGTGATAATAAAATACAATTGCATGAAAATCATCATCTTACTGCCCGTTTTGCTGCTTGCGGCTGAGAGCCAGCGGCTCCAGGCCCAGCAGCTTCCAATGGAGATGGTTGTCACCAACCGGTACGCCAACGTCCGCAAGGGGCCGGGTACCGGCTACGATCTGGTGACAACCCTCTACCGCGGCGACCGTCTGCGTGCAGAACGGAAATTCCGCGACTGGCTGCGCGTGTTCGTTCCTGAAAGCGGGACAGGCTGGGTCAGGGAAGACCTGGTCGGCCCGTACGACCCGGACGACCGTCAGCTCACGGATGAAGAGGCCGACAGCCTGAAAGACCTGGTCGATTCCCAGCTCCAGCTTATCTCCGCATTGAACGACAGCTCGACCGGGGCGATCGCCATGATCCGCAGCCAGGAGCAGGCCAGGGACAGCCTGATGGCTTTGCTGGGCCTGAGCGAGATACCTGCGCCGGATTCTGTGGCGGCTGAGCAGGATACGGCCGGGCAAGCTCCGGAACAGGCCGCTGCAGCGCTTCCTTATGAGGAACAGGAGAGCGTGTTGAGCGCAGTGGAATCTTTTACCGGGCGAAGCACGTTCAGCCCCAATATGGGCGTGCTGATATTTGACGGGGACGCAGCAGTTGCAGCAGGTTTTTCCGCGGCAAAGAATTTCACCAGGGAGTTCGCCTACAAGGCGGGGGTTTCTTTCAGCCGTCTGAATCCCGCGGAGCCGGGCATGGTGGAGGGAGGGGTCAACCGCACCTTTGTTAACGGGGGCCTTACCTACAGCTACAGGCCCGGAAAACTCGCCGTGCCGTATCTGGAGCTTGGCAGCGGAGTGGCCTACACACAGGCCGGAGACTCCTCAGACACTGCTCTGGATGTGGTTTTCGGCGCAGGCTGCAGGCTCTTTGTCACCTCGGACCTTTCGCTGGATTTCGGCTACCGCGGCCACGCCGTGATGAGCCGGGGCAATGACCTCCTGCACCTGGTTCACCTGGGAGGCGGCTTTCACCTGCCGAGGCTCGACCGGAGGTTTGAAACCAGGGGCGGCAGTAAATTCTACCTTGCCCCCTATGTCGGCTATCAGATGTTTTCGCCGCGCTTTTCGGTTAACGGAACCGCGGTGAGCGGCGCGCGCCTCGGCTACGGCTGGAAGGATAACATTTCGCTGGAAATTTCAGCAGGCTACCTGCCGTTTGAGTTGAATGAAGACTCTGCCGAAAGGAGCATGAATGCTTCCGAGACGGCGCTTCAGCTGCTCTATCGCCCGTGGAAACAGGAAGGCGGGGGAGTGTTTTTCCTGGCCGGCGGGGGAGCGCTGCTCTTAACGGGTGAGGGCCGTGGGCCGTCCGGCACGGACATGTACTCCTTTTTCCGTTACGGGGCCGGGGTGAACATGGCTTTCGCACCCGGATTTTCTTTCAGAAGTGAGCTGGCTCATCAGGTTTACCAGAATCTGGCGCGGCTCATACCGCCGGATTACGAGATTTCAGCAGCCGGCGCTCTGTGTTTCACGGTGGGTGTCGATTTCAGCTTTTGACAAACCGTAATTAGACCGGGGAAATTGCTGTGCCCAGATTTTCTAAACTTGCGATAGCTCGTGAAATCGCTACAATTATCCTGGCCCTGTCTGTTTCGGGCTGTGGAGACGAGCAGATAGTTTCTCTTCCCGGGTCCGGAAGACTGCAGGGAGTGTGGGAAGGTACTATCTCTCTTGTTTCTACCAGCGGCGAGCTGGCCCAGGCCAGCCGGCTGCGCCTCGAACTGCTGCAGCGCGATTTCAGTTTCGAGGGTTTCCTGCTCAAGATCGATCCGCTGGCAGAAGGTTTCGGCCGCGCGCCTGTGGATACTTTCCTGGTCACCCGCGGCACGATTTCAGCCGACTTCGTCTCTTTCCATGTCGAGGACCCGAGGGGAGGAACTGCGGTTTTCCAGGGAGAGCTGATCGACAAAAAGCTCTCCGGTACCGCCCTGGGTACCGACTACAGCGGCCAATGGAACGCTGAATTCATCTTCTGAAACTTTCCCGAATAGCTGCCAGTCGCCGCCTCGAACCGGCAATCGCATAAAATTACTTGACTTACACGACCTGCCGGTTTAATATTCTATCATATTCGCCTGCCGCGGCCAATAACTGCTTAAAAAACAGATGAGGTTCAGCCTGAATTTGCGGAGCCGAAAAATCGGCTCTTTTTTATTGCGGCCCAGGATGTTAAGATGTCAACTCTGTTGGAAAAGCTCCAGCGGCATGTTCTGCCGTTTGTAAAAAAACCTACACGCTATATCGGTTCCGAGATCGGAGTAGAACGCAAATCTCCCGCTAGTGCACGTCTGAGGCTGGCTCTAGTCTATCCCGATGTCTATGAGGTCGGGATGAGCAATATCGGCCTCAAGGTGCTTTTCAGCATTGCCTCTCAATTTGATCAGGTCGCTGTGGAAAGGGCTTTCGCGCCGTGGACGGATGCAGAGAAACTCCTCCGGACTACCGAAATCCCCCTTTACAGCCTGGAAAGTTTCACCCCCTTGCGTGAATTCGACCTTGTCGGGATAACCTTACAGAGCGAGCTTACCTTCACCAACGTGCTCACCGTGCTGGATTTGGCCGGAATCCCGCTCAGAGCTCAACAGCGCAGTGAGAGCGACCCCCTGGTCTGCGCCGGCGGGCCGTGCGCGGTGAACCCTGAGGTGATGGCGCCGTTTTTCGACTTTTTCGTGCTGGGCGATGGTGAAGACGCCATTTGCGAGATCATCCGGACATTAATCGAGCTGGGCGCAAAAGGCGCCACGCGCAGGGAGCGCCTGGAGGCTCTGGGCCGGATTGAGGGTGTGTACGTGCCCGGGCCTGAGCCCCCGCCTTCTGGTGAATCGATAGTTGTCCGGCGCGTCGCCGAACTCGACAGTCAGCCCGCCCCGGACGGCCTCCCTCTGTCGCTGACAGAGCTGGCGCAGGATCATTTCGCTGTTGAGATCATGCGAGGATGTACCTGCGGATGCCGTTTCTGCCAGGCCGGAATGTACTATCGCCCTGTGCGGGTGCGCTCTGTAGAGCGGATAATCGAAACTGTCCGGAAAGGCGTGCGTGCAGGCGGCTGGGATTCAGTTACCCTGCTTTCGCTTTCCTCGGCCGATTACCCGGCGATCGAGCAGCTTGTCGAGCGCCTGAATCCGGAGCTGAAAGCCAGCGGGGTAAGGCTATCTTTCCCCAGCCTGCGGGTGAGCGGTAGAACACTGGATTTGCTCAAGCGCCTCGAAGGCGGGAAAAAAAGCGGGCTCACTTTCGCTGTGGAAGCAGCCAGCCCGAGGCTGCGCAACGTGATCGGCAAGAAAGTGGACGAGGAGGAGCTTATCAGCCTGGTCACGGAGGCGTTCCAGGCCGGGTGGACGTTGGTAAAGCTCTATTTCATGCTTGGCCTGCCCACGGAGACCGAGCATGACGTGGATCAGATCACCGGGCTGATCCGCCGGGTTGGGGCAGTGGCTCGCAGGACTCCGGGAAAACATAATATCAACGTTACTCTCAGCCCGTTCGTGCCCAAACCTGCCACTCCCTTCCAGTGGGAGGCGCAGCAGACGCCGCAGTCGATCCGGGAAAAAATCCAGCGCATCCGGACACGACTTCACGACCGGGCGGTTAAACTGAAGATTCACGACCCGGAAATGAGCGCCGTGGAGGGTGTGCTCGCCAGGGGCGACCGCCGCATTTCAGATGCGCTGCAGGCAGCCTGGGAGAAAGGCGCGCGCTTCGACGGCTGGAGCGAGACTTTCGATCCTCTTCTCTGGGCGGAGGTATTCAAGGCACAGGGGATCGACCGCGATTCTTACCTCGCTGCACGAGAGGAGGGAGCCCCGGTTCCATGGCATTTCGTGAGCTTTCCGGTCGAGGAGGCTTTCCTGAGCGATCAGCGCCTGAAAGCTTTGATGGAAGAAAATGTGGAGGACTGTGCGAGCGGGCCCTGCCTGAACTGCGGCGCTGAAAAAGCCTCTGTCTGCAGGGCGCTTCGCTCCACAGAGCAGGCTGAATCATCTGCCCGGACCGACAAATCAGAGCCCCTGGCCGGCTGCGGGTTCCTTCCGGTATCCGCCCGGCATGCGGAGGAGCGCTTGCTCTGGCGGGTGCGGTATGCGAAAAAAAACCTGCTGCGTTTCCTCGGCCACCTGGACATGGTCCGCAATATCGAGTTCATGCTGCGGCGCACGGGAGTTGCTGTCTGTTACAGCGGCGGGTTCTCGCCCAGGATGAAGCTCCATTTTTCGCCGCCCCTGCCTCTGGGAGCCGAAAGCCGTGCCGAGTATTTCGATTTCGAAACCCTGTCGGTTGGAGAAAAACAGCTCGGTCAGGCTCTGGAGAAGGCGTGCGGGGATTTCGAGGGTTTCAGCATCATGGCGCTGAAAGCATTGCCCACCGGGCAGGAGAACAAACTCCCCCAACTGGCTGCGGATATCGTCTGCTGCCGCTACAGCGCCGTTGTCCCGGAAGAGCTTGTGCCGGAAGGTATCGATTGGAGCCGGTGGGTACAATCCCGCCGTGCGCTGCGTCTGGAGCAGGGGGCCTTTCATTACCGCATCGACAAGAAAGGCCGTCGCAGGAAAATTTGCCTGGACAAGGCGCTGGAAAGTTTAGTAGTGGAAAGCGGGGACCAGGCCTCGCTCACGTTCATTCTCGACCTTCAAGGCGAAAACACCTGCCGGCCGGACGTTTTCCTGGGTTTTCTCCTGGAGCTGGACGTTTCCCGGAGCGCGATCTGCCGGATCGAAAAGCAGGAGGCTTTCGTCAGGCGGGGGGAGAAACTGGCGACCCCGCTGGATTTTTAATACCTGCCGGCCGATTTTGCGTTATTCTTTGCACTTTGATAATTGCTTGTTAAATTAATAGTGATCCACTATTAATAAATTCAGCGATTGACAGATTTTGTCTGTTCATTTTGCTTCAGGTCAAAGTAAGCATAAAATTTTCGAATCAATTTAATGTAATCAGGATAGTTTGATGGCTAATCAACAGCGTTATAAATCGAAAAAGCGTGACATTATCATTTCAGTAACTCTCAAACAGACCCGCGTAGCGATCATCGAGGACAACAAGCTTGTCGAGCTGATGATCGATCAAGAGAGCGAAAAAAGAATGGTCGGCGATATTTACAAAGGAGTAGTGCGCCGCGTTCTGCCCGGGATGCAGGCCGCTTTTGTGGATATCGGTCTGCCCAAGCACGGTTTTTTGCATGTCAGTGATGTGGGTAACGAGCTTACCGAGCTTTATTTTGAAAACGGCGAAGATATAGAAGAGCAGGACTTGAAAAAGAAGCCCCGGAAGCTGCAGTCGATCCAGGACCAGCTCGAGGAGGGACAGGAGCTGATCGTTCAGGTGATCAAGGAACCGATCGGCACCAAAGGCCCCAGGGTGAGCACAGAGATTTCACTGCCCGGCAGACTGCTGGTTTACGCTCCGTTCGATAACCGTATCGGTGTCTCCCGCAAGATAGAAGAGTCGCGGGAGCGGGCGAGAATCAGGGACATTATCAGAAAAATTGTCACCAGAAATGAGGGCGTGATTGTCCGCACGGTCGCGGTGGACACGACAGAGGAAGAATTCAAGACTGAATACAACTCTCTGAAAAACCTCTGGCGGAAAATTCGCCGCCAGACCGGCCACGCTCAGGCCCCCTCGTTGGTCTACCAGGAAATGAAGCTGATCAGCGGGCTTCTGCGGGATGTTTTCAACGACCGGGTAGACTCCCTGGTGGTGGATTCAAAAGAGCAGTATAAGCAGATCAAGAATTATCTGCGTATTATCGCACCCAAACTGACAAACCGCCTGCAGCTTTACAAGAGCGATAAGCCGATTTTTACCAACTACAATCTCGATGAGGAGATCCGCAGGACATACAACAGGCGGGTTTGGCTCAAGAGAGGCGGTTATATTGTCATGGAGCAGACCGAGGCCCTGGTTTCGATCGATGTCAATACCGGAAGGTACACGGGTGAGAAGGACCAGGAGGAAACCATCCTGCGCACCAACCTGGAGGCGGCGCGCGAGATCGCGCGCCAGATCAGGCTGCGCGACCTGGGAGGGATTATTGTCTGCGATTTTATCGACATGGAAAGCAAGGAAAACCAGCAGAAAGTGATCGAGGAGTTCCGCCGGTGTCTCAAATTCGACAGGGCCAAGACCAAGGCTTTCGAGGTAAGCCCTCTGGGCCTGATTGAAATGAGCCGCCAGCGCGTTCGTTCCAGCCTCTTTCACAGCCTGACAGCACCCTGCCCGGCCTGCGATGGCCGGGGGAGAATTTTCACCCCCGAAGTGGTTGCTGCTGAAATTGAAATCGCCCTGAAAAAAATCGGCGCTGCAGGCAAGGAGAGTATGCTCCTGCTGAAAGTCCATCCGGCCGTTGCCCTGCATTTGATGGAGGAGGACTATCACCTGCTTCAGGAGCTCGAAAACAAGACCGGGATCAAACTCAAGCTGCGGGACAACCCCCTGATGCGTCTGGATGATTTCGCCATTTTTTCCCTGCCTTCACGCAAGCAGATCGAGATTAACTGATACTTTTGTATTGACACTCAGTAAAAATCTATTTAATTTCATAAGCTGTCTGAGAAACCAATGGAGAAACTTCCCGGGTAAAGGAGCCTAGGGTAGATGTATGCTATCGCGAAAAGTGGTGGGAAACAGTTCAAGATTGAGCAAAAAGCGGTAATCCGCGTGCCGAGCCTTAAGGCCGAGGTCGGGGGGAAAGTGCGGCTGGATGAAATCCTGTTCCTGAGCGATGGGGACAAGGTGGAGGCAGGCAGCCCCTCTATCGAGGGCGTCTATGCCGAGGCTGTGGTTCTCAGGCACGGGCGGAGCAGAAAAATGCGTATTATCAAATATAAGCGCCGCAAAGGCTACCGCCGTACTATCGGCCACAGGCAGGCGTTTACCGAGCTTGAAATAGGAAGGATAGTGGTGGGCGCAAAGAAAAAACCTGCCGCTGCACCCAAGAAAGAAGCCAAGAAACCTGATAAGGAAATCAAGGCCCCGGTTGAGAAAAAAGCCGCGGTCGCAGCGAAGATTCAGCCTGCTGCTGTTAAGCCCAAAAAAGCCAAAGCAGCGAAGAAAGTTGAAAAGGCGAAGGTTGAGCCGGCCAGGGCCGTGCCGAAAACCGAAAAGCCCAAGCCTAAGGCTGCCAGAAAAACCACTGCCGCGAAAGAGAAGGCAGCGCCCGCTGTGAAAGAGAAAAAGGCTGAGAAGAAAAAGCCTGCCGGGGCCGCTGGAAAAACTAAAAAAGCGGCAGAGAAAAAGGACAAGGCCCAAACCGGCGCCAAGGCCAAACCGGCCGGCCGGGCAAAGGCGAAAAAACCGGCAGCCGGGACAAAACCCAAGGCAAAAAAAGAAGCCGCCGGCAAAGCCGGGCCCAAGAAAGAGACAGCGGCCAGGAAAAAAACCGGTTCAGCAGGCAAAGCAGCCAAAAAGGGCGAAAAGGCTTAACAGTGCCGGCTCGTCACACTCGCCTGGCTTTGGAAATATTCGAGAAATCAGAAAGCAGCTTGATATAGAAACTGCAAGGAGTGATAAATGGCCCATAAAAAAGGCGTGGGAAGCTCCCGCAATGGCCGTGACAGCCAGGGCAGACGGCTGGGTGTCAAAGCTTTCGGCGGGCAGCCGGTATCTGCCGGCTCGATTATCGTCCGTCAGCGGGGAACCAACTTTCATCCGGGCAACAATGTCGGTGTGGGCAAGGATTACACCCTGTTCGCCTTGATCGACGGCGTGGTCGCTTTTGAACGCAAAGGCAAGACGCGCAAGAAAATCTCGGTTTACCCGCAGGTACTTTCCGAAAACTAAATATTACTTGAAATAGCAGTTATTGAATGAGGCGCTCGATACGGTTGGGTGCCTTTTTTATTTCTCTGTAGTCTTTCATCCCATTCGAAAAGGGCCCGGATGTTTCAATCCATGTTGACAATGGATCTATATGCTATTAATATAAATAGATATAAAGCATTTTATATAAAGTAATTCTTTATTTCCTGAAACAAACTTTCAATCCGCCGCAATGCTTTAGCATCAGGAGGCCCCGGCTTGGACAGGTTAACCCTGAAAGGCATGAAATTTTACTCCCACTCCGGAATCCACTCTTTCGAGAAAGACGTCGGCCAGCTTTTCGAAATAGACCTTGACTGTTACCTGGACATGAGCCAGGCCTCTGAGACAGACCGCCTCTCTGATACGATAAACTATCCGAAACTGTTCCAGACAGTGAAAGAAATAATGGAAGCAAGCAGCTATAACTTGATGGAGCGCCTGGCCGGTGAGATCGCGGAAAAAGTTCTCCGGGATTTTCCGGTGAAGCAAATCAAGGTGCGCTGCCGCAAGCCACGGGTACTGGTCAAAGGGTTTATCGACTATGCGGAGGTTGAGATTTCCAGGGGAAATGCAGGCTGAGCCGCGGTTGGGAAGGATGAACGGCCTCTTGGAACCGAACGTTTTTATCAGCCTGGGCTCCAACCTGGGAGACAGACAGGCCAACCTGATTAAAGTCTCCGGGGAGATTTCCCGGCTGCCGGGAACCGAGATCACCGGAGAGTCCGGCGCACGGATGACCAGGCCAGTCGGCCTGAGCGGCCAGCCTGATTTTCTGAACCAGGTGAAACGGCTGTCTACCAGGCTCGCTCCGGAGGAGCTTCTGGAAACCCTGCTCTCGATCGAAAATCGCCTGGGCCGGGTACGCACCGTCCGCTGGGGCCCCAGGGTGATCGACCTTGACATCCTGTTCTACGGCTATCTGGAAAGTGACGCGGATTCGCTGGTTCTGCCTCACCCGGAGGTCTGGAACAGGCCGTTTTTCCTGGAAATGATCCGGGAAATCGACAGCCGCTTTCTCGAAGGCTATAGCAGGCAGGACAAACAGAACCGGGAATAAATCAACAGGGCAGGGAAGTGAAACTCGTAAAAAGCAAAATCGAACTCCGGCAGCAAATCGCACACGCAAAGAGTGCCGGGGCCAGAGTGGGACTGGTGCCGACCATGGGCTGTTTTCACGAGGGACACCTGAGCCTGATCCGTATCTCGCGCAGCCAGGCCGATTATACTGTTGTCAGCCTCTTTGTCAATCCGATCCAGTTCGCCCGGGGCGAAGACCTGGACAGCTACCCGCAGGACCTCGAGCGGGACCTCGAGCTGGCCCGCAAAGAGCAGGTCGATCTGTTCTTTGCACCCGATACAGATGAGATTTACGCACCGGACGCCTCCACTTTTGTCGAGGAAACCTCTCTCAGCAAAGGCCTCTGCGGCGTAAACAGACCGGGCCATTTCCGCGGCGTGACAACTGTGGTGGCCAAGCTGTTCAATATCATGGGCCCTGATTTGGCTGTTTTCGGCCGCAAGGACCTTCAGCAGTTGATAATTATCCGGCGCATGGTGCGCGACCTGGACCTGCCCGTGGAAATCGTGGCCGGTCCGACCATGCGCGAGCCGGACGGACTGGCGCTCAGTTCGCGCAATCTCTATCTGAGCGAAGAAGAGCGCAGCAGAGCACCCAATCTCTATCGCGGCCTTCAGGCCGCGGCCCGGGCTCTGGCCGAACCCGGAGCCGGGCTGGCAGGCGTTCTCAAATCGGCGCGGCGTGAAATCGAACGGGATACGACCGGCAAGGTAGAATATATTTTTGCAGTGGATCATGACATGATAGAGGTGACACAGGCCTCGGAGGGCCGTTACCTGGCAGCTGCGCTGCAGCTCGGCTCGACTCGGCTGATCGACAACGTGGATCTGAACATCGGCGATTTCCCGGATTGAATATCAGCAACGCCCTTTGAACCACTTGCTGCAATCGAATCCCGGAAGCAACGGAGTGTCATGATGGATAACGGTGAATCTCCACATGATGATAACGGGAAAACCCTCCCGGAAGATTTATCCCGACCGGATGATAGTTCCAGCAACGGTTCCATGTTCAGCCGTAACCTGGAGCTGAAAGCGACACCGGCGCGCCGGAGCGAGCAGCCGGCGCAGCAGCCACAATCCAACATGGAGGACGGAGACCGCAAAGTGTATTTCAAGATTGAGGCGGGCAAGATAATGGATATTCTCAAAGAGGAATTCGAGCGGCTGGATCAGATGCAGTCCTTGCCGGGCCTTGTTGAAGATCTCTATGCCGGCTGGTACACTCTCTGGGGAGATGATGAGCGCTCCCCGGTGAACGATTTTACCGGGATGTTCGAGGTGGCCTGCCAGGCTTTATCCTCCGCCGGCAGGCTTGAGCGGAAGCTGGACCGGCAGGAGCGGGAAACTCTGGATAGACTTTTGAAGGCAATGGCAGGGATCGCCTCCGGGCAGGAGGAGCAATCCTTTCTGCTGGGGTGCCGCCAGGCACAAAGAGATTGCTTCCGGATGAGCCAGGCTCTGAATCCACCGGCTGAAACACCGGCAGGGCCGGAGCAGACTCAACCGGAGCCGGGAAAGGTCGAGGATATTTCCAGCTCGGTGGATGAATGGTTCACCCAGGTGAGCAGCCTGGTTGTGGAGCCGGCCGGCGAAGAGAGGGCCTCCGCTGAGCTGCAGGAAGGCTTTCAGCCTCAGGAGCCGGCAATTGGCGGGCAGCAGGCCGGGCCTGTACGGGCGGAAATCGATGAAACTTTCCCTGCGCCTGAAGACTCCCTGCCTGATGACTTTGCAGAGACTGCCCCGGAATCTGGTGCACAGGCCGGGGAAGAGCCGCCCGGGCTTGAGGAGAAAGCTGAACGCAAAGAGGAGCCTGAAATGGAGGAACCCGACCTGTTCGCTGACATTGAACCCCGGCCTGATGCTGCGGTTGAAGAAGCCGTGGGAGAGAGTTCAGCGGAAATTCCTGTGGAATCTTTCGTGAGCGGGGAAAAAATTTCACCTGAGCAGGAGCCGGAAGAGATCGATTCACAGCAGGAGAGTCTTGCAGGCGCCGATGAGCTGGTCAGTTTGTATTTCAGCGAACAGTGCAGGGACATTATCGAGCT
>Ga0272442_10002206_pt1 | contig 28593 bp, 28 predicted proteins | sample SSMForm2O_FD_200262 | JGI IMG/M metagenome (GOLD analysis project Ga0272442, IMG submission 200262) | Marine sediment archaeal communities from Little Sippewissett salt marsh, Falmouth, MA, United States - SSM-Form-2O | ecosystem: Environmental > Aquatic > Marine > Wetlands > Sediment ...
TTGGTTCTTTTGTTATGATTAATCCTCCAGCAGGATGGAAACCTAAAGGGTGGAAACCACCGGAGGAAGCGAAAAAAGGAAAAAAATCTGTTAAAAGTTCTTTACTACCAAAAGAAATGCTTACTACCAGACAGTTTTATCTTCTTTGGATGATGTTTTGTATAGGGGCACTTGCAGGTCTTATGGTTATTGGAAATATTCAGACCTTTGCAAAGGATCCGACAGACGGTTTCGCAGGTCATGGTTTTTCCACAGCAGATGCTGAGAATTTTGCAGTAATTGGAGCTGCAATCTGTCTTCCAATTTTTAATGGTATAGGACGTATAGTATGGGGTCAAATATCAGATAAAATAACTCGAAGAAAGGCAATAATTCTTATGTGTATTTTCCAAGGAATTATGATGCTAGCTTTCTTTTATACTACTCAAAACCCTTATATGTTTTATGTAGCAGCAGCACTTATTGGTTTTAACTTTGGTGGAAACTTTGCATTATTCCCAGCAGCTACGGCGGATAGTTTTGGTGCAGAAAATGTAGGTATGAATTATGGTTATGTTTTCACGTCTTATGGTGTTGGAGGTATAGCTGGACCGATACTTGCAGGTTTCGTAACAGATAATAATATGCCTTTTACTTCAGCTTTTATACCCGCTGCGATTCTTTGTTTTATAGCAGCAGGTCTTGCATTTATATATAAACCCAAAGTTGAAAAAAAATAAATAAATAAATTTTTTTTCCTTTTTTTTTTTAATTATTTTAACTTAATTAGTTCGTAATTAGAGCTTCCTAATCCAATTTTTTCTCCATATTCTATTTGTTTATCTGGACTTATGTTATTTTCTTTTTCAAAAATATTTGGTTTTACTTTGTTTATTTCATCTATTGATGCTTTGTCTATTGCTACAGGGTCGTCTGATACAAAGTAACCAATATCTGGGCATATTATTGGTCCTGCGAACGGATCGCAGTCACATCCTTTTGATATTCTTTTAACTTCGTTTAAATAGATTACTTGTTTGTTTTGAACACATGCTTTACATGCACATGCTAATAGATATTGGAAATCAGCTTTTTTGTATTGTATTGCCCCTGTTTTACATGCGTTTACACATACTCCGCATCCGAAACATTTCCTTAGATTAATGTCCCAGTTGTCGTTTTTTACTTTTATTGCTCCAAATGGACAGACTTCTGAGCATCTTCCGCAGTATGTGCATTCGTCTTTTTTGTATTCAGGTCTACTGTCGTGATGTATTTTTATCTTTGATTCTTTTGTGACACCGCCCATTCCGAAGTTTTTTATTGCACCGCCCATACCGCATGCTATATGGCCTTTAACATGTGATAGTGCAAAAATATGAGTTGAATTTATTAGTGAGTCTGCTACTTCAAATTCATTGTTTTCAATTTTGATGTTTTTTCCTGTGTCGTCTATTACTACTTGGCTACCTGTTTTTTTTTCTGTGAAACCATGTATTTTTGCTACTTTATGGTAACCTTTTTTATAGTGTCTCAAACCTGGGTAGGCTACTGTTGTATCAAAGAGATAAGGATTTATTTTGTTTTCTTTTAAAACATCTATTACTTTTTTTACGAATTCTGATTTTGGGTAGTATTTGTTTTTTAGTTCGCCCATGTGTAGTTTTAATGGTATTTTTTTATCTTGGAATTTTTCTATGTTAAAATGGGTTAATGCTTCGTTGAATTTTTTAAAGTCTTTAAAAAATATTACTTTGCTTTTTTTCATCCTATTTTTTTCTCCCATTTTTTTACTTTTACAACGGTTTCTAGTGTTCCGCCTTTTTTTATTTCTTCTCTTATTCTGTTTTCATGTTCTTTTACGTCTAGTGCTCTGTTTGCTATTTCTTGTGCGTTTTCTTGTGGTACTACTACTATTCCTGAATCGTCTGCTATTATCCAGTCTCCGGTTCGTACTGTTTGATTTCCACAGTTTATTTCTGCTCCTATTTCTCCCAGTCCTTTTGGTTCACCTGCGTTTGGTGATACATATTTTGAAAATATAGGAAAGTTAATTTTTAATAGATCATCTAGGTCTCTTATTGTTCCATCTATTATTACTCCTGATAGTTTTTTTTGTTTTGCTGTTCTTGTTGCTAGTTCTCCCCATATTGCTGTTTTTCCTCCGTTTACATCTACTACTAGTATTTGGCCTGGTTCTGCTTTGTCTATTGCTTCTATGGGTTTTGCCCAGTCTCCGTCTATTGTTCTTACTGTGAGAGCTTTTCCTGCTATGTGGAATCCTTTTTTTATTGGTCTTAGGTTTTGCATTGCTCCTTTTCTGTGCATTGCGTCTGATATGTTTGGTGTTGATACTAGTGAAAAAGCTTTTTTTAGTTCTGTTTGTTTGTATTTTTTGTATAGTTCTGTTTTGATTGGTGTTTTTTCTTTTATGGTTTTTTTAATTTGTTTTGTAGCTAGTGTTACATTTTTTGCTTTTGTTATTGCTCCTCCTACAATTATTATGCTTGCTCCTGCTTTTACAACTTCAGGTATTGTTTCTGTGTTTAGTCCACCTGCTACTGCTACTGGTATTTTTGTTTTTTTTGTTATTGTTTTTAGTGTTTCTATTGGTTTTTTTCCTATCATTTGTTCGTCTATTCCAACGTGTATGCATAGGTAGTCTATACCTGTTTTTTCTAGTTCTGTTGCTCTTTTGGTTTTGTTTGATATACCGATTAGGTCTACCATTATTTTTGTTCCGTATTTTCTTGCTGATTTTACTGCGTCTTTTATTGTTGCGTTGTCTGCTGCAGCAAGTATACATATTATATCTGCTCCTGCTTTTGATGCCATTTCTGTTTCGTATGCTCCTGTGTCCATTGTTTTCATGTCTGCTATTAGTGTTTTTTTTGGGAATGTGTCTTTTAGTTTTCTTATAATTTGCATTCCTTCGCTTTTTATTAGTGGTGTTCCTGCTTCTATCCAGTCTGCTCCTCCTTTTATGCTTTCTTGTGCTATTTTTATTGCTCTGTGTTCATTTAATAGATCTAGTGCTACTTGTAGGGTGATGTTTTTCATTGTACCTGAATTGACAGTGCTATTTAAAAAGTCTAGGGTGCATAAGAAAAATTTATACTAAATAATTTATTATTGTATAGATGTTTTATATGGGAAAAAGTAAAAATTTATCGTTTCATAAAAGGTCTAAAGAGGATTTTTCTGATTTTATTAGGAAATTAGAGTTGCAGGGTTTAGAAACAGCTGAGGAGCGGCTACCTTTGTATTTGGACGTAGGACTTAAAGAGGCTAAGTTGGTTCTTGATGTTGGTTGTGGTTCTGGTATTGTTACAAGAGATATTGCTAATCTTACTCGTGGTAGAGTAGTTGGTGTTGATGGTTCTCCGGATATGATTAAAGTTGCAAAAAAGATACTTTGTGATCATGAAAATGTTGAGTTAAAACTTGGTTCTGCTGAGGATTTGCCTTTTGATGATAATGTTTTTGATATTGTTACTTGTAATCTTCTTTTAATGTGGGTTGATGATCCTCAAAGAGTTGTCGATGAGATGGCGCGTGTTACAAAAAAAGGTGGTAAGGTACTTGCTTCTCTTGAGCCGGATTATGGTGGAAAACTTCATTGGCCTGAGGATACAAAAGTCGATCCGATTTTTGCTGGAAAAGCTATACTTGAAAAAGGTGGGGACCCGCATATTGGACGGAAGCTTCGTCTTTTGTTTGTAAGAGCAGGACTTGATACAAAGGTTGGTATTGGAAATAATCGTATATGGAGTTGTGAAGAAGATAAAGCGTATTACCTTCATGCTCGTGATTTTTATGTGAAAGCTTTAAAAGAAGCTGGTTTATCTGACAAAGAGATAGATAAATGGGAGTTTGAATATTTGAAATCACTAGATGAAGGAGTTCAACTTAATTTTTTCCCACAGTTTTATGCTATTGGTATAAAAAAATAAAGAGGATATTTAGAATGAGTGCAAAGGTTGTTGATGGAAGAAAAATTGCAGAAAAAATCAAAAATGATGTTTCAAAACAAGTTAAAGAATTAAGTAAAAGATACGATATAAGACCTAATATTACTACTATTAAAATTGGTAATGATCCATCATCTGAGTTGTACCTCAAATTAAGGGATAAAGCCTGTGAAAGAGTTGGAATAAAATCAAATCATATTGAATATTCAGATGATGTCTCACAAGATAAAATATATAATAAAATTAAAAGTCTTAACGAAGATGATGATGTTCATGGTATTTTAATCCAGTTTCCGGTACCTGCTCATCTAGAACAAGATATTTTAGTTGATTTGATTAACCCAAAAAAAGATGTAGAAGGATTCAACCCAGAAAACATGGGAAAAACATTAATTGGAGATGAGCAAATAATTCCTTGTACTCCTCTCTCGGTTTTAACAATCATTGAAAATGAGGAAGTTGATTTAAAGGGTAAAGATGTCGTAATTGTTAATCATAGTAATATTGTTGGAAAACCACTTGCAGCTCTTTTTTTAAATAGAAATGCTTCTGTCTCTGTTTGCCATGTTTTTACAAAAGATATGAAGAGATATACAAGTAATGCTGATATTTTAATATCTGCTGCTGGTGTTGCAAATTTAATAAAAGCAGATTATGTAAAAAATGATGCTTTTGTAATTGATGTTGGTATTATTAAAACAGAGAATGGTATATGTGGTGATGTTGATTTTGATTCTGTTAAAGAAAAAGCAGGAGTTATCACGCCTGTACCTGGTGGTGTAGGTCCTGTGACTGTGGCGGTTTCACTTAATAATATGATTAAAACTTTTTTGAATTGTGTAGAGGATAAATAGATATGAACAGGTATCATTTGATATCTATTATATTTTTGATTGCAGGTATTGTTTTCTTTTTTCTAGGTTTTTTATCAGGTGATCTACAGACAGGTTTGATAATTGTTTTTCCTTTTGTTGCAGGTTCTGGTGTTTATGCTTTTTTAGGTGTTATCTGTATTGTTTTTGCATTTTTTATGTATTTTTTTTCTTTTTCTTCTAATATGCAATATAATGATTATGATTTAGAAGGCCATAAGAAAAAAACTTCAGTAAAGGGTGGTGGTTTGGTTTTAATAGGGCCTATTCCTATTATTTTTGGTTCAAATTGGAAAATTACAGTTTTAATGATTGTCCTTGCTGTAATTTTAATACTTTTATCAATTTTTGTTTTTAAAATAATATAAAGTTATATTCTATACTTCGCTTTTACTGAAGAAATAACTTCCTAAAAATAGCATTATACTACATATAATAAAAACTGCAAACAGGTCAACCAAGGGATGTAAAATATTACTTCCTCCTATTAGACTACCTCGTAAACCGTCAACCATATAAAAAATTGGATTTATCATTACTATCCTCTGCCAGATTTCGTTTCCTTCCACTGGGAAAAAGGCTGATGATAAAAATATAAGAGGCATTATAACAAGATTCATAATCAGTGGAAAACCTTGGAAATCTTTCATTTTTGTTGCAAGAACCAGGCCAAATCCTACTGCTGTAAAAGCTATTAGTATCATAAATATAAATGTTAGAATTAAACCAGTAATACTTGAAACAGGGACACCTAAAGCTATAGCTATAAATAATATAATGAATCCTTGAATAAGTGCTGTTGTTGCACCTCCTAGGGTTCTACCGATAATTATTGATATTCTACTAACTGGTGCAACAAGTACTTCCTGTAGAAATCCAAATTGTTTATCCCATAATACAGAGATACCTGTAAACATTGATGAAAAAAGAATAGCCATTGCAATTATACCTGGTGCAAGAAAATTCACATAATCTACTTCTCCAAGGCTTGCAAATCTTGCATTTGCAAAACCTGAACCAAGTATTACCAAGAAAAAAATTGGTTGTATCAATGTTCCTGCAAGTCGACTTTTTGATCTTACGAATCTTTTCATCTGCCGTAGCCACATGACATATATCGCGTTTAGATCAAAGAGTTTCATTTTTATTATCTTCTCCTTTGTTGTCTTCCAGGGGGAATCACATTATGTTTTTGAACATGATATGCTTCATCGTCCCTCATTGTTCTACCAGTATATGATAAAAACACATCATCAAGCGTTGGTTTTCTAACACTTATTGATTTAATTTTAATATTAAGACTTTGTGCGATTTCAATTATTATAGGTATTTTTTCGTCTCCACGTTCTACACCAAGAGTTAGAGAGGAGTCATGTTGTTTTACTTTTTTTATCCAGCTTTCTTTTTTTAGTCTTGTAACAAGCTTGCTCATATTTGAACAAGTTAAAGTAATAACATCGTTTCCTACGGAATTTTTAAGGTTTTCAATAGAGTTTATTACAAGAATTTTTCCTCTATCAATGATACCAATTCTATCACATAGGAAATCTGCTTCATCCATGTAATGTGTTGTAAGAAATATTGTTGTACCTTCTTCTTTATTCATTTTTTTAATATATTCCCAGATAGCTCGTCTAGTCTGTGCATCAAGCCCTAGTGTTGGTTCATCTAAAAATAATACTGTTGGGTAATGCATGAGACCTCTTGCGATTTCTAGTCTTCTTTTCATACCACCTGAGTAATTTTTAACTAAAACATCTTTCTTATCTTGAAGGTCTACAAGTTTTAAAACCTCTTTTATTCTATTTTTTCTTTTTTCTCTATCAAGTGAATACATACGTGCATGGAAATCTAGGTTCTCCTGACCTGTTAATTCTGTGTCAAGTGCTGGTTCTTGGAAAACCACACCAATATTGTATCTAACATCATCTCTTTTTTTTATTATATCATAGCCTGCTATCTCAGCTGAACCATTTGTAGGATTTAAGAGAGTTGTAAGCATTTTTATTGTAGTAGTTTTTCCTGCTCCATTAGGCCCTAGAAAACCAAATATTTCACCTTTTTTAACTTCAAAAGATACATTGTCAACTGCGGTTAACTCATTGAATTTTTTTGTAAGCTGGTCAGTTTTAATAATTGTCAAATTCTTTTTTATTCTCCCTTTTAGGTTTTAGTTCTGGCTTACAATCTATATATTGTTAATAAATTTATCCTATTTTTATTAAAAAAATTTTTATTCTATTAGTTTTTTCTCGTTTGTTATAATGTCATTTTATTCAGAAATTACAGATCTTATTCTTTCCAAGAAGATTAAGTCTAAAAAACAATTGCATAAAACTAAGATTAAATTATGTAAAAAATATAGTCTTGATTTTGTTCCAGCTGATAGTGAAATACTTGCTCATCTTCCTTCTGATTTTTCTAATGAAGAAATTAGAATCGCGGTATCTGTTTTAAGAAAGAAACCTATGCGGACTATATCCGGTGTGGCAATTGTAGCTGTTATGACTTCTCCACATGCTTGTCCTCATGGTAAATGTATACCATGTCCTGGTGGTCCTGATAATGACACCCCACAAAGTTATACTGGTTATGAACCTGCCGCAATGCGGGCGAGTCTAAATGATTATGATCCTTTCTATCAGACAAAAAACCGTGTTGAACAGTTAAAAGCTATTGGGCACTCAGTAAATAAGATTGATTTTATTATTATGGGTGGTACTTTTACTGCACGTGATCCTTTTTATCAGAAATGGTTTGTGAAACGTTGTTTTGATGCTTTAAATGACTCTGAATCAAAGGATCTATATGAGGCTAAAAAAATAAATGAAAAAGCTGAATCTCGCTGTATTGGACTAACTGTTGAGACTCGTCCTGATTGGTTTAGACTCTATCATGCCGATCAAGCTTTAGAACTTGGTGCTACACGTGTTGAGCTTGGTATTCAAACGGTTTTTGATGACGTGCTTTATAAAATGAATCGTGGTCATACAGTTACAGATTCTATTTTTGCAACACGAATTGCAAAAAACTCGGGTTTTAAAATAGTATATCATATGATGCCTGGGCTACATGGTTCTGATAAAAATAAGGATCTGGATTCCTTTTTGGAAATATTTGAAAATCCAAGTTTTAAACCAGATATGATAAAAATATACCCAACTCTTACAGTTAAAAATACAAAATTATATGATTTATACAAAAAAGGAAAATACAACCCACTCTCAACAGAAGATGCAACAAAACTTATTGCCAAAGTAAAAACATTTGTACCTAAATGGGTACGCATTCAAAGGATACAACGAGATATCCCTGCACAATATATTGATGCAGGAGTTAAAAAAAGTAATCTTAGGCAACTAGTTGAACTTGAAATGAAAAAACAAGGGCAAAATTGTAATTGTATAAGATGTAGGGAGATTGGTCATAAGATGCTGAAGAAAAATTTTGATTTTAGAGATGAAGATGTTGAAATAGAAACAATTTTTTATAATGCTAGCCAAAGTGAAGAAATATTTATTAGCTTAGTTGATAAAGAACATGATGCATTAGTAGCTTTCCTTAGATTAAGAGATATAAATGAGTCTCATAGAAATGAACTTGAAAAATCATGTATGATCATCCGGGAGTTAAAAGTCCTGGGTAGAGAATTACCATTCGGAAAAAGAACAGATAAAGGTATACAACATAAAGGATATGGTAAGGAATTAATAGAAGAATCAGAGCGTATATGTTTAGAGGAATATGATAAAAAAAGTTTATTTGTACTAAGTGGCATCGGTGTTAAAAATTATTACAGGTCACTTGGATTTAAAGATAATGGAATATATTTGAATAAAAAGTTATAGAAATTTTTTTTATTATGAATCTGTTGTAATAGATAATATTTTATTACAATGAGGGCAGCTATAGACTGATTTATCTATTTTTAATAGACCGCCTTTTATTTTTTCACTTATTATTTCTTCAGGTTTTAATTCTTTGTTGCAATATGGACATTTAGCCATAGGAATTTCCATCCTCCAAATCTAATAATACATTATTGTTATGATTTCAGAATATAATTAAGACTATATATATGATTTCTTTTTCATAGAGTTTTTGTATACAATGAAAATTCAAACAGAATGTGTCCCATGTCTAATAAAAAGAATAATATTTGAAGCAAGACAAAGCACCAATGATCATAAACTTCAGTCGGAGACAATAAAAAAATGTTGCAGGAGTCTTTCAGAGCTTTATGATCCAAATGAATGTAGTGCAGTAATTGCTACAAAAATTCATAAACTAGCGTATGAAACATTAAATGATAAAGATCCTTATAAAAAACTAAAAGATATGAGCAATAAGATAGCATTATCTCTTTTGCCAAGAGTAGAAGAACTAGTTAAAAAATCTGATGATCCTCTGAAAGCAAGTATGATTTGTGCAATTATTGGCAACATGATGGATTTTGGAATAGAGGGTGGAAGTTCACATCCGGATAAACTTTTAGAAATTTTTGAGAAAAGCTATGAAAAAGGATTAGCATATGATGATACAGATAAAGTAAAAAAAATTATTAAAAATTCTAGAAATGTTTTATTTTTTTCTGATAATTGTGGTGAAATAGTATTGGACAAAATTTTTTGCCGTGAGTTAAAAAATTTTAACCCTGATATAAATCTTGTCTTAGTTGTCAGAGGAGCACCTGTTATAAGTGATGCTACTCTTGAAGATGCTATCGGGCTTAATTTTCAAGAAGTAGTAGATGAAATTCTTACAACTGGTTGTTTTGCTGTGGGAATTGATTACAATAATATCCCACCTAATCTTAATGATAGATTAGATAATGCTGATTTGATTATTTGTAAGGGTATGGCTAATTATGAGACTTTTTCTGAGACTGATTATCATCCAATTGCTTATTTTATGAGAACTAAGTGTAATTCTATTGCTAATTCTATGAATGTACCTGTTAATTCTAGTATTGTAAAACTCTATAGATAAAACGTTATAGATTTAGTGTTTGTATCCATGATTGCATTCCGGTAAGGGCGAATTGTATAGCGATTGCAACTGTTAAAAGCCCCATTACTCTTGTAAATGCATCCATTCCTTTTTTACCTAGGACTTTTATTACATATGTTGAGCTTAAAAAAATTATAAATGTTATTATCATTGTAAGAATTATTGCAGCTATTGCTATTCCAATTGCAATGAACCATGATAGATCTGTTCCATTTGCATCTGTTAAGTTTTTCATGCTTACAATTATTACAGTTATGGCCCCTGGCCCTGAGAGTGATGGCATTGCAAGTGGAACGAGGGCGAAATCTGCTTTTTGTTCTTCCCCCGGTTTTTTTTCTCCGAATTGTTGGCCCCGGCGTGTCATATCAAGTCCCACAAAAGCTAGTAGTATTCCTCCTGCGATTCTTAGGCTATATACTTCTATTCCTAGATAGTCTAGTATTGCGCTTCCTGCTATTGCAAAAATAAATAGTAGTATTGCGGCATAGGTTACTGCTCGTTTTGCTGTAATTTTTCTTTCTTTTTTTGTTGAGCTGCTGGTTATTGCTGAGAATAATGCTAGTGTTGATGAAGGGTTTACTATTATGAATAATGGTATGAATACTGCTAGAAATGATTCTATCATATTAGTCTTGGTTAATAAAAATATTTTATTTGAATTTTTTGTATATTAAAAATTGAGTAATGCTATTTTTTATTTTTGACATTTTTACGCGATTACTTTTTATATAATGATTGTCAAAAGCTACCATGATACATATTGACGGTGTATATATGAAACTTAGAAATTTGATAAAAAATAATAAAATAAATATCAATTCAAATTATACTAAATCAATTATATTCTTGTTATCTGGATGTATCATGGTAGCTCATGGTGGAAGAATGATATATCAAGGTCTTTGTTGTAAAGGATCTTATTATATACCAGGTTTATTTGATATCATTTTTGACTGGTTAACTCTCCTATTTTTAGGTATTATAATATTATACTATGCATTTGTTTCTATATATAAAACTGATGCTAAAAAAGTATAATGAAAAAATTAGGAAAAAATTGGATTTTTTTTTTAATCCCATTATTGATTATTTACCAGAACAAACACAATTATTTATTTTCTATTAACAAATTTATGTCTGGTCCTTTTTGCAATTGACACTAAACTAAGCATTACAGGAACTTCAACTAGAACTCCTACAACAGTGGCAAGAGCAGCACCAGAATTAACACCATAAACTGAAATAGCAACAGCAACAGCAAGCTCAAAGAAATTACTAGCACCAATCATAGAAGATGGGGCAGCAATTTTATAAGGAATCTTCCAAAGAAAACTCCAGCTATAAGCAATACCAAAAATAAAATAAGTTTGAATGATAAGTGGAATTGCAATCAACAATATATGAAAAGGATTAGAAAGAATAATTTCACCTTGAAAAGAAAACAAAATTACGAGTGTTAAAAGTAGTCCTACAATAGTAATCTTTCCTAATTTATTAAGAAACACGTTTAAAGATTTCTCACCTCTATTTTTTAATATAAGATTTCTAGTAAAATATCCTAAAACTAAAGGAATTACAACAAATAGAATCACCGAAAAAACCAAAGTCTCATATGGGACAACAAAACCACCGATACCAAGTAATAAAGAAACAATTGGGACAAAGGCAAAAAGAATAATTATATCATTTGTGGCAACTTGAACAACAGTATATCCAGGATCACCCTTGCTTAAATAACTCCATACAAAAACCATTGCAGTACAAGGAGCAGCACCTAAAATTACAGCACCTGCAATATATTGTTTTTGAAGACCCGGATCAATAAAATTCGAAAAAACAATAGTTAAAAACAAAACAGCAAAAGCATACATAGTAAAAGGTTTAATAATCCAGTTAACAACCCATGTTAAAATAAGTCCCTTAGGTTTTTTAGTTGCGTTTACGATACTTCCAAAATCAACTTTTATCATCATTGGATAAATCATAAGCCAAATTAGAAACGCAACTGGGATAGACACATGTGCATATTCAAGTTTACTTAGAAATTCTGGGAACTCTGGTAAAAATTTACCAACTAATATTCCAAATATTATACAGAGAGCTACCCATAAACTTAAAAATTTTTCAAAAAAACTAATTTTTTCTTCTGACATATTTTTTATCACTCAGATTTTCGCTCAATATTTCTACTTACTTTTTGTATTTCCCTTAGTAATTTGGAAATATTTTTATCAGTTATCTTATACAAGATGTTTTTACCCTGTTGTCTATTTGTTACTAAACCACATTTTTTTAGTTTATAAAGGTGATGTGATATCAGTGATTGTTCTAGATTTAAATGATCTACTATTTCACATACACATTTTTCTTTTGTACCTAAAAAATTAAGGATTTTCCTTCTATTATCGTCTATGATACATTTTAATAATTTATTAGTCTTCATATGAACTATCTTTCATATGAATATATATTCATATAAAGTTTTCTTATATAGAATATATAGAAAATTAAGATATATTGAAAAAAAGTTATCCAAAATAACCTTCAATCCATTTTTTTATTTTATCTCTTGTTTTTCTGAAATTTTTTAGATTTTCCTCAGTATCGCCATTTAAAATTGATGGGTCCTCAAAACTTTTATGAATCACCTTTTTACCGGGGAAAAAAGGACAAATCTCACGAGCATTATCACAAACTGTTATAACAAAATCAAAAGTCTCACCTTTATATACATCAATATTTTTTGAATAATGTTTTGAAAGATCAATTCCTATTTCTTTCATAACTTCAACAGCGTAAGGATTTACAATAGATTTTTCAATTCCTGCACTAAATGCCTTATATTTATTCCCATAAATAGAATTCATTATTGCTTCTGCCATTTGTGATCTACATGAATTGTGCGTGCAAATGAATAATACCTTTTTTTTATTCATTTGGTTTTACACCAGTAAAACAGGTTTTGCTTGTCTCCTCACGGCAGTCGATTTCAACACGTTGGCCAGTTATCATATAAAAAATCTTTTCAGCCATTTTGCATGCATGATCTGCACATCTCTCAAGATATCTTGAAACCATAATATAATCTGTGCAACGTTTTATCACCTTTGGATCTTCCATCATGTAAGATAGTGATTCTCTAAATATAGAGTATCTTAATTCATCTACATCTTCTTCTCTGTCAATAAAATCATTAAAAAGAGTTAAATCACCATTTTTAAAGACATTTAAAGCATCATCTACCATACTGCAAACAATATCTGACATGTGTGGAATATCTACTAGTTTTCTAACATGTTTTTCTTTTTCAAAGTGTTTTACAATTTTTGCGATATCTTTTCCGTAACGTCCAACGCGAGTAAGATATGTAATAAGCTTTAATATGCATGCAATCTCACGCATATCTCTTGCCATTGGCTGGTATAGGGCTATTAATCTGAAGGCTTTTTTTTCTATATTATTATCCATATCTGCAAGTTTGGTTTTTTGATCATTTACCCATTTAGCTTTTTCCTCATCGAGTTCTTTTAGTGCAATTACTGATTGTTTGAGCATTTGTTTTGAAAGATTACCCATTTCGATAACATTATCTTTTAAATCGTCTAATTCTTCATGAAATTTTTCAACCATTTTTTTATCCACCTATTTTTTTTTATCCAAATCTACCTGTTATATAATTTTCAGTACTTTCTTCTTTAGGATTTTCAAATATTTGTTTTGTTTTATCAAATTCGATTAATTTACCTAGATACATGTATGCTGTATAATCACTAACTCTAGCTGCTTGTTGCATGTTATGAGTGACAATTACGACTGTGTAATTTTTTATTAGTTCTCTTATTAAATCTTCGATTTTTGCTGTTGCAATTGGGTCTAAAGCAGAACATGGTTCATCCATTAAAATTATCTCAGGGTTTATTGCGAGAGCTCTTGCTATACATAATCGTTGTTGTTGTCCACCAGAAAGTCCCATTGCTGATTCTTTAAGTCTATCTTTGACTTCTTCCCAGAGAAATGCTTCTTTTAGGCTTTTTTCTACAATTTTATCTAATTTATTCTTGTTTTTTATCCCTGCTATTCTACATCCATATGCTATATTTTCATAGATGCTCTTTGGGAAAGGATTTGGCTTTTGAAAGACCATTCCAACTTTTTTTCTAACTTCAACTATATCTGTTTTTTTTTCATATATATTTTTATTATCAAGTAATATTTTTCCTTCTACGCGACATAAAGGTATTATATCATTCATTCTGTTAAGGCATCTTAAAAGAGTAGATTTTCCACAACCTGATGGTCCTATAATTGCTGTAACCTTATTTGTTGTGATGGGCATTGTAATATCATATAATGCTTGTGATTTGTTGTACCATAGATTTATTTTTTCTATGTTCATCTTATCTTTTTGTTTTTTACTCATAATTTTCACCTAATTATTTTTTAAAATTCAACTCTAAATTTTTCTCTAATAATGATTGCAATTGCATTCATTCCTAGAACTATTGAAAGAAGTAACAATGCTGTTGCCCACGCATTTTGCTCAACTGACTTGTAACCTATCAATTTCGTTAGTTCTAATAGATGATATGGTAATGCTTGTATTGGATCAAAAGGTGATTCTGGGATTCCAGCTCCAAAGAAATAAACTGCAGTAAACATTATAGGTGCTGTTTCACCTGCAGCTCTTCCAATTCCTAATACGCTGCCAGTTATAATTCCAGGTATTGCTGGTGGCAATACCACAGTTTTTATAGCTTGCCATTTTGTTGCACCAACTGCATAAGCACCTTCTCGAATATTCTGGGGAATGCTTCTTAGGGCTTCCTCAGAAGAACGAATAATTATTGGTAGTGTTAAGAAACCTAAAATTAATATGCCACTTAAAACAGATATTCCAAAAATTGGTACAAAAAAAGCAAAACCAAATAATCCATGAACTATCGAAGGGGTGCCTTGCAAAATGTCAACACATATACTAATTATTCTAGTTAAAATACCTTTTTTTGCATATTCTTGTAAATAAATAGCACAGCCTAAACCAAGAGGTAATGCAACAAGTGCTGTACCTATCATTAGCAACAATGTTCCAACTAAAGCAGGAAAAATTCCACCCTGTGTTCCAAGTTTTCTAACATCTTGGGTCAAAAATTCCCAAGAAAAACCGCCTATTCCATTTGATATTATATTACTAACAATTACGATTAAAGGATAAATAACTAAAAGAATAGAAACAACTAAAACGTAATATGCTGACATTTCATCTGATTTACTAGTATAGTTATACAAAGGTTTCATAGCTAAACTTGCACCTACAACCCCTATTATTACCATAAAAACTGAATTTATTATAAATTTCATAATTGTTGCATCTATCTCGTAATCTCTTAATTCATAATTTGGTGGTAGTAAAGGTAAAAGATATGCAGCAACAAATATTATTATTGTCAAAATTAAGATTCCGTATATTTTTTTTCTTTTTTTTATTTCAAAAATTGAGATATATATGATTACTATATATGAGATAGCTAATAAAATTAAAATAACCCTTAGTGAAGTATCACCTATATAGAAGGAGTTAGTTAATGAAAAAAACCCTATTATTGCTATAATAGATGAAAAAATAAAAGTAAATATACATATGATTTTTTTGATCTCTAAATTTTCTTTATCAAAAATCAGGGATGAATATTTTTTTAATGAATCTTTTATTTTTTCTAAATTCATATCTATGCTCCTTTGAATTTCTTTTCAATACGTTCCCTAAGAATATTTGAAGAAATGCTTAGTATTGCAACAACAATAAACAAGATTACAGCTGCTACAAATAATACACTTGTTTGAATATCAGTTGCTTCTCCCATCTGGTTTACTATTAATGCTGTTAAAGTTGTACCCGTGGTTTCAAAAAGATCAAACGGTGGAGCAGGGATTTCCATCATGTTTCCCAGAACTAATGAAACTGCCATTGTTTCGCCTATTGCACGTCCTATTCCCATAACTACTGCTGCTGATATCCCTGATATTGCTGAGGGTAATGTTATTTTTTTGATAGTTTGCCATTTAGTTGCCCCAACAGCTAATGAAGCTTCCTTAAAATTTCTTGGTACAGCCTTAATTGCATCATCTGACATGCTAATTATAATTGGTAGTGCCATTATTGCTAGAATTAATGATCCTGCCAAATATGAGTAACCTGAAAGCATTCCAAAATTTGGTTGTAGATATGGAACTAGTAATACAGCTCCAATAAAACCATAAACTATTGAGGGAATACCTGCTAAGAGTTCAATTATTGGTTTTAGTATCAACCTTAATTTACGGGGTGCTAGTTCTGCTAAAAAAATTGCTGATAAGATGCCAAGAGGTACAGCAATTAACATTGCAACACCTGTTACTATTAATGTTCCAAAAATTGCGGCTCCTAATCCAAATTCGCCTTTTGCTACGCTCCACTCATTACTAAATAGTTTTCCTCCTAATGTTTCAAAAGCTGGTATTCCCTGGCTGAAGAGAAAATAGAAGATAAAAAGTATAATAAAAATAGATGTTGCTGCAATTACAAGAAATATGTTTTTTATTATTATTTCTTTTGTATTTCTTGATAGCAGCATTTTAACAGTTCTCTTGAGGTGATTTTATTTTTAGTTTATAGGGATAAATCCTTCTTCTTCGACAATTGCTTGTCCTTCAGGTCCCATTATAAAATCAAGGAATTTTTTTACTTCTCCACTTGGCTCACCATTTGTATACATATGAAGTGATCTTGATATTGGGTATGTTCCTAGCTGTATTGTTTCTGAGGTTGGAGAAACATTATCTATAGATAGAGCAGGTGTATCTTCATCTACATAACCTAGACCAACATAACCTATTCCAACTTGACTGTTTGATACTGCTTGTTTTACCTGAGAATTTGCAGAATGAGCAATATCTGCATTTGTTTCTTCTAGATCAACAAGTTCCATAAACGTGTCTCTTGTACCTGATCCTTCTTCTCTTTCGTTTACAAATATTTCTTCGTCAGGTCCGCCAAGTATGTTCCAATTATTTATCGTTCCGTTATATATTGCTTTTAATTGTTCTAGGCTAATATCTGTAACCCCTGAATTGTAAATTTCTTTACTAACAATTACTGCTACCCCATCAAGTGCAATTTTATGATCAACAAAATTTACATCTGGATAAGCATCTATTTCAGATTGTTTTATTTCTCTTGATGCATCACCAATATCGGCATCTCCAGTTCCTACTGATTTTATACCTAAGGATGATCCTCCGCCAGATACAATTATTCTAACATTATCATGTTTATTCATATATTCTTCGGCGCATAAGGTTGCTACTGGTAAAACAGTTGAAGAACCTTTTATTGTTATTGTTTTTTCATCTTTTTTATTGTCGATGCATCCACTTAACATAGCTACTAAAACAACTATTATTGCTATTGTTGAAATCATCAGCTTCGTAATTTTTTTATTTTTCCCCCTTATCATTTTCATCAGATTTGGCAAGTAACCAATTTAGATATATACTTTATCTACATACACTATAAACCCGTATATATGATATATAGTTCTATATATTTCTATATAAAAACTTATTAATATATGATATATTCTAATTTTTGATGAAAGGAAAAAATATGGAAATAAGAAGCGTTCAAATGACAGGTGGATCATCTTATATAATTACTCTACCAAAAAATTGGATAAAATCCTCAAATATAAAAAAGAATGATCAGATAGGCTTACTATCTCAATCTGATGGAACTTTGTTAATTACTCCAAAAATCGATAGAGAACAAACACAGAAAATAAAAGAATTCGATTCAACGAAAATCACTAATCAAGATTTTTTATTACGACGTTTGATAGGAGCATATATATCTGGTTTTAATTCAATAAAAATTACATCATCAACAAGAATGTCACCAATGGTGAAAATGACAGTTAGAAATTTTACTCAAACAACGATTGGACAAGAAATAGTTGAAGAAACAGATACTTATATTATTGTTAAGGATTTAATAAATCCATCAGAGATGCCTTTTAATCGAACGATAAAAAGAATGCATATTATTGTAAGAGGTATGTATGAAGACATAATAACTTCTTTAGAAAGAAACGACAAGAAATTAGCAGAAGATGTTTTGGCAAGAGATAATGAAATTGATAGATTACATTGGCTTGTTGCAAGACAACATAATATAATTCTTCAAAATGTAAGTCTAGCAGAAAAAATGAATATTACAATTGAGCTTGCAACTACCTCATTTTTAATAAGTCGAATAATTGAGCGTATTGGAGATCATATTATTAGGATAGCAAAAAATACAATTTCTATTCCAAATAATGAAATTGAAAAAAAATTAAAAGAAAAAATTAGGATTACTAGTAAACTAGCAATAGATATTTTTGATAAAAGCATAATATCTTTTCTGAGAAAAGATGTTCAGCTTGCAAATAAAAACATTGATTCAGTTCTTGAATTAGAATCTATTTGTAAAGATTTAAATAAATTAACACTAAATCAAAAAGCTGATATTACTTTATCACTAGGATATGTAATTGATAGTATTCAAAGAATTGGCGAGTACTCTGGAGATATATCTGAAAGTGTTATAAATCATTTTATCGGAGAAGAAAGTTAATAATAAATATTAATTTTTTTTATTTTGCAATCATTGCTCTTAGCCAATCAGCTACATTTTCTGCATGATCTGCTATATCATCTACCCAGTCAGCTATTTTAAGTAAATGATAAACATCCATAGGATCAAGTTTTTTTTCAAGTTTATAAATTCCTTTTGTCATCTCATATTTTTTCTTATCTGCTTTATATTCAAGCTCATGGACTTTATAAATAAACTCTTTTGTCTGTTCTCTTTCTCTTTTAACAAAACTTGTTTCAACTAGATCCTTTATATTACATACAGCCTCTTCCATAGCTTCAACTGTTTTTACAGTAAGATTGCAATGTTCAATAAACACTTTTTGTAATTCTTTAGGTATTTTTGTATGTCTCATATCAAGCATTTTTACAAGATTATCAGCATGATCAAGCATTGCATCTTGTTCACGGAGTGCCCACATAAATTTACCTTTATCAACCGGCATAAATAATGAAGAAGGCAAATGATTTCTTAGATTACTTTTTATAAGATCTGCTTCGTGTTCAATTTGTGAAATTTTTTTTGCAAGAGACGAAAAATCTTTATAATCTCCTTTATAGTATTTTTTTAACCCTTCTCCTAATAGATCTATACCTTCTGTTACTTTACACATATGCTCTAATAATTGATTAAATGGAGTTTTTCTTCTAAATGTATCAGACACAGGTGATCTAAAATGTTTATCTTCTTTATTCATATTATTTTTCTCCTATATATTTATCCTATTATAAGCCTTAATAATAAAAAAATTCCTATTGATGTTCCAGCAGCAACTGGTAATGTAACAACCCATGAAACGATGATTTTTCTAATAACACTTAAATCAATTGCTTCAAGACCACGAGCCAATCCAACACCTATTACTGCTCCTACAACTGTATGTGAAGTTGATATTGGAAGACCAAGTTTTGATGCAACAAGAACTGTTGTCGCAGCTCCAAAATCAACACTGAAACCACGTGTATTTGTAAGACTAGTAATTTTCTTTCCAACTGTTTCCATAACTCTTCTACCCCAAGTCCAACAACCTATTGCAATACCGATTCCCCCTATAAGTAATAAAATATATGGTACATCTACAGATGAACCAATCCTATATCCCTGGGCAAGTGGTACGATAGCTGCTACTGGTCCTATTGCATTAGCTACATCATTTGCACCATGAGCAAATGCAACATAACAAGAGGTTACAACCTGTAGTTTTCTGAAAATCCCTTCAACAGTATTATAGTCATCTTCCATTTTTGCTTTTATTTTTCTTAATAAAATAATAGCACATATCGCAACAATTATTGCAATTACACCTGCTATTTGAATTCCCTCAATTTGAGATATATTGTAATTTTCACTTAGAGCTGTTTTTAAAAATAATGAAGAAACAATTAAAAATGCTGTTAAACCAATTATTATTGGTCCAACGATTTTTGCTGATTCAACTGGTTTGTCTTTTGCAAAAATTGTTTTAACAATTATTTTAAAAATTATAAACGCAATGATACATCCTGCAACAGGTGAAAGTACCCAGCTTGCAACAACTGCTCCCACCTTATCCCACATAACAGTTGAAATACCACCTGCTATAAGACCAAAGCCGACAAGAGCTCCGATAATTGAATGCGTAGTTGAGATGGGCATTGATTTCCAGGTTGAAAGAGTAACCCATATTGCTGCAGCAAGAAGACTAGCGACAAAACCAAGGAGAAGTAAATGAGCTGAAATACCTGTTACATCAACGATTCCTTTTCTAACTGTATCTGTAACATGGCCACCTACAAAAACAGCTCCTACTATATTTAAAATACCTGCTATAAGAACAGCTTGTTTAAAAGTAATGGCCTTAGCGCCAACAGCTGTTGCCATAGAGTTTGCAACATCATTTGCTCCAATGCTCCATGCCATGTAAAAAGCAATGGCACCGGCTCCGCCGATAATTAACAATACCTGTAAATCCAACAGTTGCCTCCTCCGAAATATTATTGCTTTATTTACTCGATTGGTATATAGACTATATAGAAAAGTGTTACTAAATAATAAAAAAAATAGTTAATCACTAATCTACATATTTAACAATAGTATTTATTACTACAAAGCCTTTTTTTAAGATCAAAATTTATCATCTTTTTTGTTTTCTCTTTATTAATATTGACTGTACTTACTTCGATTTCATCATCCTTTATATCTATTATATTAAACGTGTTTCCAAAATGTGCACGTGTTCTATTACATGAAAAAGTACCAGCATTAACTAAAAGTGTTTCATGTATTTTAACGCCCCAAGGAACATGACGATGACCCATAAGAACCAATGGAACCTTGTTTTTAAGAATTATATCCAGTGTTTCTCCAGCATCTTCAATAATGTTTTTTTCTCGTCCAGAGTTTGGAACAGGTATTATATGATGATGAAGACCAATTATCGTTAATTTATTATCTTGCTTTATTGCTTTTTCAATTATCTTATGACGGCCTCTACCAAGCCGCCCATCATCTTTATCAGGCTCACTAGATGCCAGACCAACTAGTTTTAAACCATCAAAATCATGAATAAAATCAGTATCTCCAAAAAACTCAGGAAAAAGTTTGAAACCCAGGTTTCTTTCATCATGATTACCAGGTACAACAACAAGTTTACCATTAATCTGTTTTAGTTTTTCTTCTGCTAATTCATACTCTGGTAATAACCCCCAAGTTGTAAGATCTCCAGAAATAAAAACAAAATCAGAATTTATTTTATTTAGCAGCTTTGTTGCTCTGTCAAACATTTTTTCATTGAAATCATTTCCAATATTACAATGAATATCAGATATATGCGCAATTCTCATATTTAGATGTAAAAAATCTTTTGTTTTATATTTTTTGTTCTAAGAAACTAATTAGTAGTTTTAAAGCCTCAAAACAAGTATTTTTTTTGTTCTCAATCCTATCCCCATTAAAACTATATTTTCTAATAATTGTTTTTTCCTCTGATGATATAGCAATATATACAAGTCCCACTGGTTTCTCTTTAGTGCCACCTGTTGGCCCTGCAATACCTGTTGTAGATAGGCCAATATCTACTTTTGATTTTTTTCTAACTCCTTCTGCCATTGCTTCTGCAACATGCTTGCTTACAGCGCCATATTTTTTTAATGTATTTACAGGTACATCAAGTAATTCTTTTTTTGAGTTATTACTATAAGATATTATTCCTCTATCAAAATAATCTGAGCTACCAGAAATATTTGTAAGAGTATGTGCTATTAGGCCCCCAGTACAAGACTCAGCTGTTGCAATTTTTAATTTATTTTTTTTAAGTGTATTAGAAATTTTTAATAAAATTTCTTTTTCTTCCAATAATTATTCCTCCAGACTTAGTTATGATATTATAATATAACACAATAAGTTTTCTTAAAACTTAAAGATTAAATATAAAACCAATTATCTATTGTAAAAAAAATAAAGCATATTATATGTTTTTATTTTTTTTTAGCCCTGTGGTGTAGCGGTTAACATAAGAGACTCTGGATCTCTTGTCGCCAGTTCGAATCTGGCCGGGGCTGTAAAAAAATTTATTAAAATAAAAAACTGTGTTGTGAAATAATATGGTAAAAAATGATACTGAGTCAAAAGATTTCATCCGTGAAATAATTGATCATGATAATAAAATCAATAAGCATAAAGGACGTGTTCATACACGATTTCCACCTGAGCCTAATGGATATTTACATATTGGTCATGCTAAATCAATATGTCTTAATTTTGGAATAGCAGAGGAATACAATGGTAAATGCAACCTTCGTTTTGATGATACTAATCCTTCTAAAGAAGAACAAGAATATGTAAAATCTATAAAAGAAGATGTTAAATGGCTGGGTTTCGACTGGCAAGATCGATTATTTTTCGCATCAGATTATTTCGATCAAATGTATGATTACGCAGTTGATCTAATCAAAAAAGGAAAAGCCTACGTGGATGATCTATCAGCAGATGAAATAAGTAGTTACAGGGGTACACTTACACATCCTGGAATAGACAGCCCCCATAGAGATAGATCAGTAAATGAGAACCTGAAACTTTTTGAAGAAATGAAAGACGGTAAATACAAAGATGGAGAAAAAGTCCTAAGGGCAAAAATCGATATGAGTCATCCAAATCTAAACATGCGAGATCCAGTAATGTACCGTATTCTTCATCGCAGTCACCACCGTCAAAAAGACAAATGGTGTATATACCCAATGTACGACTGGGCACATGGGCTAGAAGACTCAATAGAAAAAATCACACATTCAATTTGTACACTAGAATTTGAAAACCATAGGCCATTATATGACTGGTTCCTAAAACAATTAAATGTCTTTCATCCACAACAGATAGAATTCGCAAGACTCAACCTAACCTATACTGTTATGAGTAAAAGAAAACTACTAGAACTAGTCAAAGAAGGATATGTAAATGGCTGGGATGACCCAAGACTCCCCACAATAAGCGGTATGAGAAGAAGAGGATACTCACCAGAAGCAATAAAAGATTTCTGCAGCAAAATCGGAGTTGCAAAAGTAAACAGCAACGTAGATTTCGAATTCCTAGAACACTGCCTAAGACAAAACCTAAACAAAACATCAGAAAGAAAACTAGGAATCCTAAGACCATTAAAAATTATAATCGAAAACTACCCTGAAGATAAAGAAGAACAATTAGATGCAATAAACAACCCTGAAGACCCTGAAGCAGGAAATAGAAAAATCCCTTTCTCAAAAGAATTATACATTGAAAAAGATGATTTCATGCTAGACCCACCAAAAAAATTCTATCGTCTAACACCAGGCCGAGAAGTAAGATTCAGATACTCATATTTTATAAAATGCGAAGAAGCAATAAAAGAAAAAGGTGAAATTACAAAACTAATATGTACATATGACCCAAAAACAAAGGGAGGATACGCACCAGATGGAAGAAAAGTGAAATCAACAATACACTGGGTAAGCGCACCACACTCAATAAACGCAGAAGTTAGACTATATGACAGGTTATTTACAGTATCAAACCCAACATCTGACAAAGAAAAAGATTTCAAAGAATTTCTAAATCCAGAATCACTAAAAATTCTAAAAAACTGTAAAATAGAACCAAGTATAAACAAACTTAAACCATTTGATAGATTCCAATTTGAAAGAAAAGGATATTTCTGCATAGATCCAGATTCAACAAAAGACAATATAATAATAAACCGAACAGTCGCACTAAGAGATACATGGAAAAAAATCCAGAAAAAAATCAAACAAAAAAACAAATAAAATATTTTTTTTAAAGATATGAAAAATATAAATATAATACTCTTATTTCGAGTTTGAAAAAATAATAAAAGAATATCTTATTAGCCCTGTGGTGTAGCGGTTAACATATTGGCCTTTGGAGCCAGCGACGCCAGTTCGAATCTGGCCGGGGCTGTAAATTTTTTCAGAGCGTAATTTTAAATAACTATTCTTTATTCATGGGATAAAAATACAAGCTCCCGTGGTGTAGTCCGGCCAATCATTCTGGCCTTTCGAGCCAGCTACTCGGGTTCGAATCCCGACGGGAGCACTAGATTTTTTTTGGTTTTGCAATGTATCTAGCTAGAATTGAAAGTATCAATCCGATTAGTCCAATAGATAAAAAACTACTAATTGTTAAATTGTTTTCAAAATATGCAACTAATATCGTAAAAATAAGGCCTATTAAACCTAGTCCTGCACCAAGAGCTATTATGAATCTTCCAAGTCGTACCTTGTTTTTAAATATTAAAAAACCACCAAAAATTACAGATATTCCACCTAATGATGCGATAAAGATTAAAACTGCAAATATTATCTGAACGATTTCATTATCTGTAATATGTTCTATTACAAAATCCTTTATTAGTTCCCAAGTGGCAAGACCGTTAAGTCCTGCTATTAAAAGAAAAATACCAGCAATGATTGCAATAATCATTGCAGTAGTATTTCTGTTTTTCATTTAGTTATCCACCGTTTTATTTTTCCTGAAACAAGTGGACATCTGTTTGTGGATAAGGTATATTTATTCCTTCTTTGTCAAAGGTTTGTTTTATTGCTTTTTGTATATCAAAGAAGAAACCCCAGTAATCAGATGTTTTAACCCATGGTCTTACAACTAGGTTTACCGATGAATCGGCCATCTCTGATACTGCAACTTGTGGCGCTGGATCAGATAGGACTCTTTTATCTGCTTTGACAAGGCTCATAGTAGTTTTAATTACTTTATCTAAATCATCTGTGTATCCTACACCAATTGTAAGATCAACTCTTCTTTTATTATGTTTAGTAAAATTTGTGACATTACCACCCCACACAAGTTTATTTGGAATTATTTTTCTAACATTATCTGGTGTATCCAGCTCAGTTATGCTAATTCCTACATTTGAAATTGTACCACTTTCACCATTTGCTGTAACAAAATCTCCTTTTTTGAAAGGTTTTGTTATTGCTATCATAAAACCTGCAGCGATATTGCTAAGAGTGTCACCTAATGCAAAACCTAATACAAAACCAAGTACTACAGATACACTAACTAGTGCTGCTCCTACATTAACGCCTAAAAATGCTAAAGCTGTTCCAATTACAAAAACATATAAAATCAATCTAATAATTCTTGTTGTAAACTCAGCTAGTATCTCTGTCATTTTCGCTCGAAGCATTGCTTTTTTAAGTATTCTAGCAGCAATTTTTACAACAATGATTCCAATTACTAATACTACGATGAACATTAAAATGTTCCAAAAGCTTATACCAATATATGGTAGTTTTTCTTCTAATTCATATCCTAAAATTGTTATAGTCATTTTTATTCACCTTTTTTATTTACTCCCCCAAAATCTTGGTTTTTATTATAAAAAAAGACCTTTTTAATGCTTTCTATTGCAAAGAAAGGTTTTTGTTTTTTCATTTATTTTTTTATCAAAAAAAGTGATAAATATGAGAATTATTGATATTAAAGCTAAGTAAAATCCGAGTCCTGGCCCCCAACTACAATTAATTATTTTATTCTCTGCAATACCTGGGATAGTGACATCTAAATTACCTGATCCAATAAAACTGCCGACGCTGACTGCTGTTAACTGGGTCATAGCGTAATAAAAAACAGACAATGAAAGTATTACTATTACTAGGCTAGTAATTTTTAATAGTATCTCTGTTTTTTTGAATTTGTTTGTTATAAGTATTGTAATTATTATGATAAGAATTGTTAAAATTAACAAATACGATATTAAACTTAGAACTAATTCTACTTCCTCTGGAACCTGAGCTATTTCACCTCCAGATATATCATTTGAGGTAGTTCTAGTAATGATTTTTGGTGGATATAAGTAGGTATTTGTTTGGGTATTAGTATTGTTACTATCACCTTGAACTGTCCACCATGGTGAGATAACTGATAATAGAATTAATGAAATTATTAGTATTTTTAAGAAAAGTTTGATTTTTCTTTTCCAAAATAGAATTATAAATGATATTATGATTATTGAGATAGACAATAAAAATATTATATTATGATTTTGAGAATCCTGGGAGCTTACTATATTTATTTTTTTTTCTCCTCTGATGTTTATTTCTTGTTTTGCTATCTCATTTTTTTTAGATTTAACAGATAGTTCATATGTTCCAGGTGGAATATCAAAAGTTACATAAGCATTTTTATTTATCTGTTTGGAAATAGTTTTTTCATTTCTTTTTAATGTAACATCACAGTTTTTTGCATTGTTTCCAACAATATTTAAAACATTTATTTTAAGTCTAAATTCAGCTGGAAATATCAAATTTATTGAGATATCTTTATTTACTTTGATATCTTTGTTTAATTCAAAGGATTTATACTTCATATTTAATAGGTAATTAGCAGGGTATAGATCATAGAAATTGTAATTTTGGTTATTATTTTTTATTGGCTGAATATATTTTTTTTCAAACATTTCATCGCTGGTAATTACAGGATTTGTTTCAACTGAAGGAGTAAAACCCCATGTATCACTTATTATAAGATCTAGATTATGATTTTCAATTTTTATTTTATTTTTTTCATTGAAAATATGTTGTTTTAATCCAAGTTTTATTTGTTTTTCATCTACTAAGAATCCTTGATAGAATATCCTAAGATTGTATGGTGAAGTTATAGAAATAGGTGCATTAATATTTGCAAATCCATTATTATCTGTTTTTTTCTCAGATAATATTATATCATCTTTTTCGAGTATGATTTTTACGTTTTCTATGGGTTCATCGTTTTCATCTAATATAATATAACTTGTTTGCCCTTGAATTTTGCAAAAAATATGTTTTTTTAAGTTTGATGTTAGATTAACCAAGCTGTATCCTATGTATTGTCTTTCTTTTGATAATAGTGGGTTTTCTTTGTATACTTTAATCAAGTATTCTCCTTCTTCTAAATTTGGGAATACAATTTTTTTCATCAATGAGGAATTTCCCCAGTCAAAAAAGTTGATTATTGTTTTTATTTTTTCAAAGAATTTTTTGTCTTTCATGTTTAAATCTATTAAGCCTAGAGGTAGTCTTCCAGCTGCACCTGATGATTCTAAAATGTTTTCTTTATAGAGTTCTACGGTGGTATAAGATAAATTTACCCCTGATGCAGCTGTTAAAAGAGCACCAATAGGAGCTGTTGGTGCAAAATGGGTATAAACCGTAAGTGAATATTTTTCTTTTTTTTCTTCATCTTTTTTAATACCGTCATCTTTAATTGGTACTTTTTTTACCAATGTTTGAAAAATATCTGACTCTTTATCTATTGACTCGTAACCATTTTTCTCTAATGTTATAAATTTTACATTATAGTTTGCTATTATTCCTTTCTTAAGTTTTTTGTTATAATTATTGTTTTCATAGGAGTTTCTTAAAATAAAGACATTTCCCGTGTCTGCTTCAAGACCTGGTAGTTTTATGTTTTGTTTTACAAATGCTTTTACTTGTGCGCCATCATCATGATTTTCTATAAGTTCAGTATTTTTATCAAGAATCAGGCCATGTGTTTTTCCTGTATCTGGGTTTACCAATGAGATCCAGGCTTTTTTACCAAGATCTATATCTGCTTGTGTTGATAGTACTGCTTCATTTTCAATTGAGGCAGGGTTCGTAGGGATGTTATAATCTTTTATTTGATCATTTTCACAATAAACATAAAGTTTAGGTAGAATATCTCCTACATTCATTTTAGAAATTGTAGCACTTCTTGATTTTATTGAAACTATGCCTGTAAATGTTCCATCGTATATTTCAAGCTCAGATAACTCAATGTCTTTTAAGACTTCATGATTTGTTTTAACATTAATACTTTTTTTATCTGTAGGGCAGTAATAATATGTGTAAATATTATCTGTTTTAAGGTTTTGATTAGGTGAATAAGTTTGAATTCTTGTTCTAACCATTAGGTTTCCATCTATGAGTATTTCTTTTTCTAGATTTTTACCATATGATGTTCCAATATAACCTGGTTCTTTCTTTATATAATATCTTATATCAAAAGTTCCCAGTTGATCTATGTTATTTGTTTCAACTTTTTTTGATCCGGGTATAGATTTTGCTATGCATTGTGCAACAGGGTTTCCTAGAAGTTCCCCTTTTTGTATTATTGCATAAATGACATATTCATCCTCTGTTATTTCGTAGTAATCGAAATCAATTTTTTGGCCTGAGATTGGTTCATAGAAATAGTGTTTATCCTCAATTTTTAAATGGTCTTCGTAACTAGGGCAACCTGTTTGTTTTGAGTTGTATAATACGTAAAATTTTTCTTCTCCTTCTAAGTTATCAGGTATTAAAAAAACTATACTGCATGATTTTATTTTGTTTTCTTCTGAGAATTCTAGATCATATATCTGTGAATCAATTTCTTTTAATTGACCGCTTTTATCATATGCTACTCTTACTGAATGCTCATTTTCTGATTTTGCCCAGCAAGGGTTTTGAAAATTGATTTTAATATCAATAGGTTGAAATTTTGATTCTTCTAAACTTAAGTCAATAGCTATTTGAATCTCTTGTTTGTAAGAAAAGTTTTCAATATCTAATGTTTTTATATCTTGATTTTTTGCGTAAACAAT
>Ga0272442_10002210_pt1 | contig 28555 bp, 27 predicted proteins | sample SSMForm2O_FD_200262 | JGI IMG/M metagenome (GOLD analysis project Ga0272442, IMG submission 200262) | Marine sediment archaeal communities from Little Sippewissett salt marsh, Falmouth, MA, United States - SSM-Form-2O | ecosystem: Environmental > Aquatic > Marine > Wetlands > Sediment ...
CCAACGACCTCTATTGCCCATCTTATGAAGAGGTAGTGTCTGACTCATGCAATATTAATATGTTCCGATTTTCATCAGCATGGGTGGCCCTGTGGGCCATGAACGTTTCATTAAAAATAAAGCAATTAGGGTGATACTCCGCCGATTCTTATAAAATACATAATTCATGATGACCGCCAGGGGCAAAATCCCGACGAAAAAGTTGATGGCAAATAACGGATTTTGTTCCCATAAAGAAAGTTGGTACGAACCCTTGATAAAGAAAACCGGCAAGTGCCAAATACTCCACAAGGCCCCAAAAATTATGCTAGTATAAAATAAGTTTAATTTGCTGGCTAAACTATCAACACCATAACCTCGCCATCCCAGTTCTTCAAGTACTGGAACCAGGACCAAAATTGCCATGCTTAAAAGGATCTCTCCTTCGAATACTTTTAATTCTTCAGCAAAACGTAATTGTTCTACCGGTTGCCCAAAGGCTATTGATATAAGAACAGAAACGATCATAGCCAGAGGTAAGAAGAACAAGACGAAAGGTAAATAAGTTATATTAATCAATCTCAGATCATATATTCTTTTTCTAAAATCCTCTCTAAAAGTTTTGTCGGCAAAAACATACATCATAAACAGGGCGGCGATGAACGGCCCCATGTAAGCCAGTAACAAATTGATTATACTTTTATCACCACTTGTATGGTTTTGCACCGCTAAAATGAACCCATTTATCCATGTAATTGCAAATGCCAAAGCGAAATAAATAGCTGGCCTATATTGATGTCTTTTATTCATTATTTTCACCCGTGCACTTTACTCGATCACTTACAACTCCACAAGCAGCTTTGGAGGGCATCGTAAAAGGAGACCTTTGCCGCTACTTGTTGGACCGCGGCTGAATTCTCCGCTCGCCTGGATGCAACTCGCCCCAGGATGAGTTTCGCCCACGATTTCAAACGGATCTGTGCTCAATATCAGTGTGGTGGGGTGGTCTAGGCCACCAACCGGCCCCCCACCTCACAATCAGGCGATCCTGTCCCCGGCGGTGGGGCCGGAGTTCGCCTCGTAGATCTCCTCGACCTTGAAGATCACGGCCCGCCTCATGTTGAGGTCCGGCTTTCGGGCCCGAACAGACTCCTCCATCTCCTCGAAGATCGGCCCCTCGTCCGCGAAGGTCACCGTCCCCTTGATCTGATAGGACCTCCTGGGATCCTTGGTCCAGCAGACGACCGAAGCCTGAGGGTTCTCGGCCAAGTTCGTCGCGGTCTTGTTGAAGAAGTTGTCCGCAAAGAGGAGCGTCTCGTCGTCCTTTATCTTCAGGATCCCCATGAAAACGACGTTAGGCTTTCCGTCGGAGGAGGCTGTCGCGAAAGGAATGGGCCACTGTTTCTCCAAGGTCTCTCGGACCTCAGGGGGCATATTCACCATATCATCATCACCTTCTGCTAGACTGACTGCAGTTTATTTATTCCTTGCCTCTCGGGCGCACTTTATGAAATGTCGGGGAAATTCCCGATAGGAGGCTGCATGGAAATGGTTGTAGGAGGCGACCAGGTTCCCCTCCACGATCCCATCCATGCCGTTTTCGATCCCCGTCCCCCGACCGAGCCGGATAGCGTACTCGACCTTCGCGCCCTCGTCAAGGACCAGCTCTGAATGGTGGAACTCATGGCCGAGGAAGGTTGCGCCCCGGGGCCCCATGGAGCAGTCGCGAAGAAACTCCCCTTCGGTGTAGCTGACGATCCTCCGCCCCCCCATCCTGGTCTTTGCCGGGATCAGGCCCACGACGGGACGGGACTCGCCATCATACTCGATCTCATCGCAGAGGTACATCAGCCCTCCGCACTCGCCGAAGATCGGCATATCGTCCTCGTGAGCCTTCTTTATGGAGGCGATCATCGATCCGTTCTCCGAGAGCTCCTTGGCATAAAGCTCCGGATACCCCCCGCCGATATAAAGCCCATCTATCTCCGGGAGGGCGGGATCGTGGATCGGACTCACCGGCACCACCTCCGCCCCAGAGAGCTCTATGAGCTCGACGTTGTCCCGATAGTAGAAGTTGAACGCCTCGTCCAGGGCGACGCCGATTTTGACGCCCTCACCCTCCCTATTGGGCAGGTATAGGTCAGGTTCAGGCTCCTCCAGCGGCTCGGCCTCGGCGGCGATCTCGAGGATCCGATCTATGTCCAGCCCCTCCTCCACCACTTGGCGGATCTTGGCGAGCCTTTCTTGAAAGCCGGTGTGTCTCCTCTCCCCCTCCAGCATCGGAACGAGCCCCAGGTGGCGCATCGATAAGTGCATCGAATCATCCCGAGGGATGACGCCGACGACCTCGACCCCCGCATGATCCCTGATCGCTGAGATCGCCTTTTTGGCGTGCCTCTCTCCCCCGACCTTGTTCAGGATCACACCCTTTATATCGACGGCCGGGTCGAAGTCGATGTAACCCTTGACAAGAGCCGCGGCGCTTCTGGTGATGGACCTTGCGTCCACCACCAGGATCACCGGCGACCTCAGCATCTTGGCGATCTGGGCTGTGCTACCCCGGTCGCCGTCGTAACCCTCGTAAAGCCCCCGGACGCCCTCGATGACGGCGACGTCCGCCCCCTCGGCGGCGTGGGCGTAGACCTCCCGGATCGTCCTTTCGGGCATCAGGTGGCCGTCGAGATTTCTGCACCACCGACCGGTGATCCCGGTGTGGTAGCTCGGGTCGATGTAGTCGAGGGCCACCTTGTAGGACTGGACCGCCAGGTTCCTTCCCCGAAGGGCCGAGAGGAGCCCCGCCACGATCGTCGTCTTGCCGCTGGAGCTTCTGTCCCCTGCAAGGAGTATTCTTGGAAGGTCCGCGCTCATATGAAGGACAGCTCCCGGAGCCTATCGTCATCGATGGGCACAGGGTGCCTGGGCTTTGAGTCTCCCATCACGTGCTCCGCCAGCTTTCGATAAATGCCAGCAATCTCCGACTCGGGCGCGCCCTCGATCACCGATACGCCTTTCCTCTCGCACCTCTGGACGATGGGGTCTTTCGGGATGAAGGCGACCATCTCGCTTCCAATCTCCCTCGCGAACTTCTCCACGATCTCCCTCTCGCCCGAGGCCTCCCGCGAGTTGCATATAACCCCTGCAAGCGGCGTGTTCAGCCTCTTCAAGCCCCGGCAGATGTTGTTTGCGGCATAGATCGGCATGTACTCCCCCGAGGTTATGATGTAGGCCTGGGTCACAAGCCCCTTTCTTATGGGCGCAGAAAAGCCGCCGCATACGATATCACCAGGCACGTCATAGAGGGTGAGGTCGACCTCGTCGAGGACCTTTGAGACCTTCCTCAAAAACTCGATGGCGACGATGATCCCCCTTCCTGCGCAGCCGACGCCGGGCTCGGGCCCCCCGACCTCGATGCACTTGACGCCCCCATACCCCTCGAAGACGACGTCCTCCTCGGCGATCTCGCCGCCAGCCCTTATCAGGTCCATCATCGTCGGGATCCTCTTTCCCACCAGGGTTATCGTCGAGTCGCTCTTTGGATCGCAGCCCACCACCAGCACCCGGCGACCTTTCTCGGCGCAGGCCGCCGCGATGTTGGAGGCGGTGCAGGATTTCCCGATCCCTCCCTTGCCGTATATCGCAACATGCTTAACCTGGGACATGTTCTATCTCCAGAACGCCCAAAGCCACGCCATCGGATATACAGGTTATCCAAAATTGGCGTCATCAAGGCGATGGGAAACCGATGAAAATGAGATCGAATTTCGGGGGCATGAAATTAGCTATCGACGCTGAGAGATGGAAGATGGGAATAGCTGGCCTTGCAGTCCTCCTGGGCCTATTGACTATCGCCATCGGGGTCTCTGCCCAGGTGCCCGAGGCCCTCGTTCGGGGCTCGTTTTCCGACGGAAACGGAAGCTGGGACGCCGAGAGCTTCGGCTGGTTCTACTACGACCTGGACGAGGGGACCGGCGGCGAGAGGCTAGCCGTCGAGGCCGAAGGTAGGCGGGTGAAAGAGGGACACCTCATCTATTCGAGCGATGTCTGGACCGAGGAGTTCGACTTTGAGGAGTGGGGCCGCTACCAGGCGGTGGCCTTCCTGGGGAAGCGATACCTGGCAGGCTACCTCGAAAGCAACTTCACCGAGGCAGTCTCCGCCCTGGAGGAGGGCGAGCTGAGAGAGGTTCTCTTCGACTACGACGGGGTTCAGACTGCCACCTCCGAGACGCCCCTCTATCTAAACGATGGCTACTGGCTCGAGGTGGCGGGGGCCTCCTCCGAAGGAAAGGAAGTCTACCTGATTTTGAAGAAGAACGGGATGGAGGCAGACCGGGCCGTAGTCAGGCTCGGCGAGACCTACGTCTACGAGGTGGGCGATGACGACCTTCCAGTCATCCTGGCCCACGTCAGCGCGGCGATGCAGGGAGCCGATAAGGCGATCGTCGACTTCAACGGGATATTCCAGGTCCGAGACAGGCCCACTATCAAGCTGGAGACCGGGGACCTGGTCGGCCTGATGGAAGTGGCGACGCTCTCAGAGGGAAGGATCGTGCTTGAGAACGCCGAGGATCTGGTCCTTCGACGGGACAACATCACTTCCCTCGTCGGGAATATGATGCTGAGGGTGAGAGATAATCCTTCGCTTGTCTATTACCCCTTAGGGGCCATCACCGAGTACGGTGTTCAGGAGATGAGGGGGCCCGTATACAGCGAACGCTCACAAGTGCCGATCGGTACAGCGACCGGAGAGTTTGCAGGATATGCTCAGGCTCGATGGAATTACGAGAATTTTACCGGGTTTTATTTTGACGATGATAAAAAGATAGGTTCGGAGACTTTAATAATTCACGGGACTGACGGTAGGACTATAAGAACCATACGTAGCGATGGGACAAGGTTGGTGGATGGAGCAGAGTACATATGCTTCGTCCATGAGGTGAACTTCGAGTTCGATCCGTGGGGCAGCTATCAGGTGCTGTGTTTCCTTGGAGACGCATGGTTTGTTGGTTACGGACCTGGCTCTAATCTGGACGTCGAAGAGAAGAACATGCTGGAGCAGGATCAGATCGGCCTCGTTCTCATCGACACCAACCAGAAAGACACGGCAGTCGCGGGAGATTTCTACTTCTTGGGGGAGGGATATTCCCTCTACATCCGCGATGTCGTAAAAGACGATGTCAAAAAGGACGAGATATTCATCGAGTTGAGAAAGAACGATCAATTGGTCGACTCCGCTGTGATCCAATCGAACTCCACATACGTTTACGAGAGAGACGTGGGCGACGTCGAAGACCTGCCCATAATAGCTCTTCACGTGGAGAGCATTTTCAGCGACGGTGATGATCAGTTCGCCATCATAGATGGCCTGTTCCAAGTATCAGATAGCCAGTTTCTATCCATTGAGGAAGGGGACGAGCTTGGTGAGTTGGTTGTTCTAAGAACAGGTAGCTTCGGAATATACATGGGGAACCTCGATAGTGTCTCTCTGAAGCCCGATTCAAAAGTAGCTATCCTACCTGGCATGAACATCAAAGTAGCAGATAACGATTTCCTGAGATATTACATATACAAAAATGAGTATGTTTTACCTTCACCAAAAATCATAGATTATTATCTTCCTGATGATCCGGTCCCCTCAGGGGGTCTGGCGAACTTCTCGGTCTTCGTTCTGGCGGGCGATATCAAGAGCGCAACCGCCGAGACTGTCGACTCCGAGGGCCGAAGGGTGATCCTGGGAGACCTGAAGAACTCGGGCGTCGGAGCCAGGGACCAGTGGCTCTACTCATGGCAGTGGAACGCCACAGTTCCCGCTCTCAGTGATGACGGAACCATCCTCCCCGTGTCGGATGTTCAGGTGGGGGTTCTGGAGATCAACAACTCCACAGAGTCGGTCCAGGTGACGGTGAACTTCGATGAGTCCGGATGGATCAGCCTGATCAAGGGCTCGAAGGGCGAGATTTACTACATATCCCCCGTCGAGTACGAAAAGCTGGGAGCGGCCGCAAGCTACGCAGAGATGGCCTCCAACGAGACGCTGCGGAAGAGGTACATCAAGATCGAGCCGGGAACCAGCGAGATCAGGTTCTTCTCGGTCGTTGAAGGCGGCGCAGTCCTGAGCGAGACGAGCCACAAGCTCTGGTTCTCGCCCCAGGGGCTTGAGCCCCGCCTGGTCAGGGTTGGAGCTCCGCCAGGACGGTACGAGGTGAGGCTGAGAGTGGAGAACGCCATGGACGCACTCCAGGCAACGGGCCTTTACTTCGACGTCTCGGGACCACAAGTGCGGTCCGCCTCGGTAGGGTCGGCGAAGGTCCAGGCTGAGGAGAGGTTCAGCCTGCCCCTACAGATCCCGTCATCTGAGAACGAGACTCGAATGACCCTGACCTTCGATCCCGGTTTTCTGGCCTTTGAAGGCGTAGATGCCGAGGACGAGTGCGATGTCAAAGCCGACCTCTCAAAGGAGGGCGAGGTCGGCCTCGATATTCCCGGAAACTGCTCCGCGGTCAACCTGACCTTCAGGGCAGGAAAGAGAGAGGGAACGACCGAGGTGAGGATCTCCGAGATCGAAGGGATCGATGTCGACGAGCTGGAGAACGGATCTGTCAACGTCACCCTCCAAAAGCGACCCGAGGGAAACCAAGAGAAAAAGATCCCCGCGCCGGGGGCGGTCGTCGCCCTGGCGGCGGTGGGCATCGCCGTCTGCCTAGCCGGGAGGCGGAGGCGCTAGCCTCCACCCCCTTCTTTGCCCACGTCCCCGATTTTTCTGTATCAACCGCCTGCCGACAGGACCCGAATCTATCCCATTTTTCAGCCACTTTTGATGGAATAAATGAATGTCTTAGGATAAATTTATTTACATAAATGGCCCATAAAGGTTTATGAAACCCATCACCACCCTTTTGGCGGCGCTGATTCTGCTGAGCCTTGGAGCGGTCCCCTCCCTGGCCCAGTATTATGATGGATACGGCGACGGAAATTACGAAGAATATTACGACGAATACGAAGAAGGTTACACTTGCTGGGCGTGTCCTGTATGTGGCTTCGTCATCCCCCTCGACGTAGAGGTGGATGAGAGCGCAGTAGAATACCAGACGACCCTAGGCGAGGTCGCGGACCTCAACCCCTACGATCCGGAATATTATTGCCCCTACTGCGGCACCTACGGCGCGTACTTCGTCCTGGTTCCCTGCTCTGATTACTACGAGGATGATGAAGAGTACGGGGACTTTGAGTACTACGACTACGAAGATGGAGAGTATTACGAGGAGGACGAGAACGGGGAATATTACGAAGAAGAGTGCGAAGAGACGGAATATGCAGAAACGGACGACGAGTTCGATGAAGAAGCCGGCGAGATCGACGATAACGAGACCGAATCGGCCGCCGGACCGTTGGTCGGCGACGAGGAAACCGTACATTCCACAGCTCCGGTATCCCTTGAGACCCCCATCGAAGAGGCCGTAAAGATCTTGATCATCATCCCGTCAAAGGACTTCAACGACGCCGAATTCACCGCCTCTGAGACTCGATTCCTTGAGGAGGGCTTCGAGGTGAATGTAGCATCCAAGGGAACTGAAGAGGCTGTGGGCATGGACGGATCCTCGGTCGCCTTCGACCTGGAGGTCACTGATGTTGAGGTCTCCGACTACGAGGCCGTCGTCTTCATCGGAGGGCCCGGCGTGGACGATCTGGAGCTCTACGAAGATCCCGACTATTTGGACCTCGCATCCTCCGCCCAATACCTGGATCTGGTCGTCGGCGCCATCTGCGTCGCGCCAAAGATTCTGGCGAACGCCGAAATCCTCGAAGGCAAGAACGCGACGGTATTCCCCGACTCCGAGTCGATCGCCTACATAGAGTCGAAAGGCGCAACCTACTCCGATGAGCAGGTGGTCAGGAACGGAAAGATCATCACCGCCTGCGATCCGGAGGCCTCAGAGGAGTTCGCGGAGGCGGTGGTGGCGGCGGTGAGAGAGAATCAGACCTGATTTCTTGATCTCTGACCCCGATCGAGATCACGCGACGGGGGGGGCTTCGGTCGCCTCCCGATCTTTTTTTGGGATTAAAGTGTGTTTCTTCGGGTAGCGGAGCCAGGAATTCTGGCTGGTAGATGCCGCGGCCCAGCGAGACGAGAGGGTGGTTAGCTGGAAAACGGCCAATGCCATCCGATCTACGGGCCTGCATGTTTAGAGGGTGAGCATCTCGGAAGTGGAAGCTAGCAAATTAAGTAGTGATCTCATTTGCTGCAAATTCTTATGGTTTTCCTACACCTTCTCTCTTTTTTTATTTCGATTTATATCGCATTTTTCTGCTTTTTCTCTAAATCGTTCTGGGTAAGCTAGGAAATCTAGTTTGTCAATATCGACAGTACCCGACCATCGTTTCATGAAAATATCCAGATCTCCAAGGCGATCTTTTAGGAACATGTGGCTTTTTGCTAAATTGCTGTCTTCAGGAACTGGCCTCAAAGTACTTAACTGTCTTTTCGTGAGTTCTATCAATTCGCTAACAAATCTATCGAGGACGTCATTCCGTAATTTTTGACAACTACCATCAAAATAATAAATATTTGACCATTGCGGGCTACTTAGGAATTCGCCATATTCATGAAATATATTTTGTGAGGACACTATAAAATTGTCTTCTTCTAAGACTGAACCAAATCCTGCCTCTGCATTCTCAGCTATCACCTCAAATCCCATACAGATGAAATAATAAGCATATTCACGACTAATAATATCAGGAGAAAATACTGATTTTGAGTCTAAATTGACATCTATATATAGACAGCTATTTCGAATATTCATCCATTGATTGGATCTAGCAAGCAATATCACCCCAGAGGTCCTATGCATTCTACTTATAGGATGGATACCATGACGTCGGTCAGCTCCAGCATTAATATAGAGAGAATGTGCCGCTGCTAGTATAGACTTCTTAATATGATCCCTAATAGATTTATTAAACGGTTTTGAATTGATCGCTGCCGCTGGTTCCAAGATCTCCACCGTCTGTATCAAACTTAAGAGGATCAACTTACCTACTTCTTCAATTGCTGTCATGGCCAAGAAGCAAGAGTGAGGGTAATTTTCCTGCTCGAACAACTCAACGGCAGTCTGAAGCAATTTCCATGCATTAGTAATAGTCCTCTTTCGGGCAAGGCGAACTGTTTCGCCATAAGCTGAAGTTCGTTTCATCTTAAGCGAAATGGTTCAAAGCGATTCAAGAAATATATTTCGGTGTTACTACTTTGGCCCTGGTTTCTCGAAGGCAATTTCAACATTCTCACTCAGATACCGTCGGTCAGCCGCAAATTCCGGTTAAGATCCTGAATGCGCAAATGCAATTCACCCTCGTACGCTGCAGATTATCTCCGCGTTCGCCCATCTAGGTTTCCCCCTCAGATAACAGCGTTCCCGCCATCGAGAGCGTCCCCTCGCCTAGACCTCACGGTGCCGGCCCCCCCCAGCACAGATAGCACCCTCAGATGCTATAGCCCCCTCGCCTCGTACGCCGACCGGCGCGAGCCGAAGGGGAAATGCTCCGAGAGCGCAAAACTCTGGGCCGCCGCCTCCACCTCATCTCTCGCGTTCTTCCCCAGAAAATCCAGGTGCATCCCCCGACGTTCCTCTTCGCAAAAAGAAGTGTTTTTATGTAGCGGGTTCATCTGACCTGAGGAGTTCGTGGAAAACGGAGCGGCCTTTCGATCAAGCTTCGCGGGCTTCGTCGAAAGATGAGGAAGACTTCCCTGCGGCAGAGACGCCGGCCAGTTCTCGCAAAAGACGGAAGACAACAGATTCGGGGCGGATGAGAAGATGAGGCAGATGAATTTACAGAGGGGCGATCTCTTGCGAGTGGTGGTGGTGGGCGGCGGCATAGGCGGAGCTGAGCTGGTGAGAAACGCCGCCACCAAGGAGGGGCTGGAGCTGATGCTGGTCGAGCCGAAAGATAGGATCGAGTGTCAGGCCCTCTACCCCGACTACCTGGGCGGAATGATCGAGATCGCGGATATGACCGCCCCCCTGGACCCCTTCTGCAAGAAAATGAATGCGACCCACTTGAAGGATCGCGCCCTCAGGATTGACTTCGCCGATAAGAGGGTGATCTGCGAAAAGAACGATCTCGATTACGACATCCTGGTCCTGGCCCCCGGAGCCGTCCAGAACTACTTCGGGGTCAAAGGCGCGGAGAAGGCCTTCTCCATCAACACCCTGGAAGATACGTTGAGGGCGAGGAGGTTCGTCGAGAAGAACCGCCCCAAAAAGATCGCCGTAATAGGGTCTGGGCCCACCGGCATAGAGACCGCCTGTTTTCTTGCAGAGAATACGGACTGCACGATATACGTCATCGAGATGATGGACCGACTCCTGCCCACCCTATCAAAAAACGCCTCCATCCTGATGGATAAGATCCTGGGAGGAAAGGGCGTCGAGGTTCTGACAAAAAAACAGGTCGATTCGATCCGAGATGAAGGGGTGAGCTTCGCCGACGAAAGCTCCCTCGACTGCGATATGGCCATCTGGACCGCTGGAATCAGGCCCGCGCCCCTCATCGAGATCCTGGACCTGCCCAAAAGAAGCGGCTGGCTCTCCTGCGACCAGTATCTGAGAGTTCAGGGACATGAAGACGTCTTCTCCATCGGGGACTGCGCCTGGATCGAGATCGGCGGGAAATTGGCCACCAAGACCGGGATGGAGGCGGAGATCCAGGCTAAACACACCGCGAGGAATCTGGCCAGGGTCGCGAAGGGCACTGATCTGAAACCGTACTCGGTAAGGGCGTCCACCGACAGCCCCGTGGCCCTGATCACGACGGGATGCGGCTGTGCAGTGGGGATTTACGGTGACCTCTGCGTCCCCATACCCAAGAGGATCATCTACACCTTCAAGAGCTGGATCGACAAATCCTTCGTAAAGCGGTTCAAATAAAACCTGAAAGGCGGAAACGAAAGGCGAGAGGTCCGGCCGGGACTCCCGCCACGCCTCGCTCCGCTTAGCACTGAAACAAAATAGAAGTTAGGGGGTTTGAGACGTAGGTCGCCTGATGGCGAAACGCCCTCATCCCCGTTTATCGTGCCGCCTTGGCAACTCTTTCTACGCTGTCTTTCCTGTTCATGGCGAAGCTTCGAACGTCGCCCTTCGAAGCGGCGATGATCTCGTCAGCGAGACAGCTTGCAGCCGTGCGCTTGCTCTTGAAAGCCGACCTCTGAGCACCGGTGGTGATGAACATCAGGGCCATGTCCACCCTCCTCTGGGGGGCGGTGTCGACGGCCTTGGGGACGGTTATGCCACCGTACTTGAGACGGACAACCTCTTCGCGGGGACCGGTGTTGGATATCGCCTTTGCAAGGACCGTGAGGGGGTTCTCCTTCGTCCTCTGGTTGATGATGTCGAAGGCCTCTTCTACGATCTTGTAGGTCTTCATCTTTTTGCCGGTGTTGACCTCCTTCTGCATCATCTTGTTAATGAGCCGCTCGACGATATGCTGCTCGGACTTCTTGAACTGCTGTCTTGCGTGCCTACCGCCTGTATGCATCACGACCATCGGACGGAGGTTAAAATAGCGCTTTATGCTGAGATCCCCTATCTCGATCTCTTCAGGATCCCATTTGTTGAATATCTTGACGTTCACGGTATCACCTTATGGGCTTCTCCTTCCGCCCGGAGACCATCTCGTTTAAAGCCACGTTGTTTACGGCTATCACCTGGAACCTCACCCCAGGTATATCGCCCTTGGCTCCGCCCATCCTGCCTCCGATCCTCTCCACCACGACCTCATCGTGCTCGTCTATGAACCCTATGGCACCGTCCCCCGGACAGAAGGCGGTAACCTGTCTTCCGTTCTTGATGAGCTGTATTCGGACGCACTTCCTGATGGCTGAGTTCGGCTGTTTCGCCTCGACGCCTACCTTCTCCAGGACTATGCCTCGAGCCCGCGGCGCGCCACCAAGGGGGTCCGCCTTGACGTTCAGCTTCAGTGCCCTCCGGCTGTAGTTCATATCTCTCCACCGGAAGCTCTTGCGGTCACTCTCCAGTTTCCTGGCCGCGTACATTCCCTTTCCCATTATTTCACCTAGTTGAATGCTATATCCATCGCCAACGGTATGGCCCGCCGACCTCAAAGCCGATGGTAGCTCGAGCGTCGGTTTATTTTTACTGGATTATGATGTCGTCTACGCCGTGATGCCTCGAAGAGAGCACCTTGGCCTTTAATATGTTACGGCCGTCCCGTCCTATGGCGATGCCCTTGTCCCTATTTGCTACTTCTACATAAGCCAATCGCTTATTGTTTTTCGTGACAATCGTCACGTTCTTGATCGAGGCCGGCTGGAAGACGTTCTCCAGGAACTCCTTGACGTCGTCGGAGTGCTCCACGATCTCGATCTGCTTTCCTATGGACTTCTTCACCCTGTTGATGTTGCTGCCCTTCCTACCGATGGCAGCGCCCATGTCTCCCTTCTTGATGACGAATATTATCCGGTCATTCTCATCGTCGATGATGCAGTCTCTCGCCACACCACCGGTCAAGCTTTCGAAGAGGGCGATGTACCTTATCCCTTCGGTGGTAAGCTTGAACTCACTCATCCTCAATACCCCTGATCTCCCTCAGGAGCGCCATTATCTCAGAGTCGCCGGGTTCTATTACCGCCAGAGCCGCCACTGAGAAGGGTTTACCGCAGGCAGAGCCTAGATCTTTTCCCCTGCCAGAATAATTATAGACGGGCACGTCGACCTTCTTCAACTCCCCAGCCACCTCTTCTGGACAGTCGACGGCGCTGATGACCAGCTTAGCCTGCCCGCTGGCCCCTGCTTCTAAGGTTAGGTTTGAGCCAAGAACAACTTTACCGGTTCTGATCGAACTTCTGAGCGCTCTATCAATGTTTATCATCCTTTTACCTCATCGTTTTGCGACTAATTGAACATCGCCCGTTCCCAGCTGTATCGGCTGGCCTACAATGACGTTCTCTGTTACGCCCCTGAGATCGTCCACTTCCCCGCGAACTGCGGCGTCGAGGATGTGGTTGACGGTCACCTCGAAGGCGGCTCTCGCAAGGACGCTCGCCTTCTCTCCGGAGACGCCGTGGCGCCCGATCTGTTTGACCTCGCCATCGCAGGTCATGATATCTGCCACCAGCATGATGTGCCTCACGTCGACGGAGAGACCCTGTTCTCGGAGCGTGTCGGTGGCCTCGTTTATTATGGCGTTTCGGGCCGCCTCTATTCCCAGGACATCGCCAATCTCAGTTATATTATTTGTTTTCGTCCTGGTGGGGTCGACCCCCTCAAACTGAATGACGTCCTTCAATGCCGAACCCTCGGTGTAGAGGACGTACTCGTCCCCCTCCTTCCTGATCACAACCCTGCTTATGCCCTCGATCCCTTTGAGAGAGATCGTCTTGATCTTCTCGACGAGCTGGAGAAGATCTCGGTAGGACGGCTCGGGGGGCGTCATTATGATCTGGTTTCCATGCTGATCTGCAGTAAGCTTGCTCCCCAGAGCGAGCCTATCTGCCACCTCCTCGGCGGTGATCTTCCTCTGAATCAGGGCGTCCTCGTTCAGCTCGATCACCACGTTCATCTCCGCGAGGTCGGTAGCTATCGACCCCAGATGGAGGATGTTGGTGGACTCGATGGACCAGGCCACCTCCCTTGCGATGTCCCGGTCGAGAGCGTACTCCTTCTCCAGGCGGATGGTCATGGTGGGGGTGCTGGGGATCTTTCGCGCATCCACGATCTCTATTAGCCTCGGAAGCCCCAGGGTGACGTTGATCTCGGCGACTCCAGCGTAGTGGAAGGTTCGCATGGTCATCTGGGTGCCGGGCTCGCCTATCGACTGGGCCGCCACTACTCCGACAGCCTCGCAGGGCTCGACCTTGGACCGCTCGTAATCGGCCACCACCAGGTCTGCGACTTCGCGAAACTCCTCTTCGCCGATCTCGATCCCTTTCAGCTCGCCCTCTAGGGCCTTTTTTATGCTCTGCGGCAATGGGAGATCCTCGATCCTCTTTTGGATCTCCTTATCAGATAGGCTCATTCGCCCTCCTTTTTCAGCACCTTCTGGACTATCCGGTGGACGTTCTCGGGGCTTGCGTAATCCCTCTTCGAGGCGTCGACACCATCCTCGCCGTAATTGAACTGAACGATTATGCCCCTCGTCTCCTTGACCGTCCCGTCGTACTGGACCTCCAGGTCCTGGAGGGCGTTGATCAGCCTCCTCTGGAGGTAGCCGCTCTGGGACGTCCTGATGGCGGTGTCGACGAGCCCCTCCCTTCCGCCGATGGCGTGGAAGAAAAACTCGGTGGGGTTGAGGCCACCCTTGTAGCTGGACTCAACGAAGCCGTGAGCTTCGGCCCCCAGGTCTCCTTTCCTGAAGTGGGGGAGGGTCCTCCCATCGTAGCCTCGCCGGATCCGCTCGCCTCGAACGGACTGCTGGCCCACGCAGGCCGCCATCTGGGTGAGGTTCAGCATCGATCCTCGAGCTCCGCTGACGGCCATCACCACGCCGCTGTTGTCGAGGCCCAGGTATCGGCCGGCGATGGAGCCAGTGTTGTCCCTGGCCTTGCCCAGGGTCTGCATTATCCTCATCTCCAGGGTCTCGTCCAGGGTCCTTCCCGGCAGGGGCTCGAGTTCCCCCGCCTGGTAGGCCTCGATCAGCTTCGTCACGTTCTCCCTCGCGGCGTTCAGAACGTCCGAGATCTGCTCCACGGCCTCTTTGGGGATATCCTCGTCATCTATCCCGAAGCTGAATCCAGCCAGCATTATACCCCTGATCGCCATCTGGGTCATGCCGTCGATGAAGCCCGCGCCGATCGTCGGACCGTACTCCTTGATCACCCTGTCGGTGATCTTGCCCTTGAAGGCCCCCACAGCCGCAGCGTCTATGGTGCCACTCTCGACCTCGCCGTCGCGAATGACGACGAAGGCGTCGTCGTCGCACTCTTCCCCTTTGCAGGTGTCGCAGTTCTTGCAGAAGGACGCCTTGAAGTTGAGGTTCAGGCCTTTCGGCAGGGTGAGGCTGAACATCTGCTTACCTGTCCAGTAGGGCACGCCCCCCTCATCATATCCTTTGGGATCGGGAATCTCCAGGTGGGGGAGCTTCTTTAAGACCTCCATTACCTCGAGCCGGTTTATCTTTCGATCGCCGTGGGTCAGAAGGAAGTTTCCGGTAACGTAATCGTGGATGCCACCGATGATGGGTCCTCCAAACCTCGGCGAGAGGATGTTCTCCTGAACCCGCATCAGGATCTCGGCCTCGGCCCTCGCCTCCTCGGTCTGGGGGACGTGAAGGTTCATCTCGTCCCCGTCGAAGTCGGCGTTGTAGGGCGGGCAGACCGCTGGGTTCAGCCTGAAGGTCTTGTAAGGCATGACGATCACCTTGTGAGACATGATCGACATCCTGTGGAGAGAAGGCTGCCGGTTGAAGAGGACTATGTCCCCGTCCATCAGCTGGCGGTCGATCTTCCAGCCAGGCTCGAGCTGTTCGGCCACCTCTTCAGAGTTTCTGTCGGTGATCTTGACCCGGCGCCCGTCGGCTCTTGTGACGTAGTTCACGCCCGGATGTTTATCTGAGCCCCTCCTTACGAAGTCTCGCATCACCTCGATGTTCCTCGGGTTCACCACCAGAGGGACAGACAGCTCCATCGCTATCTCCAGGGGAACTCCCACCTCGTTTATGCTGAGGTTCGGGTCCGGCGAGATCACCGTCCGAGCGCTGAAGTTGACCCTCTTGCCCGATAGGCTCCCTCTAAACCTCCCCTCTTTCCCCTTCAGCCTCTGAGATAGGGTCTTGAGGGGCCGGCCGCTCCGATGGCGGGCCGGGGGAACCCCCGAGACGGTGTTGTCGAGGAAGGTGGTGATGTGGTACTGAAGAAGCTCCCAGAGGTCCTCGATGATCAACTGAGGCGCGCCAGCCTCCCTGTTCTCCTGGAACCGCTGGTTGATCCTGATGATGTCCACCAGTTTGTGGGTGAGGTCGTCCTCGCTCCTCTGGCCGCTCTCAAGAGTGATCGACGGCCTCATGGTCACCGGCGGCACCGGAAGGACGGTGAGAAGCATCCACTCGGGCCTCGCAGTATCCGGGTTCATCCCCATCACCTTGATGTCCTCGTCGGGGATCTTCTCGAACCGGTCCCTTATGTCGGAAGGGGTGAGCTTGTGGCCGTCCTCGACGTAAGCGAGGGGCCTCTCGAACTTGATCTCCAGCTGGGGCGAGCCGCAGTAGGGACATACCTTGTGCTTTCGGGCCTCGCCGAACGCCTTGTTGACGACGTCGTCGGTGGGCTGACCGAGCCGGACGAGGGTCTCGATCTGTTCGATGTACATCCTCTTCTCGTTCTCAAGAAGCATCAGCCTCGAGCAGTCTCTACAGATCCCCCGGAGGATCTTTCTTATCAATTTAGCAAACCCGACGTGGATTACGGGGGCTATGAGGTCGATGTGGCCGAAGTGGCCGGGGCATTCGCCGGGCCTCCCGCCACAGCTCCTGCACCGTAGGCCCGGGTCGATCACCCCGAGCCGCGGGTCCATCAGCCCCATCTCGATGGGGAAGCCGTCGTCGTCGTAGGTGTCCGCAGTTATGATCTTCACTACGCTCATTCTCCGAAACTCCTGGGGAGAGATGAGCCCAAAACTAATCTTACCAATTCTCTTCGGGACGGTCATGTTTACACCTAAACTGCGTCCTCCAAAACCAGCCGAGGGGCGACGCCGAGGGACTTAATCTCGTCCAGCAAGAGCTTGAAGGCGTAGCTCATCTCCACGGGGTAGATCTCAGTATCCGAGCCACAGACAGAGCAGTAGTCGACGTTCCTGCGCTTGTCGTGGATGGCGATCATGCCGCAGCGGCTGCAGACGAGCTCCGTCACCTTGTCAGACTCGTCGACGAGCCTCTCTTTGAGGGCCAAGGCAGCGCCGTGAGCTATCAGGACGTCGCGCTCCATCTCGCCGAACCGAAGACCCCCTTCCCTCGCCCGACCCTCTGTGGGCTGCCGGGTGAGAACCTGGACGGGGCCCCTGGACCTCGCGTGCATCTTTCCTGCCACCATGTGGTAGAGCTTCTGGTAGAGGATCACCCCGACGAATACGTCGGCCATGATCTGCTCGCCGTTGATGCCGTTGTACATCACCTCGCGCCCGGTGTGGGAGAAGCCGAACTTGGTGAGGGCGTTCCTCATGTCCGTCTCCTCTTCGCCCAGGAAGGCGGTGGCGTCGGCGAGCCTCCCCTCGAGAGAGCCCATCTTCCCCCCGATCATCTCCAAGACGTGGCCCACAGTCATCCGCGAGGGGATGGCGTGGGGGTTGACGATCAGGTCGGGAACCTGGCCGCTCTCAGTGAAGGGCATGTCGGCGGGCGGGACGATCAGGCCTACGACGCCCTTCTGGCCGTGCCGCGAGGCGAACTTGTCCCCGAGCTCCGGGACCCTCTGGTCTCTCGTCTTGACCTTCGCGAGCCGGTTCCCGTTGGAGGACTCGGTTAGGATCACCGTGTCCACCACGCCCTTCTCGTTTGACCTCATGGTCACGGAGGTCTCCCGCCTCTGCTGAGGCGTGATCCCAAACTCCGTAGGCTCCTCCAGGAACCGCGGGGGGGAGGTCTTTCCGATGAGGACGTCGTTTGGCGCCACCACGGCGTTGGGGTTTACGAGGCCGTCGTCGTCGAGCTGAGAGTAGGCCTCTGTCCCCCTCGCCCCCCTCACTTCCATGTCGGGTATCTCGAACTTGTCCTCCTGGCCGCCGGGGTACTTTCTCTCCTCGGCCTCCGATACCCTGAAGAAATGGCTTCGTCCGAGACCCCGCTCGATGGACCCCTTGTTGAGGATGAGAGCGTCCTCGATGTTGTACCCCTCGTAGACGAGGACCGCGACGACGAAGTTCTGGCCTGCGGGTCTCTCGTCAAACCCGATGGCATCAGCGGTCCTGCTCCTGCATAGAGCCCTCTGAGGGTAGTGGAGGTAGTGGCCCCTCGTATCGGGCCGGAGCTTGGTGTTGGCCATGGGGGTTCCAAGGCACTGCTTGATCATCCCCGCACCCATGGTGTTTCGAGGACTGGCGTTGTGCTCCGGATAGGGGACGAGGCCGGTGCAGATCCCGAGAACAAGTGATGGGTCGACCTCGAGATGAGTGTGGTCGGGGGTTATATCCTCCTCCCACATGGCCACAAGAGCGTTCTCCTCTTCCTCGGCGTCAAGATACTCGACGAGCCCATCAGCCACCAGGTCAGAAAAGGCGACCTCGCCGAGACGGAGCTTATCTGTATGCTCTTCGGTGACGAGGGAGACCCCACCCTCCACGACGATGAGGGGGCGTCTTGCTCTGCCGGAGTCGGTGTTTATCAGAATCTCGTTAGTCCTCTCGAAGTAGGAGACGTTGATCTGGTTGCTTATCAAGCCGCCCCTTCGAAGCCGTCTCATCTCCTTGACGAGTTGGAGTGGGTCGGAGTTGGTTCCAACGAATTCCCCGTTGACAAATACTCTCGCGCTACTCAATGCGACCACCCACCGGAACGACCTCCAGGTCCAAAAGCATCCTCTTTACGTCCTCGTAATCCTCGACCCCTGTAGATAGCTCCACCCCCTGGGCGAAGTTCTTCACAAGACCACAGTTTGGACCTTCCGGCGTCTCGCTGGGACAGATCCTCCCCCACTGGGTGGGGTGAAGATCTCTCGCCTCGAAGTGGGGCTGGGACCGGGAGAGGGGAGATATAACCCTTCGCAGGTGGCTCAAGGTGGCCATGTAATCGGTCCGATCGAGAAGCTGGGATACGCCGGTCCTGCCTCCGACCCAGTTTCCTGTGGCGAGAGGATGAATCATCCTCTCGGAGAGGACGTCCGCCCGAACGGTGGTGATGACGTTCAGCTCCCGGTTTCTCATGCTGGCCCGCTCAAGCTGGTACTTGATGTCCCTGGTCAGCCTGCTGAAAGCGACGCGGAAGAGGTCCTCCATCAGGTCTCCGGATAGCTTCAGCCTCTTGTTGGCGTAATGGTCCTTGTCGTCCTCGCCCCTCTTCCCCAGAGCCAGCTCGAAACAGGCCTCGGCCATCCTGGCGAGGAATAGGCCTTTGGCATACCGGTCGCCCTCCTCAACTCCGATGTGGGGGAGAAGGTACCGGTCGAGGACGTAAGCCGCCCTCTTCTTCTGGTACTCTTTCGCCTGGCCCGCGGCCACTCGGCCGCCGATCTTCTCCATGGCCTCCTCTTTGGTCGCGACCTCCGCCTCCTCCAGGTTCTCGAGCATGAACTTTATGATCTCGGGGTTGTCGGAGACGGCCTGGACGATGTCCATGTCGGTCTCAAGGCCGAGGGCTCTGGCCAGGGTGACGAAGTTGAGCCTTCCGCTGACGGAGGGGAATGATACCTCCAGAATCGACCTTTTGCCGCGCTCGACGATGACCAGGGACCGATATCCCTGCCTCTGGGAAAATACCTTGGCCACCTCGATGAAGGCATCATACCTCTGGTTGTACTCCACCAGGATCTTGTTGGGGGAGAGGTCTTCCAGGGTCATGATCACCCTCTCAGAGCCGTTGACTACGAAGTAGCCGCCCGGGTCGAGGGGGTCTTCCCCGAACTCGATCATCTCCTCGCGAGATAGGCCCGAAAGGTTGCAGACCTTGGACATTATCATGATGGGGAGCATCCCTATCATCGCCTCTACCGGCTCCTTCTCCGTCTCGCCCTGGACGATCGTCATCTCCAGGCGAAGGGGCGATGCGTAGGAGAGGTTTCGAAGCCGCGCGTCGTTCGGGTAAAGCCTCTCCACAGAGCCATCGGCTTCGGTAACCGTGGGCTTCTCAACTCTGATCGCGCCGAGCCTGACGTAGGTATCCTCGATGTTCGTCTCGATGGTCCCCACCTCGTCGATCACCTTCTGCAGACCATGGTCTATGAAATCGTTGAAAGAGTTTATGTGATGGTGGACCAGCTTATCTTTCGTAAAATAGGCCTTGTATAGAAGATTTCTGTCAAGCAAACCGTAAAACACCTCTTAGTCAATTACCAGTCTGTAAAAGACCGACTCTCCTGATGTGGGACTTTTCCTGATTATCTTAATCACGTCACCCACCTTTCCCCCGATCTCCTTCACCACCGGATCTGTGATGTGGATCTTTGGCAACTGGGCAGAATCAACGCCGTAACTCTTCAGCATCTCCTCCGACTCTTCGGGAGAGAGGAGGATGTGGGCTGGAACCAGGTCATGATCCTGCAGCGCAAATTTTTTCATACAGCCACTTCCCAGAAATAAGCGATAAGCGGGCTCGAAGGGATTTGAACCCTCGACCACCTGGTATCTTCGTTCAAAAAACTTAAAAGCCAGACGCTCTGCCTAACTGAGCTACGAGCCCCCATGAGCAGATCAGCCCATACCACTGTCTAGGAGATGGTCATCCGACATAAAACCTTTTCGCCTTCAGATCAGATATTCTCGAGGACGATGGCCGCGATATCGTCGCCGACCTCCGAGGTCGTGGCGCTTCCGCCCATGTCGTAGGTTCTGACCTTCCCCCTCTTGATGTTCGTCTCTATGGCCCTGATAACGCCCTCGGCGGCCGCTCGCTCTCCCAGGTGTTCCAGCAGCATCGCGCCGGCCCAGATGGTGGCGATGGGGTTGACCTTGTTCATCCCCTTGTACTTGGGCGCGCTTCCGTGGATCGGCTCGAACATGCTCGTCCCTTCGGGGTTGATGTTGGCTCCGGGCGCAAGGCCGAGGCCCCCCTGGATCATGGCGCCGAGGTCGGTGATGATGTCGCCGAACATGTTGGGTGCGACAACGACGTCAAACCACTCCGGGTTTTTGACAAACCACATGGTGATGGCGTCGACGAAGTTGAAGTCGGTCGAAACCTCTGGATAATCGGCCGCAATGTTCTCGAACTCCTCTCTCCAGAAGCCATAGATGTCGGAGAGGACGTTCGCCTTGTCCACGCTGGAGAGGTGTTTTCCCCGTTTCATGGCGAGGTCGAAAGCGTACTTGATGACCCGTTGGGTTCCCTCCTTCGAGATCATGCCTATCTGGTAGGCGATCTCTTCGCTGTCCGACTCGACGTCCAGGCCGAACTTTACGTCGTATAGAGTTCTAATCACCTCGAACTCGTCGCGGCTCTTCCCGGCCTTCGCCCGGCTGCCTATCCCTATGTAGAAGTCCTCGGTGTTCTCCCGGACGACGGTGAAGTCGATATCCTTCGGGCCCTTGTCCTTGAGAGGAGTCCAGATCCCCTCCAGTAGCTTGACGGGCCGTAGGTTGACGTACTGGTCGAAGTAGAACCGCATGGCTAGGAGGACGCCCTTCTCCAGGACCCCAGGCTTAACCCTCGGGTCGCCTATGGAGCCAAGGTAGATCGCCCTGTATTTGGAGAGGTCTTTGAGGGTCTCCTCGCCGACCAGCTCCCCAGTCTTCAGGTAGTGGTCTGCTCCCAGGGAGTACTCCTTCCATTCGAGATTAAAACCGTGCTTTTCTGCCGCGGCCTCCGCGACCTTCATCCCCTCGGCCACGATCTCAGGTCCTATTCCATCGCCAGGAATAACGGGTACTTTGTACTTCAAGCAGACTTCACCATCCTCTTAGTGTAACTGACGAGCCCACCCGTCTCCACGATCTCCTGGAGGAAGGGCGGCAGAGGCGTCGTCTTATAGGATTCGCCGCGCGACCGGTTGTATATGACCCCCTCATCGGCGTCGATCTCGATGGAGTCTCCATCCCGGATCCTGTCCACGTCGGCGCAGACGAATAATGGCAAACCGATGTTGATGGCGTTTCTGAAGAATATCCGGGCGAAGGACTTGGCGACGACGGCCTTAACCCCCGCGCCCTTGAGGCCGAGGGGCGCGTGCTCTCGCGAAGAGCCGCAGCCGAAGTTCGTTCCCGCCACCACGAAGTCTCCAGCCTCGACTTTCCCCGCGAACTCGGGTCGCACGCCCTCAAAGACGTGTTTTGCGAGCCCCTCGGGGTCGTTGATCACCAAGTAGCGTCCGGGTATGATCGCGTCGGTGTCGATATCATCCTTAAACTTCCAAGCTCTGCCTGCCAAAAACCATCCCCCTGCGATAGTGGACTACTTAGCAATGCCAACGCATTATATTAAGGTGACCGTCGCCGAAGAACCTGACCGTACAATATATAGCCCTTGGAAGGCCAGAGGAGAGGGAGTCTGAGTTTGATGGTGATTCTGTTGAAGGCGATTATGATCTCTGGACGCACCCTCGGCCAGGGTGCAAGCTGCGAGGCGAAGATGTCGCCCGAGTTCTTCAAGGCCACCTCTTTCTGCGCCCTATCCGAATTGGACTACAACGCCCTCGGCATATCCGAGGGAGGAAACGTCCTGGTGAAGACCGAGTTCGGCGAGGTCGTCGTCTCGGCAAAAAAGGACGAGGGGCTCCCCGCAGGGGTCATCTTCATACCGATGGGTCCCTGGGCCAACGCCGTCGTGGGTCCCGATACGGGCGGCTGCGGAACTCCCCAGTTCAAAGGGGTCGAGGTCGAGGTGGAAAAAACGAAGATGGCCGTGATGGACGTAAAAGAGCTCTTCTCCGACCTGAAGAGAACGGGGGGTGAGGCGTCTTGATGGCAGAAGACGTTCTCTGCCCCTTCTGCGGCTGCCTCTGCGACGACATCAAAATCGAGGTGGAGGACGACCGGATCGTCGGCGTCAAGAGGGCCTGCAAACTGGGGTCGAGCAAGATTCGAGGGCACGAGAGGACGAAGGCCCCCATGGTGAGAAGGGATGGAGAGCTGGTGGAGACGACCTACGAGGAGGCCTACGATCGAGCCGCCAAGATCCTGAAGGAGGCGAAGAGGCCCCTCCTCTACGGCTGGTGCTCCACCGTCTGCGAGACCCACAAGAAGGGGATACTCCTGGCGGAGGAGGTAGGAGGGGTCATTGACTCCACGGCCACCGTCTGCCACGGTCCCTCCATCATCGGGATCGAGGAGAAGGGCCTCGCGGGCTCGACCCTAGGCCAGATCAAGAACAGGGCCGACCTGATAGTCTTCTGGGGTGCAAACCCCGCCGAAGCCCATCCGCGCCACTCCATGCGCTACTCATCAAACTCTTCAGGGATGTTCACCCCCGAGGGGAGGAAGGGGCGGAAGGTGATCGTCGTCGACGTCCGGGAGACGAGGACTGCGAAAAACGCCGACAAGTTCCTTCTGATAAGGCCAGGGACCGACTACGAGGTGATCTCGGCCCTTCGGATGATCGTGGCTGGAAAGGGCGACCTGATCCCAGAGAAGGTGGCGGGGGTCGCCAAGTCCGACCTCGAAGAGGCGGCGGGGATGATGAAAACCGCGAGGTTCGGAGCCCTCCTCTTCGGCCTGGGGATGACCCACAGCCGAGGCCGGTACAAGAACGTAGACAACGCCCTCTCTCTGGTGGCCGACCTGAACGGCTTCACCAAGTTCGTGGTGATGGCCATGAGGGGCCACTACAACGTGGCGGGATTTGGCCAGGTCTGTGCCTGGGAGACGGGCTTTCCGATGTCAGTCGACTTCTCGCGGGGTGCGCCCTACTTCAACCCCGGCGAGACCGCAGCCTGCGACCTTCTCGCAAGGAGGGAGACAGACGCCATGTTGGTCGTCGCCGCCGATCCGGTCTCAAACTTCCCGAGGAATACCGTCGAGGGGATGGCCGAGATCCCGGTCATCCAGATCGACCCCTTCCCAAACCCGACGACGCTTCTATCGGACGTGGTAATACCAAGCGCAGTCTGCGGCGTCGAGGCCGAAGGGACCGCCTATCGGATGGACGGACTATCTCTGCGGATGAAGAAGGTGGTCAGTTCCCCGTATCCGACGGACGAGGAGATTATGCAGAACATTCTGGATCGAGTGAGGAGGCTCGGCGATGATAATTAAGGGCGGGTTCGTCTACGATCCCACAAACGGAGTCCATGGCGAGGAGATGGACATCTGTATCGAGGGCGGCAAAGTCGTTGAAAAGCCCCGCGGCGGCGACGAAATCGACGCCCGGGGTATGCTGGTCATGCCCGGTGGCGTCGATGCCCACGCCCACATCGCCGGAGCGAAGGTGAACTCCGGCAGGATCATGCGGCCCGAGGACGCAAGGCGCGGGATCGAGCCAAGGACGAAGCTCCTCCGGCCGTCGACGGGCTACACCGTCCCCAACTGCTACGCCATGGGATACCGGTACGCCCGCCTCGGCTACACCTGCGCCTTTGAGGCGGCGACGCCGATCTTGGAGTCGAGACATACCCACGAGGAGCTGGAGGAGATCCCCATCGTCGACAAGGGGGCCCTCACATTGTTCGGAAACAACTGGGAGGTCTTGGAGTGCGTCCGCGACGGCGACCTCGATAAGCTTGCGGCCTTCGTGGCCTGGGGCCTATTGGCGAGCCGGGGCTACGGCGTCAAAGTCGTCAACCCCGGCGGGGGCGAAGCCTGGGGCTTTGGCGGGAACGTCAAGGGGATCGACGACCCCGTCCCGAACTTCGGGGTGACCCCAATAGAGATCATAAGAAACTTGATGAAGGCAAACGAGATCCTGAGGCTGCCCCACTCCGCCCACCTCCATACAAACAACCTGGGCAAGCCCGGAAACTACGAGACGACACTTGCGACCCTCAAAGCCGTCGAGGACATCTCCGCCTCCCGCAACCGGCAGGTCCTCCACGTAACTCACATGCAGTTTTCCGCCTACGGCGGTACCGGATGGCGCGATTTCGAGTCGAAGGCCCCCGAGATCGCCGATTACTTCAACCGCCACGACCAGTTCACCATGGACATGGGCCAGCTGATCTTCGGGTCTGCCACCACCATGACCGCCGACGCGCCCCTGGAGTACGGGAACGCCCGGCTCCTCCACGCCAAGTGGTCCAACCACGACATCGAGCTGGAGGAGTCAAGCGGCGTCGTACCCCTCGTCTACGGTAGGAAGATGCCGATAAACGCAATCCAGTGGGCGATCGGCCTGGAGCTCGCCCTTCTTACGAAGAACCCCTGGCAGTTTATCATGACTACAGACCACCCCAATGGCGGCCCCTTCGTCAACTACCCTGAAGTCATCAGCCTGCTGATGAGCCGAGCGAAGAGGGAGGAGGAGCTTGCAAGCCTCCACGAGCTCGCCAGCAAGAGGTCGTCGCTTCCCTCCATCGAGAGGGAGATGGACTGGAACGATATCGCCATCGTGACCAGAGCTGCTCCCGCAAAGATCCTGGGCCTCCCGGAGAAGGGTCACCTGGGGGTGGGGGCGGACGGTGACGTCACCATCTACGACATAAACCCGGCCAATGTGGACCCCTCGAAGGATCACAAAAAAGTGAAGGGCGCCCTCGCAAAGGCCAAGTACACCATTAAGGGCGGAGAAGTGGTGGTCAGAGACGGCGAGATTGTGGCCGTGCCCCAGGGGAGGACCTACTGGGTCGAAGCCTCGGTCCCAGAGAATCAAGCGGCGAAGGTCAAAGCAGATCTGGTGGAAAAGTTCGCCAAGTACTACAGCATCCAGATGTCCAACTACATGGTCCAGGACGCCTACGTAACGCATCCTCGGGTAGTTAAGGCGGGGGTGATCTAGATGAGAGAGATAAGGGTAGTGCCACGACGAGATTTCAGGGTCCCGGTGGAGGCGGAGAAGATAAGTCCCGACATCTTCACCCCCCTCACCATCGAGGAGATCGAGAAAATCGAGGTCTGGGAGGGCAACAGAAAACGGGCGCTCACTGACCTCTTCGAGATCTCTGGAGACGGCGACCCCGCAAAGCCCGAAGAGGTTCTGATCAAGCTCGAGGGGAACTTCTCCAGGGTGAAGCGGGTGGGTGAAAAGATGACCTGCGGACGGATCGAGGCCTTGGACGATATCGGGATGCACGCCGGAAACGGGATGGCTGGCGGCGAGATCGCGATAAAGGGATCGGCCGGGGACTGGCTCGGCCGGGAGATGCGCGGCGGAAGGATCACCGTTTTGGGCGACGCAGGAGACTACGTTGGAGCCGGATACCGCGGCGAGAACTGCGGCATGCGCGGAGGCGAGATCCTGATCGAGGGGTCGGCAGGGGACTATTTAGGGGAACATCTATGCGGCGGGACGATCACCGTTCTGGGGAATGCAGGCGACTTTCCGGGGATTGCAAACCGGGGCGGCGTGATCGTCATAGGGGGAGACGCCCACCTTCCCGGAGCCGAGATGGCGAGCGGCACCATCACCGTTCGGGGACGTGCCCGAGTCCTTCCGTCCTATCAGTACCAGGAGACGGTGGAGATCGATGGGCTGAGTCTCAAGAAGTTTTTGGGGGATCTGGTGGATAATGGTAAAGGTGAGCTCTACGCCGCGTCGGTCGAGGACGGTGGAGCATGACAGTCAGCTTGATAAGTGAGTACCTCTCTAGGTCGGTACAGAGACCAGGATCATTTTGAGGTGCTTTGAATTGATCGATCGCAGCAAAATTTCAGAAATTTTAGAAGGGTACGACCTCAGCGACCCGATGATCGGCGTCGTCGCCTCCCACTCGGCCCTGGACACCTGTGACGGGGCCATAGAGGAGGGGTTTAGAACCCTAGCTATATGCCAGAAGGGTAGGGAGAAGACCTACGCCAAGTACTTCAGGACGAACCGGGTGGGTGGCAAGGTCGCCAGCGGCGTCGTGGATGAAGTCCGGATCCTCAACAGATTCAGTGACCTGATCAGGGGAGAGCAGCAGGACGCCCTGATATCAAAGAACGTCCTCTTCGTTCCGAACCGGTCATTCACGTCCTACTGCGGGATCGACTCGGTGGAGGAAGAGTTCGAGGTGCCGCTTTTGGGGAGCAGAAACCTCCTCCGGTCCGAGGAGAGGGGAGAGCAGCAGGACTACTACTGGATCCTCGATAAGGCGGGCCTACCCTTCCCCGAGACGGTGGAGGCGGAGGATATCAATGAGCTGGTTATGGTGAAGCTCCCCCACGCCGTCAAGACCCTGGAGAGGGGCTTTTTCACCGCCGCAAGCTACGACGAGTACCGCGAGAAGTCGGACCTGCTTCTCAAGCAGGGGGTAATCGACCAGGACGGCCTGGACCTCGCTAGGATCGAGAGGTACGTCATCGGTCCCGTCTTCAACCTCGACTTCTTCTATTCGCCGATCTTAGAGCAGATCGAGCTTCTCGGCATCGACTGGCGTTTTGAGTCCAGCCTCGACGGTCACGTCCGGCTTCCCGCCCCCCAGCAGCTCACCCTCAACGAGGCTCAGATCAGCCCCGAGTACACCGTCTGCGGCCACAACGCCGCAACCCTCCGAGAGTCCCTCCTGGACAAGGCCTTTGAGCTCGCGGAAAAGTACGTCGAGGCGACGAAGAAGCACTACAGCCCCGGGATCATAGGTCCCTTCTGTCTTCAGACCTGCGTAGACAAGGACCTGAACTTCTCCATCTACGACGTCGCTCCGAGGATCGGCGGCGGAACCAACGTCCACATGGCTGTGGGCCACCCCTACGGAAACGCCCTCTGGAGGACGTCCATGAGCACGGGCAGAAGGCTGATGCGAGAGGTCAAGATAGCCCTCGAAGAGGACGCCCTCGAGAAGATCGTCACCTGAACTCGACCGCGAACTCTGCAGAAGTCAAATCCGAATCTGATCGATCATGAGCGAAATGGACGTCGCGCACGAGAATCTGCCGAAGCGGATTCGAAAGGCGCTGGAAAAACTCGAAGAGGCCGATGAGCCAGCGATCATGGCCTTTCCGGCGGTCCCGCAGAGGTACCAGGACGAGAAGGCGAAGGCCTTTGCGCGGATCGGAGCCTTCGACGAGGCGAAGATCTCCTCCTGGATCGTCGTGACGGAGCGGGAGGTAGTCTTCGTCCGGTCCGGCCTTCTGAGAAACAGGCTCGACAGGTTCCCCCTGGAAGGCATAACGGGGATCGAGTACGTCAAGGAGTTTCAGGACAACACCCTGAAGATCAGGATCGGCGGTGCCGCCGAGGACGTCCGGTTCTACCACGAGATCGATGGCGTCCGGTTTTATCGGCACGTAAAAGACGCCCTCGAAGAACGGGACGTGGCGAAAGTTATGGGTCCGGAAGGATGACGAAGATTCTGGTGGTGGCCCACTGCATCCTCGACCCCTTGACGAGGCTTGCGGGCCTTGGACCCATCGACTTTCGGCCCGAGCCGCCCATCATCCAGCTCCTCTGCCCCGAGGCGGGATGCCTTGGCCTCGACCGCTGGGCGGTGACCAAAAACCAGATCGACATCCCCTCCTACCGCCGATATTGCCGCGAGATCTTCCTCCACCACGCAGACCTGATCGAGCAATTTTCGAAGAAAGGGTACGAGATCGAGGTGGTGGGGGTCGAGGGGAGCCCCAGCTGCGGCGTGAAGTCGACGACTGAGGGCTACACCGGAGGGCGAATCCGACCCCAGGACCACGAACACGTCTCCGGGATGGGAGTATTCATGGAGGAGGTGGCGGGAGAGCTGGAGAAGAGGGGCGTCTCTTTTCGGCTCGTGGAGGCGAAACGAGGATAATTAATTAAGCCGTACGTGTTTAGCTCTCATCCAAATTTCGCCGTAATCCATTTTGACCAGAAAAATTAAATAATATAATGATGATATTCTTTCGTCGGGAGTATGAACGAAGGAGATACTAATAAGCTACTTCTGAAA